>PVBE012307498.1_pt1 | contig 327021 bp, 316 predicted proteins | sample 1631181 | NCBI WGS metagenome assembly PVBE01 (sample SAMN08397723, study PRJNA350692) | Marine metagenome, whole genome shotgun sequencing project. | isolation source: water | place: Pacific Ocean | collected 2012-04 | reverse complement strand
CACTGCTGATCTACTTCGTCGTCATGTTTCTCGTGTCCTTCTCGATGGGCAAGAAGGTGGGTGCTGACAACGGACAGAGTACGACCCTGTCAATCACGGCGGCGAGCAATAACTTTGAACTGGCCATCGCCGTCGCCGTATTCGGCATCGGTTCGGGTGCGGCCCTGCCGCCGTGATTGGCCCCCTCGTCGAAGTGCCCGTCCTCATCGGTCTCGTCAACGTGGCGCTCTGGTTTCGTCAACGCTGGTTTGGACTCGACTTGCCCTCGGATATGGTCCCGGAGAGATCGTGATGGACAACGATGTAGAAATCTTCAAAGCCTGTGCCGACGAAACGCGCCTGCGAATCCTCGTCCTTCTCGGTGAGAGTCAGTTGTGTGTCTGTGAGATCGTCGATGTCCTCGGCATGCCTCAGGGCAAAGTGTCGCGACACCTTGCCGTGCTTCGCCGAGCCGGTCTCGTTGATGACGAGCGTCGCGGCACATGGATCTACTATTCCTTGAGTCGGTCCAAGGCACCTCTCATGAGGCGACTTCGCACGTATGTGAAGGGAGAGGCGCGTAACAGTGAACAGGCCACCGCGGATCTGCAGCGATTGCAGGAACTGTGCGACTGCGGTGAGATCTGCCTCGATGCACAGACTGTGGCTCCCCGTCGCGCCGAGCGAATTGCGGCGGTCAGCACAGGATGAAACCGCTACGCGTCCTGTTACTTTGTACCGGGAATTCGTGTCGCAGCCAGATGGCCGAGGGTTGGGCGCACCACCTGAAACCGGGCCTCGTGGAGGCCTACTCGGCGGGCATTGAAACCCACGGTCTCAACCCGCATGCCGTATCGGTGATGGCAGAGCAGGGCGTCGACATTTCGGGCCAGGAGTCTCAGCATGTGGACGAGTTGGCCCATGTCGATATAGACGTGGTCGTCACCGTCTGTGATCGGGCCGCCGAGAGTTGCCCGGTCTTTCCAGGCACGACACGTGTCGTCCATCGGCCCTTCGACGATCCGCCGCGATTGGCGGCGACGGCCAGCAACGAGGCCGAAGGCCTGAAACACTACCGCCGTGTACGTGATGAAATCAGAACCTTCGTCGATTCGCTTCCCCAGGCCATCTCCGGGGGCTGATCTCTAGTCGGGGGGTGCCATGCCGTGCGCGGCGGCTACACACGGTCTCGACCCAGCCAGGACGTCGTGCTTCGGGGGTTCGGCCTCGACGATCACCCGACTACCCCTATCGCATCGAGGTCGAGGGGCTGGCTGTCGAAGCAGACGTCGGTCCCGAGCACGTGCACACGGTCGTGCACGCGCCATCTGGGGATGTGACAACCCTATCTGGAACTGTCGGCTCAAATGATGGCGGAAGGGATATCGCTTCCCTTCGTACGACAATATCCGATCGAGTCGGTCGCCGATCTTCCGATTGTGGCAGAGGTCTTCGAACACTGCCGGGTCATTCCGACACCGCAGGCCTACACACAATTTCACCAGCGGATCGGCGAAAGCGGTGTCGCCGTTGCCTCGGGCCCGATCGCGGCATCGCCCATGCATCTAGTCCTGCATGATCTGGTGGCGATGGATCAGTTCTTCTACCTCTACACCGATGAACTCGAGGCGTTACGAGCCTTTGCCGCTCGTCTTGAGCCGTTCTACGAGGCCCGCCTCGATGCCGTCGTCGAGAGCGAGGCCGAAGTCGTGTTTTGGGCGGCCAACTACAATCGTGATCTCACGTGGCCACCCTTCCTTGAGCAAGAGATCGCCCCTTGGCTGCGGCGGGCGGCGGACCGCTTGCACGCTGCAAGAAAGCTGTTGCTCACCCATATGTGATGGCGAGAATGATCGCATCGGCCATGTCTTCGGCGACTGCGGCGTAGACGTCGTGGAATCGGTCTGCCCCTCACCGATGACGAGTCTCGATCAGCACGGGCTGCGCACGGCCTTCGGCCCCAACGTCTCCGACAATGTGCCACCTGATGCCGACCTGTCGCGCCTCGAATACCTTGGCACGCGTTTCACCGAGGTGGCCAGCGGCTGATCGTGGCCATGATGTAGATCCTGCGTGCCGGTCACTCTCGAAGTGGCCGTGATGCCCTCGCGCTTGCCGGCGCTCCGGCGCAAGCCCAACTTCGGTCCGGAAAGAAATCGTCCAGCACCCGAATCCGGATTGAGTCATTATGAAGATCGTCGTCCTCGACGGCTATGCATTGAACCCCGGCGATCTCAGTTGGGATGGCCTCGCCGACCTCGGCGACCTGACCGTACACGAACACTCCACCGCGGATCAGGTGATCGAACGCGCCGCGGGCGCCGAAGTATTGCTGACCAACAAGTGTCCTGTCGGCGCCGAGCAGATTGCACAGTTACCTGACCTGCGCTACATCGGTGTCCTGGCCACAGGCTTCAACATCGTCGATGTCGAGGCAGCGCGGTCCCGTGATATCCCCATCGTCAACGTCCCCACCTATGGCACTTCGTCCGTGGCGCAGATGGTGTTCGCTCACATCCTCCACCTCACACAGAATGTGGGTCACCATGCGACGACGGTGAGTGAAGGGCGCTGGGCTGCGAATCGCGATTTCTGCTACTGGGATACGTCGCAGGTGGAGTTGGAGAATCTCGTCCTGGGTATCATCGGATTTGGTCGCATCGGTCGTCGTGTCAGCGAACTGGCGCTCGCCTTTGGTATGAACGTCGTCACCGCGACCCGTGATGGGCGAGCCCCTGACGCGACCGGCATTCGCAACGTAGACCTGGACGAATTGTTTTCACTCAGCGACATCATCTCCCTGCACTGCCCGCTGACCCCGCAGACAGAGGGAATCGTCAGTACCCAGCGCTTGTCGCTGATGAAGTCGACGGCTTTCCTCGTGAATACGAGTCGAGGTCCACTCATCGACGAAGGAGCCCTGCTGAGCGCGTTGAACGACGGGCGGATCGCGGGTGCAGGTCTCGATGTGCTGGCCATCGAACCACCCAAGACGAATCATCCGCTGTATGGGGCGAAAAACTGCTTCATCACACCCCATATCGCATGGGCCACCGGTGCGGCGCGAACGCGATTGCTCGACACGGTCGTCGACAATGTCCGCGCCTTCGCGGCAGGTACCCCACAGAACGTGGTAAACTGATCTGATCGACGATTTTCGGGCGATCGGGAAAACAGTGCCTCGACCTGTGACGCCACGGTCTGTTCGGCTCCTGGCAGATACCCCGCATGACGATGCCGCAGATCGCCCTTGATGCATCTCTGGTCCCGAACCTTCAGGTAGGTCTACGTCATCGATCGTCGGCGCCGCGATCGTCGAGATAGCTGGCCAACTCCGCCACTTCGGAACCACCCGTGAGTTCGAGGAAGTTCCCGCCTCCAGCAGCAGACGTGCTACGTCGAGTTTGCCACGGGCCGCGGCGAAATCCAGTGGCCGGTGCTGATTGTGCCGGCGTGAATTGGACCAGTAACCCTCCTGCTGCAGCAGATCGTGATCCTGGTCGATCAACGTTCGGAGCGTGTTCAGATCTTGTTGCTGGATGGCCGCATCCACCGCGCTGAGCGATGGAGCCTCGGCAGACTCCACGTGGGCCTTGAGTTTGGGCCAACTGGTGAAACCGTATTCGAGGGCAAGTTGATACTGGGAATCAGCAACGGACGTGGCCGATCCGGTGGAAAGCGGTTCGGCTGCCTGCTTCTTCAGGTGGCGGAGATCCGGATTCTGCGGCAAAGAGCGGTTGGCGCGGGGGGCTTGGGTCGACATGGCGACCTCCTCTCATGGATCGCCCGATTGTCCGCATGTGCCGGGCCGAAAGAAGGATCGCTTGACGTGATGACTGCGACGATGGGCTTAGACCCTTTCCGCGGACCGGTGGCACTCGCTGATGCCGAGCACAAGGATATAGACAGCTCTCGCCGTGGATCAAGCGTCCCGATGATGGCAGGTGTCTCGGTTCTGCAAGCCCTTGATCGGCTTCGCTTCCACGGGTATCGTGAAACGCCATCACCTGCCACCGGATTGAGGTCATTCGTTGAGCAAACCCGTCGTCTTCATCTCTGAACCGATCAATCCTCTATGTCTGGAGATCCTTGCGCCGTACTGCCACTGTATTGCACCCTGGCTGGATGGGGGCATAGCCGGAGAGATCCCCGAGGAAGCAACAGCCATCATGGTGCGAACCTATCCGGTGACCGCCGACCGCATGGATGCCGTCGCCAATCTGCAGGTCGTCGCCAAACATGGCGTGGGCATCGACAACATCGACGTGGAGGCAGCCACGGCTCGTGCCATTCCTGTGCTGTGGACGCCGGAAGCGAACGCAGATGCCGTCGCTCAGCATGCCCTGGCTCTGACCCTCGGGTTGGCCAATCAACTCCTGCGTGCAGAGAAGGCCCTGCGAGCGGGACAGTTCCTGGATCGGCTTGAGTTTGCCAGCACGGAACTGACGGGTCGCGTTCTCGGCATCATCGGCCTCGGTCGGATTGGCAAACGAGTCGCTCGTCGAGCCACCGCGGGACTGGGCATGGAGGTCATCGCCTACGACCCCTATGTGGACGAATCGGACCTGGCAGCCCACGTCGATTCGCTGGGTGAACTCATGTCGCGCGCCGATGTGGTCTCGCTGCACGTGCCACTCACGGAGGAGACCCGTCGTTTCATCAATGCGTCAGCGCTGGCGCAGATGAAACCGGGTGCTTTCCTCATCAACACGTCGCGCGGGGGTGTCATCGATGAGCCTGCCTTGGCCCTTGCTCTCGACCAAGGGGCTTTGGCAGGTGCTGGTCTCGATGTGTATGCCGATGAGCCACCGACGCCCGACCATCCCTTTCTCTCGGCCCCTCGCGTGCTGCTCACGCCTCATGTCGCGGGTCTCTCAGATCAGGCTCTGGTCCGTGTCGCCACAGAGGCGGCCGAAGGGATTCTCGATGTGTTGAGCGGCCACAGACCTGCCAGCCCCGTCAATCCTCAAGTGCTGGAGAACGCCGGATGAAAACATGGTCCTTCAAGGATGTACATCACGTAGGGATCACGGTGAGCGACATTGAACGATCGATTCTCTTCTACCGCGACCTTCTGGGGATGCAACTGGTCGCGCGTCGACCCTGTGTCGAGGAGGGTTATGTCGCCGAGCAAACCGGCTACAAAGGGGTGAAGCTGAGTGTCGCCTCCTTCCGTGTTCGCCCCGACAGCCCCAACTCGCTCGAAGTCGTTCAGTATCTGAATCACACGGCACAACCTGCCTCAACGTCGACCAACCAACCTGGCGTGACCCACTTGTGTCTCCTCGTTGATGATCTCGCCGCGGCCTACAAGGCGCTGTCCGCCGAAGGTGTGCGCTTTCGCTCGGCCCCCGTCCAGATCACGGCGGGTCCGAACAAGGGGGGAAGAGTCATCTATCTGTACGACCCGGATGACTACGTGCTCGAGATGTTTCAGCCCGCCCTCGGATCTCCGTGACAGACACCTCCGAGCCGGATCGCGCCTCATGACATCGACCCGCTTGCCCTGGCACCCTGCTACGCCCCCCTGCCTCCTGCGACAGGCGACATCATTCACGTCGCCACAGTAGAGGAGTTGTTCGCTGCGGCACAGACCGTGCAACATGGCGGCACCATCGAGATCGCCGACGGTCACTACATGATGCCGACGGTTTTTTTCTCGATGCGTACCGACGATGTCTGTATTCGATCCGCGTCAGGAGATCGCGACGCCGTCGTGCTCGACGGTGCGCAAAGCGATCACGGAGAGCTGATGGGCTTCACCGAATGCCATCGGGTCACTGTAGCTGATCTGACGATTCAGAACTGCATTCACAACTGTGTTGCCCGCAACATCTGGCAGCGCGGCCTCAAGGGAGTCTGCGGTCCGCAAGTAGAGGGGGCAGACGACCTGCCCATGCGCCCGGGCAAGCGAGGAAAGCCGGACCACCCTGTACAGTTCGTCGACGACTGCATCGTGCGATATTGCCTGTTCTACAACGATCGTCCGAACGCATCGATGACGAACTCTCCGAGCAGGAGAACCCGGAGAATTTCGACGGCAACTACATTGCCGCTCTCGATGTCATGTCGGCACGCAACTGGCAGGTCCACGACAATGTGTTCGCAGGAATCCAGGGGCGAAATGGCGGAGCGAGAGGCGCCATCTTCTTCTGGCAGGCCTCACAGGATGTGCGTATTGAAGACAACATCATCGTCGACTGTGACTCCGGCATGTGGTTGGGCCTCTCATGGACTCCCGAAGACACACCTCGCGGTGTGAGGTATGCGGTGTGCAACAACCAGACCACGAGGCCCGGGCCTGCGGGGATCCTGCTCAGTCGTCACGTGGATAGTCGTATCGCCAACAACACTATCTACGATCCTCGTACTACCCACGACCGCCCTGCGGCGACGGACATCGACGACGGCGGCGTGTTGATCGCCAGCGAGCGACCGGTCTGTAGACCACTGCGGATCGGCGTCCAAAATCAGAATCTGCTGACCGACGACAATCTGCTGATCAATGAACAGGACCTGCACGTGGCCTAAGAAGCGGGACACGTTGAACTGCGGAGAAATCCGTGGATGCAGGCTGCCTATCCAGATCCATTCATCGATGGTGCCGCCGGTGATCTGCGGCGCACTCAAGCGGGCGAATCTCTCAACGTAGAAGCCATCTGATGGCACGTGTGACGCTGATCGGCGATTCGATCCGCAACAGCTACGAACCCATTGTGATCGATGCGTTGTCCCCTGAAGGGCACGAGGTCTGGGGGGCTCCGGGCAACAGCCAGTATTCCCTGTTCACGCTGACCTCACTGGCCGGCTGGCTTGGACAGTTCGAAAATTCCGACGTCGTCCACTGGAACAATGGACTGCGCGACATCGGCCACAATCCGAATCGTGCGCATGTTCAGATGCCCCTCGACGTGTATACGTCGAACCTGGGCTTCATCGGTCGCCAGTTGCTCGCGACAGGGGCAACGGTCGTGTTCGCCAGCACGACACCGGTGCATCCAGAGCGACCCTTCGTCAACGATCAATGATCGTGGCGCAACGACGAGATCGATGCCTACAACGACGCGGCGCGGGCAGTGATGAAGGATCTCGCCATCCCGGTCAACGAGTTGCATGCGATCGTCAGTTCAGATATTGAACGTTTCCTCAGTGCCGATCAGCTACACCTCAGCGATGAGGGCAAGCAAGCCTGTGCCGACGCCGTCTGTGGGGCGGTTCGGACGCAGGTTCAGAGCTGAGTCAGATCAGGTTCGCTGTTCCCGCATGGGCCCCTGCTGCAACCGTTCGTAGAGATCTGACCACTCCTTCGACCCATCATCGTCCCAGATTTCCAGCGTTGCGCCCGGCTCCTGGGCCGGATCGTTGCCACGCTGACGGAAATGTGGCCATACGTGATCACGCATGTTGGCGAAATGGACGACACGCCCGCCCGGCCAGACGACGGAGAGGATGTGACGAGGATGAGGTAGCTCGTAGGGCGGCTCCATCTTGTATTTGACCAGGGCCTCTTCGTTCACCTCGACGCCGAGTCCGGGACCTTCAGGCACCTGTAAATAGCCGCCCCGAATCGTCAGGGGTTTGGTGAGCAAGTCGTCGGTGTAGTTGTTCATGCACGTGATCGTGGGCCACTGGGCGAAAGGCAACACAGCCCCCAGATGTGCCGACAGGGCCGTCACCAGACCCACACCCACCATCTGCAACCAGAAGGGATGCTCGAAGGCACCCGACAATTGACCCTGCTGCAGGACCGTCGATACGCCACCACCGATGACGAAGCCGTCGCACACGGCCTCTTTCATGGCCGTGGGGAAAGGCGGCGCACCGAAATGGATGGCGATCGGTTTCTGCACGTTGCGTCGAAGTTCACGCATCCCCTCCACATCGGATTGATTGATCGGTCCCTCGTAGATGGAAACGCGCTCGTAGTGGTCAAGACGCTGCATGACCGGTGTTGCCGTGCCCACGTTCATGAGCATGCCATTCCAGTCGAGATCGAGTCGATAGTGTTCGGGGGTGACGGCACTGATCGCCTCAACCTGCTCATACACGTCAAACCAGGGTCGCGTCTTAAACTTGTGGAAGATGTACCCCGCCGCGACGGCTTCCTGTGCTTCGGAGGCCAGATCCTCGGGACTCATCTTCGTGTTCCACCAGGCGATGGGACACCAGTCGCGGACTTTAGGCAGATTGAGCAGATGGTAGACGGGCACGCCGAGCGCCTTCCCCACCACGTCGTAGATCGCCATCTCCAACCCGGCGCCGAAACTCGTATCGCCCAACAGCTCCGCCGGATTCTTTCCCTTCACACGTGCGAGTGCCTCGTCACTGACACGTCCCCACGTGTAGTGGGGCAAGGTTTCCCCGTAGCCAACGGTCCCGTCGTCGGTCGTAACACGGATGATCTCGACGATCTGCCATTGCCAAACGAGAAGGGCATTCCATTTTGCAGCGGTCTCGGTAAAGGGAACGCGTAGAGTAATGCGCTCAACGTCTTTGATGCGTAACGAGGCGGGCATGCTGTGTTCTCCAGGGGGCCGGTTCGGTTGATGTTGCCCGAATATGAGAAGAATCGTGTGGCGCGGACAATGGGAACCCCTTCTGAAGCGTCGGGGTCAGATGAGAGAGCCTTCGATCACCAGTGAGTGCCACCGATTCTCTGAGACACATCCGAAGAGCCCAGTATGAAGCCCATGAGAACTGTCGCCTTGATCGCCTTCAGCATCATGCTGGCCGGCTGTAACACCGACGACGATGGCAGTGTCCTCGGAGCGACCGACGGGTCGGTTCACATAGGTCCCGCCAGTGATGCCATCGAGGGGTCTGGCGTGATTGTGACACATGTGGTCGACGTAAATAACTTCAGTGAAATCGAGGTCTCCCACACCTTCAATGCGGAGATCACACAAGGCGATAGTTTCTCCGTAAGCGTGCGTTTGGATGACAACATGGTCGGACACCTGCGGGTGGAGCGCACCGAGTCGAAACTGCAGTTCGGATTGAAGGACAGCAGCTACAACAACATCACCCTCGAAGCGTCGGTGGTTGTGCCGGATCTCGACTACCTCGACGTGAATGGCGTCTCTCGAGTTGAGGTCCTTGGCTTCGAGTTGGACCGCGATCTCGAATTGGACTGCAGCGGTGCAAGCCGGATCAGCGAGACCGTCCACGTAACGGAGTTGGAGATCGATGTTTCTGGCGCCAGCCAATTGCTGATCGAGGGTTCAGCCAGCCGCCTCGAGCTCGATGCAAGTGGTGCCAGCAGTGCTGGACGCAAGGATTTTCCCGTGGCCACCGCTGATGTGCACCTCAGTGGAGCCAGCAGTGCGACACTGCGGGTCCAGGAAACACTTGAGGTAACCGCTTCCGGGGCATCTCGGCTGTCTTTCCATGGAACACCCAGTCCAGGCAGGGTCTCCACCAGTGGGGCCTCGACGATCACGTCGTTGGACTGACCGGTGTCGCTCTCGTAGGCCGCTCTGCAGCGTCTCGCCTCTACCTTGAGCGAACTCTCTGCAGCAGTTCTATGTCGTGACGACGCTTGACCCAGCTGTGCGAGGCGCCGACCGTTGGCCACCGATGCGACGATGGCAACAACGATCCAACCCTCATCGAGACAGCTGGAGATTCAATGAACAAGAAGGACGAACTCGGTGTACTCATCGAGAGCGGCGCCCAGAATTGGCAGATCTTCCAACGATCTGATCAGGACACGGCGTCGATCTCGCTATCAGGGCGATGGGTGACACGCGAGAAGGGCTACAAGAAGGCCGTCGTCGTCGTGCGCTTGGTTCGTGAAGCCGATGGCGAACCTGTCGCCCGGGATCTGCAGTGGGTTCGTGCGCGCACCAGCAAGTCGGGCACATGGAAGGTGACGCTCGACGCCGTTCCTGCTGGAGGTCTGTACCGACTCGAGACCGTGCTGCAACTGAGTGATGGACCGGTGGAATGGGGTCAGCGCGGCGACATGGTCCATCATCTGGGTGTGGGCGACATCTGGGTCATCGCCGGACAGAGCAACTCGGAAGGCCATGGTAAGTCCCCGACGCCGGATGCTCCCGAGCTTGGAGTTCATGTGTTTCGCGCCCGTGGGGAGTGGGCCCTCGCCTCGCACCCTCTCAACGACTCGACGGATACGAAGTACCTGCCGAACCGACTCGGTTCCAATCCGTCACATAGTCCGTGGCTCGTGTTCGCCAAGACGCTGCGAGCTGAACTGGGTGTGCCCATCGGTCTGATTCCCGCCGCCCTCGGAGGATCACCCCTATCGGCGTGGACGAGAGGCGATAAGGCGAACCCCGGAGGCGGCATCCTCTTCGACAACATGCTCGCCTTTGTAAGAGACGCGGAAGCAGGTGTACGAGGCGTGGTCTGGTATCAGGGTGAGTCTGATGTGGGTGGACCCGAGCGTCGTGTCTATGCCCACAACTTCAAGAGATTCGTCACCGACCTGCGTGGGAGCTTCTCCCGTCGAGATCTTCCGGTGATCACCGTGCAGCTCAATCGAGTCGTGAGTGAACCGACAGCCGAGGGCGACGCGGGTTGGGACGGCATGCGTGAGATTCAGAGGCGACTGGCCAGGACCATGCGCCATGTATTCCTCATCCCAACAGTCGATCTGAATCTCTCCGACTCCATCCACACCAATTCCCTCGGCAACATCACCATCGGCCAACGAGCCGCTGCCGCCGCTCTGGGGGGTGTATTCGGGCGCGATGTGAAGTTCCGCCATCCCGACTGCGTGGAGGCGAGAAAAGCATCGGCACGCCGCATCCTCTTGCGATTCGAGCATGTAGATGAACGACTGCATTTCGAGAGCATGATTCCCGCGGAATTGCCCTTCGTCGTGAGAGATTCCAAGGGACCCGTTGAAATCGAGGGCTGGACCATTCCTAAGCCGGATCAATTCGAGTTGCGACTCAAGCGCACTCTGGTGGGACGAACGGTCGTGATCGGCGCACCGGGTACCTATCCCCCTTTCATCGTACCCCAGGATATCAGCGGGCATCGCCCTATGCTCGGCTTCACGCAGGTGTTGGAATGATCTGCCGACGACCTCTCCGAGGCCGCCGATGACACGCCAGTCGGGTGGCCTCATCGGTGGTTTGCTCGCTTTCATCGTCGTATTGCTGCTGCCCACACCAGAGGGAATGAGTCCCATGGCGCAGCGAGCGGCGGCGGTGACCATATTGATGGCGATCTGGTGGATGACGGAGGCGATCCCCATTGCGGCGACGGCATTTGTACCGGCCGCACTATTTCCCCTTCTTGGCATTCTCGATGCGAAAGCGACGGCCGCGAACTACGGGCACAACTATGTGCTCATGTTCCTGGCGGGCTTTTTCATCGCCCGCGCTTTCGAGGTGCATCAACTCCATCGACGCATCGCGTTGAGTCTGATCCACCGAATCGGTACGAGCCGACGGCGCATCGTCCTGTCCTTCATGCTCGCCACGTCACTGCTGTCCATGTGGATCGCGAATGTGGCGGTCACCTTGTTGATGCTGCCCATCGGTATGGCCGTCGCTTCGCGTGACGATGGCAAGGGCGGAAGCTTTGGCGTGGCTCTCATGCTGGCCATCGCCTACAGCGCCAGCATCGGTGGCACCGGGTCGTTGGTGGGCACGCCGCCCAACATGGTTTTTGTCGGAATGGTGAAAACCATGTATCCCCAGGCGCCCGACGTGACCTTCATCGACTGGATGGAGATCGGCATCCCCTTCGTCATGTGCATGTTGCCCGTGACCTGGCTCTTCCTCACGCGCTCCTTTGGTGTCACAGGAAGCTTTTCCGGCAGTCGAGAGGTGATTACCTCCGAGCTGGAATTGCTCGGACCGATGCAGCCCGGCGAACGACGTGTGCTGGGTATCTTCCTTCTGACAGGCCTGGGCTGGATCTTTCGCGATGTCTGGGCAGCCTCGCTCGGTGTGGAGCACCTGGTTCACGATGCGACCGTCGCTGTCGCCGCGGCGCTGGCCCTCTTCGTTCTACCCTCCGGCAACAAGGGAGAACGACTTCTCGACTGGCAGCAGGCTCAGACCGTTCCCTGGGGTGTGGCCATGATCGTAGGCGGGGGGTATGCGATCGCCAAAGGGTTTGCCACGACGGGCCTGGCCACATGGCTTGGAGATGCCTTGGCCCCCATCGCCGCTCTGCCGCTGCCGGTGATCGTTCTGCTCGTCGTTCTGTTCATGACCTTCATCACCGAGATCAACTCCAATACGGCAACAGCGAGCATCTTCTTGCCCGTGCTCGCGACGATGGCCACCGCAGGACACACCCATCCCTTCCTGCTGATGATCCCCGCCACCTTCGCCTGCTCCTGTGCCTTCATGCTGCCCTCGGGAACGGGACCGAACGCGGTCATTTTCGGCAGCGGGCAGGTGACGATTCCCCAGATGTCGCGAGCCGGGCTGCGAATGAACTTCATCTCCGTCGTGATGTTGTCGGTCATCATGGTCCTGTTCGCCATTCCCCTGCTCGACATCTCCGGTACACCACCGGCGTGGGCGACCCTACCATGAAGACACGAGCCGTCGTTTTCTCTGCCATCGATGAAGTCGAAATTCAGGACATCGAGATGCCTGCGCCGGCTGCGGACGAGGTGCAGATCCAGACGTCATTCTCGAGTATCAGTTCGGGGACAGAGGGGTGGGCGCTGCACAATCTCTTCACCTGGGCGCCGACGCCGTTCCCAGCAGTGCCCGGATATCAGCGGGTCGGCACCATCAGCGCTGTCGGCGACGGTGTGGATGGCTGGAATGAAGGCGATTCGGTGATGGCGACCATGGGAAGCTGGTCGAGCTCACCCGTCCCCTTCTGGGGTTCGCACGTGGGGGTGGCCAATTCGAAGACCGAGCACCTTTTCCGACTACCGGAGGGTGTAGATCCGATCGATGCAGCCGCGACGGTCGTCATTCAGGTGGGATACAATGCCGCTTACCGGCCCTACATGGAACCAGGGGACTGGGTCGTCGTGATCGGCGATGGCCCCATCGGTCAGTTCGGCGCGCAGGCCGCTCGCGTTCGAGGTGGGCGTACGATTCTCGTTGGGCATCGACAACAGCGACTCGATGCAGCGGCCGCCTTCAGCGCAGACCACGCGCTGGCCGAATCGCCTGAAATGGTTGAGCAGATTCGCGCGATCACCGATCAGCATCACGTTCCCGTGATCATCGATACCGTGCAGCGCCACGACGTACAGGCTGCGTATCTGCCCCTGCTGCAGAGAGAAGAGGGACAAATCGTCTACTCGGGTTTTTCTCCCGGAGAGACGTGGGCGAGTATGGCGGATCTGCACAAAGCCGAGTTGACGACCCATTACATCAGTGGGATTACGCGTCCACGTATGGGGGCGACACTGCAGCTGATGGCGAAAGGCAAGCTGACCCTGTCGCCCCTGATCACACACCGTGTGTCCTTCGACCAAGCCCCCGCCATGTATCAGATGATCGACACGAAGTCGGAGCCTTTTCTCAGCATCGTCTTCGAGTGGTAGTCGCCTCGAGCTTGGAGACACCCGAACTCATGTGCGGTGAGTTCTATCTCTCAGGTTGCCTCAGCCTTCAGGCTCTTCGTCGGTTCCGCCGCCGCGCCAGAGCCGTCGCATCTCTTCGTTGGTCCTGAGCAGTTCGTCGAGTTCACCCACCGCCTCGATGTGGCCATCTTTCAACACGATGATCCGATCGGCGTGCCGCAGCGCCGGACGACGATGGGACACGACGAGGCAGGTCGTCTCACGACCGGTTGCTCGTCGCTCGAACATGCGTGCCCAGAGACGGCTCTCGGTTTCTACATCGAGGGCACTGGACAGGTCGTCGAACACGAACAGCTCCGTGTCCCGAACAAACATGCGAGCCGCAGCGACGCGCTGCATCTGCCCCCCTGAGAGTCTGACACCCTTGGGTCCGACAACGGTGTCGATGCCCTTGTCGAACTCCTTCAGGTCGTCCTCCAGGACCGCTGCGTGGATTGCGACACTCAACTTCTCGTCGTCAGGATCCGTTTGACCCATGAGCAGATTGTCGGCCAGTGGTGCGCTGTACAGCCACGGAACCTGTGGCGTATAGGATGACCGGGGAGGCACGAAAAAGTTGGCAGGATCTTCAACGATCTGCCCATTCCAGGTGATCTCTCCGGCGTCCTTGGGCAGCAGTCCGAGAAGTGCCCGTAGCAGCGTCGTTTTCCCCGATCCGATCCGACCCGTGATCACGGTGAAGGAGCCACGGGCCATGTCCAGATCCACGTCGGCGACACCATTGTCCGAGTCGGGATGTTGATAGGAGAGGCCTCGAACCGACAGATGATCGAGCTGATCGGCCTGCGTTCGCTGTGGTCGTTCCACGTCAGGAACATCGTCGTCGACATAGATCGGACCGTGGGCGACGAGTTCTTCCTCGTCGGCGCCTTGCATGACACGCTGCATGCGCTCGAAAGAGACACCCAGCTGACGAAAACGCGCCGTCGTGGAGCCGAACATCCACGTCATTTCGGCCAGACCCGGCAAGTAGTACACGAACAGGGCAAAATCGCCGACAGTAAACTCCCCGGCCCGCATCGATTGGGCGGCAAGAATCATGATGACGGCGGTGCCGATGCTGACGGCGTTGCGGAACACCGAATCCATACACTGGTCAAATAAACGATCGCGCAGCGCAGCCCTCGACCGACGGCGATTCAGTTCGGAAAAGTGATCGATCATCGACAGTTCCGATGTGGACACTTTGACCGCCTGAACCGCACCGAACAGTTCGCCAATAAATCCCGTCACATGACCGGCCGTCTCTCGTGCCGCCTTTCGATAGGCGGCGATCCTCATGCGCATGACGTAGACGATCCCCGTCACGGCGATGATGGGGACGAGACTGACCATCGTGATGTAGGGATTGATCCACATCATGACGGCGATAGAGATCACGCCGTTGGCGATCGATGCGATCCAGTCATTGAGCCGCAGTGGAAACCAGCGAACCTCATCTACGTCGCCCCGGAAGCGGCTGATTGTCTCCCCCGCCGAACTCTCAAGGGCACGCGCACCGGGCAGCTTGAAGATCCGCCCAAGCATGTTCTTTTGCAGTAGGGCCGCAATGCGATACTGCAGTGGGACATTGGTCCACACGGTGGCCAGAATACCGAAGAGTCGGCCGAATCCGCCTGCCACGAGGAGGACGACCATCGCGGCGAGCCCGATGCGAGCCTGAGCGTCTCCCGTGATGTAGTTGAAGAATTCTCGATTGATCAGGCCGGGAATCTGAAAGGACAGGAAGATCAGGGTGATGCCTGCCATATTCGCCAGCCACCACCACGACACGTAGCGAATCGTCTCGTACACCCCACGCCGGTTAGTCACGTGAGCACCTTTGACAATCCGGTCTCAGCAAACTACTGAAACGCGACGCGGGATCGGCGGCCAGCACTTGGCGCTCGCCGGATTCAACGATCCGGCTGTCATCGAGGATGATGATGTCATCGGCTCGTTGTACTGTGGCCAGACGATGAGCGATGATGATCCCCGTCCGCCGTTCGAGCAGGTGATCGACAGCCACCTCGATCCGTGCTTCCGTCGCCGGATCCAGACGTGAAGAGGCCTCATCGAGAATGACCAGTCCCGGGTCTTTCAGAAACACGCGCGTGAACACAAGCAGCTGCGCCTCACCTGCGGACAGACCGCCTCCACCGCTTTTCAGCATCGTGTCGAAACCATCCGACAGGGTTGCGAACCACTCGGACAGTCCCATCTTGTCGATCACATCGAGGATATGGTCGTCAGGCACGGAAGGGTCGAAGAATGTCAGATTGTCCCGGACAGTGCCGCGGAACAACTGCACACTCTGCGTGACGATGCCGACCCGTTGACGCAGCTCCTGGGGTGGCACGTCGCGCACATCGACACCACCGACGCGGATGGTCCCTTGCTGAACATCGTAGAGCCGAAACAGGAGTCGAGAGATTGTCGTTTTACCACTGCCCGTACGACCGAGCAGCCCGACGACGCGATTGGGTTGAATGTGAAGAGAGATCTGCTTGAGAATCAGATCCTCGGGACCGTAGCCAAAACTCACTTCATCGAAGTCGACGGCCAAGGGAAGCCCGTTAGCAATCGTTGGTGTCTCCTCGCTCTGTGCCGGATGTGTTTCAACAAGATCGATCGTACTCGGTGTCTGCCGCAGATGATCGACACGAGCGATACTGGCGCTTGCCCGTTGGAAGTCCTCCAGTTCGCGCGTGATCTGTTCGAGAGGACGAAAGAGAATGTCCGTATACCAGATCACCATGAAGACGGTGCCCACCGTCATCTCACCCGATTGATAGAGGATGTATCCCCCGGCAAGACCGATGATGTGCCCCAGAGCCGCACGTTCCGCAGAGCCGCCACTCGCTCGGTGCGCAACCGTCGACCGGCGTGTCCATAGAGCAAATTCATGGAGTGAGCCTGCCCCCCGTTGGCACGGATGTCCTCAGTGCCGGACAGGTGCTCTTCCAGGAAGCCGAAGAGCCCCGCACTGGCCTCCCGAGCCTCCTCCCAGGCGGGGACGGCCGTATTGCGCATCATGGCCAGCCCGAAGACCGTGAGCAAGGCATAGACGGCAAGTGCCGCTCCCAGACGCCAGTCTTCGAGCGACAGAACGACGAGGACCCCCGTCAGCAGAATCAGATTGCCGATGATGCGCACCGTGAACTGAGAGAAGAAGTTCGCCAGGTGGCCCACATCGCCGTCGACGCGCTCGATCATCTCCCCCGGCGTGCGTTTGTTGTGGAACGCCATGTCCAGCCGCAGACAGTGCAAGGCCAGATCCTCGCGCAGGGCATTGGTCGCCACCCAGGCGAGCCTCTCGCTCACATAGCGGGCGGCGAGGCCAGCACCTGCTGACCGACGGCGACGCCGAGAAACAGGAATCCAGCTTGCACAACAAGGTCGAGGGAGGTTTCGGACCGCGCCGCGTCGATGAACCCTCGCATGATCTGCGGATTGAGAATCTGCAGCCCGATGCTGGAGAACAGCAGGGTCGCCAGCGAAGCAACGAGGCCCTTGTGGGGCAACACGTAGCTGGCGAGCAACTCGCGCAAACGATTCCGTTTTGGGGGCATCAGTGTCCTGGTTTCCGGCACCAAAAACGACGGTCGAGGTGAGACAGTGTCAAGCGACGAGCTGGGAACCCAGAGTCAGCCCCAGACCCTGGCCCTGCTCAAGTGAGCTCAGGCTCGGTTCAGAGCAGCGTCGAAACGCGCGGCGCCTTCGGCGCTCTGGAAGGGGAATCGCAGGTCACTTACCTTCGATCCTGAAGATACATCCAACGGACGCGGGACATCCCACCTCCGCGCAATCGCACGTTCCTCTGATCGATTGAGACCGCGAATGGGGCTCGTCACCTTGCTGGCTCTGTGTGTCACCGTTCTGCTGAGCGGTGAACGTGCCGACGCGATGGGCAGGAAGAAGCCCGAAAAAGTCGTCGGAATTCACCTACTGTCGTGGACCTCAGACTCACTGCTCGCGGAACTTGGCAACAGGATCCCGGATCTTGCTGACCAGGGAATCAACCTCATCTTCCTTGAGGTAGACTACGGATTCGAGTTTGAGTCCCATCCGGAGCTGCGTCAGGGTGGGCCGATCATCAGCCGCGACGGAGCCCGGCGCTTCGCCGAGATCTGCCGCAAGCATGGGATTCGCCTGATTCCGCAGTTTCAGATGCTGGGCCACCAGTCCTGGGCGGGTACCACGTTCTCCCTTTTGACCGTGTACCCCGAGTTGGATCTCACGCCGGGTGCCTTCCCTGGCAACGAGGGCCTGTATTGCCGCGAATGGGATCTGACGAATCCGCGGGTCAACGAAATCGTCTTTCCCATGGTCGACGAAATCGTCGATGCTTTCGACGCCGATGGGATCCACGTGGGCATGGATGAGATCTTCCTGCTCGGTGCTGAGGAGTCACCGAATACGAAGGGAAAGGATCCAGCGCGACTCTTCGCCCAGGCGGTGAATGAATACCACGCGCACTTCGTCAAAGAGAAGGGCCTCGAGATGTTCATGTGGGGCGACCGCTTCATCGACGGTGAGGTACACAGCTTCGGTGAATACGAGTCCTCCCTCAATGGCACCGCTCCTGCCGTGGACATGATCCCCAGAGACATCGTGATCTGTGACTGGCACTACGAACCACGCCCTGCGTACTCGTCGATTCCCATGTTCATTGAAAAGGGTTTCCGCGTCTTGCCGAGCAGCTGGCGAAAACCCAGCGGTGTGCGGGCGCTGGTGAAATACTCTTACGGTCTCGAACACCCGAAGATGATCGGTCATCTGTTCACGACATGGAGCAGGCTGGACGGCGAGCGGTTGGTCAATTATCGCCCTCTGCGGGTTGGTGTAACGACGATTCGGGATGGCCGTTACTTCGACGTGACCTTTGATCCACAACACCCGTCGACGGACGAACTCGTTGTCGAGTTGGCCACGCAGCGTCCGGATCTGGCGATCTACTACCGAGTAGATCCGCCGGGGCGGGCGGGCGAGGTGTCCGAACCGGATCAGCACGATTTGAAGTATGACGGCCCGATTCACCTTCGGCACAGTGCCACGGTGAGAGCCGTCGCCTATCGACACAGTGTCGCCGTCTCGGACATGACCGAGAGACGCTTCTACCTGCACAAGGGCCTCCGCCGCCCCGTGGAGCTGACCGTGACGGCGAGTCCCAAGTATCCGGCCGTCAGTGGAAATGCGACCTTGGTGAATGGGGTCACCGGGTCTGAGTCCTATGGCGATGATCAATGGGTCGGCGCCGAGGGCACGGGCCTCGAAGCGGTGGTCGATCTGGGCGCCGCGACCGACGTCTCCCGTATCGTGGTCCACTCACTGAACAACCGGTCGAATTGGGTACACCAGGCTGCTGAAGTTCGTGTTGCAGGGTCGAAAGATGGAACCACGTATACGGCGCTCGGGTCCGTTTCCTTTTCCGATGAGGAGTCCGCCATCGTCACGCACGTCGTGGCCTTTGAGCCGAGCACAGCACGCTTTGTGAAGGTCACCATTCCCCCACGAACCATCCCAAAGGGTCGCTCCGGCGCCGGCAATCCAGCTTGGCTCTTCGTCGACGAGATCATCATCGAGTAGCCATCCATGGGACAGGGCGATTTCAATATCAATCTGCCGGATGACGAGAATTTCGCACCCTCCGAAGATCGCGTGCAGGCCTTTGCGGAAATGATGGTCCGCGGCTTGAGCGAGAACTTCCATCTGGGCCTGCCCGGGTCGGATCGACCCGCCTGGGATCGGCTGCGAGACGATGAAGTGGGCCGTCGGATTCTCGCAGATGCGTACGAGGCCGCCCATCTGGATCCACTGCCCGTCGTGACTGACGAGATCTATCTCGAATGCCTCGACCACGGCAGCCCGGCATCGATGAATGCCGTCGCCCCGGGAAGTCGGCTGCGCATGGCCCTGCTGCCGATCGCGGAGTGCCTCGAGCCGGACGATCGGTTCATGGAGCGCATCGAGCAGGACATTCAGCATACGTTGGGTCTGCACAGCTGGATCCATCCCAACAACGACAGTGACAGAGACACCTTCGAGGGGCGCACGATCTTCAACGATCTGGCGTCGACCCATACGGCGAGTCTGCTCGTGGCCGCCGACTATCTGCTCGGCGACCGCCTGCAGCCCGACACTCGGGAGGGCATCCGGCGTGAGGTCCGACGTCGGACCCTCGATCCCTTTCGTCAGCGCATCGAAAGCGGCAAGGATGTGTATTGGTGGGTGACGGTTACTCACAACTGGAATTCTGTCTGTCTCCTGCACACCGTCGCCTGCGCGCTGGCCTTGCTCGAGGATCCACTGGATCGCGCCTGGTACGTGGCCACGGCTGAAACGCTGATTCGCTACTCAGAGGATGGATTCACCGAGTCCGGATTCTATACGGAGGGTGTCAGCTACTGGGCCTATGGTTTCGGTTGCTACGTTACCCTGGCTGAGATCGTGCGCACCGTCACAGCCGGCGAGGTAGACTGGCTGCAGCAGCCGCTGGTAGAACGCATGTCGCACTTCGGCCGGCACATGGAGATTCAGGACGGCGTCTTCCCCAGCTTTGCCGACTGCCGACGCGATGTCGATTTACCGGCCTGGCTCGTGCACTGGTCCAACAACCGACAGGACGGCTCGAAGGTCGAACGATCGCAGCACACGCCGATCGATATCCTCACGGGAAATCCCTTTCGAACCTCGCCGACGGCCCTGTTGGTGCTGTTCCACCAGGTCGATACCTGCAACGCTTATGCGGTCCCGGAAGGGGCCAGGCTTCGCGATTGGTGGGCGGACGAGCAATTCCTGATCTGTCGTCCTGCGGCCGATTCTCCCATCCGGTTCGCCTCAACCTTCAAAGGCGGCGACAACGGCGTCAATCACAACCACAACGATCTTGGCACGTTTACGGTTCTGATCGGCGACCGCGAGTTGCTCACCGATCCGGGGGCCGAGATCTATACGGAGCGCACCTTCTCCTCGACCCGTTACGAGGGGGATCTGCTCAACAGTTTTGGACACCCCGTGCCGGTCGTTGCGGGCCAGTTACAGCCACCCTCGAAGTCCGAATACACCAAGGGTATCGGTACCGATGTCGTGAGCCGTGTCCTGCAGACGGATTTCTCGGATGAGGAAGATCACGTGCTGATGGATCTCTCCGGGGCGTATCGAGTACCGTCTCTGGAATCGTTGACGAGAAACTTCACCCACTGTCGCACCGGTGACGGCGTCGTTACCGTCATCGACGCCGTGCGATTCTCGAGTCCGGAACGATTCGAGACGGCGCTGATCACCTACGGCGAGTGGTCCCAGCGACCGGACGGCGTACTGCGCCTTCACGACGGAGATTCCGGGATTGACGTGAGGGTCCGGTGCGAAGAGGGCTCGCTCGAGTTCGACCATCTCGTCATCCAGGAAAGTTCCACGCCCACGCGTCTCAGTTGGCGTTTGGTCGAGACGGTGACGGCAGCGTCCATCCGCATCGAGGTAAGGCCCGCCCACGACTGAACGGACCTTCCTGTGGCCTTTGACACCCTGAAATACTACAGCTCTTTGTTGCACGACTTGTGCTGCACCTGTTGCTTTGATACAGACCGAACGGAGAGCCTTCAGTCGACATGACAGACAAAACCCTCGACGATGGCGATCATCTGGAATCGCGCTACGTGTGCCAGGAATGCGGAGAGCCATTCCCGATTGGCGAGAGTGCGAAAGTCTGTGCCCACTGCGGAGCAGAGGTCAGGGTCGTCGGCAAGTCAGAAATCATCGACACGCGGCCCGCCTCGTGTGATGCTCGTGGATGATTCGGCCGTCGCCCGTCACAAGGTTGGCGCCATCCTGCGCAGTCTCAAATGCGAAGTGATCGAGGCGAAGGACGGGACAGAGGCGCTTTCAACGCTCGAAAAGGAAACGCCAGATTTGCTGATTCTCGACATCAACATGCCCTGCGTCACCGGTCTGGATGTGCTGGCACAGATTCGCCAGAGCAAGCGACATGCAGCGCTGCCAGTGGTCATGCTCACGGGCGATGCCGACCCGAAGGTCGTAACGAAAGCCATTTCCTTGCGTGCAGATGATTACATCCGCAAGGACGACGCCGCCACGACCATCCGCGACCGGTTGTCCGAGCATCTACAAACTGGATCGCTCATAGACTCTCACGTGCGACGCTGAATCCGGCGGTCCTGATCACCTTGCCAAAGGCAGACCAAATGCCGTCACCCCAAGACTACAGGATCATCTACAACTGGGACGGTGCCCCTCACGGGTATTCGGAGGTACCGCAATCGATGGAGAATCTCCTCCAAGCGGTCTATGCCCCTCTCGAGGACACCCAGACCGACGCCCTGTTCTGGTGCATCGGAGAACATGCGGCCCGTTGGGAGAGTGAGAATCTCGAGCTGCTCGGTGACGAACACGGTCGCGTATACGAGAATGCCTACAACTACAACTTCACCGAGAACATTCGACAGATGCTCGAACGTGGCGAGGATCCGCAACAAGCCATCATCGAACGCGGGCACGAACTCGGACTACATGTCTACGGTTCGGTGCGGATGAATGACAACCACTTCGGTGGGACCCAACCTGCAGACATTGGCAGACTGCACCATACGGAGATGACACGACTTCGTCGTGAGCACCCCGAGTGGATGTTGGGTGACCAGACGTCAGAGTGGTATGCGGCATCGTGGAACATGTCCATCCCCGAAGTGCGCGAGAATCGTTTCACGCACGTTCGCGAAGTGTGTGAACGATACGGCTGGGACGGCGTGGAACTCGATTGGCAGCGTCATGCATTTCATCTGCCGGAAGATGAAGCCTATCGACTTCGGTATGTGATCACCGATGTACAGCGCGCCGCCCGCCAACTGACACAACGCCTGGCCGAGGAACGTGGACGGCCCTTCTACATGGCGGTCCGCATCGCCGGGTCCCTCGAGATGTGTCGTCGCATCGGTTACGACATCCCCACGTGGATCGAGGAAGGGCTCGTCGACATTCTGATCCCCGCTGGAAATGCAGGAACCGATCCGGATGCCAAGGTGGCAGAGTTGGTCGAGATGTGTCAGGGCACCGACGTAGTGGTGTATCCAGGTTTCGACGGGGGCCTGCCCGGTGTTCCGTCGGGTCCCGAAGATACCAAGACCCGCGACTTCATGAGTGTGCGCGGGATATCCAGCAAGCACTACCGCGCTGGTGCCAAGGGCATGTATCTGTTCAACTGGCATGCCGGACGCGACACGCGCCGCGAACCGATGACGCAGGTCGGATCCGTCGAGACGCTCCGCAAGACAGACAAGATCTACGCTGCCACCAATCGCTACATCCTGAACGAGGGCGATTGGCGAGGCGCGTATCGGCGTGATCGCATACTCGGCGAAGTGCCCGTCCCTCTCAAGTCCACGATGACGCAGGACGGTCCGACGATCCATCTGGTCACGGCAGATGACTTCGAGTTGGACACCCCCACCGCCGTGCAGTTGCGACTGCGTCTCAGCGAGTGGGTTCGGGGAGACGAACTGAAGATTCTATTCAACGGCAAAGAGATGACCGATGCCGACATCGCCTACTGTGTCGCCGTCGATCCCCATCAACTGGGCGCATCGGCCGTCGGATCCTTCGGTCCAGATGTTTGGGTTCGCTTCGACCTCGATGCGAAGGATGTCCCCGCAGGTGAACACGAGGTCAAAGTCGTGCTCATCAAACGGCATCCTCAGGTGGCATCCGATCTGGTCCTGACAGATGTGGAACTGGTAGTGACCTATTAGCATCCTTCACGCACAGCGTCTTCTCACGGCACACATATAGGACGAACGATGACGAATCGCGTGGTTTACTTCAGTGGCGATTTCATCCCTGAAATCGAAGCCCGTATCTCCATCTTTGACTGTGCGTTGATGTTTGGAGACATGGTCTTCGAAATGACCCGCTCCTTTCAGCAGCAGCCGTATCGCCTGCGCGATCATCTCGAGCGCCTCTACGCCTCCATCGACTACGTACAGATCGAATGTGGCCTCACGATCGATGAGATGGAAGCGGCCACGCACGAGACGATCGAGCGGAATCTACCCGCCCTGGAAGGGTATGACTTCCAGATTATGCACAATGTGACGCGGGGTGGGCTCGGACTCTACGACACGATCATCAAGGAGGGTACCGACCCGATTGTCTCCATCAATGTGTTGCCATTGATCCGGCACACGGGAGGCATGGCGGATCGTTACGCCGGGGGTGCTCATTTTGTCATCACACCACAGCAGTCGGTGCCGGCACGATACATCGACCCCAAGGCCAAGAACCGCAGCCGCATCTATTACAAACTTGCCGACCTGCACGCGGCGAACCTCGAAGAAGGTGCCATGGCGCTGCTCACCGACGAGCGGGGCTTCATCACGGAGGGCACGGGGAACAACTTCTTCATGGTGCGTGATGGTCAGATCCTGACGCCGAAACCGCACGACATACTGCGGGGGGTGTCTCGTCAGGCCTGTATGGAACTGGCACAGAGCCAGGGGATGCCCGTCGTCGAGGCGGACATCTCGCCCTATGATGTGCGTGCCGCCGATGAGGCGTGGTTCACGAGCACGACGATCTGCATGATCCCCGTGACCCGCTTCGACTTCCGGCCCGTCGGAGACGAAGCACCGGGCCCGGTGTATCGGCAGCTGTTGACCGCCTGGTCTGAGGCGGTCGGTGTCGATATCGCCTCTCAGGCGCGCGAGTATGCGGAGATCGCACCCGGCTGGACGCCTTAGACCGCACGTGGTCCTGCTGTAGCTCAGACCAGCGACGCCGACCCGGCGTCTCCTGCTGCCAACGCGGGCCCGGTGTCATCCGCCTACTCCTCGTCGAAAACCCCATCGCTGGCAAACACATCAATCTCGCCAGGATCGTATTCCAGTTCGGCCAGGATCTGCCGGCCATCGGCACCGAGATCCGGTGGGGCTCTGTCGATGTGGCTTGGCGTTTCACTCATGCGAATGGGTGTGCCCTGCACTTTCAGCGTTCCTGCCCGCGGGTGTTGCAGATCGATGACCATGTTGTTGGCGTGGACCTGCTCGTCCTCGGCAGCCTGCTCGAAGGTCTTCACTTCCGCGCACAGAATTCCCTGAGGTTCCAGCTGTGCCATCCACGCCGACGTCGTCTGCTCGGCGAAACGAGCGGCGACGATCTGGTTCAGCTCTTCTCGATGCGCCAGCAGGGCATCATTGGTTGAGAACCGTGGATCCTCCGGCAGGTCGTCGAGCCCCAGGGCCAACGCAAGATCCTGAAATCCGGTGGGGGAAAACGTCGGTGACAGTTCGATATAGTCGTCGGCTGTCCGATAGACACGACGCAGCGCCTTTTCAGCAGCGCCGATGTGTCCCTCCCTGTCGATACGGTCTGGATTCAGCTGCTGGGTGCCATTCCACGTGTTGGCGTGGAACCCGGCACTGAGCAGATCCGTCGTCACACACTGGCCTTCACCGGTCCGTTCGCGCGCCAGCAGGGCGATGAGGATCGCCTGCCCCAGAAGCAGACCGGCCACGTAGTCGGCGGAGATCCCCGCCGGGGCAGGTTGGCCAAATTTATCCACGCCATCGAACAATCCCGATGTGGCCCGCGCCATCATGTCGTGTCCACCGCGACCTCGTTCGACATAAGGGCCTTCGTCGCCCCATCCACTGGAGGTGGCGTACACGAGTCGTGGATTCAGCTTGCGGGCGTCGTCGTATCCGAGGCCGAGTTTCTCCATTGCCCCGGGTCGGAAGTTGTGCACCAGAACGTCGGAGCGAGTGACGAGCTTGTGCATGATCGCCAGGCCCCGTTCGTCCTTCAGATTCAGCGCCAGAGAACGCTTGTTGCGATTGAGACCCGCATAGGGAAGACTCACGTCGCCGACGAAGGGACCCCACTGGCGACTCCAATCCCCCGTCCCGGGACGCTCAACCTTGATCACATCCGCACCGAAGTCGGCGAGCAACTGCGTACAGACCGGTCCCTGATAGACATGGGTGAAATCCAGAATCCGCACGCCCTGCAGCGCACCGAGATTGGCGTCACCTGTCGGAACACTTTGCGGCGGGGTCATCGTCCCTTCCATTCCGGCTTGCGCTTCTCGGCGAAGGCCTTCGGTCCCTCTGCATAGTCCTGAGAATCGCGTAGACGACGCACGGCACTCAGGTCTTCAAGCTGCGAGAGGGCCTGCGACACGGAGAGGTCCATCGTTTTCGTCACCGCTTGCTTGGCCGCCTGTACAGCCAATGGACCACATTCGAGAATCTGTTCCACCCAGCGTTGAGCCACATCCATGACCGGCTCGGCCTCGGCAGCCACTTGGTTCACCAATCCCATGGTGTGAGCCTCTTGTGCGCCTACCAGTCGCCCCGTCAGAATCATGCCCATCGCCAGATGATAGGGCAGCCGGCGCGGCAGTCGAAAAACGCCCCCCCGGTCGGCCAGCAGCCCACGACGTGCCTCGGGAAGGCCGAGTTGAGCCGTGGAGGCAGCCACGATCAGATCGCATGTCAGGGCCAGTTCGAGGCCGCCACCCACTGCATACCCGTTGATGGCGGCGATGATCGGTTTGTGGCAGTTGTCGAGCACATCGGACGTGGCGTGGGTTGGATTGCGCAGCTCATTCTCATCGGCATCCTCCACCCGCCACTTGAGATCTGAGCCGGCGGAGAAGGCCCGATCCCCCGCACCGGTGAGCACCGCTGCCCACACCTGGTCGTCGTCGATGACTTCCACCCACGCCTGGTTCAACTCGGCATAAAGAGGCGGATGCAGCGCATTCATCACCTGTGGTCGATTGAGGGTTACGTAGGCCACGTGCTCCCTCTTCTCGTAGAGGATGTGTTCGAACGGCGGCGGCATCTGCCTCTCCTGTTTTGTTGGATGACGATCGTGCTGTGGGGTGACAATCTACTGACACGTTGAAAAAAACCGCCTCGACAAGCGGGGGGCAGTGTTCACCGCCTGCTATTTTGCTCCCCCCCAAGCAGTTACGTCAACCTTACTTTTTTCGACCCGATGAAATCCTCCCTGACATGGGGTTGTCAGGGAGAGCGGCTGTCTTCATTCACATGACGAACCGCACCGACCGCCTGCTGGCCATCATCCTGCTGCTGCGTTCCCGCCGAAAACTCACAGCAGCCCAACTGGCAGAAATCTTCGACGTCTCTGCCACAGACGGATCGATCTGCACGGTCAGGTGTGTTTCGACGGGGTCATTCGAGAACCAGTCCCGATGGGCGAACTTCACGCTGCTTACGCCGAACATCAGCACGAAGGCGAACAGCCCGAGGCCGACGAGCAGATGTGTATCGCGCAGAACCCGATACATCACCGCACCGCCGCGTAGAAGAGGATGAATATCGCCGTTCCCGCGCCGAAGCAGATCTGCGCCCAACGATGCCCGGGACGTGAGGCGAGCCAGAGATACACGCCGCTGAGGGCCATGAAGATCAGTGACCAGAGGGAGAACTCCATATACACCGCCCATGATGTGATCCGCCAATCGCCCTCGTTGCGACTGGGCGTAATCTCGTGTAGGTGCATCATGTACTGCCACTTGTCGAAGGGCTGCGTGCGAATTTGCACCTGATTTCGCGCCTCCGCACGGTGATATCGTAGCGGCGGGCGGGCGTGGGCAGGCGGAAGTGCAGATTCTGGTCACCATCGTGCCAAAACGACCAGTTGGGTGCAGGACCTGTGAGGGGAATAGCCAACTCACGCTGGATGTGGTCGGCCAGCTGCCGGTCGTCGAGGTCGCCGGGGATGACAAAATCGATCATCTGCGACGTAGACTCCGGCGTATCTCGCTGATTGTGCCGGGGCAATAATGTAGCCGCAATGCCGACGAGCCCGAACAACAGCAAGGCCGTTGCGTTCAGCAGCCCCGAATACATGTGGAGTCGCTTCATCCAGAAAGTCATGCGTAGAAGGTTGTCCGCCTAAGCCCGGTCTTGGTCAGAGGTGTCGGGGGCGAAGTGTAGAGCCTTACTTCATGGGCGTCAGCATTATGCGTCGTCGACCATCCCCTCAAAGGAAGCGCGCCTTGATTCGACATCGTGTGCCCTTGTTGTCACTCCTGCTGCTGTTGGTCGCCTGCGGCAATACCATTCAGCTCAACAGTCGATGGCGCGACCGTGAACTGATCGTCGACGGGGCGAACCAGGATTGGGGACAGCGCCGCTACATCCTCGAGGAAATACCGATCAGCCTCGGCGTGGTAAATGACGAGGGTCATCTGTATCTGATGGTGGTCACGACGGATCGTATGTTGCAGATGCAGATCGCCATGCGCGGGCTCGAACTCTGGCTCGATCCGAAAGGCGGTTCCAAACACGTGTTCGGGCTGCGCTTGCCAGGCGCGGTCCGCGATGGGCTGCACGGAGAATCCCCCTTCGAGGACGCCACACACTGGGGGGATGCCAGATCGAGAATCGAACAAGGACAGAGAGCTCAGGAACGCCGACCGGGTTTGAGGAGCCCCATCGACCCGCGTCGCCTCGAAGCCCTCTTCGAAGGCCTCACGAACAGCAACATCCTAGTCCTCGATTCGCCGCACGATGAGGGTTGGGAGACAAGTGCGGGGGTTGCCGACGCGCTTCAGGTACGTCTGGCTTATGAGGCAGGGCGTCTCACCTACGAAGCGCGGTTGCCACTGGAGTATCTCGGCCACCCGAGCTACTCCATCGACCTGGCAACCAAGCCACGCGTGGGCGTGGCGGTGAGGATCCCAAAACCGGAATCGCTACAGATGCAACCCGGTCTCAGTGGCAGAGATCGCCGACGGGATGGCGCGCTTGGCACGATCGGCGGTGGTCGCGGCTCGCGAGGCCCTCGTAGTGATTACGTCGCCCCCTCAGGCGCGATCGAGCTGTGGGCGAAGATCCATCTGGCCCCGTCGGCCACGTCTGAGCGCTGACTTACGGCGAACCACCTTACGCCGCGGCGGGAACCACAGAGTCCAGCGGGCATCCAACCATCATCGCTGGATCGGCGTGCCACCCGGTCCGGCCGATAGAGGCATCCCCGTTGCGCACTGTTTCTCGAACGGTTCAGCGGCGGCGGGGATGTCTCGTGTAAGACTCTCAGCTATATCGCGTACTGGCTCAGCTTTTCCTCCGCCACGACCACGCCCAACCCCGGCCCCTCGGGCACAGCGATGCAGCCGCCCTCGAACACGAGCGATTCGGTGAGCACATCGTCGATCAGTCCGTGATAACACGTGTCATTCGGACCCGAGAAGTTCGGTGTCGCCGCCGCCATGTGGGTGATCGCCGCCGTCTTGAGTCCCAGATCGTGGGCACAGTGCATCAGACACGGCACGTCGAACCCCTCCGCCACACGCGCCACCTTCTGAACCGGTAACAACCCGCCGGCAGCCGGTGTGTCGGGCATAAGCGCATCGGCGGCGCCTGCCACGAGCAGATCGGCCACACTGCCAGGTCCTGCGACGCCCATGTTCACCAGGATCTGCGTCCCTTCTTTGCGCATCTGCACCAGCGCATCGAGGTGCTCACGTGCGACTGGATCTTCGAAACGCGTCACCCCCACATCTCGCATGCGCTGCATCTGTTCAACGCCGATCTGCTCGCTGTAGCCAGCATTCGCATCAGGACGCAGTTGCGCCTGATCACCCATCTCCTTCACGATGGCGGCGGCAATGGCCAGATCCAGTTCCGCATCGTGTCCGGCCTTCGTCTTGATCGACGTGAACCCCCAGCGCTCGAAGTAGATCCGCGCCGTCTGTGCGGACTCTTCAGGTTCCTTGATCCCCATGCAGGCGGTGAACTGTGCCCGATCCCGCACACGCCCACCCAGCAGCGTGTGCACGGGCAGGCCAGCTGCCTTGCCCTGTAGATCCCACAGGGCCATCTCGATGCCGGATGCGGGACCTGTGCCAATCCCGGCCTGATGAATGATCGCTAACGCCCCCTCGATGTTCAGCGCGTCTGCGCCACCGAATGCGGCGATGTCTTCAGGCGAGAGCGAGCCGGTGCCTTCGCCCCAGCCCGTGATGCCCTCGTCAGAATCGATGCGCGCGATCAAGGCCGTGGCACCGAGCGTCCCCGCATTTTGTTCGTCGTTGCGGCTTGTACGTGGCCGACCGACATACGGCCCCACGGGCACTTCGTAGGGAATGAACACGGGATATGTGGTGATCTCGGTGATCTTCATCCTGGCAATTCTCCTGGACCTGACGCGCAGGCCATAAACGAATCCGACTCGATCGTGGAAGGCAGATGCGCGAAATGTCGGTCCGCACTGCCTACGGATCCAGTCGCCCCCCCTTGTGACAGGCAAAGCCGACGCACGCCGGGGTCGGGGTGACCTCGGTTCGGGTACACTGACCAGATGACCGCCCGCAACCCGAAAGCATGACGCCGATCGAATGACACGACGCCAACGATTCATCGCCGCTCTCAAACGACTCAGGCTCACGGCCGAGCCATTCCTCCGGGGGCGTGTCGGCCCGCTCATCATAGTAGGGATCGCTCATTCCCAGGCCGACCAGACCTGCATCGGTGTGCAGCCGACACACATCGTGGCATCGCCGGTCGAGGGTTTCGGGGTAGGCGTCACGCACCTCCCAGAACTCGTCCGTGACGATGCCGGGTTCGAAGGGCACCCGGACAACGGTGCGCTCAAAGTGGGTGATTTTCATGCGATCCGATCCACGTGATTGTCTTGTGTCCATCGCGGTCTGTATTTTGTCGCATGTCTCACAGAAACTTTCCCCGGAGGTTCCCCGTGATTTTCAGTGTCGCCCAACTCACCGCCGATCAGCTGGATGTACTTCAGGATCTGGAAAAGCAGACCGGTCGCTGCATCGTTGCTCTCACCGGACTGCCTGGCGAACCCGCATCCCTGTCAGACGACGAACTGAACCGCTTGCAGGCGGCGGAGAAAGACCTCGGCCTTACCCTCGTCGCTCTCGACGCCTGAGTCTCGTCAAGCGGCCAGCTCCATCGACGCATCGTACGCACCGGAGCGAGCCAGAGAGTTGAGTCTGGCCCGCTGGCCGAAGGCCCTCTGAGCGGCTTCCACATTCTGCGGTTTGCCAAGCCAGGCGGCCAGTGCAGGCTGCTGCAGCGCGCGTCCGTAAGAGTAGCTCAGTTCCCAGGGCGAGGGTCCCATCGCGTTCATTGCGTTGAGGTGGGCCGTCGCGTCTTGAGGCGACTGTCCCCCAGAGAGAAAGACGATCCCCGGCACGGCGGCAGGCACCGTACGCCGAAAACAGCGCAGCGTTGCCTCGGCCACCTCGTCGACGCTCGCTGGCGTGGGACACGTCTTTCCCGAGACAACCATGTTCGGCTTGAGCAGCACCCCTTCCAGCAGCACGCCGAATCGCCGCAGGTGCACAAAGACAGTAGCGAGCGAATGCTCGGTCGCCGCCTCACACGCGGCCAGATTGTGACTTCCTTCCATCAGGACTTCCGGCTCGACGATCGGCACCAGACCCTGCTCCTGACACAGCGCCGCATATCTCGCCAGGGCGTGAGCATTGGCGTCGATGCCCGCAGCCGCCGGGATACCGGCATCTGGATCGATCTCAATCACCGCCCGCCACTTGGCGAAACTCGCGCCAAGATCTGCATACTCCTTGAGACGTTCGCGCAGCCCCGTGAGGCCCTCGGTGACCATCTCTCCGGGATACCCCGCCAGTGGCTGTGGACCTTGGTCTACCTTGATGCCCGCCTGAACCCCCTTGGACGCCAGAAGTTGAACGAAGGGGGTTCCATCGGCCGCCTCCTGTCTCAGGGTCTCATCATACAGGATGACACCACTGACATAGCGCTCCATGTCCGGTGTGGTGAACAGCAGTTCGCGATAGGCGCGTCGGTTGTCGAGGCTCGATTCGGTATCGATATCGTCGAACCGATTGGCGATGGTGCTGTTGCTCTCGTCAGCTGCGAGAATACCACGATCTGGGCTGACCAGTTCAGCGGCAGTACGAACGAGGGGGTCGGCGTTCATGGCGGACTCGTGGGGTTGAGGTTGCTGTTGTCATCTACGGGAGAATCCGTGGTTCGCCCTGCCCTGTCCAGTGCTCTTGCTGCGCACCAGAGGAGGCCGTCACGTGTGGCACTCTCGCCCCACTGGAACTCGAATGGTCCCGCAGGAAGCGCTCATTCGTGCCCCTTCTTGGCCCTTTCTCCCTGAGAAACGGTTGGCACAGGGGTTGCGTTGGAAATGGGCAGAGAACGGCAGGGCGCTCACAGAGCGCCGGCAATGAAGGGAGGCCTGGGTGATGTCAGTGCACAAGCGGCACAACTGGGTGATGGACATAGGCCTTCCCGCCGCCTTCGCGCTGGTTTGGGGGAGCTTTGCCGTCCTCTTTCGGCTCTTCGGCTGGGGGGTTTCGGTGGTGTGGTTGATGAGAAGAGCCGGAGGTAAGAACCTCGGGGTTCGCAGCTTGTGCCCCGAGGTTTTCTTATCATCTTTCCTCTGTTGAATGTTTCCGATCCATGTCTCCCATCCGTTTCCGCGTCCAGAGAGATAAGAGATTTATGTCCGGCGACCATCCTCTGTACAAGTCCGTTCTCGTCCTTGGCCCGCCGGGTTCAGGCAAAGGCACTCAAGGCAAGGTTCTGTCTCAGATGCCTGGTTTCCTGCACGTGTCCTCCGGCGACATGTTTCGGAATCTCGACCCACAGAGCGATCTGGGACGCATCTTCCTTGAGCATTCGACACGAGGTGAATTGGTACCTGACGATCTGACGGTCCGTCTCTGGGAGCATCACATGGATCGCCTGGCCAACTCAGGGCAGTTCAGTATCAAAAGAGACGTGCTGTTTCTCGATGGGATACCGCGGAGTCGAGCGCAGGCGGAGGTGCTTGCAGACAAAGTCGACAGCTCCTGCTGCTGCATCTGCGCGCCGATCAGGAGACGATGCTTGAGCGCATTCACAAACGCCCCTTGCAGGAGAACCGCCTCGACGACGCGAATCCAGATGTCGTGCGTCGTCGTTTTCAGGAGTACGAAGCCGAGACGGCGCCGATTCTCGACTTCTATCCTGCCGCCAAGATCCGTACGGTCGATGCCGGTGCCGCTCCACTGGAGGTCTTGCGGCAGATCATCGACGTCCTGCAGATCATGCTCTTCCCCGAGGCCCTGCAGCACGCCGCCTGAGCGGCTGACCGAGCCAGCCTACGCTGCGCCTTGCTGTGCATCTACGACGGCGACGGCCGTCAGTTGTACGATCTGTTCGACCGTCGAATTCGACGGCATCAGATGCACGGGCCGATCGAACCCCATCAGGATGGGGCCCACCGCCTCTGCACCGGCCAGACACTGCGTCAGCTTGTAGGCCACATTCGCCGACGATAGATCCGGGAAGATGAGAACATTCGCTCGACCGGACAGGTCGGCGAAGGGATAGGCCTCCTCCAGCATCGCCGGTGTCAACGCCAGATCTGCCTGCATCTCCCCTTCGACTTCCAGGTCGGGCGCTCGCTGGCGAATGATCTGCGTCGCCCGACGCACCTTGTCCGCTTGGGGGTGTCGCGAACTGCCGAAATTCGAAAACGACAGCATGGCCACGCGGGGCTCCACATCGAAACTGCGCGCCGTCTCCGCCGTGCACAGGGCGATTTCAGCCAGATCCTCGGCACTGGGTTCGATGTTGATGACCGGATCGGCGAAGAACATGAGCTCGCTCTTGAAGACCATCATGTACATCCCCGCTGCGAGCCGCGCTCGGGCATCGAGACCGATCGTCTGCAGGGCGGGGCGCACCGTGTCAGAATACTTGTGGATCAAACCACCGATCAGACCGTCCGCATCTCCCATGCGCACCATCATCGGTCCGAGATAGTGGCGGTGCGTCAGCAGTTCGCGTGCTTCGTCGCGGGTCAGGCCTTTGCGCTGACGCAGCTCGAATAGATTCTCCGCATAGGCGTCGCGCTGCGGAACGTCGATGGGATCGACAATGGCGACCATGTCCTGAGCATAGCCCAAGTCCGTCAGTTGCCGGGTGATCTCCTGTTGGGGACCAATGACAATGGGATCGGCAATGCCCTCCTCGGTAATGATGCGGCAGGCACGTAGCACTCTGGGTTGGTCGCCACCAGGAAAAACGATTCGTTTCGGGTCGGTGGCGGCACGCATGGCCACCACCTGAACCGCCTGGCGGCTTTGTCCCAGGCGCAATTCAAGCTCTTGGCGATAAGCATCCAGATCCATCCCGCGCCCGGCCACACCGGTCTCTGCCGCCGCGGCGGCCACAGCGTGTGCGGCCCGCACAGCTACACGGGGATCGAAGGGTTTGGGCAGGATGTATTCGGGACCGAACCGCAGTCGATCCATGCCATAGGCACGAAGCACCTGATCGGGTGTCTCCTCGCGTACCATCTGCGCCAGAGCGTGTGCGACGGCGGCCTTCATCTGCTCGTTGATGGTGGAGGCGTGTGCATCGAGAGCGCCACGGAAGATGGCGGGAAAGGCGAGCACATTGTTCACCTGATTTGGATAGTCCGATCGCCCTGTGGCCACGATCGCATCCGGTCTCGCCGCCTTGGCGTCGTCGTAGGGGATCTCCGGGTCAGGATTGGCCATGGCAAACACAAGAGGATCGGCAGCCATCGTCTTCAGCATCTGCGCCGTCATCGTGCCGGGCCCGGACAGCCCCATGAAGACGTCCGCCCCGTCCATCGCTTCTTCAAGGGTGCGCAGATCGGTTTCGATAGCGACACGCTGCTTGTATTCATTCATGCCACCTTCGCGTCCTGCGTGGATGACGCCGCGACTGTCGCACACGACACGATTCTCTCGCTTCACACCCAGCGTCTCATGGAATGCCGCGCAGGCCAGACCGGCCGCACCCGCGCCGGTGTAGACGACACGGACGTCTTCGATCGACTTGCCCGTCAGTTCGAGGGCGTTGAGCATCGCCGCACCACTGACGATGGCCGTCCCGTGCTGGTCATCGTGGAAGACGGGAATGGGCATCGAGTCGCGGAGCGCTTCCTCGATCGCAAAACAGGCGGGAGCGCCGATGTCCTCAAGATTGATCGCCCCAAAAGTCGGTGCCATCAGCTGCACCGCCTTGACGATCTCTTCCACGTCTTCTGTATCGAGTTCAATATCGAAGGCATCGACATCAGCGAATCGCTTGAAAAGGATCGCCTTGCCTTCCATCACCGGCTTGCCCGCCAGAGCGCCGATGTTTCCGAGACCCAGCACGGCGGTGCCATTGGTGACGACACCGACGAGATTTCCGCGCGCCGTATACAGCCGCGCCGTGTCAGCGTTGTCCGCGATTTCACGGCAGGGTTCTGCAACACCCGGCGAATAAGCCAGGGAGAGATCCCGCTGTGTGAGGAAGGGTTTCGTTGGGTTCACTTCCAGCTTCCCTGGGGGAAACTGGCGGTGATACTCCAGAGCCTCGTTGGCGTCACTCATCAAAGAACTACCCGGTCTGGGGAATATTTCCAGGTGGCGAAGGTGGCGCGCGCAGGGGCCTGACGCAAGGCCTGGGGCGCAGGCAACTCACTCTGAGGAACGAAGAGCGGTGGTCCACAGGTTGAAGGCAAGGACCATGACGGCGACCCACAACAGAGGTCCGGCGAGCCCAAAGAGCACGCCGCGAGCAGGCCAACTGACCGTCGCGGGAATCGAGAGGTGAACCGTAGCGATCGCCGCCCCGGGCGCGGCAAGCCACAGAGTCGCCGCCGCGAGTCGTGGCCAGGCAGGGCCACGCACCATCAGAAAACCAGCCACCATGCGCGGGGCGACGCCAAGAATCAGGAGCGTGCCGAAGCCGGCCACGAATGCGTGGCGAGCACCGGCCGGCTGCAACCAGGCCTCGGCACCCACCAACGAGGCCCCGGCAGCGGCAGCCTGCAGCAGCGCCCCTATGCCGAGGAAACCGTAGGCTGCCAGCACGAGAGGACGCGTCCGACCATATCGGTCGTCGCCATGTTCCTCCGGGTTCCACTTCCCTGGAGGTGTGCGATGCCGATGGAGACCCAGACCAGCGATGAACAGCAGCAGCAGCAGACTGCGCAGGAGACTCGCCGCGGCCCCCATATCCAGGGACAGCGCCCCAAGCCAGGATGCCCACGGTCCGCGCGCACCGAACTCGATGATCGTGGTCAGCGTGTACGCCGCCGTGAATCCCATCGGATTCCATGTGGCCGGCTCGATGCGCAGATACAGGGGAAACAGCCGCAGAGAGAACGCAAACGCGACGGGGATCAGGACACCGGCGACGAACAGATCCGCCGCCCACAGATGCCGGTCAAGTCGCAGCAGACCCGCCTGGTCGAGACCTGCCGAGATGGTGGAACTGCCCATGGTCAGGCCGAACAGCAGCCAACTCGTCAGACTCAGAAGAAACAGGGGTCGCAAAGGTCCGATCTTCGGATGGCTTGTCGCGTGGATCTGGCTGGCTCGAAGAGACGCCAGCAAGAGACCCACGTATATCAACACTGCCACCATCTGCGCCAGGCCGGCCATCAGCATGCCGACCACTGGGAGAGGGCCACCGATCCCGGCCATCAACAGCGGCTGCGCCACGGCCCGCCAGGTGAGCGATCCGGCCATGGCGATCCAGACCACGTGCACCGCGCCGGGAAAGGCAAGGGGAACCCCGCTGAGTCGGGGCAGCACATGCAGGCTGACGCCCATGATGAACAGACCGAGCCAACCGGCCAGTTGCGTGTGCCCGTGGACCTGCACGATGGCCGGCCAGATGCTGGAGATCGGCAGATCGAATCCCAGATGGGACGCCATGTACGATGCGGAGGAGAAACCGACCAACAACGCCGACAGGAGGGCCGTGTGGATGAAACCCATCGGAAAGGGTCGATGATTCGTCCCGCGCGGCGGCATCTACATCGCCTCCACAACGGGCCAGCGACTGATCAGAATGCCCGTCCAGACACTGAACCAGAGCGCGACACTTGTCTCCACGAGACCCACCGTGTGCAGGTCGGGTGGACCGGCGACCAGTCTCCACCACAGAACCACCGACCGCAATAAGACGGGGCCGAAACCGATCAGGCCCGACATCAGGTGGGACCCCTGGTCTCCGAGGGCCACGAAAACTGCAATGCCGGTGAAAACGGCCGCGTGATAGATGAGATTCGTCCCACCGCGACGCCAGCGCAGCGGTTCGGTGGATCGGTCACCGGCTGCGCCAACCAGCATCTTCACCGGCAGCACGCTGCCAAGGAAGTAGAGATTGAAGCAGAGCTACGGGAGAAGAGCATGATGGGTCACCGACTCGGAGGCGACGATCTGCGCCGCCGGCGCCCCGAGGCCGAGAACGGGGACCGTGAGCATTTCATTGAGGAGTGAATGATCGATCTGTCGCCGCGTCCCTCGTCGTCGTATCGCTTGCCAACCTAACAGGGCCACTGCGGGCACGGTCAACCACAGAACCCGTCCATGGCCGAGCAGTTGTAGTACCCCGGCCCCAGCAACCACGATCAGGCCGCAGCCCCCCAGCCACCACCAGGTCTGCGCGTCTCCACACTCCCGCAGCAGCAGCCCCAGGGCGTTCTGAGCGAAGAAGGCTGCTGTCGCCATGGCGATCAGCAGCAGACACATGAGGGGGTGAATGTTGTACACCACGAGCCCCGTTAGCAGGGGCGCATACAGCATGACCCAGGCGCCGTGCTCGCGCGGTGATGAATCCCGCGACGGGGCGCTGGGCGTGGCGTCATCGGCTCGGGTCAGTCGAGCAGTTTGGACGAGGGGGACAGATCAGAGAGGCGTGTCTGCTCCAGCATCTTGATCAGGGCGTCGCGAATCGTCTTCCACTGTTCGTGCAGCGGACAGGGATCGTCATTGCTGCACTCGCGCAGACCCACTAGGCACCCTTCACCGAAGTCCTTCCCTTCGATCGCCTTTACGACGCTGAGAAGCGCTACGTCCGTCGCCGCATGAGATAGGCTAAAGCCGCCGCCGCGCCCTTTGGCCGAGGTCAACACACCGTGCCGGGCGAGATCCTGAAGGATCTTGGCCAGATACTGGCCGGGTACATCGATGGACGTGGCAATGTCACGACTCAGTTGGGGCTCGTCGGCGTGACGCGCCAGATGGATGGTGGCGCGCAAGGCATATTTGGAGGCCTGACTCAAGATCATTGTTCAATCACCTTCCGCGTCCAGCACATCACGCACCCAGCTGTAGTTGGCCACCGTCGATGGCATGCCGAGCGTGCCCGCTGCCAGCGCCACCACCTGCTCGAGTTCCTCTTCGGTGATGCCGAGGGCCAGCGCCTTGCGCACACCGGAGTGTACGGCACCGGTCCGCATGGCACCCATGGCGATGCCGAGTTTGATCAGTCGCTGGGTGCGCTCGTCGATGGGCCCGTCGGCGCCCTGGTCGGCGATCAGATCCCAGGCCTGGCCCAGCTTGGGATACTGCTCGACGAAACGCTGATACATCTTCGGAGGCCTCGTTGGTTCACTCATGGTAGAATATCCTTTCATCGAAAGGGTAACATCCGTGTCAGCCATCTACCGGTGGTCAAGCCAAACGATCACGTGCACTGCTCAGGGCGAGGTCGAATTGCCGATACTCAGAAGCGGGCCAACTCCGAGGCTCGACGCCCCTCGAGTAGAGGACGGTTTTCTCGCTTCGTCTGCCCCTCCGCAGACCCGCTGGCTTCGGCCACGACTCCACTGCCAAGTAGGGCGGCTTGGGTGAGCAGAGTCTGTGCCTGGTCGAGATCTCCTCGATGCAGGCAAGGTAGCCACGCAGATAGACAGCCGCCAACCAACGATCGGCTGAAGCGACGTCTCCTTGCAGCAGCGACACTTCACCGAGGCGAACCAGCGGTCCCGTCTCGGGTTGTACAGACCGATACACACGGCCACCCCGATCAGACCGAGGACAGTGAAACCTGCCGTGCCCACGATCCACCGCTGTTGGGCGGCGATCAGCGGCGCGAGCAGGTCGGCTCCCCATACCCTCAACATCAGCGTGACCACGTGTGGAACCGCAGCGCCGAGCAGGGCGAAGGTGCCCACCGTGTGCAACAGATCCCACGCGTAGCCGATACGAGTACCTACCAGCGCCTGTACGGTGAGGACGACGCCCGAAACGACACAGACCATGGCCGCCCCGAAGGCGACATACTCGGTGAGTTTCACGTGGGTCCAGGCCGATGATCGATAACTCGACCAGTGCTGCACCTGGTAGATAAGAGTAGGGCAGCAGAAACAGGCAGCCCACACCGGTATGTACCACGACGGTGAACTGAGGCTTGAGACCAAAGGGTAGGAACAGGATCAGGAGACCAGAGAGGGTCTCGAACAGGAGGCAGCCGGCGACAGTGATCGCCAGAGGAGCCCGCCAGGCGGCGGCCCGTTCTCCAGAGTTGGACAGGGGAGACGCTGACACGGTAGAAACTCCCTTCTTCGGACAATTAACTCCGAAGATCGGTCCCCGTCAGCGGAGCGTCAAGGGTCGCCGGTCACAGGCTCACCGGCGGCGAAGACCTCACCGCCCGCTGAGACGTTGCCTTTCCTGGATTGATGAAACACCAGCCACGCGAGGCCGAAGACGACAACACCCCCCACTTGATGCAGGGATGCAAGCCAGACGGGAACGTGAGTGAGAATGGTGGCGATGCCCAGTAGGATCTGCAAACTGAGCATGTGCAGCAGCGCCGTGGCGGCTGTGCGCAGTGGAGCCGGTGCGCTCACCTGCCGCAGTCGCAGATAGAGCGTCAGCGACAATGCAAAGACGATGAAGGCGAACCAGCGATGTTCGAAGTGCACCGTCAGCGGATTGTCGACCAGATTCAAGATCCACGGCTCATCCGCACCCAACCCGTGTGGGATGAGTTGGCGGTGCATGAAGGGAAAGGTGTCCGACGCGTGACCGGCTCGATGCCCGGCGACCAGTGCTCCGAGCAGAATCTGCGTGATGACCGTGGCCAGAAGCGCGGAGCCAAGTTCTCGGGTCCGCCGGTCAATCTGATTCGGGATGGCAGACCAGCGCCGTTCGAAGATCAGCCAGAGACACCACGCGAAAAGGGCCAGAGCCAGCGCAAGGTGCAGAGCCAGCCGGTAGGGACTCACCTTCGGATCGTCGACGAGACCACTCTTTACCATGAGCCAGCCCATCACGCCCTGGGCCAGAAAGAGCAGGCCGATCCCGACCACGTGGAGACGCACAGGCGTTGGAAACAGGCCTCGCACGAGGCCGAACAACAGCGGGATGGCGACGACGAGTCCCACGACGCGGCCCAACACTCGATGAATGAATTCCGGCCAGAAGATCGAGCGAAACTCAGCCAGACTCATGCCGGCATTGACCTTCTTGTATTCGGGGGTCAACTGATAGGCGGAGAACTCGGCCTGCCATGCCGCTTCAGTCAGCGGCGGAAAAACGCCGGTGACGGGTCGCCAGTCGGTCATGGACAAGCCCGAATGGGTGAGTCGGACCACGCCACCCACCACGATCATCAGCAGGCAGGCGGACGCAACGATCCACAACCATCTTTCAAGCCACGCGGGCTCGGTAGAGGTTCGTGCAACCTCCGGCGGAGTCATCCCTACACCGTTCGAGAAAAGGTCGGCTTGCTGCGGCTCTTCTCTCGCAGATAGCGGTCGAAGGGCATACATACATTGCGCACGAACAGTTGGCCTTCGGCGGTCACTTCGATCGCTTCATCGGTGATGATGACGAACCCGTCCTTCACGGGCCCGGCCGCCAGTTCGTCGAGCTCGATAGCAAAGGTCTCGGCGAAGTCGATCCCGAAATGTGCCTCCACATCGGCGCGATCCAGATACAGATTGCACATGAGTTCGAGAATGACATGTTTGCGCAGCTGGTCGTCTTCAGACGTCCCGTATCCACGTTCGACAGGAAGACGTCCGGCGTCGATATCCGCGTAGTACGTGCTCAGCTTCTTCTGATTCTGGATATACGCACCGGATGCCTCACCGATGGCGGAGATCCCCATCCCAAGCATCGTCGGTGATCGCTGCACCGTATACCCCATGAAGTTTCGGTGGAGTCGCCGCTCCTCAAGCGCCTGGGCCAGTTCGTCGTCTGGTAGCGCAAAGTGGTCCATGCCCAGCATGTCGTAGCCGGCTTCGGAGAAGGCACGGATGGCACTGGCCAGCAGTGCGAACTTGTCATCCCGCTGTGGCAGCATGGCCTCGTCGATACGCTTCTGATTGCCCCGAATCCAAGGCACATGGGCATAGGAATACACCGCGAGTCGGTCGGGGCGCATCTCAACGACCGCATCCAGCGTGCGCTCGAAAGACGCGAGAGTCTGACCGGGCAAACCGTAGATCAGATCCACGTTGATCGACGCCACACCCTTCTGACGGCAGTACGCATAGACCTGGCGGGTCTCCTCTTCGGTCTGGTGGCGACCGATCGCCTCCTGCACGTGAGAATCGAAGTCCTGCACGCCCATGCTGATGCGATTGAATCCGAGGCCCAGCAGCGTGTCGATGTGCTCGGTCGTGGTCACACGAGGGTCAACCTCGATGGCCACTTCGGCACCGGGCTGAATGTCGAAGTGGGATTCTACCGCCCTCTGCAGACGGGTCATCTGCTCCGGATTCAGATACGTGGGTGTTCCACCACCCCAGTGATACTGCACGACCTTCGGCCGGTGTTCGCGCTGGTCGGCGACGAGGGCGATTTCCCGTTCCAGATAGGAGAGATAGTTGGCCGCCACTTCCTGGTGATGGGTGGCGATGACGTGGCAGCCACAGAAATGGCAGCGATGCTCGCAGAAGGGTACGTGGATGTAGAGAGAGATCTCATCGTCGACGGTCAGCGCCTGCAGACGACGGACATAGTCGGCGGCGACAAAGTCTTCGGAGAACTCGACCGCCGTGGGATAGGACGTGTAACGGGGCCCTGGCCGGTCGTATTTCGCCAGCAGTTCCCCGTCGACAGCCGTGGCGGCGTGAATCGGTGCAGTCGTCATGTTTTCACAAGCTCCGGTGATGACAGGAGAGTCATCGCAATCCCTGTGCCATGAGTGCCGTGCCATGGATCCGGTGCCATGGGTCTGGCGAGTCACGTCTCAAAGGCGCAGAACTCGGCTCCTGAAGGGAGAATCTCGGCCCTGAGGCCTTCCCCGTCACCCCTGATCTCCTGATTCCGGATACCGAGTGAGAACGGGCTGCCCCACTCACGTTGCCGAATTTCCACCTGACCATCAGTGGCTCGGTGATTGAGGTCTCTCTTGTGCAGGCGCCCTCCTCGTTTGCGCCAGATGAAACGAGGAGATCCCCTGAGGACTGTCAGGAATCTGGCAGGCGATTTGCTCACGAAGAGACAGAAGGTAGGCACTTGCCAAGGACGATCCGCGTCTTTTATGGACGGTCTCGAATCTTCGGGGACGATCCGGAGCGAAAGGTGGCGATCATGATCAGGATTCAACGCATCCTCGTTCCCGTCGACTTTAAGCGACTACGCCGAGCACGCCCTTCCCTATGCCCGTGAGCTGGCCAGCAGCTACGGCGCCTCACCGTATCTGCTGCACGTCATCGATGCACAGTGGATTGCCACATCTGGAAGCGTCGCTTTTCCGGAGTATGGCAGCAACATTCTTGAACGCCTGGAGAAGTACGCCGAAAAAGGGCTGATCAAGCTGGCTGAAACGATCGGTGAGATCGACGTCGTGACCTCGCTGCGAGTCGGTTCGCCCCATGTTCAGATCGTGCAGCACGCACGCGACGAAGACATCGATCTGGTCGTGGTGGCCACCCACGGTCGAAGTGGACTCAAACACGCCCTCATCGGCAGTGTCGCCGAGAAGATTGTGCAGATGGCGCCCTGTCCCGTCCTGACTGTGAAACATCCCGAGCACGAATTCGTCATGCCCTAGGATGTGGATCGTGGATCTGCAGACGCAGTATCTGGGCCTGTCCCTGCGCAATCCCCTCGTCGCGTCCGCATCACCCCTGTCTCGTGATGTGGGTCAGGTTCGATACATGGAGGACGCAGGCCTCGCCGCCGTGGTCGTGTTCTCTCTGTTCGAGGAGGAGATCCACCACGGTGAGTTGACACCCGAGCACTATCGACGTCCAAACGGGGGCGATGTGATGGGCTACTTCCCCGATCATGCCCGTTACGAGACGGGGCCGAACGCTTATCTCACGCACATCGAGCACCTGAAGGAGGCCGTCGACATCCCCATCATCGGCAGTCTGAATGGATCCACACCCGGTGGCTGGACGGAACACGCCCGTCAGATCGAGACAGCCGGTGCTGATGCGCTGGAGCTGAATCTCTATCATCTGCCGACCGATCCGGAAGAAACCGGCGATGATGTGGAGGATCGATACCTCGACATCCTCTCCGAGGTCCGATCGGCCGTGGATTTGCCGGTTGCCGTCAAACTCGACCCCTACTTCAGTGCCATGGCCAACATAGCCCACCGCCTCGACCAGGCCGGTGTCGATGGGCTGGTGTTGTTCAACTGTTTCTACCAGCCCGATATCGACCTGGATCGGCTCGAGCCATACCCGCACGTCGTGCTCTCCACGCCCTTCGACCTGCGCCTGCCTCTGCGCTGGATCGCCATTCTGCGCGGTCGCGTCAAAGCCCATCTGGCCCATACGGGAGGGGTCCAATCACGAGGCGGTCATCAAGGCGCTCATGGTCGGCGCCCAGGTCACCATGATGGCCTCTGCTCTGATGGAGCGCGGCATCGACCATGCCCACCAGGTGCTGTGGCAGATGGAACAGTGGTTTGAGGAACACGACATTGAGAGTGTGAACCACCTCCGGGGTCGCCTGAGTGACGAGGGATTCGCCTTGAGTCAGCCCCCTTACGTACTGAGTTCGTAGCGACGCCGGTCCATGACGAACTGTAGCGGTTCCCCCTTCAGATGACGTCGCAGATTATCGATACAGATGTGATGCATTGGCTCAAACGCATCTGCCGCCTCATAGGCCTTCGGAAAAGGTTGCGACAGACTGTGTCCGGTGAGGATGAGATTCGGCCATCCCCGAGCCGGGTGATCTGGCGCCAGCTCCTCAGGTGGTTTCAGCACATCGAGCCCGGCCCGGATCCGCCCTGATTCCAGTTCCGCGAAGAGCGCCTCCTGGTCGACGATGGCCCCGCGTCCCGTGTTGATGAGGATGCCTCCATCCGGCAATCGGGCCAGCAGTCTTGCCGTGACAGACCCTTCCGTTTCTGATGACAGGCCCGCGTGAATGGCGACGGTGTGGCTCCGGTCAAAGAGGGTATCGAGGTCTGCAACCCGCTCGCAGCCGTCGGGCACATCTGCTACGTAAGGGTCGAACACATGCAGATTGGGGCCCATGGGTCGAACCATGTCGATGAAACAGCGACCGATGAAACCGCACCCATAGATCCCCAGATCGAGCTGATTCATCATGCCTGAACGAAACTCGTCCGGTAAACGCCAGTCGCCGGCCGCGATGCGTTCGATGCGAAAGCGCAGCCCTTTCAGGCAGGCCAGCAGAAGGGTCACCGCACCCTCGGCGACGGAACGCGCCTGGGCATCCCCCCAATTGGTGACGGCGATCGGCGCATCGATCAACTTGAGGGGAATCGTCGTTCTCATGCCCCCGGTGAGATGACAGATGTAGCGAAGATCGCCGGGCTCGGTGGCCAGCGAGGTGGGCACCGCCCGGGCTCCCCAACTGGTAACGAGGATGTCACAGTCCTGAATTCGGATGCTCGCCTCAGTATCCGACAGGAGTTCCCCCTCTTCGACGACGGTCAGATCGCCGATCTCGGCGATGGCAGTACGAAATGCGTCTGTCCAGGCACGGGGATCGGCCTTGTTGTGCGCCAGATGTAGAATGCGTGGGCGTGGAAACATGTCAGGACTTGGTGGGGATCGTCTCGCCATCGGGTCGAGGCGTGTGCGGCCAGTGACCGGAGGGATCACTGCCACGACACGTGATGGCCCGTTGATTCCAGCCATTATGGGCGTACACGTCAGGCGGGACGAAACGCATCGTGAGGCCACAGCGTCGCCGCTCGGACAGATTTGGCTCTGAGCCGTGAAGAAGCAGATCCGTGTGCAGGGAGATCTGACCCGCTCGCATCGTCAACGCCACCGGTTCGTCGCCGTGTTCGCGGGCGTCGTTGACGGTCTGATTCAGCACGTTGTGCTCGGTCGTATCGCTGTCGTCAAAGTCGATCTGCCCGTGCACATGTGAACCGGGAATGACGGTCATGGCGCCATTTTCGACGTCGGCATCGTCGATGGCGAGCCACACCGTCACCGTCTTGCTCGGTGTTAGGGGCCAGTAGGATGCGTCCTGATGCCAGCTGACGCGTCGTTCGTCTCCCGGCATTTTGCAGAAAAAGTGAGATCCCCAGCAGATCAGGTCCTGGCCGAGCAGATCCTGCACGTAGTCGAGAATCCGTGGCTCGATGATCATGTCGTACATGCCGGCACAGTGTGATTGCCAGCCATTGATGGAATACGCATCCCACCCTGCCGAGGCCGCCCTGGCCATCAGGTCGTCGAAATAGACGCGATTCGCCTCGACCTCGTGTGCGTCATATACGTCGAGGGGAAAGATGTATCCACGGTCGTTGTATTGCTGGATTTGGGCGGCCGACAGGTGCTCAAGAGAGTCGATGACGCTGGGCACAAATCGCAGATCGCGTCCAAGTTCGGGATGAGCATCGCGTGGAGTCATGGAGCAGAATAACAGCTGCGTACCCCTTCGCGACAACTGCCTAGGTGGGGAACCACTTGTTCGGCGTTGCCCCGCAGGACAGATTTGCTGTTCAGATCTGCCCGGGCCAGTTGTGACTTGTGCCTGAATCAAACACCGGATGAAACGTGATGAGCTGGGATCCCATCGAAGCAAGCACAATCGACAAAATCCGCGAACGGGATGTGGATCCCCTGCAGGCGCTCGCTGCCGGCGAAACCCCCGCCATCATCCTGCGACGTGCGTACACAGCGAACGACTGCGCTGGGCTTGTCGGGCGATTCCTCGAGCGCCAGCTCATGCGTGACCCGGCCCGGCCCATAAAGGAAGGCGATCGTCGTCGCATCGATATCGGCACCAGCCTGGGGAATCGGGGCGCCGACCAGGAGGCCTTTCTGGCGCACGCGGAGACGACGCGGGAACTGTTCAGCGATCTATTCGAGGGATTCCCGAACCCCGTCGACGTCGTCTACGAAGCACTGCAACAGGTGGCCGGAGATCGGCGACAAGTGCAGACCGCCTTTGAACCAGACGGACGGGCCTATGGGCCGGCGATCTTCCGTGTTCACTATGACGGACACGCCTACCCGCCCCATATCGACCACGTCGCCTTGAGAGAAAAGCGCTTCAACTACGCCGTGAGTCGTTTTGAGCACCAGTTTGCGGGGATTCTCTGTGTGCAGAATGCGGCGAGCGATTCTACAACGCAGGGCGTCCTCCACCAGTGCCTGTGGACAGAACAGGTCCAACCCCACATTCGGGGTCATACCTTCCACGACTACGCCACGCAACAGAACATCGGCCATTGTCAGGTAGATCTGCGGCCCGGAGACCTTTATTTCTTCAATACCCGCAACATCCATGAGGTCCCGGCCGTGGAAGGCGATTATCCGCGCATCGTACTGGCTGTTTTCATCGGATTCAACGAACACGAGCGCGATATCTACGTCTGGGCATGATGGCACCGGCTGTGACCCTCGGCTGTCGCGGGGTTGCCAGTCTGGGAGATGGCTCCTACTTTAGGCGATTGTGTAAGATCTTTGAAGCAGCTGAATCGCGCCCATTGAGGCGCCCGGGAGCCTACGATCCATGCCGAATTTCAGTGTCGTCATCAGTGACGACGAGCCTTTTGAGCGAGCCCTCCGTCGTTTCTCTTCCAAGACCAAGCGCAATGGTCTTCTGAGAGACCTGAAGCGGAAGCGTTTCTACACCAAGCCGTCGGTACAGAAGAAGCTCGACCTGCAGAAGAGCATTCGCCGCCGCAAGAAGGCGGAGCGTATCGCCCGGTTGGCCGAGATGGGTCTCGATCGGCGCGGGCGCAAGCGTCGCTAGCAGTCGACCCGGCGCAGAATTTTCGACGGCACGACAGACCAGAAATAGACGAGGCGGTGTCAGGACCCAGTCCTGGCACCGCCTTTTTTTGTCCCGACGCCGCGTCTCAGCTGGTGGCGTTGTCCGAGGCGAATCGATCGAGCAGGTCGTTGCCGATCAGCTGCCGACGCCAGCCGCCGGCAAGTCGATTTCCATTCACGTCGGTCACCTCCCCGTCACAGCCGTCGCGCAACAGCTGTTTGACCTCGGCTCGTGTCGCCACCAGGGCGGGATCGATGCCCTCGGCCTCGCTGCGCTCTCGCAGGTAGCCCATCGCTTCCTTCACACCGTCCTCGAAGGCTCGATCGTGTCGTTCCCTCGGCGGGCCTGTAGGCCATTCGTCTTCGGGGAGAGTCTGTCCCGTGTCGACAGCGGCCAGGATCGCCTCTCCGTACAGATCGATTTCCTTCCGTCGGAAGGATCGAACCTCGCCCAGTTCTTCGCTCTGCGTCGGTTGTCGCTGCGCCAGGAACAGCAGCAGCTTATCCGAGGCGATGCGGCCCCGGGATCGATCGAAGGTTCGCGCAGCTTCCTCGCGCCACACGGTCAGTTCACGCAGCACGGACAACTCGCGACCCCTCAGCTTCCCATATCCCTTCACACGACGAAATTCCTCTCGGGGATCGCGCTCCTGGTAGATCTCAGGCTCGTCCAGACCGGCCATCTCTTCTTCCAGCCAGGCGAGGTATCCGGCCGCTTCGGCCCGTCGTCGAAGCTCGTCTCGCGCCTCGACCAGGTAGCGGACATCGTCTTCCGCATATCCGATCTGCTTGTCTGCCAGAGGGCGTTGCAGCCAGTCGGTGCGGGTCTCGGTCTTGTCGAGTTCGATGTCGAACAGCTCGACGAGCAGATCTCGCAGGGAGATCGTCGACGCCAGTCCAGCGAAACCTGAAGCGGCTCGAGTATCGAAGACATTGCTCGGCGAAGCGCCGGTGGCACGCTTGAGAATGGAGAGATCCTGTGTCGCATCGTGCAAGATCTTCTGCGTCTGTCCATCGGCCAGCAGTTGGCCGAGGTCACCGAGTTGGCCCTCGAGCGCGACCGTGTCCACGAGGGTGCATCGGTCCCGATCGAGTCCGAGCTGAACCACGCCGAGGGCGGGGAAGAACGTGCGCTCCCAGACCATCTCCGTATCGACGGCAACCTGGCCCGCCGCCCAGGCAGCCTCAATCTGTTCGCGAAGCGCGTCTTGATCGACGATCAATCCTCGTCCCCTCCCTCCGGGGTCCCGAAGCCGGTTCGGCGCGAGATCAGATCGTAGTGCTCGATACGTCGATGGGCGGCGAAGTCCAGGGTCGCTCGCCGCAGCCGCTGTGTGAGATCGAGATCACAGCGCGCAATGACGAGTTCATCCTCCAACGTCGTTGCCTGGGCCACGATCTGCCCCGTGGGCGCCACGACGCAGGTGCCACCAATCTGTTCGACCCCCTCCTCGACCCCTGCCTTGGCAACAGCCACAACCCAGACGGCATTCTGATAGGCCCCGGCCTGCAGGCTCAGATGGTTGTGAAAACCAGCCAGATGGCCGGAGGCCGGATTGGCCGGGTTATGTACGGGTGTGTTGTACCCCATTACGATCAACTCCGCGCCCCGCAGGGCCAGCATGCGATAACTCTCCGGCCAACGCCGGTCATTGCAGATCATCATTCCCACGGTCCCACCGAAAGCCCGCCAGGTGGGAAAACCGAGATCCCCCACACGAAAGTACAGCTTCTCCAGATTCTGGAAGGGCTGTCCTGGCTGATAGCGATCGTAGCCGGGCAGGTGAATCTTCCGGTATTTGCCGATGATCCGACCATCGGCACCAACAAGGACACTGCTGTTATATCGGCGAATCTCGCCTTCTTCTGCGGTTAGTTCCGCAAAACCGAGGTGAAAACCGACACCGAGTCGGGCCGCCTCGTCGAACAGGGGCTGCGTTTCGGGACTGGGCATCTCGTGCTCGAAGTACGCATCGATCTGCGATTCATCGGTCATGTGCCAGTGCGGAAAGAAGGGCACCAACGCGACTTCGGTGAACACGATCAGGTCACACCCCGCTTCGGCGCCCTGTCGCATCAGATCGATCAAACGCTCGATCACCGCCGATCGCGGCATGTCACCGGCAACCGGCCCTTGCTGGGCGGCGCCAATCGTAAGCAGTCGACTCATGGGGTCAGAATCGGCGGGCGTACGGTGAGCGTAGTTCGAGCATGCAATGGCCAATCGGCCGCGGACGGGCAACCGCCGTCGTACGGCGAGGCAGATGAGGCCTTCCGATCTTCTTCGGCGGCTTCGGCGGGGAGAACGACGGAAGGCAGTGTTACGTGCCGGAAAGAATAGCCACGTCGGTCCCCGGTCGCCAGCGACGCACCATAGTCGTCGCCCTTGGCCCGTCGCAGCTGTTGGCGCGCCCAGCGATTGCGCGGATCCAACTCGATCGCCTTCTCCAGGGCTGCAATCCCTCCATCCTTGTCGCCACTCTGGATCAGCAGATTGCCGAGCTGCACGTAGGTGTCGGAAGACTCTGGGTAGTATTCGAGATTCATGCGCAACATACGCAGGCCTACATCTGTTTCGACGTCCGTCGCCATCAACATCAGGGTCTTCTCACCAAAATCGTAGGCCGCACGGCCATAGTACTCCTGCCTCAAGTCGCCATACTTGGCCGCCATCGCCTCGACGCCTCCCTCTTCCAGGGCTTTGGTCAGTAGCTGGGGCAGTGTGTGAGGGGCCTTCACACCACGGTGGCAAGTAACACACGCCACCCTCATCCCCCCGGCCGATTCAGGAAGTCCTCGTTGATCTGCTGCGTCATGCGCATCATCATCCGCGCGATCTCTTTGTGCTTGTTCTCGTCGGAGGCGAAGTCCGTTCGTTGCCCTTCGCGCACATGACAATAGTCACAGCGAACACCAAGCCCCTGCGAAATCGCCTTCATCATCGCCTGCAGTGTATCGGGTTCGATATCGGCAGGAACGACCGTGAGGTTTTTGAATTCCTGTGGGAACCAGCCCTGACCTTCGGTGGGCACGACGGTGGTCAGAGCACCGATCAGGGCTAGCAACGGAACGAAACGCAGGGACGAGTGATGACGTGTCAGATACATGAGTCCTCGGTGCCTGGAGAGTCTTGGGGTTACGTGGAAGCGCTCGGCGGCGTTCCGGCAGGATCCGGCAGAGCTGCCCGCCACTGGTAGTCTGGTTCCGTCTTCTGCCTTTTCAGGATACCGATGATTTCGCGCCAGGTGGCGATCAAACCGTTCGAGATTGGGGGCAGTTCGTGGGCAATCGCTTTGTGCAGTTTCCCCAGACGATAACAGGGTACGGCCGCATACATGTGGTGTTCGATGTGAAAGTTCATGTGCCAGTAGAGAAATCGGACGATGGGGTTCAGGTAGATCGTGCGACTGTTGAGGCGAAAGTCGGGTACGTTGTCCGTGAGTCCCACATGTTGAGAACTATTGCACAGCAGGAACAGCCACCCCCCGTAGAAAGAGCCGAAGGTGACCAGCACGATCAGCTGCCACCAGCCCATGTACAGGGCACCCGCCACCAGTAGCACGTGTCCCCCCGTCATGATGCGGTCCCAGATGAACAGCCGGCGCCGGTCCTCCACCTTCTCCGGTGGAAACAGGATCTGATCCCACCCCGGATTCAGATGACCGAAAAAACCTCGGCGAATCGTGCCTCGAATACGACGGTAGGCGCCAAGGGGATCGAAGATGGCACCGCGTAGATACCCCCGCAGCGTCATGTACACGGGGAACACGACTTCACCATCTTCCGGCGGATAGAGGGTGTACTTGTGATGCTCAGAGTGACTTGCCCAGAAATGGGTCGGATTGTACCAGCCGAGAAAACTGAATACGTAGAGAAAGAAGACGTTCAGCTTCTGCGTGCGAAACACCGAGCTGTGCACCAACTCGTGGAAACCATTGATCATGAAGGCATAACACATGCCGTGCAGGAAAAAGGCAGGAATCCACCAATACCACGCGGCATGGAGCGTCGTCCACCAGGCAAAGGCACCGGTTGAGGTCAGGGTTCCCAGATAGCCGAGGGTTTGGATCGCGCCCAGCACGTCGCTGCGCCGGTTGAGGTCGGCCAAAACCTGCCGGTCCAGTTTCGTCCGGTGCCAGCCGATGCGTCGCTTGGGAGTGGTCTCTTCCGCCATGGCGAAACAGAGTAACGGACACGACGGGCATGGGTCAAGATCTTCCAGCAGATCACGCCGTTTGCTCGCACCGTGCGGGACCGTCTACTTGTGGCGCATGCATGTTCTCATCTGCGGTGGCGGCGTGATCGGTGCGTGCACCGCCTACTATCTCGCCCATAAGGGCGTTGACGTCACCGTCATCGAACGCTCAGGCGTCGCCAACGCGGCCTCGGGAAAGTCTGGTGGCTTTCTGGCCCTGGACTGGTGTGACGGTTCCGAAATGGAACTGCTCGCACGTCACAGTTTCGCCCTGCACCAGGAATTGGCCACGGATTTGGGGCGGGAGTTGCAGCTTGACTGGGGATATCGTCAGGTGGAAACGCTCAGCGTCGTGGCCAGTCAGCAGCGTGATCTTCAGTCGCTGGCACGGCAATCTGCCCTCGATTGGCTGGGCCCTGCCGCCCACGTCCACGACCGCATCGGTTCGCCCGCCACGACAGCGCAACTCGACCCCGAACGCTTCACCAAGGGCATGATGGACGCTGCCCGCCAAAAGGGCGCGCAGGTCCAAGTGGGCACGGTGGAGGGCATCGAATTGTCAGAGGATGGCCAGCTCGCGACGGCGGCCATCGTCGATGGGGAGTCTCGACCCGCCGACGCGCTGGTCATCGCCATGGGACCGTGGTCGATTCTCGCCTGTGCCTGGCTCCCGCTCCCCGGCATCTTCGGTATCAAGGGCCACAGCACCATCTATCGCTTCGAACCTTCCTCGAATCAGACGTTGTTTCTGGAGATCGAGACGACAGAAGGTCAGATCGAAAACCCTGAGGTCGTGCCCCGGGCCGATGGCACCACCTACATCTGCGGCCTGTCGAGTCAGGCACCGATGCCTGTGGATCCTGCAAGTGTTGAAAGCGACGAGGGTGCCATCGAACGCTTGCAGGAGCTGACGGCAGCCTTCTCACCTCAGATGGCCGCGTCACAGGTGCTGGCCTCTCAGGCGTGCCACCGCCCGGTCACCGAAGACGGTCTACCATTGATCGGTGCCGTTCCCGAGGTGGGTGGGGCCTATGTCGCGACGGGACACGGTGTCTGGGGTATGCTGAATGGCCCCGCTACAGGTCAGGCCATGGCAGATCTGATCGTGGATGGTTCGACGCCTCACGTCGATCTGGCGCCCTTCAACCCGGGAAGACTCGCCCGATTCGATCCGGATCGACTCAATCTGCGCTGACAGATCTGCCTTGCGACCGTTCTGGCTTGCGAGGGATATAGCCGACCATTATCTACGACCCAAGAGCCACGATCGGTGCCCACCCGAGGAAGACTCGAGGATCGCGATGAAACGGATCATGGTGACGTACAAAGTGAAGGCCGACCAGGCACAGGAAAACCAGCGTCTCGTGGAAGCCGTGTTTGCCGAACTGGCGGCCAAGAACCCCGGCGGCTTGCGGTGTGCTTCGTTTACGCAGGAAGACGGCGTGAGTTTCGTCCACGTCGTGTCCATCGAGACGGCCGATGGATCCAATCCCCTGGAACAGATCGATGCCTTCGACGCGTTCACCGACCAGATTGGCGATCGCTGCGACATTCCACCACAGGTCATGCCACTGACCGACGTGGGCACCTATCACTTCTTCGGAGACTGATGCCTGCGGTAATCATACTTCAGCCGCTCTCGAAACCGAGTGTTGTCACCGCTTGCTGAACGACGTGTCCGGTGTGCCACGGAAACACCCCATCACCCATGGATATCCGTCGGTGACGAAATACGAGTAAACGTCATCGATCACCATCCCGTTGCATTCATCCAGATCGCCTGAGCCAACGACGTACTCATAGTCGTCGACGAAGGTGCCATCGTAGGTTCCCCCTGGATTGACTCCACCGGAAGCCGAGCGCGTGCCATTCTTCAGCTGATAACTGGAGATGACTTTGCGGACCTGCCCGTCGATCCGGGCGTAGGACCCGTAAATGGGAAACCCGTCGGCCGCAAAACCGATCACCGGCGACGGCGCCGAGTCATCGTCGGCAAACATGGCCATGGGATTGCCATGGTAGTGATATGTGCCATCCGGTTGGGTGTGGGCGTTGTGACTGTCGGTACCAAAATCGGCCGATGCCGCCATCGGATCGTAGCGGAAGGGTGTCCCCATCTGGAAGCACCCGATCTTGCCGTCACCCACTCCGAAGCAGCCGGCGGCGAGCAGGTCGAGCTTCACGCCATTGAAGAAGACCGCATTGTCGAACTCCAGACTCAATGAGGTCGCTGAGCCCGCCACCCGTGGCGAGCGTGGTACACGATAGGTCGAAGTCTGGGCGCGAGCCGTGTTCACGAATGTCCGGTCCCCGTCATTGAAGTCGTGGTTGGGGATGGCATTCGAGCTGAACACACAGTGGTCGTCCGTCACGGTGACCGATATTTCACCCGTGAAGTTCATGCTTCGATTGACGTCTCTCACCATCGACTCATAGGCCACAACGTAGTCGGCGCAGTCACCACTTAAACCTGTCAGGATCGCATTCGTGATGTCCTGGACCGTAACGGCAGGACCCGTGACGTCGGTGGGCCCTGATGTGTCCGCCGGGCCGGTTGCGTCCGAAGGTCCGGCATCGATGTCGCCGTCAGCATGGCTGCCTGAGTCCGAACCGCAGGCAAGCAGGACCAACGCCATCAGGATTGTGAGAATCTGAAGCAGCAAGCGAGGAATCTTCATATCGGAGTCGGTCTCTTTTTTTCTGATTCGCGTTGAGTCGTCGTTTCGTACAGGTTACTGCCTTCCGTTTCCAACAGCCAGTTTGATGTCGGCACGCCACAAACCGCTTAAAGGAGCTCCATCGTGAGTACAAGCCCGCGCACCGCGAGTTACCAGGAGTTGGGGGTGCGCCCCCTCATCAACTGTGTCGGCACAGTGACTCGATTCAGCGGTTCCCTCGCGTTGCCAGAAGTCCGTCAGGCGATGACCCAAGCCTCTTTGCAGTACGTGATGATCGAAGAACTCATGGAGGCTGTCGGGGCGCGCCTTGCTCAACTGATGCAGTGCGATTGGGGTCTGGTCACCAATGGATGCGCTGCCGCTCTCGCGCAGGTAACTGCCGCCTGTGTTGCTGGCACCGACCCCGAGAAGATGGGTCGCCTACCCTACACGGACGGCATGAAGAACGAAGTCATCGTGCAGAAATCTCATCGCATGGGGTACGACCGGGCGATTTCGGCTGTCGGCACACGCCTTGTCGAGGTGACCACCGTCGACGAACTAGAAGCGGCATACTCAGAAAAAACAGCGATGATCTTCCTCTTCGGTGACGCGTCGGAGCGAGGCGAGATCAGCGTGAAACAGATGGCCGACAGCGGTCGCGCTCACGGCGTACCCACCTTCGTCGATGCCGCAGCAGAGCGACCGGATGTGCCCAACGAGTATCTGTCGCAGGGCATCGATGTCGTCGCCTATTCGGGCGGCAAATGCCTGCGTGGGCCCCAGGCATCTGGCATGGTGTTGGGTCGGAAGGATCTGCTCCAGGCCGCCTTTGCCAATGGGTGTCCGAATGCCTACATCGGTCGCCCCATGAAGGCGGGCAAAGAGGAGATCATGGGACTGCTCGCCGCGGTGGAGCAGTGGGTCGTTCGTGATCACCAAGCGGAATGGAAGGAATGGGAACGCCGCCTGCAGATCATCACCGACGCGGTGAACGCCTTCAAGTCCGTGACGACGTCCGTGCGCACGCCACGACCCTCCAATGTGGCGCCCCACTTGACCATCTCGTGGGACGCCGAAAAACTGGGCGTCTCGCCGCCCCAGGTCCGGCAGCAGTTGTCCGAGTCAGATCCTCGTATCGAAATGTCGGGCGGCGCCGACGGCGTGACCATCAATCCCTACATGATGGAAGATGGAGAAGAGTTGATCGTCGCCAAACGCCTGACCCAGGCGATGTCGACCCCCTAGACCTGACGATGCCCTGGTCGTGGCGGATGGTGTGGGTTAGTGGTGATGACCACCCGGGCCATGAGCATGCCCGTGCTGCAGTTCTTCCTGCGTGGCGGCTCTCACCTCTTCGACGGTGACATCGAAGTGCAGTGTTTCACCCGCGAGAGAATGGTTGCCATCGACGGTGACCTCTTTCTCGGTCACCTCTGTGACGACGATCAGCTGTGTCTCACCATCTTCACCGGCCGCTTCGAAACGCATGCCGGGCTCGATCTCGTCGACACCCTGGAACGCATCGCGCGACACGGTCTGGATGAGTTCTTCGTTGATCACACCGTATCCGTCTTCCGGCTGGATCGTGACATTGAGCGAAGCACCGACATCCTTGCCCGTCAGTTCATTCTCGAGACCGGGGATGATGTTGCTGGCACCATGCAGGTAGACGAGGGGCTCGGCCCCTTCCGACGAATCGAGGGTTTCCCCTGCGTCGTTCGTCAGCTTGTAGTGGATGGATACGACACACTCTCCAGCGATCTGCAAGACGTTTCCCTTTTTGTGGGGAATTGGAGTAGGATGAACGAGTGTAGCCGATTGCAGGCCAATCCCGCAACTAAAGATGACCATGAGCAATCCAGTCACGATCTGTGTGGGGGGTGACTCCCCTGTATCAACCCTTCATGAGGCACGGGACCTCGCACGATCTTCGATTGCCACGGGAAGCCCCGTCGTTGTCGAAATTGCCAGTGGCGACTACCGGCTCGATGAACCCCTTGATCTTGACGACAGCGACGGTGGTACAGAGTCGGCCCCCGTGATCTGGCGGCCGCGCCAAGGGGAGGAGGTCCGTCTGCATGCCGGAGCTCTGCTGGACGGTTTCCAACGGGTCGATGACGAGGCGACGCTCCAGCGGCTGCCTGAGCATGCACGGGGCAAAGTCTGGCAGGTCGATCTGGCCCGTGCCGGTGTCACCAATTTTGGCCACCCTGCCGCTGGAGGGCTCGAGCTGTTCTTCGATGGGACCCCCCTCACGTTGGCTCGGTGGCCGAATGAGGGGTTTGATCGGATCACAGGGCTGGTGGGCGGCGATCCGGTGGACGTGCGCGGCACCAGAGGTGACGCCCAGGGCAATCTCTACGTCCGCCGAACCCGCCTGCAGCGATGGGCCGCCGAGCCGGATCCATGGGCCCACGGCTACTGGTTCTGGGACTGGGCCGATGAGCGGCATCGTATTCAGCGTGTCGATGCGGAATACGGTGTGCTGGAGCTCGAACCACCTGCCCATCGCTACGGGTATCGCACGGGGCAGTGGTTCTATGGCTACAACCTGCTGTGTGAGCTCGACGAACCCGGTGAGTGGTACCTCGACCGGCAGACGGGCGTGCTCTATCTGTGGCCACCGACAGACGTCGACGCCGCCGAAGTGTCGGTTTCTGTTGGCCAGCACGTGGTTCGCATGAAGGGGGTCGCGAATCTCACCCTGCAAGGCCTGACCTTCGAGTTCGCGCGAGGCGATGCGGTGCAGGTGCGCGACGCCAGACAGGTCGTGATCGACAACTGTACCTTTCGCAATCTCGGAGGCTGGGCCGTCACCGTCTCAGGTGGACACGGCGTGCGAGTGAAGCAGTGTCACATTCATGGCACGGGGAATGGCGGTATCGTGCTGGCGGGCGGCGACCGAACCACCTTGAGCAGCTCCGATCACGTCGCCGAAGACAATCATATCCACCACTATGGCCGTGTGAATCGGATGTACCAGCCGGCCCTTCAGATCAGCGGCGTAGGGCAGCAGGTCAGGCACAATCACATCCACCATGCACCACACATGGCCATTCAGTTCGCCGGCAATGATCATCTGATCGAACTGAACGAGATCCATCACGTGTGCCTGGAATCGAACGACGCGGGCGCCATCTATTCGGGACGTGACTGGACATGGCGGGGTACCATCATTCGCCACAATCTGCTGTGGGAGATCACCGGTTTCGAAGACCGCGGTTGTGTGGGGGTATATCTCGACGACATGCTGTGCGGGACTCAAATCACGGGCAATCTGTTCTATCGAGTAACCCGTGCAGCCATGATCGGCGGTGGACGCGATTGTCTGGTGCAGGACAATCTCTTCGTCGATTGCGTACCTGCTACACATGTCGATGCGCGTGCGATGAACTGGGCCAGCTATCACGTGGAGACGACCATGCGCGATCGCCTCGAGCGGATGCCGGTCGCGAGTCCGATCTGGGCGCAGCGCTACCCTGAACTGCTGACGATCTGGGAAGAAGAGGCCGCAGCGCCGAAAGGCAACATCATTCGGCGGAACGTGTGTCAGGGCGGAGTCTGGGACGGACTCAGAGAAGATGCACGAAGCTACGTCGAGTTGAGCGCCAATCTCGTCGCCGACGACGTGGGCCTCGAAGGGACGGCACCACGATTCGGCCTGCGTGCGGACTCACTCGCCCACTCTATCGGTTTCCAACAGATTCCGTTGGAGCATGTAGGACCCCGAGACCCGTCTACTCGATGACGGCAAAGGCGTCGATGGCCACTTCGAGGTCGGGACGCCACAGTGCCTCCACGACCAACCCCGTCGAAGCGGGATTCACACCGGACAGGTGTCTGCCGAAGACGGGATAGACGTCCAATCGAGCCGCCTGATCGATGACGAAGGTCGTGATCTTGCAGATGTCCTCCATCCGACCCCCCATTTCCTCGAGCAAGGTCCGCACGTTCTCCATCGCCTGTTCGGCCTGCGCCGTCACATCGCCAGCCCCCGTCAGTCCGCTGCCGTCCAGCCGCAGACCGCTCTGCCCCTGAAGAAACAGGAATCTTCCGGCCCGCACGGCGTGGCTCTGTGGCCACGCAGAATCGCCATCGACCTGCGTTACCTGGAAACGCTGATGTTCGCTGCCCTCCGATGAGCGTATGGCGAATACATCAATCTCAAAGTCGAGTTCGGGTCGAGCGAGGTCATTCACATGGATGCTGGTGACCACAGGGCGAACACTCTCAAAGTGGTCTGCCAACACCGCGTCGATCTGCTCACGATGGGCGGGATCGGTGAGATAGGCCGTGACCTTGCAGACATCGTCGATCTTGGCACCCGCATCGGCGAGCAGCGTTTTCACGTTCTGCATAGCCACCTCCACCTGACGCGCCGGATCGCCCGCCCCGTCGAAATCACGGCCATCCAGACTCAGGCCGGTCTGGCCCTGAAGGAAGATGTGGTCGTTCGCACGAATCACGCGGGCATTCGGATAGTCGAGGGTCGGCATGAGAAAACCGCCCTTGGCATTGGTCAGACGGAATCGTTCGTGCCCCCTCTCCCGATCGCGAGGCAGCACCGCCCAGGCGTCGATCTCGAAATCGATATAGGGTTGAGCGAAATCCTTCACCACGAGTCCCGTGGACACGGGATTGACCGCGTGCAGGTGACGGGCGATGACGGGATAGACCAACGCTCGATCGGCATGTCGTTTGGTGTAGTTGTTCACGAGACAGATGTCTTCAAGCCCGCCGCCAGCCTCCTCCAGCAGGATGCGGAGATTCTCCATGGCCTGCTCCGCTTGGGCAGCGGGATCCCCTTCGCCGACGAAACCGGTGTTATCGAGTGTGAGCCCCGTGGCCCCGACGAGGAAGACCTGATCTGCTGCGACGACCGCTTTGCTGGCGCCGAAGTCCCATTCGCGAGCGTGATAACTGTCTCGCGTGTTAACGACACGGATCCGTCGATGCGACATCACCCCACCCCTCTTCCTGGCGCTTGGGTCCGCCTAGTGCGACCAGAGTCGCTTGTATTTGTCGTCACCTTCGAACTCCAGCATTTGGTCGTACACCGCCTGCAGGGGTTCCAGCGCAGCGACCCCATCTTCGGCGCTACAGTTGGCAGGTCGTGACGCCCGAACAGAGGCGAAGAATTCCTGGTTCTGCGCCAGGACGCCGGTCTCGTCTGCGTTCGCCGTCGTTTCGAAAACCGTGTCCCCAGCGAAACGAATTGTGCGACCGGCGATCTCGAGGACGCCGTTCTCACAGAGGAATCGATGTCCACCTGCGCCTTGCGGAGCGTTGTAGGACAGGCTGATCGTCGCCATCGCCTCGTTCTCGTAGCGAATCAGCAGACTCACATCCATGGAGGTGTCGTTGATCGGGTGTTTCGGCGCCAGCTCTCCCCGCACGCGCCGCACCGGTGAATCGATCGTCCACAGAGAATAGTCGACCAGATGGCAGCCATGGTGAAAGACGACGTCGTCGACCCAACTCCGTTGGTAGCCCGTCCAGCCCACATTCTCGTGACGGAAGGAGAAACTGAAGACCTGGTGCTGATAGATCTGCCCGGCCTTGCCCGAAGAGAGGAAGTCTTTGACGAACAGACCCGTGTCGGTGAATCGTTCCGTGTGGGCCACCATCACATTCCTGCCCACCTCCGCCGCTTTCTCAGCAATGCGCTGTGAACCGGCCAGCGACAGAGCGAGGGGAATCTCGACGAGGACATGTTTGCCTGCTTCGAGGCAAGCCATGGTTTGTTCGTAGTGAACCTGTGAGGGAGAGGCGATGATGACGGCATCCAACTCGTCATCGGCCAGGGCCTCTTGCAGAGAATCCGTGGCGCGCTCGAAGCCATGTCGCGTGGCGAATTCCTTGGCGGGCTCGAGTCGACGTCCCATCAGCGTGTGCAGACGAACACCTTCTATCTGCTTGCAGGCCCCCGCGTGAAACTCGGCGATGCCACCGTAGCCGACGATACAGCAGGAGAGGGAATCCATGGGGCGCTGTGAGCTAACCCTCTCGTTCGATCTGTCGGAAAGGCTCCGGATTCACGAACTCTGTCACCACCTGACCGCCGATGAGATGTTCGGTGATGATGCGTTCCATCTTCTCAACCGTCAGTTGGTGATACCAGGTCTGGTCGGGCCAGACCATCGCCGTTGGCCCCTTCTCACAGACACGAAGGCAGTCTGCTTTGGTGCGATGAACCCCCGAGCGGGGATCACCGTATCCGAGTTCTCGCAGTCTATTCTTGAGATAGTCCCAGATTTCGGCGCCCGAACCGTCGGTGTGGCACTTCGCTTTGGTCGGCGTCGCACACAGGAAGATGTGCCGCTCGATCGTGTCATCCGTCTGCATCGACTCTCTTTGTGTCGTCACGAGGCGCGCGTCCAATCCTTGTCGAGGGACCGATGCGTATACGGTTTGGCGGTCTCGCCGGAGTAGTCGTCGACGATCTGGCCGTCTCCCTCCAACAGATACTTGTAGGTCGTCAGACCTTCGAGACCGACCGGCCCCCGGCTGTGGAGACGACCGGTGCTGATGCCAATTTCGGCGCCCAGTCCGTAGCGATAGCCGTCGGCGAAACGTGTTGAGGCGTTGACGAAAACCGATGCCGAGTCGACGCCCTGCAGGAACCGGGTTGCAGCCGCCTTGTCCTCGGTCACGATTGAATCCGTATGGGCGGAGCCAAAACGATTGATGTGGTCGATCGCCTCTTCGAGGCTGTCCACGATCTTCACCGAGAGCACGTAGTCGAGATACTCGGCACTCCAGTCCTTTTCCGTCGCCGCTTCCACCTGGCCATTCACGCCGGGCAGCGCCCGCACCCGATCATCGCCACGGATCAGGACCTTCGCCTCTCCGAGATCCTTGATGGCGCGCTGCAGGAACGACTCGGCCATGTCGGCGTGCACCAGCAAGGTCTCTTCCGTGCAACAGGTGGAGACGTCCTGAATCTTGGAGTCCACAGCAACTCGCAGGGCCTTGTCGAAATCGGCGGCTGCATCGACGTAAACGTGACAGACGCCATCGGTGTGACCGGTGACGGGGATCTTCGTATTCGCCATCACGTAGGCAGCAAAGTCTTTTGACCCGCGCGGGATGATGAGATCGATCGCATCATCCATGCCGAGGATCTCGGTGACATCACCACGCGTTTCAAGCAGGGTCAGCCAACCGGCAGGAATCCCCTCCACCGCTTCGGTGGCACGTGTGATCACGTCGGCAAGAATTCGATTGGAATTTGCCGCTTCGGATCCACCCTTGAGCAGCACGGCGTTGCCCGACTTCAGGCACAGCGCCGCAATCTGGACCAGCGCGTCGGGGCGAGACTCGAAGATGACCCCAACGACACCGATGGGAACGGTGACCCGGAACAACTCCAGGGCCTGGTCGAGTTCCGTAGCCCGCTGTGTCTGCCAAAGCGGATCGGGTTGGCCCGCCACGGAACGCACCATGTCGAGGGCGGTCTCAAACTTGCCTTTGCGCAGGTCGAGACGTGCCACCAGGGGCTCACCAATCTCGCCCTTGGCCGCCAGCGTCGTCGCCGCATCACAGTCGAGGGTATTGGCCGCCATGATGGCGTCACGCTCGGACACCATCGCCGTTGCAATCGCCTCTAACGCCGCATCGCGCACCGACGGGTCGGTGGCTGCCAGTTTTCGCGCTGCGTCGCGGGCACCCAGCGCCCGACTGCGCAGAACACTGTCGGATGCGGTCGTCTCGGTTTTTGCCGTCGTCATCTCTGCTTTGCCATTCCGCCTACGTTGAGCGGGCCTTCAAGGCCGCTTCGCTGGCAAGGGACATCATGCGCTGCACCTGACTCATCACGCGCTGGGGCTCTTCGACCTTGCCCTCTGCCAGAAGTACATAGTCGACGAGAAAGTGCGCCCAGTCCTTCAATTCCGCCGACGCCCGGTCGGCCTTCAGCAACTCACCCATGTTGACAATCGCGGGATGTGTTGGATTTACCTCAAGGGTTCGCTTCGTCAGAGGAAACGATTCATCCGACATCCGCATGAGTCGTTCCATCTGCTGACTGACACCGCCTTTGGGTACCACGAGTGCGCAGGGACTGTCGGTGAGTCGATTCGACTCCTTCACTTCGCCCACTCGATCGGCCAGTTCCGTCTTCAGATAGCTGACCAGCTCGATCGTCCGCTCTTTGTCTTCCGCCGGTTCGTCGACGCCTTCGAGTTTGACCTCTTCTGGCAACTCCAGATCCTCTGCATCGATGGCGACGAAGTCTTTTCCATCGAACTTCTGCAGCGAATTGACGACCCACTCGTCAACGGGATCGGTGAGATACAGGACTTCGAGATCGCGCTTGCGGAAGGCCTCCATGAGCGGACTCTGTTCGACCTGCTGCCGATTCTCACCGGACAGATAGTAGATCGCCTCCTGATCGGATGTGGCCCGATCGATGTAGTCCTGCAGCGACACCAACCCTTCTGTATCGGGCGTGCGAGCCGGTCTGTCATCGGCCTCGTCCCCCTCGGCAACATCGTCGCTGCCCTCTTCGCTGCTCGTCTCAGCAGGTGCCACATCGGCGGCAAGCTTGGCAGAGAAACTGGAGTGGAAGCGCAGCAACTGGCTCACCTTCTCCTGATTCTCCACATCGCGAGCGACGCCTTCCTTCAACACGATGCCGAAAGACTCCCAGAAGGTCAGATACGCGGCCGGATCATTCTTCGACAACTCCTCGATCTTGTTGAGGATCCGTCGGGTGAGGGTCTGCCGGATCTTGGCAATCACGGGATTATTCTGTAACGATTCGCGCGCCACATTCAGCGGCAGGTCATCACAGTCGACGACGCCCCGGACGAACCGTAGATACAGAGGCAGAATGTCGTTGCAGTCATCCTGAATGAAGACACGCTTCACGTGCAGATGGATGGCGACCTTCGGCTCTGGGGCGAAGAGCAATTCCATCGGCGACTGGCGAGGGATATAGACCACCGCGAAGAACTGAATGGGCACATCCACCGCCGTGTGCTCCCAGGCCAGGGGCTCCTGATGGTCACCCGACAGATGTTGATAGAACTCCTTGTAGTTCTCTTCGGTGATCTCGTTTCGAGGGCGCGTCCACAGGGCAGAAGCAGCGTTGGCCTGCTTGCCGGCGACCTTGATCGGATAAGACACGTAGTCGGAGTGGCGACGAACGACCGACTCCAGTCGATGCGCGTCGAGGTATTCCTCGCAGTCGGAACGAACGAAGACCTTGATCTCCGTTCCCCGATCTGTCTTGTCCTTCGTCGAGGCGATCGTGTAGGCCCCGTCGCCGGTGGACTCCCAGATCACCGCTTCTTCGTCTTTGTCGGCCGACTTCGTCGTGACCACCACGCGTTCGGCGATCATGAAGACGGAGTAGAAACCGACGCCGAATTGGCCGATCAGCTTCAGTTTGCTCTCTTCGTCGTCTTCATCGTTGAGACGTTCGATGAACTCGCGCGATCCAGAGCGGGCGATCGTTCCGATGTTGGCATTGACCTCATCTCGTGACATGCCAATGCCCGTATCGCGGATCGTCAGTGTCTTCGCCTCGGCGTCGACGCTGAGTTCGACCTCCAGTTCCGCATCTGGATCAACGATGTCTTTGTCGGTCAGTGAACGGAAACGGATTTTGTCGAGGGCGTCCGATGCATTCGACATCAACTCACGGAGAAAGACATCTTTGTCTGTGTAGAGCGAATGGATGAGGATCTGCAGTACCTGCTGAACCTCTGTCTGAAACGTCCGTTCTTCGGCCTGGGCCTCGGTGGCACTGCTGGTCTTTGATTCGGTCATGTCTCAACGTGGGTAATGGGGCTAAATCCCTGTCGGCCTGTTAGTTGGCGCGACAGAGAGATCGTGGGGGAGATTCGTGGGTGAGCCGGAAAATGTAAGAAGGCGCTCGAGGCTCGCAAGCGGTGCAGCCCTCAACTACCGCCAGCCAGCTCCATCCGCAGAAACGCGATGAAGGCGAAGAAGAAGGCCGCCGCCACTTCGAGCACCAGAATGACGATGGGCACCACCCCCGCCGCCACACTGTTGGCGAGGGAGAGAGGCGTCTGCCTGAACTGAGGCATCAGTGCCGTGTCGAGGGGTTTTGTCGACATATAGTATGCCGAGGAACGTCCCATGGGGTGAGTCCGAATCCTGCGCATCTCGAGCGCGCACAAACTGGCGCAGGGTCTCACGATATCTCATCGCCTGACGAAAGAAGTCCTGGTGGCGCGCCACACCTGTGCCCAGCAGCGCTTCCATCGAATACTGGAAGGCATACCCGGGCGCACCGTAAGCAGGACGGTGAAGGCGAGGGCCACGGCCAGCCGCATGGTCAGCAGATTCGCCAGCCATTCTTTGCGGATCAGGGTCGCGAGCATGGAAGAATCAGGAATCTCGGGAACGGCGAAAGTGCCAGCGTAGTGGGTGGAGTGGCCCTGGTCAATCAGCCACTTGTATACGCGCCCAACGCTCTTCGGTTCGTGGAGACGGCCATGCTACGCCGAGGCGTTCTGGCTACAGCGTCGTGGACAGAAACCCTCCATCGACGCGCAGATCAGCGCCGGTGACAAAGGCGCTGGCACGGGACGCCAGAAACACACAGGCACCGGCGAGCTCTTCCGGGTAGCCGAAACGGCCCATGGGTGTCTGTGCGAGAATCTGGTGTCCTCGGGGCGTGGGTGTGCCATCTTCCTCAAACAGCAGGCGGCGATTCTGCTCACCCGGAAAGAAACCGGGGGTGATCGAATTGACCCGCACTGTTGGTGCCCATTCGCGTGCCAGAAACTGAGTCAGATTGATCACCGCCGCCTTGGCCGCGGAGTAGGCCACGACCTTTGACAAGGGGATATGTCCGCTGATCGAGGCGATGTTGATGATGGACCCCGCTCCGGTTTCGATCAGCCGCGGGCCAAAGACCTGACAGGGCAACAGAACTCCCGCCGAGAGATTGAGATCGAAACTCTGCGACCATGCATCCAGATCGATGCCCTCGAAGGGCAGCTCATCGGTGATGGTCACCCTCGGGTCATTTCCTCCAGCCGCGTTGATGAGGATCGTGGGCGCCCCAAGGGCCGCATCGATCTGTTCCTGTGCAGAGGCGAGGGCACTTCGGTCTGTCGCATCACAGGCGACGAACAGCGCGTCACCGCCCGACGAGCCAATTGATTCGACGACCGCTTTGCCTCTTTCGGCACTGCGTCCTACGACAGCGACAGAGGCTCCCGCGCCAGCCAGCCCACGCGCCATGGCACTCCCCAGCGCACCCGTACCTCCCACCACGACGGCGATCTGTCCATCCAGCCTGAAGTTGCTCATGGCACCCCCTCGATCCCGTAGGACACGGCCGCAGCCTTTGATGCTAGGCCGATCAGACCTCCAAAGACATTTCCCCAGACGATGAGCCAACCGAGATGTTTGCGCATGACCTTCTCCATCATGCGTTTCACCACCTCCGGTGTCAGTTCCTCCAGCTTGGTCTCGAGCAACTGATCGACCTGCGTGCGGAGCCGTGGGCTGTCGAAGGCATCCTCTCGCATCCGTTCTTCGGCCACGGGCCCCAGGCGTTCGATCAAGCCTCCCATGAACTGCTGAATAAGGGGCTTCAGCATCTCCGTGCCCGCCATGCGCACCATCATGCCCGTGGGACCTTCCTTCAGCTTCTCGATCTCCGCCTCGATGGCCCGGCCCGCCTCCTCCGACTCCAACAGCTCACGAAGCTTGCGGGTCAGTCCGCCACTTCCCCCGGTCATGCTGGACCCGTGTTCGTCGAAGAAGCGCTTTAGATAAGCTTCGTCGAAGAAGTGGGTCATGATCAGATCTTTGACGGTGACGCGGATCTCCCGGAAACGCGCCGAAACGACACCCGATCCATACAGGCCAGGGACGCGATCGAAGAGCATCTTCACGGCGAGCCAGTTGGTGATGCCGCCGGCGAAGCCGAACACGCCCGCCGCCATGATCCAGGGGCCCAGATCGGCCAGCCACGGCGAGGGTTCGCCTAGCAGACGCATGACGACGGTGAGACCGAAGAGCAGGGTCAGTAGAGACAGGAGATTGCTGACGGACCCTTTGTGCCAAAAAGGCTGCGGGACGTCCTCGCTCATGCGTCGCCCGCTTCGATGCCACGGTCGGTACTTGTATCCTGCATATCGGTGTGACGCTCGATGGCCAACCCAATCAACCGGTCGATGAGCTCGCCATAAGAAACACCGCTGGCGTCCCACAGCTTCGGATACATGCTAATGGGTGTGAAACCGGGCAGTGTGTTGATCTCGTTGATGTAGATCACTGACTCGTCCTGTTCACCCACGAAGAAGTCGACCCGCGACAGACCCGCCGCGTCCACGGCGAGGAACGCGTCGCACGCCATCCGCTCGAGTCGTTTCGTCGTCTCGGGACTCACCCGCGCCGGGATCACCAGCTGTGAGTTGTCGTCGATGTATTTCGCCTCGTAGTCGTAGAACTCATTGCCGGGCACGATCTCGCCGAGCAGTGCCACTTCGGGATCGTCATTGCCAAGCACTGCCGCCTCCACCTCGCGGCAGTCGACGGCAAAGGCCTCGACGATGAGCTTGCGATCGTAGCGCGCCGCTTCCTCCAGCCCCTGCGTAAGTTCAGCCCGATCGTGCGCCTTCGTAATGCCCACCGATGACCCGAGGTTGGCGGGCTTGATGAAGACCGGGTAGTAGAAAGCGGTTTCAAGGTCAGCGAGCACCTCATCCCGAGCGGCACGCCAGCGGCTGCGCATCACACAGCGAAAGTCGACCTGCGGCAGACCCGTATCGCGGAATACCCGCTTCATCATGTCCTTGTCCATGCTCACCGCCGAGCCGAGCACACCCGAGCCGACACAGGCTACGCCGGCCAGCGCCAGCAGGCCCTGCACAGTACCATCTTCACCAAAGGGTCCGTGCAGAATGGGCAGAATCACATCGAGACCGCCACCGATATCGCTGCCATCGCCAGCGATCAGTTCGCCGGATCCAGCATAGTCTAGGCGGACCGGCATGAGATCGTCTGCCACGACCTGTGCCGAACCGAGCAGTTTCTGCGCATCGCCGGCAGACAACCACTGGCCGTCCCGATCGATGCCGATCATGGTGACTTCGTACTTGTCGCGATCGATCGCCCCCAGGACGGAGCGCGCCGAGGTGACGGAGACCTCATGTTCCGCCGAACGCCCCCCGAAGAGAACGCCGACGCGGATCTTGTCGGGCATAAACCGGCCTGCTGTAGAGATGGATGGTTGACCTAATATAGGGAGCGGGTCCATGGGCATAGGGCCAGATCGCCTGTCTGGCGCAGAGGGAACCCCTTGCATCGACGCACGGAAGTCGCGAACGTGCGCCGTCTACTGGCACATCTGAACAACACCGATCGTTCTGACGGGGAGTCGATCTCATGAACAACGATGAAGCTGCTTCTGCTCTGAACGGCAAGGTCGCCATCGTCACCGGCGCCGCGCAGGGTCTCGGCCTGAGCATCGCGGAGCTGCTCGCGCGACGTGGTGCGGCGGTGACCATCGCCGACATCCAACAGGAAAAGGCCACCACCTCAGCCAGTGATCTCCGGCAAAAAGGGCTGAGCGTCGATGCGGCCCGGCTCGACGTCGCCGACAGCGAGCAGGTGAACGACGTTTTCGATGGCGTCGCCGAGACCAGCGGCGGTCTGGATATCCTTGTCACCAGTGCCGGTGTTGCCCAGAAGGTCACACCCGTCGTCGACCTCGATGACGACGAGTGGCGTCACGTTCTGCAGATCACCCTGACGGGCGCGTTCTACTGCTGCCGCGCCGCCAGCCGCATCATGGAGCGCCAGGAGCGCGGATCCATTGTGAATCTCGCCTCCATCAATGGTCAGAAACCTGCCGCTCTCATGGCGGCCTACAACGTGGCTAAGGCAGGGGTCATCAACCTCACACAGACAATGGCCCTCGAATTAGCTGCCTACGGTGTTCGTGTGAACGCCGTGTGTCCTGGACCTGTGTACACCGACTTCAATCGCACCGTCATGGCCCAGCGCTGTGAATCACTTGGCATCACCGAACCAGAGATGATCGAGAGGGTGCGCAACGCCATCCCCCTCGGACGCTGGGGAGAACCCATCGACATTGCGGGGGCCGTCGCCTTCCTGTGCGGTCCGGACTCCAGCTGGATGACCGGTGAGATTGTACGTGTCAGTGGTGGGCTGGAAGGTGTATCCGCGGCACCCCCCAAGCGGTCAACACCCAAATGACCGAAACCCTCGAGAATCGAGACTGACATGCCGGACTGGATCGATATCACACGACGACTCCAGGATTCCATGGTCTGCTGGCCCGGGCGAGGTCCTATCGACGTCAGCTGGGAGAAGAGTGTAGCTACCGGTCACCACTGCAACGTGTCCCAATGGCGAGCGAACCCTCATACGGGAACTCACATCGATGCCCCAAAGCATTTCTTCGACGACGGCGCCACGATCGACAGGCTCCGCTGGACACGTTGGTTGGATCCTGCTGCGTCGTAGACCATCAAGACAAGATCCTCGACGGCGATGCCATCGATCCCTACCGGGGCGTTCAGCGATTGCTACTTCGCTCCAATCACTCGGGCGCGGCAGAGGACGGCGTGTATCCACCGCACGGTCCTCTTCTCACAGCGGAGGCGGCCGCGATCCTCGTCGAATCTGGCCTGCTGCTGGTCGGTACGGATCGACTCAGTGTCGATGGGTCGGATAGTACAGATTACACCTTACACCGACTCTTTCTCTCAGCATCCTGCTTCATCATGGAAGGGCTGGACCTTGGCGGCGTGACCCCGGGCGATCATGAGTTGATCGCCCTGCCCCTGAAGGTGGTCGGCGCCGAAGCCAGTCCCGCCCGCGTGCTGGTTTCGTGACTGACCGCGCATCGGTGATGCCACGAGGGATAGGTAGACATGGAACGACGTGAGTTTTTCAAAGGCTTCGAAGCCAGCCTGGCTGCCGTGTATTCGCTGCCTCAGATCGCACAGGCGTTGAGTGGATATCTACAGGAACTGGCCGATGATTTGGCCGCTGCTACCGATCCGGCTGCCTACTGGGCGCGAGTGAGTGAAGAATTCCTCCTGTCGTCAGGGGCGGATTCACTTCAACTGCGGCAGTATCGGCGCCACGCCTCGGGCGATCGTCGAGGCTCACAAGGCCTATATCGATCGGCCGAAGGCACGGAGCTGGCAGATGCACAGCAATTCTACTCACGGGCAGCGCTGTTCGTCGGTCGTCTCCCGTCCCGCTACGGGGCTTTGGCCGTGACGTGCGAGAAACTCGCTGGCGGATTCGATACCTATCGAGAACTTCTGCGACATATGGCGGCCAACCACCTTGGACTCCTGCCACGACTGTCGATGGGGGAGACATTTCATCTGGAACGTCGGGCCCACGAAGAAGCCCTGCAGCGAATTGAGGAATTCGCCCTCGACCAGATGCTCGATGCCTACAACGAGTGGCGAGCGGAGCCCAACGAAACGACGCGTGAGCGGTTCTTTACCCACAGTGACACCTACTCGCAGCTGCGACCAGGTGTGGATACGCGCTATATGGTGAACTAGGGGGCGAGCGGGCAAGCCGTCCTGGCCACGGTGAGGGTGGACGGCGATGCCCTACAGGCTGTTCAGCCTGGTGGGAGACGATACTGTAGGAATGCAGCAAGCAGATCCATCAAGATCGTCGTATAACCCATGGTGACGACCATCGAGTGACGGATCTCACCACGCAGGTCTCGTATGTCCTGCTTGACGTCCTGCAAGTCCTCCCTCAGGGTAGGATTCGCAGGCGGGGAAACCAACACTTGCACACTAAGCCTCAGACTCACGATAATGCCTCCCTGAAACGTCCGTCTATCCAGACGAGCCGTCAGAACGGGTACCCACTCATGATCGTGAGCAACCATGAAACTCGACGCCTACAAAGTCCTCCACTGTGACGCCGGTTGGCGCAAGTTTTCCTTCCTCAAGCTGATCGCCGACGACGGCACGACGGGGATCGCCGAATACAACGAGTCCTATGGAAGCCCGGGACTCACCGGCGTCCTTGAAAGCATGTTGGGCTGGGTGATGGGTCGTGACGCCATGCGCACCGAGCGCATGTCTGCCGAACTCTATGCCCGCAGTCGCCAGGCACAGGGAGGCATCGCCCAACAGGCCATCGCTGCCATTGAGAATGCCCTTCTTGAGTTGAAGGCTCGCAAGTTGGGCGTGCCGTGTTACGAATTGCTCGGCGGCGCCGTGCGCGACGAACTCGAACTCTACTGGTCCCACTGCGGCAGCTATCGCATGCCGAAGACGGCCCATCTGATGGGGAAGCCGCCTGTCGAAAATCTCGACGACCTGGTAAGCCTCGGTCGCGAGGTGGCCGAACACGGCTTCGACACGCTGAAGACGAACATCTTCCTCTTCGAGCCCGAGTTCCACATGCATCAGCCTGGATTCGCACGGTCCGAAGGCTGGCCAGAGCTGAACCCATCACCAGCGGTCATCACAGCGATGCGTGATCAGATCGCGGCGCTGCGAGAGGGTGCCGGGCCAGACATGCAGATCCTGCTGGATCTCAACTTCAACTATCGCACCGAAGGGTTTCTCACCGTCACGCGTGCCCTCGATGATCTGGGCCTGGCCTGGTATGAGATCGACATCTACGATCAAGAGGCGCTGCGACGGATCCGCGACAGTGTGCAGACACCTATCGCGTCGTGCGAATCGCTGTTCGGTCTGCGCGGCTTCAGACCCTTCTTCGAAGCGCAGGCCATGGACGTGGCCATCGTCGACGTGCCGTGGAATGGCATCTGGACCTCACGCAAGATCGCAGGTCTGGCCGAGGCCCACGAGATCAACGTGGCACCGCACAATTTTTACGGGCACCTGTCGACGATGATGAGTGCCCATTTCTGCGCCAGTCTGCCAAACTTCCGCATCATGGAGATCGATATCGACGACGTGCCCTGGAAGGATGACCTGGTGACCAACGCGCCCGTCATCGTCGATGGCAGGATGCAGGTTCCCGATGGCGTTGGTTGGGGCACCGACCTGAACGAAGAGGCAATTCGAGCCCATCCGCCGGCCGATCCTCAGCGTCACGACAAGGGCATGGGCTGATAGACATGACCATTCCTGAGGATTTCGCATCCGAGGAGATGATCCTCAACTATCACTTGATGCACCCCGGCGGCGACAGCGCACCGGGTGATCCGAATGCCGCCTTCTGCCTCGATGAGACCTATCACCTGCACTACATCCTGCAGCACCCCTTCAAGGATGGTCGTTCCTTTTCGTTCGTGCATGTCACGAGCCCCGATCTGCTGCACTGGACGTGGCAGAAGACGAAACTTCAGCCCTCCTTCACGGGCCACGGCATGTTCAGCGGTACTGGATTGGTCACCCTCGAAGGCCAGCCGGCGGCGATCTACCACGGTCAGGCGTCGGGGTGGAATCAGATCGCCATCGCCGATGATCGTTCTCTCTCGACTTGGCAGAAGCCTTACGCTGTCCAACCCATGACGAGACAGGGCGAGGCTGCGCAGATGCACCACTGGGATCCGGATTGCTTTCTGATCGGAAACACGTACTACGCCATATCGGGAGGCCGGGATCAGCCCCTGATCAAGTCAGATGATCTGCATAGCTGGACTCTGGTGGGCGATTTCCTGCGTCACGAATTGCCGGACACCGCGATCGGCGAAGACATCTCCTGTCCGAACTTCTTCCCCCTCGATGGGCGCTGGGTGCTGCTGTGCATCAGCCATCCCATGGGCTGTCGCTACTACATCGGTGACTGGGATGTCGATGCAGAGCAATTCGTACCCGAATCTCATGGGCGCATGAACTGGCGCCGACCGAATCAGAGCATCTACGAAACCACCTATCGGGACTTCTTTGCCCCCGAGAGTGTGCTCACTCCCGATGGTCGACGGGTGATGTGGGCCTGGTTGGCCACCCTCGATGGCGTCGAGCAGCGGTCGATGCAGAGCCTGCCACGGGAATTGAGTCTCGGCGACGAAGGACAGCTACGGATTCGTCCACTGCGGGAGCTTGAGTCCTTGCGGACGGACGCGCAGGTGATGTCCGATGTCCAGATCACACCGCCGGAAGCCTCCCACGGCAACTGGGCCACCCAGAAGATCGCGACACTGCAAGGTGACACTTATGAAATCCGGATCTCCGTAGACAGATCCCAGGCGACGCGCAAACGCTTCGGCGTGCAGTTGTTCGCCGACGATGATCATCCGGGCCTGGAGGTCATGCTGACGCCCGAAACGGGATCATTGCGTGTGGGAGAGACGGAGGCGCCCTTCGCCGTGGCCGATCTGCCCGAGGACGAGGACATCGACCTACGCATCTTCATCGACAAGTACCTGGTGGAGGTCTTCATCAACGATCGTCAGGCCGTCGTCGCCAGCTTCCTCGACTACCGGATCGCCAACCAGCTGAGAGGCTACACCTATGGCGACCCCACCGTGTTCAGGCAGATCGAGATCTGGAAGATGAAGAGCACGAATCAGGGGTTGCTCGAGGCACGAGAGCATCGGATCTGGGAGCCGGACACGACGTAGAACCCTGCCGGTCGTTGGCTCCCCCGCTACTCGTACTTCAGACTCTCCACCGGATTCGTCAGCGCCGCACGAGCCGATTGTGTAGCCACTGTAGCCAGCGCCAGGGCGAGCAGAAGAATCGCCGGGCCGGCCACGACACCCGCCGTCAACTCTGCCCGGTTCGGATACATACCCATCCACCAGTCGTTGAAGAATACCGCCCCCGGGAGGGCGATCACGACGGAGATCGCCACGAGCATGGCTTGTTCTCGAGATAACAGCACGACCAGACTCTGCGCTGTTGCCCCGATGGACTTGCGGATCCCCATCTCCTTGATCCTCGCCTCCGCTGCATAAGCGGCGATTCCCAGCAGCCCGAGACACGCGATCATGACCGCCAGCAGGGCGATGACGCGCATGATCGCCCGCGTGTCCTGCAACCCGCGCACGGTCCCCTCGTCTTCGATGTGCTGAGTGAAAGTCACGCCTTCGAAGGGACGCATGAGACCATATCCCTTCCAGATCTGCCGCAGACTCGCGAGGACCGCCTCCTCCTCCCCAGGTATTACCCGGAGATTGACGAAAGACGGTCCACCTTCGCGGGCCAGGAGCACGGCGGCGTCCTCCATGTCGATCGAGATCGGTGAGATTGACCCTAATACCACCGTCATCACGCCACTCGTCGTGGTGATTGACGGATGGTTCTCGACCCACAACGGCGTCGTCGATGTAGCAGATCCATAGATGGAAAACGTGATTTCGTGGGATCCGTCAGCGGCGGCAATGCCCGCACTGTCTGCGAGGGTTGCCTGGTAGGTCATCGTCTGCGGAACTTGCGCTTGGACGACACCGAGCAGGGATGCAGACACGACGGCAGCAGAAGGCGAATACGCATGGAGTTCCTCGACCGAAGAGATGGGGAGATCCCGGATCAAGGTCCTCGTGCGAGATTCGTACCACGGGTGTTTTGGGCCGTTCTTAGAGAGAAATGGCCGCTCAGAGTCTCCTATTCGGCCGTCGATGCGCGGAATCGCGCGCGATTCCGCGCCTGTCACGCGAATTCGCGTGGTTTTTGCTCGTTTTGTGCAAGTCAGTAAGGACCATGCGCCCAGACTGCGCGTTCGCTATTTTCGAGTTTCGAACCACGAAAAGACCAGACCGCGGATCATTCAGTCAGACAGGAGTGGACGTGTAGCTCATGCCGGCATTGAATCCAGCACAGCTCGAGCAATTCCATACGCAGGGTTATGTCGTCGTTGAGGATTTGATCGACACGGAGCGTGTGATCGCCCCCGTCATCGCCGAATACGAGGGGGTCCTCGATCGACTGGCCGACGAACTTCATGCCGACGGCACGATTGCCTCAGCCTATGAAGACCTACCCTTTCAGGAGCGACTCACGCGAGTCTATCACGAGAGTGGCAAGGTCCACGCCCAGTATTTCGACTTCAGTCTCCCCCAGGGCAACGTTCAGCCAGACACGCCGTTCTGGGCGGGTCCTGCCGTCTTCAACACCCTGATCGATGAAGATCTACTCGACGCTGTGGAGTCCATCGTTGGACCGGAGATTTACTCCAATCCCGTTCAGCATGTGCGCCTCAAGCCACCCGAGCACCTGACACCGAAGAACCCCGATACGGGTCTGCCTCAACTCGGTGTCACACCCTGGCACCAGGACAATGGCGTCGTGTTGCCCGAAGCCGATGAGAGTGAGATTCTGACCGTGTGGTTTTCGCTGACCGATGCCCTCGTCGAGCACGGCTGTCTACAGGTTTTTCCTGGCAGCCATCGAAGCGGCCTGCTGCATCACTGCCGTCGACCCGGCGGCCTGTCCGTCGCCGAACCCCAGATGCCGTCGCAGGAACCGGTCGTGTTACCCATGAAGGCGGGCGACGTTCTGTTCCTCACGCAGCTGACTTGTCACGGTTCGCTGTCGAATGTGAGCGACACCGTGCGTTGGAGCTTCGACCTGCGCTATCAGCCGACGGGGAACCCCACGGGACGGCCTGCCTTCCCCGGCTTCGTCGCCCGCAGTCGGTCTCGCCCCGAAACCGAATTGCGCGACCCGGCACAATGGGAACAGTTGTGGCGGAACACACGCGATCGCATGTCCAGAGACCAGGAGAATGATCCCTTCAATCGCTGGTCGGTGGACGACGAGGTCTGCGCCTGACGGCAGACCCGCAGGGCATCGCACGCGGGATGCAGCGAGCCCTGCTCGACGTGAGTGTTACAGGAAGCTCTGGTGCCTGAACGGTGCCGAGACCTCGTCCAACGCCTGTTTGACGTCTTCCCCCAGAGTCCATCCCACCGCCCCAATCACATCGTTGATCTGTTCGATCGTATCGCTGCCGGAGATCGCGATGGTGACCTCCGGTTGGGACAGCACCCAGGCGAAGGCCAGTTGTGCCGGCGATTTGCCAACCTCTCCTGCCAGTCGAATCAACGTGCGAATCGTGTCCCCTGCCGGACCTTCCATGACCCGCTGATACGCATCTGGCATTCGTGTCGCCCAGAGAGATCCGTCCGGCGGCGGCTGATCGGGTACATAGGAACCCGTAAGCAACCCCACAGCGAGGGGGCTGTAAGCCATGGCGCCGAGTCCCTGATCGCGGATCAGACCGAACATTTCGGTCTCCAATCCACGGTTGAGGAGACTGTAGGGGTTCTGCACACACATGAAGGGGGTTGTCGTCAGGCCATCGGCGACCCACAGAGACTTGCACACCTGCCACGCGGCGAAATTACAGCAGCCGATGTAGCGAACCTTGCCACTGCGAACCACATCTTCGAGGGCACGCATCGTCTCCTCGAGAGGTGTTTCATCATCGAAAACATGCACGAGATAGACATCGATGTAGTCCGTATCGAGACGGGTCAACGATTGCTCGATGGCGCGCATGATATGCCCCCTCGAGAGCCCGGCATCATTGGGACCTGCGCCCATTCGACTGGCCACTTTTGATGTGATGACCACATCGTCCCGGCGCCCCTTGAGCGCCTTTCCCAGAATGACCTCTGACTGCCCGGCACTCTCGGGTACATCGAGCATGCCATACACGTTGGCACAGTCGATCAGGTTGATCCCCAGATCCAGCGTATGCTCGATCATGTGTTGAGCCACGGCAGGATTGTCCTGTCCACGCAGCCCGAGGCCGAGCGCCAGCGGGCTGACCTTGAGACCCGCAGACCCGAAGTTGACGTATTCCACCTTGTGCTTGCTCCGAATGGTTTTTGAATTGAACAGACGCCCAACAGATGACACGTGGGTGATCACCCGTGGGGGAGGGTATGCTAGGCGAACGGACCACGGGCTGACAAGGATGCTCGTCCCCTTGCCACAAGGCCAGCGGCCCTCCATAATGCCCAACCTATCCTCACTCAAACACTGCCGGAATTTCAGATGGAAGAGGTACGTATCGCCGTCGTCGGCCTGGGTCACCGCGCCCACGCCTGGATTCGTTTGCTTCAGCGGATCAGCGGATACCGGATCGTGGCCGTGTGTGACCCCATCGAAGCGCTTCTCGAACCCGCTCGCGCAGCGATCGAGTACGGCGGGGATGTCAGCGCCACGACTCGCTACGAAGAGCTCCTCGCCGATGAAACCGTCGATGCCGTCGCATTGTGTGTGCGCTGCGAGGAACAGGGTGCACTGGCCGCCATGGCGCTCGAGGCCGGCATACATGTGAACTCCGAGGTGCCCGCCGCACACACGATGGAAGATTGCTGGCGGATCGTGCTGGCCACCGAGCGCTCCGGCAAAGTGTATCAGTTGGCTGAGCAGACCCGCTATTGGGGGTTTGTCGATGCGTGGCGCCAGATCGTCGAGGAAGGTCAGATTGGCCGTGTCACTTTCTGTGAAGGTCAGTACATCGGCTACTACGGTACTCGCATGTTCTTCCAGGATGCGAAGTCAGGGCGACACTGCGAGATCGACGAGTTGCCGGCGTATCCGGATGCCCAGCCGACGTGGATTCAACGGATGCCACCCATCCATTATCTACCTCATGAACTGAGCCCCATGCTCAAGGTTCTCGATGACCGCGTCACCGAAGTCGCCTGCATAAGCACCGGATCACCGAGTTATGCGCATCCCGAGATCACCGCACCGGATATGCAGGTGGCTCTCATGAAGACAGAGAAAGACGCCTTGCTGAGAATGGCCACCGGCTTCACCCAGCCCGTAAGCCACGCTCGGGGTCATCACTGGTATCAGGTGATGGGGACCAACGGATCGGTCGAATGGGCGCGCAGCGGACGAGATCGCCCAAAGATGTGGCGTGCTGACAACCAGCAGCACGACATGGCCGACATGGACTGGCGATTCGAACGCACAGACGCCCCTGCTGAGGCCAGGGCAAGCGGACACGGCGATGCCGACTACTACGTGCACGCTGCCTTCCGCGACGCGGTGCTTGGCCGACAGGAGTTGTCCTTCGATGTGTATGCTGCTATGGACACGGCAGCGCCGGCGATCATTGCCGCCGACGCCATCGAGGCGGGCCGAACCCTCAGCGTTCCTGATTTCCGTCCGGGGCCGGCGCGCGCCGCGGGTGACCCTCCGCAGGAAGGCTGATCGATATGCGTATCGGATTGCTGAACGATGGAAAGGGGCTCGGCGCCTACACAAATGAGATCCTCAGCGTGTGGGGGCTGATGAATGTGCGTCAGGTAGCGGGCGGCGAACTCGAGGACTTGGATGTCGAAGAGACTCCCGTCCTGGTTTTTCCCGCCGGTGTGGATGAGGATGGTTCGTTCGCATCTGCCGCACTCGGCTTCGTACAGCGCGGCGGCAATCTCATCGTGTGTCTGCCGGGGTCAACTCTGGCGCAGGCCGCCGGTGTCGGCGTAGACGGTTTGATGGAGTCTCCGCAGCGACTGCGCCTGACCCAGGCCCCGATGGCGGGACTGGCTGGGGAAAGTCTCGTCGTCGTCGGTCCGAGCCAGCGATGGAAGCGGATGGAGGAGGATGCGGCCATGTGGGCGGTCCTCTACCAGGCGGGAGAGGAAGTTGACATGGAAGGCCCTGGCATCGTTCAACGCAGCGTGGGCAAAGGTTCGATCATGGCCCTGGCCTTTGATCTGCCCCTGGCGGTGTTGATGCTTCGCCAGGGAGACCCCGCCAACACCGAATCCACGGGCAGGGCCGATGGGCCGGCACGGCCTTCCCATCTGGCCTGCCACATTGGCCCCCAGGAACCCGACTCGATCCCCTATGCCGACCTGCTCGGACGACTGCTGTTAGAACTGGCGACCAGCCTCTTCCCCTGTCCGGTTCCCCACATGTGGCATCTGCCCCAGGGCGTCCCGGGGATCGTCGTGTATTCCGGCGACGAGGACACGGCGGATGTCGAATGGAATCAGCAGCAGTTTCGTGAGATGACGGACGCCGGTGGCCGGATGAATCTATATCTGATCCCCGGCAACACCCATTCGACGCCGGCGGATGTAGCTGACTACCAGAAGCATCACGACGTGGGACCCCACCCGAATATCCGTGCCCTCGATGGTGCACCTGTATCCGCCCGCGTAGACGAGATGGTGCGACAGATCCGGGCGTTCGAAGAGATGTTCGGTGTCCCCGCGCGCAGCCTGCGAAACCACTGCATCTCATGGGCCGGGTATCTCGAACCGGTGCGCGGCATGGCCGAGTGCGGGGTAGGCATGGATGGCAACTACTTCTGCAGCACCTTCCTTCGTGATCGTGGATACGCCCCCTACGCCGGATTTGGAGCTGCCATGCCCCTGAGGTTCGGACTCCCAGACGGCGAGTTGATCTCGGTACGCCAACAGCACACGCACACGATGGACGACGTCTACTTTGGACCCGAAAACGTGCCCTACTCCTATCGCATGTCGCCCGAACTGTGGGAGACGGTGCTCGGACGGGTACTCGACGATGTCGCACAGCGATTCCACGTGCCCCACGCCACCTGCATTCACCCATCCAACTGGGTGCGCTTCTCACGTGACCAGGGTCTGGCTCTTGTTCGACTAGGTCTCGAACGCGAGATGCCGGTGTGGTCCTTCGACCAGTGGCTCACCTTCCTCGAAGCCCGAGAAACCTGGCGCTGCGAGTCGATTCAATGGGATGGTGAGAGACTGGCCGCCACCTTCTCCGGTGACGGAGGGCCCTTTGCCTTCGTGCTCCCCCAGAAGTGGCGGGATCGTGAGATCGTGGAGATCGAGGCACGGGGGGGAGTGGTCGACCCGGAAACCCGGCGCTTCGGTGAGACGGTTCGGATGATTCGCGCCGATGGCGAATCGAAGGTCGAAGTGATGGCGCGTTATCGGTAACCCCGAATCATGGTGCTTGCTGGTCAGGTCATCAGATCCAGAACACGACGTTGTCTGTCATTCCCGTAAAAGAATCGATCACAAGCCAGATCGCAGCCGTCACGAACTGACCGGCGATCAGCCCCAGAAAGAAGGGGCGTGCACGTGCGTAGAATGCCGGGCCACCGTATTTGATGATGACAAGCTTGAACAGCCACGCCAGAAAGATGCTGAACCAGAGTTGGTCCATGAGCCACACCATCGAAATCGGGTAGCCAATGGGGTGCAGGGGCCACCACAACAGTCGGTGGCGAGCGGCCATGAGCATCGTCATGAAACCACCGCCGAGGATCGAATTCACCCAACCCTCCAGACTCGGGCCGGCGGGTGTCTGCAGTTTGTCGGCGATGAAGTTGAAGGGTGCCCGCGTGCCGCCGCCGAAAAACCAGCCATTGAGATTGATCCCTCCATATTCATAGGCCAGATAGAGAATCGTGCTGATGGATCCAATCAGGCTGATCACGATGGCCAGCAGCAACACCCAGAACAGGGGCCGGATGTTGCGATCCATGTGTTCGCTGAGCTTGAGACTGTGGATACACGAGGCCATGACAAACGTGCGAATGTCGGCGGACCAGACGTGCGCATAGGCCAGGCCCACCAACCCGGTAGGGCCGAGTACCTCCGAGCCCGTCGCTGACACCAGCGTCGATGCTGCAATGAGCGGACTCACCGCGGCAGCAACCCCGCTCTCTGCCACGACACGTGTGAGCCCTACGAAGATGAGCAGGGCCAGCACGACCGTCGCGATCGCTGCCCACAGACTCAGTCCCGAAGCAGCGAGCCATCCGATCAACGTCAGCGATCCACCACCCAGACAGAAAACGGCCGACCGGTAGGACATCCTCTCCCCCGAATCGTCCACGTCCGGATCGCGGTGGATGGCCTTCCTCCACACCTGCTGCAGGTGGCCACGTGCCAACTAATAGGCCAAACAGAACCAGCACGAGCATCGCGCCCTGACCCTGATTGGCGAGGATTGGCTTGGGGGCCGCACCGAAGATCCCAAGTTTCTGATCGCTCACGATGCCGAGGATTCCCATCACACCGCGCATCACCGACGAGAGCAGATTGAAGAACCAGAGGCTGAAGGCGATATCGAGATTGATGAGAAACGAAAAGCCGATCATGGTAAAACTGAGTCGCACGAAGAGGCTGAAAGCATCGCGAAACACGGGGATCGAAGTCAGCAGTTGAACGGCCGGTACGAAGTTGTAGTACTGGTGCAGAGCGTTGAGACTGGTCACGATCGCAGGGAGCGCGAAACCTGCCCAAATGATGGGATTGTGCAGGAAGGGTCACTTGCCGTCACCAGCGCCGCGCACCATCTCGAGCGGCACCTGCACGAGGGGAAAGATGAGTCGCTCGTGGTCGACCCACTGTCGGCGCAGGATCACCATGGACGAGATCATCACGAGATAGAGACTGGCCACCAGAATCGACCGGTAGCACAGGGGCGCAACCCAGACTCGCCATGGCAACGGCGTGCCAGCTGGCAAACTTCGAAGAACCAGCTGATCGCCTGGGGACTCTGCGGAACCATCCAGTCGGCAATTTGCGGCCCAATGAGAGTGGCCCACTCGTTCTCAGGCGTGGCATAGTACTGGGCACCCGTCGTGATCGTGAGCAGATACTCCGACAGGCCCATCGTAGGTATCGCCGATGCTGTGATGAGCATGGCGTACACCACCAGCAATTCGCCTCGGCATAGGGCCAGGACGGGATGGATCTTTCAAGCGATGTAATTCAGCGGGCCCATCAGAAGAAACAGCAGGAAGTTGGCACCGGGCGTGCTGAAATCGAGGGCCATATAGGAACCGCGCACCACCATATTGCCATACGGGGCGCCACAGGCCAGCGCGAGGGATAGGGCACCACCGGTACCGATGGAACGGAACGTAAAAGCCCGCTCCTGTTCGGCAGGTGTCACCTGGTGTCCACGCGGCCTCCGATGGAGACCGGATCTTGCGGAGAGATCTGCGCCATTTCGTTCATCCAGCCAGGTCACTTGATCGGAGCAATTGCCACGTCTCTCCACCATTTGGGGACATAATCGTCTTGCGACGCTGCCCGACGTGGTCGGTTCGATAGAACCAGAACGTGGACCAGATATCGAAAGAGACGAAGAGGCGACCGCGTCGATCGATGGTCAGGCGATGATACCAGATTGAGTATTCGGAGAAGGGTGCCACCGCCAGCCGCCGCATGGGCTCCCAATCACCGCCCTTCGGCTTCCGCTTGTAACCGAGATTGGCATAGTGACTGTGCGGGTGAAACTCACCGTCATCCTTCCACGCGCGGAACACCAAGTGGAGCGTGTCGTCGGGGTCACAGACCAGTCCGACGTAGGTTGACCGCAGACCTTCCTCCACCAAGATCGGCTCCGTGAATCCTTCGTGCGCCGTGTGAGGGACCAGCGAGCGCGCATAAGCAAAGGGTTGGCTATGCGTCCCCGTCAGGGTGTGCAGATACCCTTTCGAATCGATTACCAGACTCGGTGTGTTGTGTACATCGTTGGCGGGCGGCCCGTAGCCGACCAGACTCGGATCGCCGAGCCATCGACGCTCGCCGCGATCCCATGTAGCGACGTACGCGGGCACGCCGGGCACCTCGACAGCCGGGTCTGTCGCTTCGCCCCAGATCACATGCACCCGGTCACCTGAGGAGGCGATGGCGGAGGGAATCCCCGAGTGTGAAGAGATGCCGATCGCCTGCTGTGACACGGGGATCGGTTCTCCGATGGACAGGACACCTGCCTCGAATCGTGGGAGATACAGATCCAGATCATTGACGCGGCGCCAGAAGTGGTCGGGGTCCGGCCCGCCGGTCTGCGTGGCGACGACGAACGGCGCTGGCCCGGCCGGCACATTGTGGCCGGAGAACTGTTCGATGTCCGCCTGTGATCTCGATGCCGACGGATCGGCGTCAAAGGAGACGAAGCTTGATCCGTTGTCGGCGGAATACAAATAAGCAGGCCCCTTCGCGGAGGCAGCGAGCAGGCACAGTTCGCCATCTAGTCCGAAGGCCACCTTCGATCCGCCGGCGCGATAACGTGTGCCCGGCACCGTATCGATCCGATTCCAGCGACCGTCGTCGTTGCGGTGCAGCCCATTGTCGGTACGAATCCATGCGGTGTTGTCGGGCCCGAAGTAGATCTGGTTGTCGTTCGGGTAGTCGGGCGTATAGCCGAATTGGGCATTCTCATGCTCGTATGGCTGGTAGACGATCGGTAGATCCAGCGCGCCCTGATCCTCCGATCCAACCCGCGCTTCCAGCCGAGACCAGGTCTCGAAACCGGGGTGCCGCGCCGACGAGATGACGAGGCGTACCACTGTCGGGTCGTGCTGAGCCGCACCGGCTGGCACCATCACCCGAGCCGTGACTGTAGCCGCCTTTCCTGGTGCCAACTCGATACTGTCTTGGGAGAGGACCACATCGAGTGCGTCTCCCTCGACGACAAGGTTCAGTGTGTCTGCATGCACGCCATTGTTGTGCACACGGAAAACAGCCTCGTGGGGAGTACCGGGGTCCCCGTGAAAGACATGTGAATAGGGTGTGAGAGCCCAACGCAGATCGGCGAAGGGAAAGAAGCTGTCGTGTGTCGGAGACCAGAGGGAAAGATCCTGGAGACGGTCTCCCGATTCCCACTGAGTCACACCATCGATCAAGACCTGGTCGGCACCTTGTGGAAGGTGAAGACGCCAAGGCTCCCCCGATTCATGAACTCGAGCAGGAATCGTGAACGACGCCATTCCCTGTTCGGTGACCTCGAAAACGGCATGTCTCTCACCCGTCGGATCGAACAGGATCGGCGACGCATCCCCGCTCAAACCCTCGATGTCGACGGAAGATGCGCTGGCGCTCTGAATGAAGCTGATGTCGTAGGGTGTATCACCGTCGTTTGGGTCAAGGGGAGGTCCAAGAACAATCGGTTCCACATGGCGGGCGTCCTTGTGCCCTCGCGATGTCTCGACGAGATACGACTCGCCGTTTGTCCGAAAGCCCCACCAGACGTGTTCGCCGTATCTGTCGAAGGCCGCCGTGACATTGACGACGTAGATCCCCTTGCGCTCGACGTGTGTCTTGAGTCTCGCGTCTCCATGCCCTGAGATGATGGCCTCGTCGAGAGGCTGACGATCCGGACCGAGAAGAATCGCGCGCAAGTCGGTGGATGTATCGTCGTCGTGTCGATCGCGTTTATGCACATCGACGACGAGTTCGCCAGGTTCGGCGAGCAGGTACAGACCTCCAAGCCCCCCAAGGAAACGTGGCTCGTTCTGCATGATGTCGTTCTCAGCGGCAAAGAGGGGCTGGTGTGGGCTGAAGACCGGTGGAAGAGCGACCGACAGCAGGACGAACAGGGTCACGCAGTAGATGCGACCGGCTCTTTGATGTGGGTGATTCACAAATTTCACCGATCCGGAGCTTGGTGATCAGTTGGGTTTAGCCCACTTTTCGAGCGTCAGTATCGCAGTTGGGCACCGCTTTCAGCAAGACCCGCTTGAAGCGATTCGCCCATACACCTGTCTCTACTGCATGCTCAATCGAACGGGACGACTTGTCGTCCTATTGACCTGTGCTGTCGCGGTTTCGGGACCGTCGCATGCTCAGCAGACCCAAGCGTCGCCCGGATCGCTGCTCGTGCACGAGTCCTTCGAGGACACCGCCTTCGCATCGCGTGGGTGGTGCGACGGCGCACCCGTCATCATCGAGGATCCCACCGCGCCGGATGGATCCCGTGTGGCCTTGTGGCACTGGTTTCAAACGGGTGCGATCTCACCCGATGGCGGCGGCGGACGACTGCGTCTGCCGGCTCTCGACGACGTCACGATCGGTTATCGGCTGCGACTGAGCGATGACTGGACGTGGACAGGACGTGGATATCACCCGCACTCATTCAGTCTCCTCACGAATCTCGACCCCGAGTATGTCGGTCCAGCATTCACGCATCTGACGACCTATGCAGAGGTTGTGGATGGGATCCCCAGACTCGCCCTGCGGGACGGTCGGAATGTCGACCCTGACCACGTCGACCCCACTGAACCGATGTGGTCGGAAGATGCCGCCGTTGCCGGATGCAATGGCGATACCGACGGACATGGCCTCGGAGACTGCTATCGGTCCGGTGAGAACTGGTTCAATGGGAAAATCTGGCGGGCCGATCGTGTTCTTTTGCCATCGCCGACAGCGCCGAACCAGGTTCCGGCCTGGCACGAGATCCGTGCACGTTTCCGACTCAACTCGGTCGCCGATGGCGTGACCCATCGTGACGGCGTTCTTCAGATGTGGTTCGACAGGGAGTTGATCATCGACGTGCAGGATGCGGTCCTGCGGTCGGCCCGGCATCCGCACATGCTGTTCAATCAGCTGTTTGTTGGCCCTTACTACGGACCCGGTGTTCCACACCCACAATCGATGTGAATCGATGACATCCGCATCTGGGCGTCGGCCACATCGACCAGCGTGACACCCTCCAGTTGGAGACAGGTGAAGGAGCGACGACGGGAAGGGCGCACGCCCTGATCGACACCACCTAGACCAGCGGACAGTTGCGCCCGACCTCCAGATGAACAGCTTTGTGGCATCACTCCCCCTGAAGGAAGCCCTGCCATGTGCCAGCCAACGTCCGATTCTGTCGCCGTCGATTTCGATCACGACCAGAGCCCCCCACCGACCGTGGAACCCGAGGATGTCGTATTCCACGAACTCTGTCCGGCTGCTGATGTAGAAGAAGGGGTGGGCAAACCCTTCACCGTCGATGGCAATCACCTGGCCGTCTACCGCTACGAAGACGGGTTCTACGCCTGCGACAATCGGTGCCCGCACATGGGCTACCCTCTGTCCGAGGGCAGTGTGCGTGACGGGGTGCTCATCTGCCACTGGCACCACTGGGAATTCGACCTGAAGACCGGTGGGTGTTTCCTGACCAACGGAGATGATGTCGCCAGCTTCCCCGTGGAGGTACGGGACGATGTCTTGTTTGTGGGCATCCCCAAGGGTGCCCGTGAGGCGGCCCGGCAGCGACTCGTCGATCGCGGCATGCGGACCCTTGAACAGGGTTTGAAAGACCGCTCGACCTTCCTCATCGCCAAGGCGGTCACCGCCTTGCGCGAGTCGGGTGCCACGCCGCAGGAGATCGTGCAACACGGCCTGTTCTATGGCGCGCATAAGACGAACGAGGGCTGGTCTTCGGGTGTCGCCATCCTCACGCTGTGCGCGAATCTGTGGGACGACATCGACGCGGCCGATCACAATCTGTTTCTCGTACACGGCCTGACCCAGATCGCCAACCGAACCTCCGGCAGTTCCCGGCGTCAGCGCTTCCCCTTTCCGCGATCGAATGAAGACCCGGACCTGGTGACGCTGAAACGTTGGTTCCGTCGCTACATCGACCTGCGTGACCGGGGGGCCGCCGAGCGCATCCTGCTCACGCTTCATGACCGGGGTGAGCCGGTGGAGACGCTGGCAGACTTCGTCTTCACCACGGCCACCGACTTCTACTTCACAGGCGACGGGCATGCCCTCGACTTTGCCAACAAGATGTTTGAAGGACTCGATTACGTAGAATGGCGAGGCGCCCACGAGATTCTGCGACCCATCGTCGTCGACCTCGTGTCCCGCACCCGGCATGAGGAGACCTCACGTTGGCAGGACGCCGTTCCCGTGTTAGACCCCGTACTTGCTCGAGTCGATGAGATCTGGGCCGCGAATCAGACAGCGGACGAAAAGACCCTGGACGTCTCCGCCTTTGCTCAGGTCCTGCTCGGCGACGACTTCGAGCCCATCGTTCCGCAGGTGGAAGAAGAATTGCGGGCCGGTGTAAGTCCGCTGGCGATCTGCCGGGCCATGACCTACGCAGGTGCTGTGCGCACCGTGCGATTTCACCTCAAGAACGAGGGCGACTGGCACGACGTGGCGAACATCTATTCCTACGCCCACGGTCTGTATCGCGCCTTCCAACTCGCCCCGTCTGCGGAATTGCTGCGCGGCCTGTTCCACGGCGCCGTCTTCTGCACGTATCTGCGCTGGCTCAACATGCCCTCGGCGCGCGTGCCGAGAGAGGGCCAGCGATTGCCCGGAGAAGAGACCTTCGATTCAACCGAACAGATGCTGACCCGCCTGCAGGAATTCGCCGACTTTCAGAAGGTGGCTGAAGCTGAGATCCTGGTGAATCAGTATCTGGAGGAAGACCACGACATCACGCCTCTGCGGCATGCTCTGGCACACATCATGCTGCGCGAAGATGCCGAGTTGCACATGTTCCAGGTCCTGGAGGCGGCATTTCGGCACTACGATCTGAGCGACGACGCCGAAGAGAAGCGTATCCACATGCTGGCAGCGACGCGCTACATCACGGCGCAGAAGGTGATGAAGAACATTCTCTGGTCGACTGAGAATGCGGAACGCTTGCAGCGCGGAGAGTTGCTCAGCGACAGGGATGACGACGACTAGCGTCTCCCCTATCTTCCGCCCCACGAGAATCCGCCCCCTCATCCCTGGAGACACCGATGGCCGACGCACCACGATCTCTCACCAACCCCTATTCCCTGTCCGACGACGATGGATATTTCTGGATAAGAGGGAATCTACATTGCCATACGACCAACTCTGATGGCCGCGTCGACCCCCAGGAACGCCTCGACCAGTATGTCGCTCAAGGGTATGACTTCCTCTGCCTGTCCGATCATCGCAAGATCACCCCCGTCTCGTCGGTGAATGTGCCCGGTGACTTCGTGCTCATCGAGGGTGCGGAGTTGCATCCTTCGAACCCCTTTGGTGGCCAGGTTCATCATTTCGTGTGCCTCAACATCCACGAGGACATGGCATGCGGCACCATGCCGCCACAACATGTGATCGACAACGTCAACGAGCAGGGCGGTCAGGTCTGGCTGGCCCATCCTCACTGGAGTTCGATCAACATCATGCGTGACACGCTGCCGCTGAAGGGATTCACCGGCATCGAAGTGTTCAACAGCACGTGCCGTTTCATGGGTCGTGGTGAAGGTTCGGTTCACTGGGACGACTGGATGAGTCTCGAAGACCGCGTCTATCCGTGTCTGGCCAACGATGACACGCACGGCGCTCCAGAGGACAACCGCGACACTTACGAATCGTGGACCATGGCTCGCGTCAAGGAGCGCACCACCGAGGCCGTCCTCGAAGCACTGGCCACCGGTGCCAGCTACGGTACCACAGGCCCTGAGATCCACTCCATCGAGGTCGCCCCCGACGGCAGCGAGGCACACGTGAAGTGCAGCGAGGCCAGACGCATCCACGCCGTGCAGGACGCCTATGGCGCCGAATACCGTGAGGGTGGCGAGTTATTCACCGAGGCCACAGTCACACTGCGCAAGAATGCCAAGTGGGTGCGCTTCGAGATCATCGGCCCCACGGGAGACAAGGCCTGGTCGAATCCTTTCGATCTGCGCTGACTCGATCCGATGATCGAACCGTTGTTGTTCAACAAGGATCTGGGCCGTCCGCTTCAACTGGGGGATCCACTCCCCCGCACGAATGCGGACGGCCTGCCCATCGTTCCACTGACCCAGGAACAGAAGTACGTCTTCGACACGCGGGGCTGGCTGCTGGTCCCTGGCGTTCTGTCTGCCGATCAGATCGAGCCAATGCGCGATTTCATCTACCAGTTGGATCGCGACCGGGAGTCTCTGCCCGAGAAACAGCGCACGATCTTCGGTTTCCCCCTCCATCCTCTGATGGATCACCCCGTCGTCGTCGGATTCATGAACGAATTCCTCTGCACGCCTTACCTGGCGTCAGAGGAGTGTTACGGATTCCGTATGGAGATGAGTTTCCCCGGTCTGCGCTCCACACAGGACGAGAAGCCCTTCGAATTCCACCCCCACAATGGCAGCGGCATGTTCCGCATGCCGGGTGACGGGCATATGTATCACTGCCTTCCCGGCAAAGCTCACAGCGGCCTGACACGTGTTGTGTGGGAACTGAATGACGTGGAGGAGGGTGACGGCGGAACCATGTTCATCAGTGGAAGTCACAAGGCCGCCTTCACAGCACCCGAGTCAGCCTACACACCAGGCTCTCCCTTGTGGGAAACCTATTCGTGCCCTGCCGGTTCGGTGCTGTTTTTCACCGAAGCCGTCAGCCACAGCGGCGTGCCCTGGGCAAACGCAGACCGAGATCGTGTCGCGTTGTTCAACGCCTACAACGATGTGAACAGTCGTTGGTCCATGTCGCGACCGAGTCCTGAACTGCTCGAAGACATGCCACCGTTGCGCCAATCGTTGTTTCGCGAGGCCTATACCAAAGGCAACGTGACGGGTAAAGAGCGTGGCGCCCACTACTGATACGGTGAAGCATTGAGACGGTGGCGCCCTGCGGAATTCGGTGATGGCTGATCGAGCGAAAATCCAGGTGACGAGTTCCACAGATGGATCCTCGCAACCTTCCTATCTGACCGTTCCGGCACAGGTCGAGGGTACCAACAGACCGATCCCCCTCGTCGTCTCGCTCCATCCCTGGAGTTCGGATCTGGATGGCTCTCACAATCAGGCGTTGGAAGATCTGGTCGCCGAAAACGGCTGGATCTATCTGTGGCCGAATTTTCGCGGGCGCAACGACGCACCTGAAGCCATGGGGTCGGTCCTGGCACAGCAGGACATCCTCGATGCCATCGACTGGGTCCGCGAGCGATACAGTTTGAGTGCCACGTTTCTGACCGGTGAGTCCGGCGGCGGCCACATGACCATGCTCATGGTGGGACGATTCCCTGAACGATGGACAGCCGCCATCGCCTGGGTCGGCATCAGCGATCTGTCCGCGTGGTACGAAAAGCACAAGGACGGGAAGTACGGAGAGATGATCCGTCAGTGTGCGGGCGGCGCGCCGGGAGACAGTGACGAGATCGATGACGCGTTGACCGCCCGTTCGCCTCTCACGCACCTGGGTCACGCCAGGGACGTGCCCCTCGAGATCGCTGCCGGGCGACATGATGGACACACCGGTTCGGTACCCATTCGCCAGTCCTTGAACGCCTTCAATGCGATCGCGGAAGCTCGCGGGGACGAGTTAGTCACCGAGGACGAGATCGATCAGATGAGTCGGCCCGATGGCCATCTTCAGACGCCACGCGTATCCGATGAAGTCTCCGACGATGCCTTCGCACGACAGATCTTTCTGCGACGACAGTCGGGGCCGATTCGGGTGACCATCTTCGAAGGCGGTCACGAGGGCATCGCCACTGCGACCATGGCCTGGTTCGAGCGCCACCTGTCGGCGCCAACGGCCTGAGTCGTTTTCTCCAGATACCCAGACCGCTCAGACACGGATACGCCCATGGAATACATCGAAACCTTTGACGACGATCCCGGCGGTTGGTATGGCTGGATCAGCAATGCTGCTGGCCCCGCCCGACTCGAGATCTGTGACAGCTGTGCGGTCAGCCGCAGCCCCTGGTGGATCGACTACAACCACGCACCACCCGGTCTGGGCTACATGCACCTGCTCTACATGCTCAATACGGGGGGACGTCCTGGTGAGCATCAGCGCGAGACAGAAGGGGAGAATCGTTTTCTCGCCGGAGGATACCCTACCGATTTTCGCAATGCGAAGATGAGTCTCCGCCTCCGCGGCGAGATCGAGGCAAAGGGCGCCAAACTCAATCTGTTGTCCCAGGGGAACAAGGGTGGCCTCACGTCCGGCTGGCTGCTGACAGGTCAGAGTATCGACGTCACGCCCGATTTCACCGATCAAACCCTCACGCTGGGTTCCGATTCGAGCCAGTGGAAGTGCATGGGCACACGCCACGACCGTGTCGGCTACTATGGTGACCTCCCCTTTGACACGATCCTGTCCGATGTGAACGTCGACATCCTCCTCGTGCTCCACCCCCTCGATATCGAACCGATGGGACCCATCGACGGGGACCGGCATCAACTTCGCCCGGAGAAGGACTATCCCGTCTGGCGCACTCGATTGCCCGAAGGGTATGTGTATCTCGACGAAGTACGGATCGAGTTCGCCGCCGGCGCTGCCTGAGAACTCCCCACGCCTGTGGGCCGACCGGCCGTCGTCATCTTCGTCCTGGGCAGTGACCGGGGTCGGATCGCTGACGGCGAAGAGGCCGACCAGAAAAGCAGTCGTTCCGATGAGAAATCGTGGGGTCCGGACCGCCCGACCCAAATCCCTGCTGCCACGCGCTCTGAGCATGGGGATGTCCCTCCTGTGAGGACCACGTAGTAACCACGTGATCCTGTTTTATTTATCGACAGGAGAAAGGTCCCATACCGTGACCTGGGTCACGTGAGGTGATTTGCGGTGATGTGGTCTATCGCGGGGTTGGTCGCCGCCTCCTACAGTTCTGCCGCCGCGGCCATGAGACCGCCATCGACCAGCGTCGTTTCCCCGTTTACATAGGCGCCCATCTCCGACGTCAGGAACAGGACAGCACCGGCGATGTCACTGGGCAAACCCCCGCGTTTCGCCGGCACACGGGTCTCCAGCCAGGGAGACTGCTCGGGATCGTGGGGAGCGCCATTGACGGACTCACCGTCGTCGGGCAGCCTCGAGGAGATCGCTCCTGGTGCGATGCAGTTGGCGGTGACACCGGTGCCCGACAGGTCGACGGCCAGACCCTTCACCATGCGTCGCAGCCCCGCCTTCGCCACACCGTAGGCAGTCCAGTCCTTCCAGGCCGCATAGGCATGCACACTCGAAAGACAGACAATGCGACCCCCCGTGCCCTGGTCGACCATCTGTCTGGCCGCCCGTTGCGCCGCGAAGAAGTATCCCTTCAACGACAGATCCATCATGCGATCCCAGTACGTTTCGTCCATCTCGAACAGCGGCCGCGCCTGGTCAGGAAAGATGGCGTTGTTCACGAGGATGTCGATCCCGCCCTGGGTGTCGACGAATCCATCTACCACTTCGTGAATGCCGTCCACCGTACTCACATCCCCCTGATGCATGCTGGCCTTCACACCGTGACCTTCGATGAGTTCGAGCGTTCGCGCCGTCACCTCGTCGTCGATCAGATCGTTGACCCCCACGCTCGCCCCTTCGCCTGCCAGCGTGAGAGCGATACCTCGACCAATGCCTTTGCGCGCACCCGTGATGAGGGCGCGTTTGCCGTCGAGCAATCCCAATTGTCAGCTCCTTTTACTGAAAGTGTGTTTTATGAGACGGTGGGCTGCGTACCGTGAGATCTCCTCGGGTCTTGTCGGTGCAGAAACTAGAAGGCGCCCGATGCACCCAGGACGGTATTCACCGACGCCTCGTCGGTGACGCCCACGTAGATCAGATGCCGCACGCCGTCGATGTCGACGGACGTGGGCGACGACAACTCTTCGGAGTCGTCGGCCCCGATCTGACGTTTCAGAAAGTAGTCGCACGTCCGGGTCAGCGTATGGCCGTCATCTGCGAGAAAGACTTCGTACAGTTCGCCGATACGTGCCACTCCACCCGACGCGCGATTTCCGCCGCCGCAGATCGCCCGATACTCGCCCGGCCCCGACGCCGTGATCGATGCGGGGTCGATCTCATGCCAGATCAGGATCATCTCGTCCGGCATGCCTTGCCCTTCGATGGGTGTAAACACCTTTCGCGCCTGCCAGTCCACGGCATCGTTCGAGACCCACATGGCCGAGAAGTAGCCGTCACCACCCCCGTGCAGCGAATGTCCCACGTAGCGCTCCGAGACACCCGCGAATCGATTCGGCGCCCAGCGGAAGTAGCCCGTATGTCCATCGCCCGGGCGTTCTCCGGGAGCGTAGCGCAAGATGACGGAATCTTCCTCTCCACGAATCCGACGGAACATCGCCCCGTCTTCAGAGGTGGCCAGCAGCGTTCGTTGCGTGTTCTCGATGCCATTCTTGTGATACGTCATGTACACGACACCGTCGATGACATTGGCGTGCGGCGTCTCCGTGTGCCCTGTCCCCTGCACCGCGTCTTTGTAGATCGGATTCGCCGCCGGCCGGGATGCCACATGATCGAATCCGCCCGCCGCCGCGACCTCATCGTAGGATCGCCACGACGACGCATCCGTAGGCGAGCCAACGCAGACGTACAGCCAGATGCCCCCATCCTCAGGGTCGTGATCGGTGGAAAAATAGAGCGCATAGTCGCCGGGGAATTGGTCGACCTGGCGCATGTCGGTCAGACACGTGTAGTACGGTCCGGGACTAGGCATGGAGGGCCGGGGATTCAGCAACGACCCGTGACGTGTGATCACTCAGGTGCCTCGTTTCGGTAGATGGAAGCGACACGCGCGGCAATGGCCCGCCAATCCAACAACTCTGCGCGAGCCCGTGCTCCCACACTCAGGGACTGGATGTCTCGATGGCGAATCTCCGCCATCGCCTGCGATAGCGCCTCGGGTGAGGTCGGATCATACGCGATACCCAGACCGTCATCGACGAGTTCGGGCAAACAACCCAACGCCGGCACGATCAGCGGTCGACCAAAACCGAGGGCCGTGATCGCTGAACCAGATGTGAGCACTTCCGAGAAAGGCAGCACCACCACATCGGCGCTCTTGAGATAGAGCTGAAACTCTTCGGTGCCGAAAAAGTCCGACGTCCACACCCGAACCTTGCCACCACTGTCGGCTGCCCTGACCGCCAGCTGATCGCCGTAGGCCGGATCGAAGGCGTTGCGCATCATGAGCCCGAGCACGGCATCGTCAGCATTCAGACCGGCAAACGCATCGATCAGGCTCTCCACCGACTTGTAGCTCCGCGCATTGCCAAAGAACAGATAGACGAAATCGTCCTCTTCGAGGTCGAGTTTCGCTCGCGCGTCGGCGCGTGTGACCTCGTTGGGATAGACATCAATGAAGTTGCCGTGTTGCATGACACGCACGTCGTCAGCGTAGAACCGTTCGCGCGCCAGGGCCGCCGCGTGCTGGCAATGCGCCAGGGTCACATCCGCAAGATCGGCGGCCAGCAGGCGCGCCAGATGGTCGACCTTTGGAAAGGGACGTTCGTGCGGATACAGATTGTGCAGTGTCCACACGATCCGATATCCGAGACGACGCGCCAGGTGCAGATTCTCTGCGAAGTCGTGATAGGCGTCGAGCGTTGCCGCCAGATCGTCGCGACGATAGAAGGCATGCAGCCAGTTGAGGTGAATCACATCGTGCGTCGACCGCTGCGCCTCCAACCACTGTGGCGTGAAGGCGTAGTCCCCCAGATCCAGATGGATGTCGTGGGCGTGCAGAGCTCGATCGAGGAGCCCTGCATATGGATTGCAGCGATGCTCGAGGGTGAGCCCGCCCACGGGCTCCCAGAAGAAGAGGACGTTCACTTTCGCGCTCGCTCGCGACGACGCATGTCGTGTCTACCGCTTCTCTGCTAGTCGGCCGGATAGATACTTGTGTACAATGCTGGACAGAAGCGTCTGATAGGGAATCCCTTCCTCTCGTGCGCGGGAGTGGGCGAGACTGAAATCACACTCCGTCACTCGCAGGTTAACGCGACGGGTCTTGTTGAACGTGTTGGAAGCTGCCTCTGTGGCGGCTTCGAGTTCTGCACCAGCGTCGGGCGCTGACCCTCTTTCTCGAAGGCATCGAGGATCTCTTGCTCTTCTTCAGTCAGCTTCTTCTCACCCATCAGATTCTCTCCGGTAGTCGCGAGTGGCCCTGCGACTGGGAATGATCGTCTTCACAAACCGCGTCCCTCGATCAGCAGTTGGTTCTTCTCAGCACCCCAGTCGAAGCCTTTCATGAGCTAATGCACACACAATGTGTGCATTTTGTCACCACCCTACTCGAGCGATTTACCGGTATTCATCCGAATTCCACCCGGGATACTGCTCTTCCAGTAGCGCCAGCGTCTGCTCCGTGTAGTAGGGATGTCCCGCCGCAGGAAAGCGCCACAGTTCTCGTTGTTTGGCGGTCAGACCACCGATGAACTCCTGAAAGACCGCCGCGCCTTTCCCAAGATGGGTGTAGTGCTTGAAGCCCTCCCAGTAGTGGTCGGCGCGGCCGAAACTGTAGCCGAAGGTGAAACGCTGACCCTCTTCACGTGTGTACGCCGTGGCGCTGTGCCAGGTGAAGTTGGTGAAGATGCACAGGGTCCCTGCGCGGCACACGAGCGGCACGCACTTGGTCATGTCTTTGCCATAGCGCTTCGGAATCAGTCGTAGCGGCGCCTGGTCTTCGTCGACGTCCTCCAGATGAATCCAGAAGCCGATCTGGCCGAATTCACGCAACTCGTGGCTCATGGGCAGCAGTGAATTGTTGCCATTGTCGATGTGCAGATTCGAGTTGTCGTGTCCCGTGCCGCCCGCCTTGTGACCGGGATACCGGGCGATCAGACATCCCACGCGCGTGTGGATCTCATCCGTCTTCAGCCACTTTCGAGCGAAGGCGATGCTCTCTTCATCCATCGCCGCCTGGTAGAGATCCATCTCTTCGTGCGGAAAGCACTGCAGCATGCTGCTGCCACTTTGATCCTGTGGAGGATCCTGCTGAATCTGATCCCATGTGGGTAGTACGCGTCGCTGAGCAGCCTGCAGGGGCGTTAGCTGATCTCCGCTGATAAAGTTTGGGACGATGATGAAGCCCTCGCGGTCGAGCTCTTCGAGATGGTCGTCCGTCAGTCTGCTCATTCGTCTGATTCCCCTGACTGATCGAAAACGGATTCTTGTCCATGCAGGGGCTGAAATCTATCGTTGCGCCGCAGTCCAACCAATAGGCTGTCTTCGCGAAACCCTCAACGCGCTGCTGCAGGAGCTATAATCTTGACACAACCAGGCCTGACTGACGCCGAGGTCTCGCGCTTCAAGACCTTCGGCTACCATGTAATGAAACAGGTCTTCAGCGCCGAAGAGCGGGCGACCATTCGGCGTGAATTCGATTTCATGCTCGCCGAACAGTATGGACCGAGTGCCTACGATGGCAGCAAGCGTCACTGGACCATGATGATGGACGAGGACACGCCGTTCTTCGCCAGTTTACTGGAAGATCCCCGCTTCCTCACCGTGGCCCGACAACTCTACGGCGACGACGTGGTTGGCATCGGTATCGATTCGAATCGCTACACGGGCGACACACACTGGCACCGCGACACATCGACGGTGCATCAGTATGGGGTCAAGTTCGCGTTCTATCTGCAGCCCGTCGCTGCTGACACTGGCGCCTTGCGTGTCATTCCGGGCATGCACCGTCTACCCGATGACGACAGCTTCCGTGAGGGTGTGCGTGCCCTCAAACTTGAGGAAGTACCGTGCACGTCTCTGCCCTCCGAACCGGGCGACGTGGTCGCCTTCGACTTGCGTCTCTGGCACGCTTCTCGCGGTGGCAGCACCGATCGACACATGTGCACCGTCGTCTATTACGCCAATCCGCAGACCGAGGAAGAGCTGACAGCCTTGCGCAATCAGGGCGAGGGCAATGTGCGTGCTGGCCTGCGGAACTTCGAACCCAAGAGACAGTATCTGTATTCGAAATCGTGGATGTCGAATCCTCACGGTAGCCCCGTGCGCCGGGCCTGGATCGATCGGCTTACAGAAGTGGGCTACTTCGAGGCACCTGGCGTGGTGGAAGCATGACGAACCGATTGAAACAACGACTCGATGAGGGTTCGGCGGCCATCGGTATCCAGTTGCGCTTTGGATCCCCGGCCATCGCCGAAATGGCCGGCCTCGCCGGCTTTGACTGGTTGTTGCTCGACGCCGAGCACTCGCCGCAGACGGCGCCTGGAATTCAGACTCAGTTGCAGGCCATCGGCTGCACCGATTCGACGGCGATCGTTCGTCTGGGTCGTGGAGATCCGGATCAGATTCGCCTCTATCTGGACATGGGCGCCATGGGCATTGCCGTACCCTTCATCAGCACGGCCGAAGAAGCTCGCGCTTGCGCCGACGCCTGTCGGTATCCACCACGTGGGACCCGGGGGTGGGGCCCGCACCGAGCCGGTGGATATGGCCTGCACGCCGAGCGATACACCGCTCGCATCGATGATGAAGTCCTCTTCTTTCCCATCATCGAGACCGCCACCGCCATCGAGAACATCGACGCCATCATGGCCGTCGACGGGGTGGATTCGTGCATCGTTGGGCCCGTGGATCTGTGTTATTCGCTGGGGATCCCTTTTCAGTTCGATCATCCCGATTTTCTGAGCGCCCTTGATCGTGTGCGCGACGCTTCGAACAAGGCGGGCAAACCGTCGGGACTCCCCCTGCTCGGGTCCGTCGAGGATCGGGCGAATGTGGATCGGCAGGTGGTGGCAGGTGCACGATTGCTGCTGGTCGGCTGTGATGAACCTGCGTTGGGCAACGCTTTCACATCGATGCTGGAACCCCTGTCTCATCTTCAGGATCAACAGCGACAGAGGCCTGAGTAGTGCGACGACTCTCCGTTCTTCTGCTGCCCCTTGAGCAGCTAAGGTCACCCTGGTGTGACGACGTGGTCTCCACCGTTGGCGATCGTCACGACATCCGCCTCCTCGACAAGACCCAGGCCGTGGGCCCGCAATTCGCCGGTGTGGATGTGGTCATCGATCAAGGCGGCAGCGTCGGCACCCGGCAGATGATGGATGCCGCCACCGACACGCGGCTGTGGCAGATTCTGGGGACCGGCTTTGATCACTTCGACCTCGACTACATCAAGGCCAGGAACATTCTCGTCGCCAACTGTCCGGGCCAGTTCAGCAGCACGGCGCTGGCCGAAACGGCGATGATGTTCATCCTCATGCTCGCTCACCGGTATCGGGCCGTGCATCGCAACTTTCGTGACGGTGTGCTCTATGAACCCATGGGTGTCGAACTGAGCGGGCAAACCCTCGGCATTCTCGGCTTCGGAGCGAGCGGGCGAGAACTGGCGATTCGAGCAAAGGCCTGTGGCATGCGCATCGTCGCCACCGACGCCGTGCCCATCGAACCCGACGTGCTCGAACAGATCCAGCCCGATTTCGTCGGCACACCCGATGACACGGACACGGTTGTATCGCAGAGTGACTACCTCTCGCTGCATCTGCATTTGAATGAGGAGACGACGCATCTCATCGACGAACGATTGCTGGCACTAATGAAGCCCACGGCTTGCCTCATCAATGTCGCGCGCGGCGCCCTCGTCGATGAAGACGCCCTGTATCGCGCGCTCATGGACGACATGATCGGCGGTGCCGGTCTCGACGTTTTCAGCCGGGAACCCCCTGACGTGAATCATCCTGTCTTCGAATTGCCCCAGGTGGTGAGCACACCTCACATCGCCGGCTGCACCGATGGGACGTCGCGCAAACGCGCTGCTTGCGCTGCGCAGAATGTCGACCGCATCGCCGAGGGTTTGGAACCCCTCTACCGTATCGATTTGTGAGATAGGAGGACCACACGCACGGTCTGCCCGGGCGAAGACCGTCCCTCTGATCGTGCGGAGTCGTTATTTCTTCCAGCCGATCACGATCGACTGTTCACGATCGACCGCTCGCGTCTCGATCTCGGCGAATCCCGCCTTCGACAGCAGCGTCCCCACCTCTGCAGAGGTTCGCTGATCACCCGAAGTGCTCGACAGCAGTCCGAACCACTGAAACACTCCCAGAAGCTGGCTCGTCTTGTCGTCGTCAAGCAGGATCTCCTGCACCAGCACAGGAGATCCTGTCGGGAGTGCTTCGTAGCAGTGCCCGAGAATCTGCAGACAGTCCTCATCGTTCCAATCGTGGATGACGTGCGACATGAAGATGGCATCCACATCGTCAGGATAGGGACCGGTGAAGAAGTTGCCGCTGAAGAAACGCACGCGGTCGGCGCCAACCGTGCCGTCCTGGCATGAAGGCGGTGGTCTCCTCCTTCATGCCCTCCGGAGCGGTGAGCCAGGGTGGCATGGCGTCCGGATTGGGCTTGACATCCAGGACGGTGGTGCACGTGACGTTGTAGTAAAAGTCATCTTCGTTGGGTCGGTACGGGGCGCTGCTGAAACTGGGTTCGCTCGGCCACGTCCTCCACCGTTGCAGGGCCATCACGCAGCGCCTCGTACAGCCCCATCTCTTCAGACAGGAGCCAGGCGGCTCGGGCGCGGTCGAGATGGCCCATTTTGTAGAAGATGTAGGGGTCGGGTCCGGGGCGAACTTCCAGCATACCAATGCTCCTTTAGAAGGGTGAGGGAGCAGAGGCAGCTAGGGCGCTGGCACAGTGTCAACGTGGTGGCAGGCGATTTGCGACAGGCCTGACTCGCCCCAACCTTGATAACACACTACCGTTGTCTCCTCCTTCTCCAGCGCTTTCCCACGCGACGCATCCATGACCCAGACATCCTCGGTGACCACCGGCAAACGCCCACGTGTGGCGGGCCTCATCTCGGAATACCGGCGCTATTCCCACGGCCAGAACATCATCGACCGCCTCATGGGCGGGTACGGCTGGGAGAGCGAGTGGCACTATCCCGAACTCGATGTGGTCTCGCTCTATGTCGATCAGTTTCCCGAAAGCGACCTGAGTCGCGAGCGCGAACAGCGTCACCCTGATCTGCACATCTACCCGACCATCGCTGAGGCCCTGACACTCGGTGGAAGCAAGTTGGCCGTCGATGGCGTCGTGTTGATCGCCGAGCACGGAGACTATCCGCTGAACGAGAAGGGCCAGATGCTTTACCCTCGATATGACTTCTTCCAGCAGACCGTCGAGGTCTTTCGTGCCAGCGGTCGCACAGTGCCCGTCTTCTGCGACAAACACCTGTCCTACAACTATGACTGGGCGAGAGAGATGGTCGAGACAGCCAAGGAACTTGGCTTCCCCTTCATGGCCGGATCGTCCTTGCCCGTCGCTCGCCGCGTTCCCTCCATCGATCTGCCCCTCGGCTCCGAGGCCGAAGAGGTCGTCGGGATCGGCGTGGGCAGCATCGACAGCTACGACATCCACGCCCTCGAGGCGATGCAGTGCCTGGCCGAACGTCGACAGGGCGGCGAGACCGGCGTGAAATCAGTGCGCGGTCTTCGCGGAGACAGCGTCTGGCAGGCCATGGACGAAGGCGCCTGGGATCCGGCCTTGTTCGAAGCCTGTCTCTGTCGCTCCCTCTCGCTCAAGCCCGCCGACGAGACCCATCGTCACACCTACCCGACGCGAGAGGAGTTGCCAGGTCTCCTCGGACGGGACGCCATCGCCTATCAGATCGAGTACCTCGATGGCCTTCGAGCAACGATGCTATTGATGGAAGGATTGAAGCAGGATATCACCGCCGCCGTACGCATCAAGAATCAGCCCGACCCCTTCTCTGTCCTTTTCTACCTAGGTGCCGGTCACCACATGCAGCCGAATTTCTTCAACCCATTGAGCCACCACATCGAGAACCTGATCTGCAAGGGACAGCCACCTTTCCCTGTCGAACGAACCTTGCTCACCACGGGCACGGCCCACGCCGGCATCGACTCCCTGCACCTCGGCGAACAGCTCGTCGACACACCGCATCTCGACATCACCTACCAGGTGGATGAAACCTCCACCTTCCGGAGGACCTGATCATGGCCGAGCGCAAGAAACTGGCCATCATCACCACCTTCTGGGATTGGCGCAGCCACGCCAACCACATGGGCGAACGTTTTCTGGTGGGGTATCCGCGTGATGGTCGCTGGCACCGTCCCGACTTCGACATCGTCGGCGCCTACGTCGACCAGCGTGATGGTGACGAGGATCTGAGTGTTCATCGCGCCGAAGAGTTTGATTTCACCGTCTATCCGACCATCGCCGAGGCCCTGCGACTTGGTGGCGATCAGCTCGCCGTCGATGCCGTGCTGCTGATCGCCGAGCATGGGGACTATCCCTCTAACGACAAGGGCCAGAAACTATATCCCCGTTTCGAGTTCTTCTCACAGATCGTCGACGTCTTCCGCGCCAGTGGCCGTAGCGTACCTGTCTTCAATGACAAACATCTCTCATACAGTTTCGCCAAAGCACAGCAGATGGTGGACACCGCTCATGATCTGGGTTTTCCACTGATGTCGGGCTCCTCCCTGCCTGTCACTTTCCGCATGCCGCCCATCGAACTCGACGGTCACGTCGACGAGGCGTTGATGATTGGTGTGGGTGGCTCCGACGCGATGGACTATCACGCCCTCGAAGCGATGCAGTCCATGGTGGAACGCCGGCAGGGTGGTGAGACGGGTGTCCGCGCCGTTCAGCTGGTCGAGGGCGAAGATGTCTGGCGCGCCGGCCAGGATGGTCGCTGGTCTCGCCGACTGCTCGAAGGGGCGCTGGCCCGTTCCGACTCGCGCAGCGGCATCGCCCTCACCGACGGGCGCCCCCAGGACCTGGCCCACAGCGACGAACTCGAAGAACTCACCGAGAATCCTTCCGCCTACCTCATCGAATACGTCGACGGGCTGCGCGCTACCCTCTTGATGCTCAACGGCGCCGTGCAGGATTACACCTTCGCCGCGCGATGTGATGGTGAGGTTCGTTCACTCCAGTTCCTGTTGCCAGGGGCACCGAACGTCGTCTATTCGGCCTGTCTGATGCAGAAGGCGGAGGAGATGTTCGTCAACGGCAAAGCGCCCTATCCGGCTGAACGGACGATGCTCGTGTGTGGCATGCTCGAACGCTGCCTCGAGTCGAAGATCGATGGCCATCTGCGATTGGAGACACCGGAGTTGAGCGTGTCCTATCAGTCGCCGGAGTCATCTCAGTTTGTCGGCGCCCTGTAGGCGACCTGCACGAAGCCACATGAACGGCGGCCTGAGCAAGCCATCAGAAGAATTCCTATTCACCCAGAGTTCCGCTGAGAAAGAAATCACGTCCCAGTGCAACCCGAGTCAGCATTGTGGCACCTCCGGTCTAGTTCATGTACGTGCCCAGAACATTTCCATTCATGCCCGTGATGGCGTCGATGACGAGCCAGATCCCGGCGGGTACGATCTCTCCCAGGATCATCCCCAGGAAGAAGGGCACCATCCGTCGGTAGAGCTGTGGACCTCCATACTTGAGGACCAGATTCTTGAACAGAAAAGCAAAGAAAACGCTGAACCACATGCTGCCGAAGGCACTGCTGATCGGGAATCCGAGAGGATGGAAAGGCCACCAAAGGAACTTGTAGTGGAGAAACTCGAGGACCAGCATGATCGCCGCCCCCACGCCGATCTGCACGATACCATCCCAGTGCGGACCCTCGGGTGTGGCCACGGCCCCGGCCATGAAGCGATAGGGATACTGAGCAGCATTGTCCGCATAGAAGGCGTTGAGATTGATCGCACCATACTGGTAACCTGCATCCAGACGCATGTACAACGACACGACCAGAGTGATGACGATCGTGGCCGTCATCGCCCAGAAGAGACGCCGTTTCCGCTGCACGAATCGATCGGCCAGTTTCAGGCCATTGGCGCAGGAGGTCATCAGCAGAATCAGAACATCCGTTCCCCAGACATAGCTGCTGGAGACTGATGCCACGCCGGACGACCCCAATGCCCTCGTACCCAGAGCCGCCGCGGTGACATCGGGCCCCGTGATCGGTGGAAACATGACGGCCACGCCGCCTTCGACCACTACGCGGGAGATGGTGAGAAACACAACGAAACAGGCGAACAGCAGCAGGGGCACGATCCAGAGAGGTAACCCCGCACGCCATAACCAGAGCGTCATCACCAGCACGCCCCCCGCAAGGCCGAGCACAGCCTGCCGATAGGAGAGCATTTCGTCATCGTCTCGGACCGTGGTGTCGATGCCCAGGGCTTTGTTCCACACATCCCGCAGGTGGCGGCGCCCGTTGTAGAGCCCCAACAGCACGAGCACGACCATGCCGCCCATGGCCTGGTAGATGATGACGGGATGCGCGTAGTGTCCGAAAGCGCCGACGGGACCCGGGTCGATCTGAACACCCAACATGCGGAACAGGCCCTGCTCGACCACGTTGATCAGGTAGAAAAACACGAGGCCCGCCGCGATGTTACGACTGATCAGGAAGGAGAAACCGAGCAGCGTGAAGCTGAGGGTGAAACTCACCGTGATCGACTCACGGAACAGAGGTACAACGCCGAAGTTCGTCGTGATCGCGGGGATGTAGTGGACGTAGTCGTGCAGCGCGTTGATCGTGGCGATGAGGGCGGGTACGAGGAAGCCGACCCACATGGACCACTGACGAAAGAACGGAAGAATGGCCGACGTGCGTCCTTCTGGTTCATCGCCGAGCATGTGCACCGGCAATTGCATCATGGGATACACGAGTCGCTCACGGTCGGCCCACTGTCGACGCAGGATCACCATGAGACAGATCATGACCAGGTAGAGGGCCAGACCGAACAACAGCCAATACAGCAGCGGCCCCGCCCACACGTCCCAGGGAATACGCCCGTCGACGCCTGCCCCTTCGTAGTACTGTCGCACCGCTCGTTCGTCCTGGATCGTCGACCACGTGGGCAGATAAGGCAGCACATGTGTTTGCCAGTCGTTCTCTGGACTCGCGTAGTACGTCGCCCCCGTCGCCACGGCCGGCACGTACGCGGCGAAACCCCGCGCCGGCAGGGTATTGGCCACCAGCAGCATAATGTAGACCACGGCCAGTTCGCTTCGATCCAGCGCCCAACGGAAACCAACGACACTCAGCAGCGCATTCAAGACGCCTGCAAGGACGAAGAACAGAAAGATCGCACCCGGGGTCGTGTTCCAGACGCCCATCTGTGACCCCTTGATCACCATGTCCCCATACGGAATCGCCACGGCCATGAAGGCACTCAAGGCGAGGCCGACCGTGATCGCACGCAGTGAGCAACCACGCGTCGGGCGGGGAGGTGAGGGCATCGAGGATCCTGTGATGGATGAGTGCTAGGTAGACGAGACAGAGTTCTTCAACGTAGGCCCGATCTGCCGAGGCCACCAGATGCTGGCACTTCTACCGCGCAGGGTCGATCTTCAGTAGTTCCGCAAAAGCGCGAAGACATAGGTCGACGCCGCCCGTTCTCTATCCCAGGAACCTCATGAAGATCGCCCTCATTGGCCTGCCTCAGGCGGGCAAACGCACCTTGTTCACGCTGTTGACGACGCGCCAGGTCCCTGAAGGACGAAAGCCGGGCGAAACCGTCGAGGGCATCTCGCGGATTCGCGACCCTCGGGTCGATGTTCTGTCAGGCATGTTCAAGCCTGAAAAGACGACGTACGCCGAGAACAATTTCGTCCTCTGTCCCGATGCCGATACGGGGGGAAATCACGAATGGCTCGACGCGGCTCGTCGCTGTCATCTGGTGTGCCTTGTACTACGCGCCTTCGATGACGACGGCGTCTATCATCCGGCGGGCAGCATCGACGCCGATCGGGATCGTGAGAATCTCGAGGCAGAACTGTTGCTGGCCGACATGGCGCTGGTGGAAACGCGCCTCGAACGGTTGGCACGAGAGAGCAAGTCCGGCCTCAAGCCGGAGCAGGAGAGAGAAACGGCCGTCCTCGACAAGGCCATGGCCCGGCTCGAGTCCGGTGAGCGCCTTGAAGGCCTCGACCTGGACGAGAGCGAACGAGCCGCGGTGCGGTCCCTCGACCTGGTCACATTCCTGCCGATGTTGCGGGTATATAACGTGTCAGAATCCGATCTCGACAACGAGTTGCCCGACGCGTCGGTGGCCGTGTCCTGCCAGATTGAAGCTGAAGTGGCCGAAATGGAAGATGCCGACGAGCGACGGGAGTATCTGGAAGCACTCGGTCTGTCCGCCCCGGGCGTCGACCGCGTCAGTGCCGCCGCGTACGACGCACTAGGCCTGATGTCCTACTATACGGTCGGCGAAGATGAGTGCCGCGCCTGGACGATCCGCAAGGGGGCCCTAGCTCCCGAAGCAGGCGGTAGTATCCACTCGGACATCGAAAGAGGCTTCATCCGCGCTGAGGTGATGGCGTACGAAGATTTCGTCGCCGCCGGTTCCGAAGTAGAAGCCAAGAATCACGGCCTCATGCAGACCCGGGGCAGGGACTACGTCGTCGAGGATGGCGACATCATGCACTTTCTATTCAACGTATGATGGGCTCGCGTGATGCCGAAGCCATCACCCACACCCACCGGAGGTTGACCGTGCCGAGACGTCTTCTCATCGCCGCTGCGTGCGTCGCCGCTGCGTTGCTCTTCCACCCGAGCACGGCCATGGCCGCCGACTCGCCCGACCGAGGATTCATCCCCATGTCCGAACTACCCTGGCCTGCTGATCAGATCGCTCGTTATACCGCCTATCGAGCGGATGGCCCGATCAACATCGATGGTCACCTCGACGAGGCTTCGTGGAAGGTGGCCCCCAGGTCACCCCGTTTTCGTGACCTGGTCAATGGCAATGAAGGCATCCATGACACGCGTGCTGCCGTATTGTGGGATGACGCGTATCTGTATGTCGGTTACTGGGTGGAGGAACCGTTCCTGGAAGCGACGCTGAAGAATCGCGACGACCTGATCTACATGGACAACGATGTGGAGTTGTTCATCGCCGGCGAGGATGGGTACTACGAGTTCGAAGTCAACACCTTCGGCACCATCTACGAAGTCTTCTTCCTGTGGGAGAGGATGTACGAAGAAAAGGGGTACGACAAGATTCCCGAATTCGCCCGCGATCACGAGAAGGTGCGTCCCTTCCCCGGTGTGGGATACAAGAACCATCCTCGCGGAATGCGTATCGGCTATTGGAACTGGGATCTGCCGGGCCTGAAGACCGCCGTGCACGCCGATGGAACGATCAACGACAACAGTGATCGTGATCGCGGCTGGACGGTGGAACTGGCCGTCCCCTGGTCGGGGCTCAAATGGGTCGCCCACGGAGACGGCCGCGCCCTGCCACCCAACCCGGGTGACACGTGGCGTATGGATTTCTCGCGGTTTAATACGTACAAGGAAGCTGCCCCTGCCGAAGATCACGGCGGGTGGGCGTGGTCACCCCATGGTGTGTGGGACTCTCACGTGCCGGAGGTCTTTCCGCATATCACCTTCTCTGATGAGTCCGTCAGCGCTGCGGTGCGCTGAACCGTTCGCGCTGGCCGTGGCTCATGAGCAGAACTACCCGAACCCCTTCAACAGCAGCAGCACCGTCATCCGCTTCTCTCTGTCCGAATCCGCAGAAGTGGATCTCGGCGTCTACGCACTCAGTGGCCAGCGCATTGCAACCCTCGCCTCGGGGTGGCGTCCGGCCGGTGCTTACGAACTGCAATGGGACGGTGCCGATGACTCAGGTCGAATCCTGGCGTCGGGGATCTATGTGTATCGCCTGAAGGTTGGAGGGGAAACCTTGGCGAAACGAAAGCTGTCCCTGCTCAGATAACTCAGACCTGCAGCCGGGCAGTTGAACGGTCGTCGACCCCGTGATGTTCACCGGCCTTCGGCCTCGGCGCGGATGTCGCGCCAACCGATCTGCGCATGCCAGCCCAGGTCGCGCTGAATCGCTTTGGACTGAAACGGCGTCTCGAACTCGGCCAGTTTCTCTTCCATGGGCATATCCGGGTAGAACTCTGCGAGCAACTCCGCCACTGGCGCGTCCACGCACACATCGTCGGCGGCCAGATTGTAGACACGGCTGCCCTCAAGCTCTGACGCGAGCCACAGATGGCAGGCGCGGGCCACGTCGCGGGCATCGACATAGTTCCACAAGCAATCCACGCAGGCAGCGCGCGACTCGGTATGCGGACGCAGTCGCCACGACCACGAATTCTCGTAGATGATGCGACCGAGACGAAGACCGGCAATGGCTATGCCGTGCCAACGGGTGTAGTCGGCGACCAGATCTTCAAGCATCCGCTTGGCCGAACCGTAGATTGACCCAGGCACGCGGGGGCTGCCTTCGGTGATCGGCAGGCGAGGCTGACGCTTGAGATCGCCGTAAACCTCCATGCTGGAGGCAAATACGATGCGTCCCACACCGACATTGGCGCAGGCCTGCAGGACGCTGAAACCGCCCTGCATCACGTTGCGGAAGCACTCCGTCCACGACGTGAAGTTGTCTGTCGGCACACTACCGAAGTGCACAACGCCATAAGCGCCGGCAAACAGGTCGTTGAGAGCGACGCCATCGAGTACATCGGCGCGCTTGTAGCCAGCGTCCGTCGGTCCGGGCATGGCCAGATCGACACCCGTCACATCCCAGCCATGGTCGCGCAGCACGCGAACGAGACTGCCACCGGTGCCACCTTGAGCGCCGGTCACAACGACGCGCTTCATGACGACGTCGCCGGGGCCGTGAGGTCTTTATCTCGGGTCATGGAGCCAAACGATAAGCCTTCAAAGATTCTGGCCCAACGACCACCTGCCTGAGGACCGTTGAGCCTCGTCGTTGACGGACGCACCGGCCGTTGTAGATTGCGCGCATGGCGGTACGCTGTGTGCCGCCCTCGTCACTCAACTGATCCACCGTGAGTCGCCCATGGTTCGCGCCCTCCTGGCTGTTATCGCCGGCATCGCCGTCTCCGCCCTCACCATCGGTTTGCTCGAGTCGATCGGCCACTCCATGTACCCCCCACCCGAGGGTCTCGACCCCTATGGCGACCCGGAGGGGTTTGCCGTCGCTGTGAAACAGATGCCCACGGGCGCCCTGGCCGTGGTCCTGCTCGCTTGGGCCATGGGCACCTTCATTGGCGCCTGGCTGGCGGCGCGGATCGTGGGACGACCGTTCTATGGTCTGCTGGTAGGTGGCGTCATGATGCTGGGTGGCGTCTCGAATATCGTCACCGTTCCTCACCCATGGTGGTTCACGGTGATCGGTATCCTGCTGTTTCTGCCTTCTGCCTACGCCGGTGCACGATTGGCGACACCGGGATCCTGATTGCGGAAATGGATGAACGACTGCCCGCCGACGTGCGCACCATCTCCATCTTCTGCGCCCGATGCAACCGGCTTCTGTACAAATACCACAAGGGCGGTGAGGGGTCGTTGGTGAAGATCAGACCGAAGCGAATCGCCGAGGATCACACGGCAGGCGCCTTGGATTGCCCCAAATGCGGTCAGACCTTCGCCCGTGAACGGATGATGGGCGGTGGTCCGGCCTTCAAGGTGATCGGCGGCAAGCTCTACACGCGGGGGATGCGGCGAAAATGAGTTCCACCGATCTGCTCGGACAACCTCAGTCCACGGACGTACTCGTCGTTGGCGGCGGGATCGTGGGTGTCTGCACAGCCCTGTACCTTCGACGCATGGGGGTGGAGGTCACCCTCGTGGAGAAGGACCGCCTGGCCTCGGGCAGCTCTCACGGCAATGCGGGGCTGCTCGTACCGTCCCATTCGGTGCCCCTCGCCGAACCTGCCGCCATTCGGCAGGGCCTTCGATGGATGTTCAATCCGGCGAGTCCCTTCTACATCAAACCCCGCCTCGATCGTGAACTGGCAAGCTGGCTGTGGCGCTTCTGGCGTGCCGCAACGCCCCAACGTGTCCATCAGGTCATCCCCGTCCTGCGTGATCTTCATCTGAGCAGTCGTAGCCTGTATGCGGATCTGACCGAAGAAGGACTCGACTTCGGCTACGCCAAGCGCGGGCGCGTCTTGCTGTGCGAGACCGAACAGGGATTCGCCGATGCCTGTCAGGAAGCCGAGGAGGTGGGCGAAGCGGGCCTGCTCACCGAACGCCTTGATCCGGCGGCGTGTCGAGAACATCTCGGTGGCTTGGACTGCCAGGTCGTGGGTGGCGTCTACTACCCCGACGATGGTCATCTGGAACCGGCTCAATGTGTGGCCGCCATCGGCAAGACCGCCCGCGATGAAGGAGCGACGATCATCGAAGGCGCCGAGGTGTTGGATTGGCGCTTCGACGGTCAGCGAATCAGCGATGTATGGACCACCCGCGGCCAGTTCAAGCCGCGGGAAGTCGTCATCGCCACCGGCTCATGGACGCCGGCGCTGACGGCCGCCTTGGGCCTGGCCGTGCCTATTCAGCCTGCCAAGGGGTATTCGGTGACCATCGAGGCGCCGACCGATACACCACAGGTGCCCTTCATGCTGACTGAAGCACGCGTGGGGGTCACGCCTCTACCGGGTCCCGACGGGACCCAGCGGGTGCGCTTCGCCGGCACCCTCGAACTGGCGGGCATGGATTTCTCCATCAACCAGCGCCGTGTGGATGCCTTGACCGCATCTGTTCCCCGCTACCTGCCCTCGTGGAAACCAGAGGACTTCATCGTCGAGGAAGTGTGGCGGGGCTTGCGGCCGTGTACACCAGACGGCTTGCCTCTGCTGGGGCGGCCGCAGCGCTGGCAGAATCTCGTGCTCGCTGCGGGCCATGCCATGATCGGCATCTCCCTGGGTGCGGTGACGGGACAGAAGGCGGCCCAGCTAGTGACCGGTGCCACCACCGAGCCTCATGATCTGCGACTTCTTGATCCCGACCGATTCGGCTGAAATCGAGCCCCTGTCCGGAGTTCCAGGTGCTTGTAGCTACTGGGGGGGCTTCGTAATTTGCCCCGCCCACTGACTCCCCATCGATCAGGAGTGTATCGACACCATGGCTGAGCGCCTGCTCGTCTACATCGGCAACTATACACGCGGTGAGGACGCCGCCATCTACCACGGCGAAATCGACGTCGCGTCCGGTGCCGTCTCGATCCTCGGCAAGACGGCCTGCGAAGACTCTCCTTCCTATCTGAGTCTGCACCCCTCGGGCGAGTATCTCTACGCCGTGTCCGAGACCAACACGCACGATGGAGGTGGCGCCGTCAGTGCCTTTTCCATCGATCACGATTCAGGTGATCTGAGCTTTATCAATCTGCAGCCCGCAGGGGGGTCGCCCTGCCACAATACGGTCGATGCCACGGGCCGTTTCGTACTGAGTGCGAACTATGGGGGCGGTTCGGTGGCCATGCATCCCATCAGCGAAGATGGTTCCCTGGGCGAGATGGCCGACTTCAAACAACACGAGGGATCCAGCGTCGATGAGGCGCGCCAGAAAGAGCCCCATGCTCACTCGATCAACATCGATCCCTCCAACGGCTATGCCTTCTGCGCCGATCTCGGCCTCGACAAGGTTCTGATCTATCGACTCGATCTCGACGCCGGAAAACTCGTCGACCACGGCGCAGGAACGGTGACCCCCGGTGGCGGTCCTCGACATTTTGCCGTGCATCCCTCTCGCGAAACGGCCTATGTCATCAACGAAATGGGCAATACGATCACCGTCTACGACTGGAACGAGTCGGCGGGGACGTTGAATGAGATCCAAGAGATCTCGACGATCCCAGAGGGGTATTTGGAGACGACCCACACGGCCGACCTTCACATCTCGCCCCACGGCCACACATTGTATGGATCGAATCGCGGACATGATTCGATTGCGGTCTACGCCGTCGACGGAGCGGGGAAACTGACGGCAAAGGGACACCAGCCCGTGCCCTCCACACCGCGGAACTTCGCCCTCGATCCGAGTGGCACCTGGCTTTATGCAGGCGGCCAGAATTCCAACACGGTGCCGGTGTTTCGTATCGGCGACGATGGTGAACTCACGGCCACGGGCGATGTCCTTGAGACGCCCTCGCCCGTGTGTCTCAAGATGCTGGCCACCTGATCACCAGTTTTTCCAACCCCGACCCATTGTGACGAACGGAGACACCCCATCCGACCCAACAAGCTTCGCCAACTGCTAGATGCCGGAAAACCGACACTCGGCACACACGTTCATACGACCTGGCCCAATGTGGTGGAGGCCCTCGCCCTGACGGGCTGCTACGACTACGTCGAGTTCGTCGCCGAATATGGCGCCTATGACCTGTATTCCTTCGATGATTTCTGTCGCGCCGCTGAACTCCATGACCTGGGCACGATGATCAAGGTCGAACAGGAGCCGCGCTCCTGGATCGCATCGCGCGCCATCGGGTCTGGCTTTCAATCGGTCCTGTTCTCCGACAGCCGTCACGTGGAAGACGCCAAGGAGTGCGTCGGCATTGCACGACCGGAAACACCGGAAGACAAGGGCACCTACGGCGTGGCCACCCGACGCTTCACCTATATGGGATACGGCGGCTCACCCGCCTATGTGCAGGCCCTTCGAGATATCGTCGTCGTGCTGATGATCGAGAAGAAGGGTGCCGTGGAGCAACTCGACGAGATCCTTGCCGTGCCCGGCGTAGACATGATTCAGTGGGGTCCGGCCGATTATTCGATGAGTATCGGCAAGGCGGGTGAATGGGGAACGCCAGAGGTCAAAGCGGTGGAGAAGCGCGTCATCGAGGCATCCCTGGCCGCCGGTATGCAACCCCGGGCAGAGATCGGACACCCTGACCAGGCGAAGTACTATCTCGATATGGGCGTGACCCACTTCTGCATCGGCACGGATGTGAACATTCTGCACGATTGGTGGAAGGACAACGGCGAAGCCCTGCGCAAAGAGATCGAGGGTTGAGCGGAGTCCGGCGTGTCCACAGTGGCGCTGAGTGGGAGTCCAAGGTCGGCTACTTCCGGGCGGTTCGTGCAGGAAACCACATCAGCGTGTCGGGCACGGCCCCCGTCGCGGAGGGCGGCGGGGTTCACGCGCCGGGAGATGGCTACGAACAGGCCAGGCGGTGTCTGGAAATCGCCCTCTGCCCTGCAGGAGCTCGGCGCTGGTGCGGCGGACGTCATGCGAACCCGGATGTATGTCACCAACATCTCACAGTGGTCGGCTTTTGGACGCGCCCATGCTGAGGTGTTCGCTGCCCATCCGCCGGCGACGACGATGGTTGAAGTGGCGGCCCTCATCGATCCGGCCATGCTGATCGAGGTCGAGGTCAACGCCATCTGCAGCTGAGGGGAGTATTTCACGGACATCCCTCCGTGGCAGCATCCATCCTTTCTTTCTGCCTGGAACCGACTCTCGCCGTAAGGAAGACTTCGTGCTCTCCGAGCTCTTCATAGCCGTCGCCATCGGTGTGGTTTTCATCACCTATGCCAACGGGGCCAACGACAACTTCAAGGGGTGGCTACCCTCTATGGGAGTGGCGTCCTCTCTTACCGGACGGCGCTGATCGGCGCCACGGCGACGACCTGGTTAAGGTCAATAGCCGCCATCTTCGTCGCTGATCAGTTGGTTCGCGCCTTCTCCGGGAAGGGTCTGGTCGATCCGGCCGTCCTTTCGATGGGTACTTTCCCCGTCGCCGTCGCCGGCGGCGCGGCCCTGACCGTTCTGCTGGCCACTCGGCTTGGCCTGCCGATTTCGACGACCCATGCCTTGGTCGGTGCCCTCGTGGGTGGCGGTCTCTCGGCCGGTTCAATCGACGCGGCACGCCTGGGCACAGCCTTCGCCCTTCCTCTAGCAGTCAGTCCCTTGCTGGCTACGAGTCTAGCCGCCGCCTTGTACACCATCGGTCGCTTTCTGTGGCGACATTGGCAGTTGGAGGCTGACGACTGTCTCTGTATTGAGCCCAATCCTGAAGTGGCTGCCGAACTGGCCCTCCAGCCAGGACGCGGGTCCGCCGGAGCAGCTCGGGTCGCGACGATCACCGAACAGAACACGAGTCAGCGCGGATTCCGGGCCCCCGTGGCTGGTCTGCGTGTGGGCAGTGAGTAGTCCTGCGCGACGGGGCCGTTGTCCACGATCGGCATCTCTGCCGTGGATGGGATCGGTGTACTCCACTGTCTCAGCGGGCTGCTGGTCAGTTTCGCGCGAGGCATGAACGACACACCCAAGATCGCCGGCGTCCTGCTGATCGGCACTAGTCTGGCCGTCACCCATCAGCAGTGGCTGATTCTCGCCATCGCCACAGTCATGGGCATAGGCGGTCTGCTCTCCGCCCGCCGCGTGGCGCGGGTCATGTCGAAGGACATTACCGAATTGAACGAGGGACAGGGCCTGGCGGCCAATCTGGTGACCAGTTTCCTCGTGCTGGGGGCCTCGAAGTTTGGTGTTCCCGTTTCGACGACCCATGTGTCCTGCGGCGCTCTGTTTGGCATCGGCGCCAGCAGCGGGGGTGGACACGCTCGTATGATCTTTACCATCCTCGGCGCCTGGCTGATTACCCTGCCCATCGGTGCGGCGTGCGCTGTGATCATTTATCATCTGACAACGATTTTTCTAACGAACTGACTACAGGAATACCCATGACGACGACTTTGCCTGTCGATGACGTCTCTGCAGTAACCGAGAGTGTACGGCAACGATACTCTGCCGCCGCCGAAGCGCCGGAGGCGCTATTGTGCTGTCCCGTCGACTATGACCCGCAGTATCTCAAGATTCTACCCGACGAGATTCTCGAGAAGGATTACGGCTGTGGTGATCCATCCGCCTTCGCACGGGAGGACGACACCGTTCTCGACCTTGGCTCGGGCGGTGGAAAGATCTGCTACATCGCCTCACAGATCGTTGGAGCTCAAGGCCGCGTCATCGGAGTCGACATGAACGACGACATGCTGGCACTGGCCCGTCGCCACCAGAGTGATCTGGCCGCCTCGATCGGGCACGACAATGTGGAATTCCGCAAGGGACGTATTCAGGATCTGGGGCTGAATCGTGGTGCCCTGGAACAGTGGCTGCTGAACAATCCTGTCACCGACTCGGCTTCCCTCGAGCGTTACGAGGCACAGGTCACCGCCATGAGGCGGGAAACCCCCCTCGTGGAAGACGACGCCGTCGATCTGGTCTTGAGCAATTGTGTTCTGAATCTGGTCTCCGATACAGAAAAAACACAGTTGTTCGGTGAGATCTTCCGGGTCCTTCGACGGGGTGGCCGTGCTGCAATCAGTGATATCGTCGCCGACGAACCGGTGCCTGAACACCTGAAAGCTGATCCCGAATTGTGGAGTGGCTGCATCTCGGGGGCCATGGAAGAGAGCGCCTTCCTGCAGGCCTTCGTCGACGCGGGTTTCTACGGCGTGGAGATGGTCAAGCGCGACGCCACACCGTGGCGCACGGTGGAGGGCATCGAATTCCGTTCGGTCACCGTCACCGCCTGGAAGGGCAGGCAGGGCGCGTGCTGGGATCACAATGAAGCGGTGATCTATCGCGGCCCGTTCAGCGAAGCCAGGGATGACGATGATCATGTCTACCGCCGGGGCGAGCGGGTGGCCGTGTGTCGCAAAACCTTCGACATCCTGACCAAGGAGCCTTACGCCGCCTATTTCGAGGCCGTCGAACCTCTTGAAGCGGTCACAGAACCGATACCCTTCGACTGCAGTGTGCCGGTGGAACATTCCGCGGGCAACGGGCATGTGGCGGTGAGAGATCCGCGTGAGACCAAGGGTGTGGACTACAACGCCACCACCGATGCCGCCTGTGGCCCGGATGGCTGCTGCTAAGATGGTCGAGCACACAATTCGACGACGATTTCGAGATATGAAGCGATGACACAAACCAAGACGACATCGGTTCTGGACCCACGCAAGTTCCGCGACCCCGATCTCACCGCCGACGGGGATGAACGTGCTCATGTGCGGCTGACAAAGCTCGATACGTTGTGGTTCAACACAGGTACGTTGTGCAACCTCGAGTGCGTCACCTGCTACATCGAGTCGAGTCCGCGCAACGATCGCCTCGTGCATCTGACGGCGGACGCGGTCGCCTACTATCTCGACGAAATCGAATCGGAGAATTGGGAGACGCGGGAAATCGGCTTCACCGGTGGTGAACCGTTCATGAACCCCGACATCATTCCCATGATGGAGGATAGCCTGCGTCGAGGATTCGAAGTCCTGGTGTTGACCAATGCCATGAAACCGATGAGCAAGTGCACTGACGAGTTGCTCCGACTACACAAGCTCTATGGGGCGAAGTTGACCTTGCGTGTATCTGTCGATCACTACACGCAGCAGCTGCACGAAGAGGAGAGGGGCCCGCGGTCATGGGGGCCGATGCTCGAGGGACTGAAGTGGTTGTCCCACCACGGCTTCCACATTGCCGCAGCCGGTCGTACCCGCTGGGGAGATGACGAAGCCGATCTACGCCAGGGGTATGGTCGACTCTTCGTCAGCGAAGATATCGCCATCGATGCCGATCATCCGGCGCAACTCGTGTTATTTCCGGAGTTGGATGATCAGGTGGACGTACCGGAGATTACCACTGCCTGCTGGGGGATCCTCGACCAGTCCCCAGACGATGTGATGTGCGCCTCGTCGAGGATGGTCGTGCGTCGCAAGGGAGCCGATCTTCCAGTTGTGCTCTCATGCACGCTGCTGCCCTACGATGAGGCCTTCGAGATGGGCACATCTCTGGCCGAGGCGTCAGCCCCGTTGAAACTCAATCATCCCCACTGCGCGAAGTTCTGCGTATTGGGAGGCGCGTCCTGTAGCGCCTGACCCGGCGCTGGCGATGGCGTTGTCGGGGTCGTAGCTTGCACCCCATGATGCTGATGACTCCTGATGCTTGGGTTCGTGCGGCCAATCCCTGGTGTGGTTGGCTCCGCTTCGTCCTTCTGCCCATGATGCTCGTGCCCCTGTGGTTTGGGCAACCCATGGCCGCCATGATGGTCATGATGGCTTGGATGATGGTGCCGCGTCTGTTCCGCAAACCCATCTCTGACACGGCCTGGATGACGCGGGCTCAACTGGGCATGCGGATCTGGCGCTCACGGCCGATGGATGATCCGCGTCCGCTGCTCATGTGGTGCCTGATCCTATTGTCCCTCATGCGGGCCGCCGATACCGCAGGCGGGCACCGTCTCACAGCAACCCTCCTGTATACGGCCGCCTACGCGGCGACACACCTGCTCTTTCTGGCCCGAACCGTCGTCGTGTATGAACGACGACGTGACGGTGACGACCAGGAAGCGCCCGCCGACCCGACATAGGACGCAGACGTGGAGGAGGGAGAAACGACCGATGGCGTTTTCTGACCCCTTCTACCGATGGCGCCCGCACCCCTGGCACGGTCTCGAGATCGGCGAGAAGCCGCCTGAGATCGTCCACTCCTACATCGAGATCACACCCTCCGACCTGGTGAAATACGAAGTCGACAAGGGTACGGGGTACCTGCGAGTCGATCGCCCGCAACAGACCTCATCGCAGCCGCCGACACTCTTCGGCTTCATCCCGCGCACCTACTGCGGCAACCGTGTCAATGATCTTTGCCCGGCGTCTGAGGGGGCCGATGGTGACCCTCTCGATATCTGCGTCGTCAGTGAGCGTCCGATCACGAGGGCCGAAGTCATCGTCGATGCCCGCGTTGTGGGTGGATAGCAGATGATCGACCATGGGGAGGCGGACGATAAGATTCTGGCGGTCGTTGCCAACGATGGATTCTGGTCACACGTACACGACATGAGTGATCTTCCTCCTCTGTTGGTGGAACGATTGCGCCACTACTTCCTCACCTACAAGATGGTTGGTGGCGAAGCATCCTCCGTCTCGATCGATGCGGTCTACGATCGTGAGCATGCGCACCGTGTCATCGAGGCATCCATCGCTGATTACACCGACACCTTCGGTGAGTAGCGGCGCTCAAACCCCGGGCGTCGACATCGACGGCATTCTCTTCGACGTCGATGAAACCCTCTTCGATCGACGACGTGCACAACGGCTCGTGTTGGCGCAGATGCAGCAACGTTTGCCGACACTGTTAGGCCACGTGTCTTCTGAGGAACTCTCACGAGCCTGGACCGCGTCCGACAAGGCAACGGAAGATCACGTGTTTCACGCCGGAGATCTGCGCGCTGCCCGCGACACCCGCTCGAGAATCCTGCTAGAGGAGTTGGGCCGCCCGGCCGACGCTGAAAGTACGGGGGCCATTACCGATGCCTACATCGATTTGTACGCTGTGGTGGAAGCACCCATAGAGGGCGCCCGCCATGTGGTAGAGCGATGTGGGGAGGCTTTTTGCATCGGTGTCCTTTCCAACGCCTATCCCGATGTCCAATATCGGAAGCTGGAAACGCTCGGCCTGCACGACGCCTTTGCCTGCATCCTCCTGTCGGAGGAGTTCGGCGCGCGAAAACCTGATCCTTCGATCTTCCTGGAGGGATGTCGGCAATTGCAGGTTGAGCCGGCGCGCTGTCTGTATGTGGGGGATTCCTATCGCAACGACGTGGTCGGCGCTGCCGCCGCTGGGATGCCCTGCTGCTGGTTCAATGCGATCTCTGATCCCGTGACGGGATCGGCGAAGGCGACGATCGAAATCGATAGACTCAGCGATCTGCTCCTATGGCTGGGCCTTGCCGCGGAGTGACGGCCCACCGTCACCAACGTCGACAGAGCCATCCGAATCGGGTCTCTAGTCTGGCGCAGTCCTGGGAATGAGGGACAGATCGATCTGCCCCGCCCACTGAACGATCAAGAGCAGGTGTCCCGCGCCGTCGACTCGAATTTCCACCGTCGAATCGACGGTCTCGTTGCTGATGCCGTCCCGTTCGCCGGGCACGAGGCGATCCTCATTCAGAGACCAGCGCAATCCTTGGGTCGTAATGCCGTCGACCGGTCCAGCTAGCGGACACAAAGACAGTTTCAGTCCCAACGGCGCTTCAAACCGAACCAGCCCAGAGATGAGCCGAATCAGACAATCGTCGTCGACGATGGCCAAATCCAGCCTGTCGGCAAACCGGCCTAGTAGGCTGAGATTCCATAGGGTGTGATCGGTTCGCGCACCGGTGACCCCTGTGAGCACGGCAGAACGGACCTGCCGCTGATGGGCGTCATCCAGGACCTTCTGCAGGTCCGTTCCCGTGTCGTCGGCATCCACCTTCACCCATTCGGTCTTCGTCCACCGCTGTTGCAGCGAGGAGTCGACCGAGTCGAGGTCACCCACGACCGCATCGGGAACCAAACCGTATCCGGCGATCGTATTGGCACCGCCATCGGCGCATAGCAGCAAGCCACCTTGCTCCAACAGCCCCACCAACAGCGATCGCGACGGGGCAGGACCGTTGCCGACAACGACGGCGTGGTCAGTCACTAGAGGGATCCCAGGCTCGTACGCAGAGTGATGCCGATCTGCCGAGGATCACCGTGCGTCACGTAGAGGCGCTCCTGGTAGTCGGGTGGCTCGAGCGCGAACGAGAACCCGCGTGTCGTGAATCGGTCGTCCAGCAAGTTTCGTCCCCACAACTGCAACATCCAGTGATCGGCTCTGTAACCGACACCACCGTGAACCTGTTGGTGGGCCTCGGCTTGGTTGTTGTGGCTGTCGGAGTAGAAGAAACCGTCGGTGGCACTGAGCGTCACCGTCGCGAGCCATCCCGCTCGATGTTCGTAGTCGGCGCCAAGTCGAATCGAATAGGTCGGCGCATGGGCTGACTCACGGTCTCCCAACCAGAGCCGCTGCCCCTGGGCCGTATCGAAGCTGTATCGGTCGGTGTGGGTTGCGAGCAATCCTGCCGTCGTGCGCAGTCTCAGGCTTTGCAGGAGTCGATAGCTGGCCTCTACCTCTGCACCAGAGTTCCACCCAGCTCCCGCATTGGCCGTCAACAACACGAAACTGTTGGGGTCGCCAGGGTCGGATTGACTGGACAATTCCACCTGCTGGTCTCGACGACGGGCGTGGAAGAGGGTGATCGATGCCCTTCCACCCTCGACGGCTGCATGCAGGCCCGCTTCGACATTCCACACGGTTTCAGCCTCATAGGGTCGCTTGGCCGCCTGTAGGCGAGGATGCTGGTTGATTCCCCCCGGACGGTAGCCGCGGGAGACGGCCACGAACAGCTGACCCAGTCGCGTCGGTTGATGAATCGCCATTCGCCCACCCAGCAGCCAGCCGTCGGTCGAAAAACGAACGGCCTCGAGTGCGGCGTCCGTCGATCCGTCATAGTCGGTACCGTGGCGATCGGCACGAAGATTGATCAAGAGGCGTCGACCTGCGGCCAGCGGACGCTGCCATTGAGAGTAGAGCGCCAGATTGTTCACATCGAACTGGCTGTCGAGGACCGCCGCGTCACCACCGAACAGATAACCTGTGGCAGCGTCTTGCTCGGTAAGACGCTTCGCATAGACCCCGACGACACCGTCCCCGCCGAGACCGGGCAGATGGTCGGTGAGTAGTCTTATCTCCTGCGTCCACGTCGTGCGCTGACGAAGAGTGCGGTCGAAGAATTGGTAGGCATAACCCACGGCGAGCGAGTCGTATTGGTAAGGTGCCGCCGCCCAGAAGTCGCTGTTCCCCCAGTCGCCGTCGAAGGAGTAGTCCACGTCTGTGACGGAGGCGGAACTGATGCTCAGCAGATCCAGCTCCGCGCCGATGGGCTCCTGCCATCGGACGGAGACGGCACTGGTCTCCTGTTCATCCCGCCCGGGATTGTCGCTGTAGGTTCGAAAAGTCTCGTTGTTGTCCGGCGCCCAGGCATCATACCCATTGTCGGCTCGGCTGTGAAAGAGCGTCACCTTCGCTTGGCGCCCCCCATTTCCCTCGCCGTAGTGGAGCTTGGCACGCAGTGTCTGCTCACGGCGACCATTGGTGTCGTCCGCATCCAGGTAGACATTGTCGCGGAAACCATCTGCTCTCTGGCCGCCATACGACAGCCGTGCAGTCCACTTCTGCGTCAGAGGCACATTCATGGCTGCGCCGAATTCGACCAGTCCATCTCCACCTAGACTTGCCTGCAACTGCGGCTGCTGATCCCCCGGATCTGCGGATCTCAAGGAAATGAGCCCTGCCATGGCATTGGGCCCGAGCACCGTTGACTGCGGTCCCCGGTAGATTTCGACCTGATCCATATCAAAGAGCATCGCTGTCGTGCCCAGACCGGACAGCTCCACGTCATCGACGACGAAACCAACGGCGAAACTGGGTGGCCCCTCACCAGCATACTGGCTGCGCTCGCCGATCCCGCGGATCTGGAAATAGCGGGGCCTGGATGTACCGCCCGCCCAGTGCACATTGGCCATGCCATCTGTCAGATCCTGAAGATGGTGATGGGCCGCCACCTGCTGGGTCTCGATGACGTGCACACTGGCCGAGAGATCGGACAATCGCTGACTCGTCAGCCCGGCGTGGACGATGACCTCTGGCGCAGTGTAGAAGCGGGCTCTCAGACCAATGAGCCGTATCGAGGATGCCACTCGCAGGTCGTGAAAACCGATATGGCTGACGGTGAGACTGTCCGTCGAAGAGGACAGGCCAAAGAGCCCGGCACTGTCGGTGAGGGTTGACAACTCGCCGGTGCGCACGAGGGCCCCGGCAATCGCATCGCCCGTGAGATCGTCAACGACTCGCCCATGAAGACCATCGGCCGACAGCCGCAGAGGTAACGCGAACAAGCTTGCGCACAAAGCAAGGAAGGAGACTACTCTCATGAGAGATTCCACTCGGTGATGGTGCAAAAATGACAAAGACCGCATGCCCTGAAGTCGAATGCCAGAAACCGAGTTCCAGCAGGGGTGCGGTCCGCAAAGGCCGACCATGAAGAGGCGCCGATCACCGAGGCAGCCCGTGTTCCCTACGCTGGCATCATCCAGGTCAGGTTCGAAGGGTGTGGTCTCAGGCCCGACGGCGGGCCACCCCCAACGGATTACGAAAACGAACGTACCCGGGTCGAATCCCATCGTCAACCGTGTTTGTCGCCAACCCGGCCCGTGTCTACCCTTATCTCACTCAGACGAAAGGCACCACGTTGGCCAACGCGCCAAACATCATCGTCTTTCTCACCGACGATCAGGGATACGGTGATCTCTCGTGCATGGGATGCACGGATTTCCGTACGCCTCACCTCGATCAGATGGCCCGCGAGGGCGTTCGGTTTACCGACTGGTACAGCAACAGTCCCGTCTGCAGCCCGTCACGAGCCGCACTGCTCACCGGCCGGTACCCGGGAAATGCCGGCGTGAGGTCGATCCTGGCGGGCCATCGAACCGCCACGGGACTCCCGGCACACGTTCCGACGCTGGCGACGGCCCTGCAACAACGAGGCTACGCCACAGGCATGTCTGGTAAATGGCACCTGGGTCTGGCCCCAGGCTCGCGTCCCCACGCGCACGGATTTGATCGTTGGTTTGGATTCCTTGCCGGCTGCATCGACTACTATTCGCACATTTTCTACTGGGGGATGAATCATCCCGGGCCTGGCCTCAATCCGACACATGATCTGTGGGAAGATGACGAGGAGATCTGGGACGATGGCCAGTATTTCACCGAGATGATCACGGAGCGGGCCATCCTCTACATGAGAGATGCCGTGGCGAAGGATCAGCCGTTCTTCCTCTACGTTCCCTACAACGCGCCCCACTACCCGATGCACGCGCCTGCGGAGTATGTCGAACGTTTTGACGACTTGCCCTGGGATCGTCGCATCATGGCGGCCATGATCAGTGCTGTCGACGACAGCGTCGGAGAGATTCTGGCTGAAGCGGAACGACTGGGACAGCGTCAGAACACGTTGAGTTTCTTCACCTCCGACAATGGACCCTCGCGCGAGACCCGCAACTGGCTCGATGGCACTCAGGACCCATACTACGGAGGCAGCGCCGGTGCGCTGAAGGGGCACAAGTTCAGTCTGTACGAAGGTGGAATTCGTATGCCTGCCCTGTGTCACTGGCCGGGTGGCATCGATGCGGGACAGGTGCTCGATGCGCCCTGCGCGTCGATGGATGTCTTTGCGACAGCGCTGAGTGCTGCCGGTGGCAACGTCGATGACTATGAACTCGACGGTCGATCACTGCTCCCTTATCTAACCGGGGGTGACCGTGGGCCGAGCCGTGATCTGATGTGGGAGATGAACAAACAGACGGCGATCCGTCGCGACGACTGGAAACTGGTGCTGCGAGGACAACTGGTAGAAGGCGCCCCTACGGACGACGAGATCCATCTGTCCAACCTTACCGATGATCCGGGGGAACGAGTGAATCTCAAGCTGGAAGACCCGCGACTCACGCAGCAGCTCAAGGAGGCGGCCGAAGGTTGGCGGGCTCAGATCGAAGAGCGCTGGGAGCGAGAATTCGTCCCCGACGCCCATCAAACGCGTCCTGTGACGCACGCCTGATCTCATGTCCTGGAGAGGCCCTGCCTTCAGCACGCTCCTGATCGGTATCGTCTACTGGGTCGTGCGTCCCGTGCTGGTTGAACAGGTCGGCCCCCAGGTGTACATCGCCGGATTGATCGTTGTAAGTGTCGTTATCGGCGTGGGCACCGCCTCGTGGCTGGCTCGCCGGTCCTTGTACGCGTGCGGCCACTGTAACCACACCTTTTCCGTGTCAACGGGTCGCCATCTCATCGGCCAAAACTGGTTTGGTCGGCTGAGTACGCGTTGTCCTTCCTGCGAGCAGACCTCCTTGTGTTCGCCCGTGCCAAGTGTGAACCCGTCATCAGGTGATCCTGCTGGCCCATGAGCCGGCTCCAAGCCCTACACATCGGCATCGTCGGTGCCTGTGGTCGGGGATCGACATTTGCCACCGCGCTCGGTCAACGCTCGGAACAGGTCTGCGTCCAGGCCGTGTGTGACACGAACACCGGTGCCCTGGCCTCGTCGGGTGAATTGTTCGGCGCCTCTGGGACCTACACCGACTACGAAGACATGCTTGAGGCGGGATCCCTCGACGCGGTGATGATCGCCACGCCCATGCACCTGCATGCGCCCCAGTCGATCATGGCCCTGGAGACGGGCCTGCACGTGTTGTGTGAGGTGACACCCGCCGTCAGCATCGAAGAGTGCCGCCAACTCGTGGTCGCCGCTCGCCGAGCGCGAGGTCACTACATGCTGGCCGAGAACTGCAATTATCGTCGGCAGTCTCTGTTGGTGGAAGAGCTGGTACGGCAGGGCCTGTTCGGAACGCCGTACTTCGCCGAGGCAGAGTATCTGCACGAAGTACGTGACCTCAATGAGCGCACTCGCTGGCGACGGCGCTGGCAGACGGGGATCGACGGTATCACCTATGGCACACACGCTCTGGGACCGGTGCTGAGCTGGATGCCTGGAGAAAGAGTGACGCGTGTGTGTTGTGCCGGAAGTGGTCACCACTACCAGGACCCCCGTGGCGACGATTACCACCAGGATACCCACGTCATGCTCGCTCAGACGGGAGGCGGCGGATTGATCAAGATTCGTCTCGACATGGTCTCCACACGCCCTTCGGTGACCACCACCTACCAACTGCAGGGCACCGAAGGCTGTTTCGAATCGGCGCGTCGAGCCGACGAACAGGATCGCATCTGGCTGTCCTCCATTCATGAGGGACCCGAGACATGGGGATTCCTCAAAGACCTCGAGTCACAGTATCTGCCGACTCGGTGGCGCGAAATGTTCAACGCCGTTGGCGAGGCGGGGCATGGAGGGACCGATTCACTGATGAGTCTTGCCTTCCTCGATGCCGTGCTGAATGACGAACCACCCCCCATCGATATCGACCGCGCCATGGACATGAGTCTGCCTTGCCTGATCAGCCAGACCTCGATGGAACAGCAGGGCAGTTGGCTCGACGTACCCGATTCGCGCAATTGGAGTGCCGGCTCCGCATGAGCCCGTCCCTGCCGCAGTTGGTCATGCGCCGTCCCCATCTGCGACGACTTCCGCAGGCGGCCATCGCACCCGGGTATCAGGTCCGCGACTTTCGCAATGGAGACGAAACGTCCTGGAATCAGGTTCTGGCTGCCGCTTTCGAGCGAGACTTGTCGGAGTTCGACTTCGATCGCATGATGCGACGAGATCCCGCTTTTCTCCCACAGAGAGTGCAGGTCGTCGTGACCTCAGATGAGGTGGTGGTGGCCACAGCCTCGAGTTGGGTGACCGAGAGGGCGGGCGTCGACCACTCCGTGCTCCACTGGGTGGGGACGCACCCGGAGCACGTCGGTCTTCGACTTGGATATGAAGTGTCGTTGGCTGCGTTGCAGCAGGCGCAGTCAGAGCGGCGTGCAGCAGTTTGGCTGCTGACGGACGATCATCGCGTCGCCGCCATCAAGACGTATCTGCGCCTCGGTTTTGTCCCCGTGCTGACCGATGAGTCCCACGCGGCTCGGTGGCGTGGGGCCCTGGATGGCATCGGCGCAAATTCACCCCACCTGGCCTTGCTCGACGGGCCTTTGGAAAGCTATTAGACCTCGGCAGCGACCGTCGGCGCAGACATCTTCGTCAGTCACCATCGGGTCTGGGCAGAACCACGATCCCCACCGAGTCGGCCGCGGCAGATCCGAACAGGCCAATCGCCCCGTCGAGCCGGAAGATCGGTCGCTCGAAGGCATCGCCAGCAAGGCCACCGAATCCACCTCCATCGTCGTCGCTGAGATTCGTTCGGATGAAGTCGAACCAGTTCTCATCGATGGCGAACAGACGCAGAATATGTCGCCCCTCGAAGGCGACGGCGAACCACGGGACGCGCGCCAGTCCTTCGTCGACCTCCAGTGGCGGCGACGCACCCTCGCGATCGAATTCCTCGTAGTCTTCCTCCTCGAGAAAATCAGCGTCGATGACGAAGTCCGAATCGCGATCCAGTCCGGTCAGTGACAGCTGATAGGCGATGGCACCGGCGACGGGCTCCGCCAACTGCATCTCCAGCACGCCTTCCCGGTAGATCAATCGATTGGTGGGTGACGCAAAGGAGCTGTCGGCACCGGCCGAAAAGGGAACCAGTACGTCCACCACTTCCAGCGTTTTCTCGTCGAGCAGGACTGTCCGCCGCAGGTTCATACGACCTGGCGTCGTGGTCACGCCGCCTGCGACCTCGCCATCGATACGAACCTCGAGGCGGTATGCCTTGGAGGGCTCAACCATCGGAGTCGGAGTCGGTGGTCGATACCGTCCCGGAGAGGCTGGATCGGCCTCATACGACCATTGAGTATCGCCGGCCGTGAGTTCGACACGAGCGTCTGTGACCCCATAGCTGGCTTCATCGTACACCTGCCCGGGATCAGCGGTGCGCCGCACGTAGATGAAGGGCAGAGGCTGGTCGACGATCAGTGTGCCATCCAGAACGAGCACATCCTCCTCGATAGATCCGAACAGGTCGCCCGGTTCTCGGTCTGCGCCGCACCCGACCCAGATACCCGACAGCACGAGCAGAATCAGCAGAGATCTCAAAAGGCGAACTCCAGGCCAAAGGTAGGTACCACAGGTAGTTGCTTGACCGCTTCGGGTTCGGTGTCGGGACTGTCCGCGTCGTATTGGACAAACCACTCATTGCGGCGGCTGTAGACGTTGAAGATCTGCAGGTAGACTTCGGCGTCGCCACCGAAGAACCCGATCTGCCTTCGCGCACTGAGATCGAGTCGATGGTAGGGCAACAGCCGGGCGGAGTTCCGTCGTGCCGCCAGGACCAGATCCTCACGGACCTGCGTCGCTGGGTTGGTCAGCGTGTAGCGCGCCGCGGCGGGTGTAAACGCCTGGCCCGTGGCATAAACGAAACTGCCACCCAGGCGCCACTTGCTCCCCACTCGATAAGAGGACACCACCGACACATCGTGTCGTCGGTCGTATTTCGGTGCGAAGGAGCGTCCGCCATCCACTTCGTCGAAGGTGCGTCGAGTGCTACCTAGCGTGTAGCCGACCCAACCACGCAGGCGACCGGTTCGTTTCTCGGCGAACCACTCGATGCCTGTCGCATGACCTCGACCATCCGATTTGAACACGTCCTCTGAACGGGTGCTGTTGTTATCGACGGTGCTGTTGTTGTCGATGATCACCAATCCATCCAGATCGGTATAGTAGGCCTCCATCGTCACCTTGTACTTTCGCGTCGGTTCCCATTCGAGGCCAGCCACAATCTGCCGTGAGGAGGCAGGTCCGACGGTTTCGTCGAGGGGGACCCAGAAGTCCCCCCCACTGAATCCCTCCGTCGTGACCAGTTGAAGGTGTTGACGATACAATCCTCCACCCAGCTTCACGCGCCATCCGTCGGCCACCGGTTGGCTGAGAGAAAAACGTGGCATGACGGCCACGTCATCGGCTTCGGAAAAACGACTGGCCCGCACGCCGAGGCGCAGGTGGGTACCGGTCGACAGTTGCACGTCATCCTGCAGATACAGTTCGAGCAGCGTCGGTGATTCGTGCAGATCGACGCCGGGCTCCCGATTGAAACTGGAGACGAATTCGAAATTGTATTTCGTCGCTCGCAGCCCGGTGGTGATCGTGTTCTGAGATCCGCGGAAGTATTCGAGATCCGCGTTGAGTGTCAGGTCTTCGATCTGGTTCTGGAAGAGGATGGGTGTGTCGAAGAAACTCAGATCGGTGGTGCTTTCGTACTCGGACGACGAGATGGTCAGTTCTCCGAACAGAGCTGGATCGTACAGGTGAGTCCATCGCGCCATGGCGGCGCGGTTCCCCCACCGAATATTGAAGAAGGACTCTGCTTCACCGAGATCAAAGTCGAGATCGTCGCGACCGAAATAGGCGCTCAGAAGCAGATGGTCACCACCCTCGCCAATGGGCTGAGTGATCTTCGTATTCAGATCGTAGAAGAAATAGTCGGGCACATCGGTACCACCCGAGCGGATGGCGGCCAGCACGGGGTCCAGATAGGTGCGTCGACCCGAAACCATCCACGACCCATCGCCGGCAGGCCCCTCAGCCAGCAGTCGCGTGGACACGAGGCTCACACCCCCACTCAGGGCGAATTGCTCACGGTTGCCATCGCGATTGGACACATCCAGCACGGCGCCAAGATTGCCCCCATAGTTGGCCGGATACGCTCCTTTGTAGAGCTGAATGTCGCGCACTGCCTCCGGATTGAAGGTTGAAAAGAAGCCAAAGGCGTGAGATGGATTGTAGAGGGGAATGTCATCGAGCAGAATCAGGGTCTGGTCCGGGCCGCCACCTCGGACGTACAACCCGCTACTGATGTCAGAAGCCGACTGGATTCCGGGTAACAGCTGCAGGCTTCGCAGCAGATCCGCCTCACCCGTGGCCGGCAGCTGTTGCAGAAGCTGTGGCTCGATCGTGAGGAAGCTGGTCTGGATCGTTCGCTCCTGCTCCACTTCCGTGTCGCGATCGGCGGTGATCACCGTTTCGACGCCCACATCGATGGCCTCACTTCGCAACCGAATGTCGAGGCGTAGGTCTTCTCCGGCGACATCGATCGTGTCTCGATAGCTCTGATAACCGATATGGGAAACCACGATCAGATGACGACCGTCGGGAACTTTGCGGACGGCGAAATACCCGCGCTCATTGGCCAACCCTCCAAGCTGCAATTCCGGCAACGCCACGACACTCAACCCGACCTGCTCTCCGTCGATCGCACTGCGGACGTATCCGGCAATGGTAGCCGCCTCCGCGTGAACTGTGAGCACGAGAAATACAACGAGAATTCTGATCATCAGGATCCAGGGTTCTGGTGAGATTCACGGGCCAGCTTTTCTGACGCTCGAGTTGGTGGTTCGTTGCCCGCTGAGTCGTGCTTGCCAGGCGCAATCTGCCAAACGATGGGGAGGTGTCAATGGTGCGGTTGCGGCTCTTTGGAAGCGCAGGGTGCTTGCGTGCCGTAGATTGATCGCAGCCTCTCACACTTGTCAGGATCGATTTACGCCATGTCCGTCGGCGACTTTCTCGCACTCTGCGGCGAGATCCTTCTACTGGTTGTCACCGTCCTTACCTGCATCGATCTGGCCCGGGTACGAGATCGAGCCCGACTCGATATCGCCCTCGTCTTCGTCGCGCTGGCGATCGATGTCATCCCCCGGCTGCTGCCGCGCCTGGGCGTTGATCCGGGGCTGCTGAGTCTGGTGCAGCCGCTGGCTCGCCTGGCGCACCCGTATCTGTTGCTGCGACTCGTGGACCACTTCCGCCCGATTCGAGGTCTTGTGTCCTGGGGGGCACTGGTGCTGGTCGCGGCGGCCTGGGGATTCCTCCTGTTTGCACCAGAAGTGACCGTCACTTCCTGGGAATGGGCGGTCACGGCCGTGTTCGCCCTGCTGACGCTCTATTCGGCAGGTGCGCTGGCATCAGCAGCCGAGCGAGGCCAGAGTGTGATCCAGCGGCGAATGAAGCTGATCGCCAGTGGCGCACTCGTGTTCGCAGTGCTGCTGGCGGCGCAGGTGACGGCGGCATTGATCGACAGCCTGGCGTCGACGGCGGCAGAGATCAACCAGGTGGGCCCCCTCGTGATGGCGGCGCTGTATTACTTCGGTTTCACAACACCCGTGTGGCTGTCTCGTGCGTGGCAACACGCCGAACTGTCCGACTTCATCCGCTCTTCGGCAGGAAGTCCGGGTGAATCTTCGCGTACGGCCCTCGAGCGGCTGTGCAGCACATCGCGACACGCCGTGGGTGGTTTGGCGGCGGCCATCGGCCGCTGGGAGGATGATCGACAGCGCCTGGTGCTCGATGCCTTTGGCGAACGTGCACTCGTGGGGGGCCCCATCGCCTTCGAGAGTCTGATCTCTGAACACTGGAGATTCCGGCGACCCTTCGTCGAGGATCGGGCCAGCGAAGTACGCGCGGCGTGCCGACGTCTGGCACCGGGACTCGACTGTGAAGCGCTGATCGGCGTCCCCCTTGTCACGACACGCCGCGTGTGGGGGTTGTTGCTGATCTTCGTGCGCCGATCCCCCCTGATGCCGGATGAGGAGTTACGCTTGCTGTCACTGTTCGCCGAACACAGCGCCCTGGGGCTCGACTATGCTGCCCTCATCGAACAGTTGCGCGGCGTGAAGGAGGAAGTCGAGGAAGAGGGTTTCGACACTTGAATCCGCGCATGATCAGCGTGTAACGAGATGTTGTGCCGAACCTGTCGTGCCTAACCGTCGAGCCGGTTGGCAAGCCATCGGGTCCGATGAAGATCGTCGTGGGGTTGGTGCTCTCCGTGGTCGCTGGCTGTAGCCTGTCCTTCGAAGCAGACGATTGGCCCATGGTGAAAGAGGGGATTCGTCAGCGTTTCCCTCAGGTGCGACAGATCTCTACGGCGCAACTTGCGTCGTGGCTCGCCCACCCGGATACGCTCCAACCTCTGCTCTTTGATGTAAGAGCCACGCAGGAATACGCCATCTCACACCTTCGGGGCGCTCGACAGATGTCCCCGGTACAAGACGAGGCGCTGCTGAACGAGCCGCTGCAGGATGATCCACTGCAGGATGATCCACTGCAGGATGATCCACTGGCAGGCGGCATCGCCCTCGACAGGCCCATCGTCCTCTACTGTTCGGTGGGATACCGATCTGCCCGGATGGCGGAGATGCTCCAGGAGCGCGGCTACACGAATGTGGTGAACCTCGAAGGATCGCTGTTCACATGGGCCAACGAATCTCGCCCCCTCGTCGATGCACAGGGCAGATCCACGACACTCGTTCATCCCTACGACGAGGCCTGTTCGGGTCTGCTGGATCCTCCCTTTCGGTCGAGTGAATGACGCAGTCACTCGGCGAGATGGAATCCCACTGAGGCAGGTGCATCGGAGGCCAGGGGCAACGTCACCACAAGCCGACCTTCCTCGGATGTCGAGTGGCCGTCTTTCCGATACGGATTGTGCGGCAGGGCGGGCCAGTGAAGACGACTGCCCGGCCCACAACTCATCTGCCAGCGTCTGTGGGAGATCGTCGTCGATGTGGCGAACGTCATATCGATCACCTCATCGCCGAGCACCCACGACTGCTCACCTATTTGGAGGGATTCACCGATCTGCGGAAGCAGGGTCACATGGGCGGCGAGGGCTGCTGTGATCTCACCCGCGGCGCTGAAGGTGGCCACGGCAGACTCAGCGTCGAGTTTCAGACTCACCGTGCATAACGCTGATCCATAATGGAGGTCGACGAGGACCGTCTCATCGTCCTCTCCGAGTTTGGCCGATTGGGGACAGTGGATCAGGCCGTCCACGGCGGCAAAGTCCGGGTCCTCTTCGCCCGGTGTGTGCTTCAACAACTCGGTGTTGCCGAGGGTGAAGGTGCTCCACAGGGGTTGGAGCTTGCTGTTGCCGCCACCGGCGATCAACCCTGCCTCGTCGTGATACAGACTGAAGAAACTCTGTCGATCCAGTCCCCAGCGATTCTGTGGGATGTCCACTGTATAGGCGGATACGCAGGCGAACCAGGGGGCGCGGCGCCGTGTGAGCGCCTGATCACCCATCCGTTGCGTGTGGACGTCCCGCGCTCCGGGTGGTGTCTCGGCGTCTCCTGATGTGGCGTAGGCGAGCATCGAAGCGGCATAGTCCGCGTCGAATCGTTGTCCCTGAGCTAGATAGAGCCGGTGTTGCTGCGCCGTCCATCCGCGACCCGCTGCAGAACGCGTAAGCCCTGCGTTGCCGAGACGGACGCCGTCATGATAGGGATTGCGACCGTCGATGGTCTCTACGCAACTGCCATCGGGATAGGTGAACGTCGCATGATAGGTCGCCGCGCGTTCCAGAGCGGGCAGGACCTGTTCGTCACCCGACATGGCGAAGTAGGTGCCGAGTGCCTCGGCATACACGAAGTTGTACGCCACGACGGGACCCTCGTGCTCCGCCCACCAGCCGTGGGAAGACTGGGCGCTGGCAACACCGCGAAGGAAGTCTGCCGCTTGCTCGCACCACGTGGGTCGGTCGAAGGCCTGGCCCGCGCAATACAGGGCCATTGCGTGATGGGTCGGAATGTTATGAATGTGCGTAAGCTGGTGCTCGGCAATGCCCTCATAGCCGAGTTGCAGACCGTCGGCCCACTTCTGATGAGCATCGGTGGGCATCTGGTCCTTGATCACGGCAAAAGCACGTATCCATCGGCTGTAGGCCCAGGGCATGCGAATGGGTCCCCATTCGGAGTAGTCCTTCTTGCGGAACATCCACATGCCGTTTTCATCCTGCGCCTCCTGCAGGGCAAGGCCGCCGCGGACGATGGCGTCCAGTACGGGTTCGTCGTGGAAGTGGCGGGACCCGGACTGGGACCAGGCCACCGTTAATGGCCACAGAACGTTCTGGTCTGTGGAGATCCAGGGCTCGGAGCCGAATTGACCGTTCTCCTTCTGCGTCGTCAGGATCATGGTCACCGCTTCGTCTAGATGCTGCAGGAGTTCGGGTTCTGGGGCCCACTGGGTCGTCACGGTCTATCGCCTTTCAAGCGCGGCTCGGAGAGTTTCTTCGTGGCAGCCGTTGGTGGCTCGCCAGTGCTGTGTTCGTCTTTGTCTGCTTGACCGGCTCCCCCTGCAAGCGCTGCTTTGCAGGGGGAGGGACGCCACATGCTGATCAAACTTCTCATCAATGCTTTTGCGCTGTGGTTTGCCGCGTGGTTGGTGGATGGGATGCATTTGTCCGAAAACCCCATTGAGGTCGCCATCGTGGCCCTCGTATTCGGACTCGTGAATGCGGTGATCAAACCGATCGTTCTGCTTCTGTCCCTACCGGTGCTGTTGTTGACGCTCGGCTTGTTCACCCTTGTCGTCAATGCGGCCATGCTCGGATTGGCGGCGTGGTTCACAGCGGGTCTGGTCATCGACACCTTCGCCGCAGCCCTCCTCGGCGGTCTGGTCGTTTCCGTTGCATCCCTTGTGCTGAGCGTTTTCAAGGACTGAAGACCGTGTTCGATATCGTGGTTCGCGAAACCCTCTACGAGAATCCTTTGGATGGGCCGGCCTCGATTGAAGATTTCATCCTCGAGGGTTCTGGTGTGCCCAGTTTTCCCATGGGCTGTCTGCGACCCGACCCTGCAGCCGCGAAGTGGACCCTACGAACAGTATCATCACGGTGATCTCGACGCGCTGCACGTCTCCTACTTCCGGCGCAAGGCGCCCACGGAACGTGCCTTCCAGCGCTGCAATCTGCGCAAGAGTCACGGGTTCCATCTTGTGGCGCGGGGCGCCGACCCCCTGCCGGGTATCGCCGATGTTCACGAGCCCTACTGCCATGACATTGGTCAAATCGGGTCCCCACGTGCACTTTGGGATTCGGGATCTGACCGTGTTTTCGCAGAAGGATCCTGGAACCGAGTTTGGCCCGATTCTCACCGGGGGCCGGATCGGTTTTCGACAGATGGCGCCGCTGATCGCGGAATATGCGAATCTTCGTATCGAAGCCATCGAACCGCTGTCCTGAAGAGAGCCACCACAATTGCCCAACAACCAGCAGTTCAAGCTGAAGACGAAATTCATCGGTACACGCGATGTTCACGAATACCGACAGACGATCGGGACGTGGGTCTCTGAGCTCGATACCGTCCTGGAGATCGGGTGCGAATGGGGGACGACGACGGTACAGATTGCCCCCGCCTGTTCACGTGTCGTCGGTACCGATGTCAGTGCCAACTGTATCGACCGGGCCCGGCGCGAGCACCCCGAGTGCGAGTTCGCCGTCCTGGACGCCTTTGATGTGCGCGCCGCGGCAGACCTTGCCAGCGAACTCGACATCGAGCGATTCAGCAAGATCTATATCGACATGTCCGGCCTGTCCGGCTATCGATCGCTGCTCGACACGATATCTCTGCTCACCATGTATGCCACCGTTCTTCGACCCGAGGCGATCGTGATCAAGAGCGCGTCGCTCAAACACTTCGCGAATCTCTGTCAGCCGTGGCGCGGCCACGACGGCGTCTCTATAAAATCGCGACGACAACCCGCCGGTGACTGAAGCAGCCTTGCGATCCTCTGCAATACCAAGGGTGCTGCTCGTGGACAGCAGCCGTCCTGCATCGAACCTGCCTCTGTGGGGAATGAGTATCGCCGAGCGAGTACTTCGTCAGGCCTCGCTGTGTGGAATCGAATACGTCGTGGTGTACGTCGGATCCGACGTCGAATCGGAGCTACACCGTTGGCGGCCAGATCTTCGTGATATCCACCCCCTGCAGATCGATGTCGTGCAGAGCGCAGAGCAATTAGCAGACGTCATGCCCGACCTGGAAGGCGGGCTGTTGGTCGCCGATGGTGATGTCGTTCACGACGACCGCCTTTGGCATCATCTGTTGGCGGCAGGACCCGACCACTGCGTGACGGCGACGGAGACCACCCTGGTTTGGCTTTCTGCACAGCATTGGCATGCCGTGCTGGAGAAGTCGTCAGAGCAGTTCGTCGGTGTGCGGCAACTGGCGCAGGGACTGGACTCAACGACGGTGGAGCAGCTGGACACCTATGTCCCCGAACTGCGCCTGACCATGCCCGCCTTCATGATCCGCCTTACCGAACGATCACAGCTACGCCACGTCGATCATCTGCTGTACCGACGCACCTTCAAGGGGGTCATCGACGCCATCGCGCGTTATGGCTACTACCACCTCGTTCGTCTTCTGACACGCTGTCTGAGTCGCACGACGCTGAGCCCGAATCTGTTCACCGTCTTCTCCATCGCCGGGATCTGGCTTGCCATCCCCTGTTTCGCAACAGGGCATGTGGCGTTGGGGTGTGTCAGCGCCTGGGCGGGAGTCCTGCTCGACTCGATCGACGGAAAACTGGCACGCCTGACGCTGAATCTGTCGGATGCGATGGGGACCATCGAACACCTGTCAGCCATGCCCGGGCTCGGCCTGTGGTTTGTCGCTATCGGTTGGCATCTGACGGACGGCGATCTGTGGACACCCTCGGTTGCGATGCTCAGCTGTTGGACGACGGTGGCTTGTTTCCTCGTCGACAAGGTGGTGTCGGGTGAGTTTAGCCGACGATCTGGCCGGGAGTTATTTGATGCACGGCCCTTCGATGCCTTCTTCCACCTGTTCGCCGTGCGACGGAACATGCACCTGCTCGTGCTCACCATCGGTGTCGCCGCTGGCCTCGTCGAGTCCGCTTTTGTCGCGATGGCGGCAGGCATGGTGCTGACCCTCGCCATCCACGTCTTACGATTTGCCTGGATCGGCCTGACCGGTGGTGTGCGCGGGAGAGCCGAGGCGTGAGTCTCCGTGTTTTGCTTTTCGGCACGCAGTTTCCCCCTTCTGCGGCGGGCACGGCCAGCTACACCCATGCTCTTGCCACCGGGTTGTCTGCATCGGGGGCTCAGGTCCGGGTGCTAACGCAGGCTCCCCCGTCGCTGACCGATCCCGCGCCCTTGCCCTCCGACGTGGCCATTCCGCAGACCGTCACGGACGACGACATCGATGTGCAGTGGATCCCCTATACCACTTCAGCGGTGCGTCGTTATGTCCGCTGTCGTGCCGCACTGGTACAGGAGATCGCTCGCTTTCAACCCCACTGCCTGTGGACGACCAATGGCATGGGCACCCGCGTGGCGGGTCTGGTGTCCAAACTGGGTGCACCGAGATGGCCGACGATATCCTGCGTGCGCGGCACCGATATTTCCTCGCGGCTCCCCGGCCGGACCCCGGCCCGTTGGCTGGAGAGCGTTTTCCATCGACGATGTTATGCACGCTCCAGCGCGATCGCCGTCGTCAGTCGCGCATTGTGTGATGTAGCCGTCGCCAAGGGGCTTTCTGCCCAGCGACTGTTCGTCAGCCCGCCGGCCTTCGATTTGAGGAAGAGCGCATCTGCGAGAGCGCAGGCTGTGCGTTCGGCGACGACGATCCTCACCGTCGCCCGACTGCAGCGACAGAAGCGGATCGATGTCTTGCTGCGGGCCATGGCCCTGGTGAGACAGCGTCACGACGCCGCACGGCTCATCGTGGTTGGAGAAGGCCCGCAGAGGGATCGACTCGAGAGAATGACCTTTGAGTTGCACATCGACAAGCACGTGGACTTCGTCGGCTCCATCGAGCCCCGTTCGGCGGCGTTGTACGAGCAGTATGAGAGAGCCGGCATCTTCGCCCTGCCCAGTGTCCGAGAGGGACTAGGCAATGTGTTTATCGAGGCGGGGGCCTTTGGCCTGCCCGCCATCGGCTGCGATGATGGTGGAACGCCTGAGGTCGTAGTCGACGGGAAGACGGGACTCCTGGTACCTCCAGACGACCAGCACGCCCTGGCCGAGGCTCTCGATCGACTCCTCGCCGACGCTGAACTGCGCCAGCAACTCGGAACCCAGGCCCACTCTCATGTTGAGGATCACTTCTCGATCGAATCTCTCGGGCAAGCGAGTTTTGAGATGGTGCAGAGAGTCGTCGCCGGCAAAGACACGGTGGCTGATGTGCAGCCAGCGGCGGTGCCCGGATGAGCCCATCCTTGTTGCAGCGTGCTCACAAGGGCCTGCTGAAGAAGCGTTGGGTACAGGGGCTGAGTGGCCGCTGGGCGACGGCGATTACCCCGGATCGTTGGATCTTCATCGTCGGATGTTACAACTCAGGAACGACCCTGTTGCGCGATCTGCTGGGGCGACATCCGCAGATCAGCTCGTTGCCCTCGGAGGGCGTTCGTCTCACCGATTCTCTCCCCCGGCCCGAGACCTTCGGCTGGCAGCGTATGTGGTCTCGCTGCCGGGACGAGATGCAGATTCCCGTCGACGAGAACACGCCCGTCCTCAGCGAGCGGATTCGTCGACAGTGGTCTTTCGCCCTGCCCCCATCCGCGGAATGTGTGTTGGAGAAGTCCATTGCCAACACAACTCGACTCCCCTTCCTGCAGGCTGCCTTTGCGCCTGCGTCCTTCATTTATCTGGTGCGCAATGGTTATGCCGTGGCCGAGGGAATCCGCCGCAAGACCGAGCCTCGCCGGCACGGCCGCGAGGAGTTCGGCGACCGCTATCCCATCGATCTATGCGCAGAACAGTGGCGTGTCAGCCACGAGGTGGTCTCTGGCGACCGACCAGGTCTGGACCGATTCCTTCAGGTGACCTACGAAGAGCTGACGGATCGTCCAGCCCATGTCTTGAATGAGATCACCGGATTCCTGCAACTGCCTCCCCTGGGTACTGAAACCACGTCGGACACATTCCACGTGCACGGCGTCGCGTCTGCGATTCGCAACATGAATGCCGAGTCGATCGCCCGCCTCCTCCCTGACGAGGTCGATGCCATCCGGGCCGAGGCCGGCCCCACCCTTGAGCAATTTGGCTACGAGCCGGCCTGATGATTCAGGCGAGATTCGCTGGGGCCGTGGGATGAATACCCTGGAGGCGACGACGGGCCAGACCAGACCTCGTGTCGGGGTCTTGCTCCCTGACACCGATCCTGCTGCCTGGATTGTATCGGCGGTGGAAAAGCTGGCAGAGTGCTCCGACATCGTCAGCCTGCATCATCGGCGTGCCCGTCGCGTCCCATGGAAGGGAATCCTCGACCCCCTTGATCGCCGGATGATCACGGGCCCGAATGCCGAAGCGAAGCGACCGGTCGACCTCCCCGTGCAGGCCAGCCAAGACCCTTGGCCAACCCCGGACGCGGTGGACATCGTCTTCTGCCTCGGTGTCGACATCGATGGCTCGCTCAATGTCCAGCAGGACAATCTACCGGTCCCCCCCTCTCCACGATGGGGAATCTGGGACCTCCAACTGCCTGCCGACCTGGGTCGTGGCGCCACCATCGACGGGTTGGGCACCGAGACGGTATGTCTGCGTCAGATCGGCGGAGATCGGATCCTTCGACCCAGCCGAGTTCGGGTCCACACCCTTTCTCCGGCGATCACGCGTCAGCGTCTGCTGTGGCGGGCGTCACACCTGCCGGTTCGCGGATTGCGAGATCTGATCGCTGACGATCTACCCGCCAACGAACCCGACCTGCCATCGCTGGCGGTCGCACAGCACAGGCGCCCTGTACGTGCACTGCGCGCGGCACTCCGCCGCACCTTGAGGAAGAGCGGATGGTACTTGGGTGTGCAGTTTGAGCCGCCCGCCTCACCTGAACTGCATGCAGATGACCTGCATTTCGTGCACCCCCCAGGTGATCGATTCTGGGCCGACCCCTTCCCCGTGGTGATCTCCGATGACATTGCCCACATCTATCTGGAAGAGTGGCAAGACCCCGTCGGGCGAGGGCAGATTGCGGTGCTGGAAGTGAATCGGGACGGCGGCTTCAAGCACCTCGGTACCTGCCTTGAAACCGACGGTCATCTATCTCATCCGCATGTCTTCAGCTGGTCCGGTGAACGTTTCATGATTCCAGAGACCTCATCGAATCGCACGGTTGAGGTGTATCGACAGCAAAATGGCGATCCGCTGCAGTGGGAGTTAGAGACGGTGGCGATGGAGCAGGTGCATGCCGTGGACGTAACCGTTGAGCAGATTGGCGATCGATGGTGGATGTGGACCAATCTTGGACAACCAGAAACATCTGTTCATGATGAACTCCATATCTTCTACTGTGACAGTCCTCTCGGACCGTGGACACCTCACCCAGCCAACCCTGTGGTCTCGGATCCCCGTCGGGCGCGCTCGGCGGGTGGCTTGTTCTTCTGGGGTCAGAGGTTGTGCCGCCCCGCCCAGGACTGCAGTCATCGTTACGGCCGCGCACTGACGATCTTTGAGGTGACCGAGTTGACGACGAGCCGATTTCGCGAGCGCCCCCTGCTGCGCCTTGAGCCGGGGTCCTTTGGGGCCAACCGACTTCATACGCTGAACACCGATCGGTGGATACGGGTCATCGACCTGCATCGTGATCGACGCCGATGGCCGTGAGCGATTCCGCCAGATCCGATGACGATGCGCTCGCCTCGCCCGACGATGATGCGCTGATCGACGAACAGGAGCGTCGACAGCACGACAGGGATATCCGAGATCTCGCCGGCGGCGCCCTCGTCGTGCTCTTCGGCAAGATGGCGCGTGCATCCCGAGGCGCATTCATCTGGGTGATCACCCTGCTATGCGGGCTCGACGTTCAAGGTCTGTATTCGCTGGCCTGGGCCGTTTGCTCCACGCTGAACAAAGTCGCCCGGTTTGGCCTGCCTCGAGGGACGGTGTATTTCGTCAATCAGGCCCGGTCCAGTGGAGACCAGGTCGAGCAGCGACAGCAGGCGTCCCTCGCCGCAGGGGGGCTTCTGGCTTTGGTGGCCAGTGGCGTGGTCGTGTGCGGCTTGTGGTGGAGCGCCGACGCGATCGAGGCGTTTTATGAAAAGCCGATTGGCGACGCCATGCGGGTCATGGTGTTCACGGCGCCTTTCGTCGCCCTGGCGTGGGTCTTCACCTCGGCGACACGAGCCCTGCGGATCATGCGTTATGAAGTGTATGTCCGCAGTGTCTGCGGGCCCGCTATTCTCTTTGCCGGCGGTGCGCTGGTCGGTCTTGCGGGGTTAGGCCTCTTCGCGATCGCGTGGGTCCAACTGATCATGGCAGCAGGCAATTTCCTGCTTGCCCTTGTTCTGTTCAGCCGCCATTTCTCGATTCGGGGAGTGCTGGGCGCGGCCAAGAGACATCTGCCACTACGCGCTGTGGCGCGGTTCAGCGGTCCCGTGATGCTGACGGATCTTCTCTATGCTGTGCTGACCCAGTTGGACGTACTCATGCTGGGCTTCTTCATCGTCGAGATTCGTTACGTCGGCATCTACGTCATTGCCCGTCGGCTGGCGAGTATCGTGCTGAAGGCCCCCCAGGCCTTCGATGCCATCTTCAGTTCCATCGCGAGCGAACTGGCTGCCACCGAACGAATCGAAGAGTTGGGAGTCAAGGTGCTGGTCGTGTCTCGTTGGGTACTGACCATCAACCTACCCATCTTCGCTTCCCTGCTGCTGGTGGGTGAGCCGATTCTGCAGACCTTGGGCAGCAAGGAGTTCGCACTGGCTAGCGATATGCAGCTCGGCCTGCACATTCTCTTCATCCTCTGTGTCGGCATGCTGGTGCAATCTGTCTTCGCCGTCGCCGAGCCACTGCTGGCCATGACCGGCCGGCCCGGGCTGAACCTGTTCAACAACGTCGTGTGGCTCCTGGGGAACTTCGGGCTCAACCTGTATCTCATCCCGCAGTATGGTCTGATCGGGGCGGCGGTGGGTGCCATGATGACGACCATGTTGATCAATGCCTTGCGGGTGTCACAGATCTATCTGTTTCGACGAATTCTGCCCTTCCGATCCACGCAGCTCAAGCCACTGCTGGCGGCATTGGTCGCCATCGGTCCCGCCTGGTGGCTGCGTCAGGAACAGGAGGAGTTGTGGTTGAGAATGCTCATGCCCACAGTCAGTTACTTTGCGACGTATATAGTGACGCTGGTGATGCTGGGGCTGGAGGAGGAAGATCGGATGCTGCTGGGTCGCCTGACGCGGCAATGGCGGCGTGCGTAGGCGGCGGCGATCAGATTTCGGACACCAGTTGCAGCGGTGCACAGGGTAGGACCGCCACTCGCAACGGCTTGTCGGGCAAATGTCCGGCGGTTCCCACCTCTTCCCACGAACGATACAAGAGGCTGTTGGGAAACTGTGCCTGACGCTTCCACTCGGGGAACTCAGCGGAGCAGATGATCAGTGGTGCCCGCTTGGCCATGACGCGCTTGGCCAGACTATTGCGGAACAGTAGGGGTTTCCCGGCTTCGAAAGCTTGATAGCTGACATCGATGTGATTGACCTGTCGAGCAAATCGACGCGTCGCCCATCGATGAAAGAATCGGCGCGAAAGCAGCGCCGCCAGCGGCGCCGGATAACGCCCCGCCGTGCGCGCCTCACTGATCGTGCCGCAGAGCATGTTGGTCACGTTCGCCTTCTGGAACTCGCTCCATCCGTGGTAAGCGATCCCATCACAAGCGTCATCGACGAGGATCATCTGTGCCCCTGGAAACAACCGGCCTACCCATTGAGACTTGGATACCTGCACCGGGTCTGCATCCATGGGATACCCATTGACGATGACGATGTCAGCGTTCTGTCGCACGTCAGCTGAAACGATGGTCTGATAGACCTTGGAGGCATGCTCCACGGCACGTCGATGGGCATCGATGTGGGAGCCTGCGAACAGACCCGTCACCTCGCGACGTGTATTTACGACCGTGTTGATACTGAAATCGAGTCCCGCGCGGGAGGCGAAAGCCTCGATCAGTTCGCGACCATCGGGGTGCCGGCCACTCGAATCGGTGTCGCCCCGTTGACGTTTCGGTGAGAAGCTGTGCAGTTCGGCGATACTGCGCAGACCCGCTGATCCTGGCAGCATGATCTTTCCACCGCCCGAGAAACCGGCCAGCGTGTGCGGCAGAACACAACTGATACCGATGACGAGATCCGCATCGACAACACGGCGATTGACCACCACGGGCATTCCCGACGGCAGCGGCCCAAGATCGCACATCTCGTCGTGACAGGCGTCGTGGCAGTGTACGGGGAACCTCGACGCCAGATCGGAGCCGAGTTTCCGCTCGATTTCGTCGGTCTTCAGTTGACGATGGGAGCCTGTGGCCACTAGAAAGCTGATCGCCCCATCGTCGACGCCAGCGGCCAGCAGCGTCTTCACCACGAAGGGGGCAATCCGGTGAGTGGGCGTTGGGCGTCCCAGATCATCGATGACGATCAGCACCGACGTGACGCCGCAAGCCATCTGCGCCAGCGCATCGCAACCGAGCGCACGATCCAGACAAGCGCGCATTTCCTGATCGGACAGGGCCGGACCATCGGCCGGGGCCAGGACGTCGACCGTCCAGCGATCCGGAACCGGCAGCTCGATCTCGTCGTCGCCGAACCAGGCGCGCGTACGCAGAGGGATCCATCCCATGAGGGTTGTCAGGTCGCGTCGCTTCGGGGGTGAAATGGACTGAAGTGTGGCCGGGAGGGAACGTTGCCACGCTCACGCAAGCATACGGCGGTCCCAGAGGATGTCAAGGAACGGCACGGCATCCAGAAGGACATAGAGACGGGAGAGGTCGTCTCAGAAACGGCCTGCGTCTTCGAGGGTTTCCAGCGCTAGTCGATAGTTCTCCAACGATACATCGCTCGGCACAGAGTGGTCGGAATGGAACAGGTATCCACCGCCCTGTTTGCGTGCTTTGACGGTGGACGTGACCTCTTGCACTACGTCCTCGGGTGTGCCCGCCAGACGGGTCACATCGATGTTGCCGAACAGGGCCAGGCGGCGCCTAATAACGAGAGCGAAGATCGGCCACGTCGAGTCCCGCCTTTGCCTCGAGGGGATGGAGGGCGGTGAAACCGGCTTCGATGAAATCGACGATGAGGGGTCGCACGTCACCGTCGAAGTGCAGGATCACGGGCATGCCATCTTGAGCCAGATACTCGCAGACCCGTCGATGGTGCGGCTTGACCAATTCGCGATACATGGCCGGCGAGATGAGCGGTGCCGACCGATACCCCAGATCATCCGAGAGCCACGCACCGTCGAACTGAATACCGCGTGCCTTCAGACTGTCATACAGATCGCACACGAGCTGGGCGTGGGTCGCCATCATGTCTACGACCCAATCGGGCTCGGTAGACATGGCAATCAGCATGTTCTCCAGGCCGATTTTGTGCCACGTCGGATGAAAGGATGCGTGCACGGAATAAGCGTCATAACGGCCCGCTTCGCGCATTGGCATAGATCTGATCCGTTGCGGGTCCGATCCGGGATTCGTTGTAGGTGAGTCGCTCTCGAACGCGTGCCCAACTATCAGCGTCGGTGACGGTGAATTCCAGCCAGTGAGGAGTCCAGTCGTCGCCCTGGGCGATCTCCTTGCGCGTGGCACCATCGGCGTCGACATAGACACGGTAGCGATCGGTTTCTTCGATCGTGCGTAGAGGAAACTGCAGAGAGTAGTCGGCGCCGAGTCGTGTGATTTCGCAGCCGAAATAGTCCGTCGGCTCCACATCGGGCAATCCCTCCTGGCGCCATCGGGCGATGGTCGATTTCGAGAAGATGTCCTGATAGGGAACCCGATCCGGCTCCTCACCTCGCAGGGCGAGTTGGACCCTCTCTCGTGACGTCAGTTCCATCCGCAGTTCCTCCCGAGCTCGAGTATCTGACGAGGACAACCCTTGTGGAGTAGTTAGCCAAATCACGGTCCGTGCGGCCACTGCCAGGTGCCCTGCTCAGAGTACCGCTCCTATACTATCTTCTCCATTCACGTTCCGCAGCTGTCTCCCATCTTCCCCCACTGCGTTCAGGATCGAGATGACTACACCCATTACCGCCGACCAGGTAGAGCAGTTCCACCGGGACGGTTTCCTCGTCGTCGATTCTCTCTTCAGCCCGGAGGAAACCCGGCGTATTCTCGAGGTCGCCCATACGGACCCTGAGATCGCGGCCGAGGCCAAGGAGAACGAGAACTTTGAGGGGGACGGTGTGACGACGCGCCTCGTCTACCGGCCAACCTTGGGGGACAATGCCTACAGTGCCGTAGCGTCCAGCCGGCGTCTGGTAGGGCCCATGGAGCAGATTTATTCCTCGCCCATGAACCACTACTACACGCTGAACATGCTCAAAGATCCCGGCACGGGCGGATGGGAATGGCACCAGGACTATGGATACCACTACAAGGAGTTCTTCTACCCCCACTTCATCAGTGTCATGGTTGCCCTCGAGCCGGCCACGAAGGAGAATGGCTGTCTGCGTGTTGTGAAGGGGTCCAACCAGTTGGGCAGACTTGAGCATTCCAGCCTCGGGTCACAGTTGATCGCCAATCGCAGCCGTGTCGATCTTGCCCTCGAACAGATGGAGGAAGTGCACTGCGAGCTGAGTGCGGGGGCTGTCCTCTATTTCGACGGCAACGTACTGCATGCTTCCCATCCGAATCACAGCCAGATCTCTCGCTGGTCCCTCGTGATCGCTTACGCTCCGACGAGCAACATCTGGGTAAGGGAGGAGGAGTCCACCCTCACGAAGGTGACGCCTCTCGATGATGAGCAACTCGAAGAGGCGATTCGTCGTCACGAAGCAGCCGTGGGAAGTTAGAGCACGCCCATTCTCTTCCGCCGCCCACGGCGCTTGTGTAGGTTTTGAAACGACTTCACCCGTCTTGCCGCAATCTCACCAGGAGCCCTGATCAGATGTCCCTGCCACAGCAGCAGTCCCGCGACTACTACGAGCGTGCCGTTAAGGTGATCCCTGGTGGTGTAAACAGCCCCGTTCGCGCCTTCCGGGCCGTGGGGGGTGACCCACTTTTCATTCGCGATGCCAGCGGTGCTCACATTACCGATGCCGACGGCAAGGAGTATGTCGACTACGTAGGATCCTGGGGTCCCATGGTCCTGGGCCATCGACCGACCGTGGTCACCGATGCCCTGCGTCGCATTCTCGAACGCGGCACCAGCTTTGGCGCTCCCACCGATCTCGAGGTCGAGATGGCGGAGTTGTTGTGCGACATCGTCCCCTCCCTGGAGATGGTGCGCATGGTCAATTCGGGCACCGAGGCGTGCATGACGGCCCTGCGCCTGGCTCGAGGTGCCACAGGGCGGGACTCGGTGATCAAATTCAATGGCTGCTACCACGGTCATTCCGACAGCCTGCTCGTGGCGGCCGGCTCGGGGGTTGCGACCTTCGGCATTTCGGGATCGCCGGGTGTTCCCGATGACATCGCGCGATGCACGGTGAGTATTGAATACAACGACCTTGAGGTGTTGGAGCAGACGATCCAGCAGATCGGTGGCGACAAGGTTGCCGCCGTCATCCTTGAACCGGTGGCCGGTAATATGGGGCTCGTCGTTCTCGGCGAAGGTTACCTGCAGGGCGTTCGTGATCTGTGCTCGAAACACGGTATCATCCTGATCTTCGACGAGGTCATGACCGGCTTCCGTGTCGCGCTGGGTGGTGCGCAGGAACGATTTGGGATTACTCCGGATCTGTCGACGTACTCCAAGGTCATCGGTGGGGGTCTGCCCGTTGGCGCCTTCGGGGGGCGCGCCGATCTGATGGAACAACTGGCACCTTCGGGTCCGGTCTACCAGGCAGGTACCCTTTCTGGGAATCCCCTGGCCATGACTGCGGGTCTGGCCACGATCCATCACCTGCGCAAAACGAATCCCTATCCGCGACTCGAACAGTTGGGACAGCGCTGGATCGATGGTATGCGGCGTGCCACAGAGGATGCCGGCGTTCCTTCGACCATCGATGGGTGTGGCTCGATGGTAGGCATGTATTTCCACCCCGGGCCGGTGCGCAACTACACCGAGGTCCAACAGGCCGACACGGAACTGTTCCAGCGATACTTCCGAGGCATGCTTGCCAAGGGATACTATCTGGCACCTTCGGCCTTCGAAGCGGGTTTCATCTCAGTGGAGCACACGGATGATCTCATCGACGCAACCGTTGAGGCGGCAGGGCAGGTCCTTCAAGAGGTCGCGTGAACAGATGAACGATCCCCATGAGTGAATCCACACCCGAGTTGACCAATGCGGCAATGCAGATTCGGAAACGCGGCTACACGATCCTCGATGGCGTGATCCCCGCTACGGCGATCGACGAGGTACGCGAAACCGTCGCCGATGCGCTGGCTCGCAACCGAGAACGGGCCGCTGCCGAGCAGGAAGCCATTCACAAGCTCGGTCACCGCGTCGGTGTGGAGGGGGTCGATGGGATGCGGGGTGTCATCAACGAGACCCAGATTTTCGCATCCCATGTGGCGAGTGACCGATTGATGAGCGTGGTGGAGCATTTCTTCGGGCCCTGGGCGAGGGTCTCCTGCACGGACTGTGTCGTCAATCATCCGGGCTGCGGCCGTGGCTATTGGCACGCCGACTGGCCCTACAATCAGACAAATGCGAGCCACATCCCGGCACCGTACCCCGATGTTCTGCTGCATCTGTCGACCATTTGGATGCTGACCGATTTCCGCGACGAAAACGGCGGTACGTTGCTGGTACCGGGCAGTCATCGCAGCGGTGTGAATCCGTCGGATGGCATGGAGGACGTCATCGATCGGGATGGCCCTCATCCCGACGAAGTGCACGCCGAAGGCACGGCTGGATCGGTTCTGTTATACGATTCTCGTCTGTGGCACGCCGTGGCACCGAATCGGGCGAACGAACCACGTGTGGCCCTCATCGTTCGTTATGCACCGTGGTGGCTGAATCTCGAGGTGGCTCGCCCCGGATCTCCCGAGCACGAGATGATGGTCATCGAAACTGAAAGCAAGAACTACGCCCAACCCGCGCTGAAACCGGAAGCCTTCGCGGCCCTGCCGGATGGAGCCAAACCTCTGTATCGACACCTGGTTGAGAGGGACTAAGTGCGCGCCGAACCCCCTCGACTGCGCACGACCTACTTGTAGAGTCATGTTCGAAGAGCTCTATCGTGACGCTCAGCGTCTGCTGCATTCCCCCTATCTGACCTACGCCCTTGGCGGTCTGTTCATCGTCGTCTGGTGGATCGCCAGCCGCATTGTCGGATTGGTTCGGCACGCCCGCGGTGTGCGTGAAGAGCGGCCCCGTCGACGCCTGCCACTGAACTGATGACGCTCGAACGCGACCGGCTGCAAGCCCAGTGTGCCGAGGCAACAGACCTGGACCTCGCCCGCATTCTGACCGTGGACAGATCCGATGCGGTAGAAGCCCTCGTCCAAGAGGCTACGCGCGAACTCGAGCGGCGTCAGCTGACGGTAGAAACGATTCTCAACCGAGTGCAGGTTCGCGTCGGCGCCGCAGATGCTGCTGACGCCACGATTGCCCAGGCGTGCAGCCTGATCAGCGACTCGGTTCCGTTGCACGCCGTGGCGGCCGTAAGCCATGCCCTGGACGAAACGATGGTCCTTCAGCGCGAGGGCTGGGGTTGGGTGTTTCACCACTATGACGGCGATAACTATGGTGATTCGTATCTCATCGAAGAGGATGAGCCCGCAGTGAAGGTCCTCGACAGCTTTCTGCGAATGCAGCCGTGGCAGCCCCTGGCGGGTGACCCGGATCATATCGACAACTGGGAAACGCTCGCACATACCGAAGAGGCACAGGTCGTGGTCGAGGCGGCCCAACGACTGACCGCGGCGGGGATCATCCACCTTGTGCGCTCACCCCTGTTTACGCCAGAGGGGGACAGCCACGTATCGCTGCTGGTCCCTCAACCCGACAAGGAGGCCGCTGAGGAAGCCCTCGGCATCAGCCGTCGGAGTCTGCGACAGCTGAAGAAGGAAGCCCAGGCGTTGGCCAAGACCCAAAACCGCCAGGCGGAGCTGGAGGTGTACGAACAGTTGGCCCGCATCGATCCGTCCAATGGCGCCGTGCACTACAATCACGGCGTCGTGCATCTGGAGATGGACCATCCGGAAGAGGCGCTTCTGTGTTTTCTCGAAGCGGCGGCACCGACCCTCGGACATCTCCCGGAGAAACCCGAGCCACCCCGCTCTCGCGTAGGACCCGGCGGTGTGTTCGCCATGTTGGGGATCGTCGCTCGACATCTGGGCGGCCCCCCAAAGACACCCGGCCCCGACTATCTGCTCGACATCGACCTGCAGCTGCAGCGACTCCACGAGCGCTTCGGCGATCGCGTCGATCTGCTTCACGGGCTTGCCGGTTTGGCTCGCTGGCAGGCCGATGGCGCCAGGGCCCGAGACTGCTACGAACGAATTCTGCGGCTGGATGAGAACGACGAGGTCGCCAGATTTCAACTGGCCTATCTGTCAGCCAGCGACTGACCCGCGTTGACGCCCCATTGGCGGCAACCTTGGTTGTGCGACCCCATCAGCCAGGCAAACCGATGACCCCTCCCGCCCTCGACCCCGACCTGCTTCCGACGGACGACGAAATCGAGGCGTATCGCCGCAAAGGGTGGTATGTCTCCCGTCCGCTCTTCGATGACACCGAGCTCGACGCTGCCATCGACGCCTCGGAACGCTACTATGACACGCTATATCAGCAACAGATCGATCTACCCAATGGCGGTACGTATCAGTTGGCCTGGTGGAAGGGCACCGGTGCGGACAAGCTGCGCAAGAACGACTACTCCACACTGCTGGTACCGGAACTCGACGCGCTGCTGAAGAAGCCGATTCTTGGGGCCATCGGCGCCCTGCTGGCCGACGATGATGTGCGCCTATGGCACGACCAGTTGCTCTACAAGCCAACCTCATCCTCTGGCGCACCACAAGCGGTGGGATGGCACACAGACTTCGGCTACTGGCGGACGTGTTCCTCTCCACAGATGCTCACCGCATGGGTTCCCTTCACCGATATGGACGAAGAGATCGGCACCATTTCCTTCGTCGATGGCTCCCATGAATGGCCTGAGAACAATCATCTCAACTTCTTTTCCAGTGATCTCGACGGTCTGGAGAAGCAGTTCAACACAGGCGGTGCCAAGGTGTCGAAATCGCCGGCGCTGATGAAGCGAGGACAGGTCAGTTTCCACAACAGCCGGACCATTCACGGCAGTGCCCCGAATCTGACCGATGCGCCTCGCCGCTCCATCGCTCTGCATCTACAGCCGGGGGCCAATCATCATATCGAACGCCGCAATGACAATGGTGATCTCGCGCGACACTCCAACGATTCCCTCGTTCGACAGATCGATGGTCACCCCGACTACGCCGATCCCACATTCTGCCCCCGGGTTGGAACATTGATCGAAGCCCGACAAGCCATAGAAACGACAACGTGAATCCCATTCGGCAGTCAGTCTGCTTCGGCAATTTCCTGCGCAACGGCCTGTCAGCGCAGTCGCTGATCAAGTGGGCGGCTCAGATTGGCTATGCATCCATCGAGATGCTGTCTGAAGAGCATTGGACGGCCGTCTTTGATCAGGGACTGTCCATCGCCTGTGTCGTGGGTCATGCGTCGTTGCCCGACGGCCTCAACAAACGCGCCAATCACGACCGCATCGAAGCCGAACTGCTGGCCAACATCGACAAGGCCGCGGCCCGTGGCATCGGCTCACTGATCGCGTTCAGTGGAAACAGGGAGGGGTTGTCTGACCAGGAAGGGCGCGACAACTGTGTCGAGGGACTGTTGCGTGTGAAGGATGCCGCCGAGGCTGCGGGCGTCACGGTCTGTATGGAGTTGCTCAACAGCAAGGTCGATCACCCCGACTATCAGTGTGACCGGACATCGTGGGGTGTCGAGGTTTGCCGTGCCGTGGACTCGGATCGGGTTCGTCTGTTGTATGACATTTACCACATGCAGATCATGGAGGGCGACCTGATCCGCACCATCGATGAGCAAGGACGATGGTTTGGCCACTACCACACGGCGGGCAATCCGGGCAGACAGGATCTCGACGATGCACAGGAGATCTACTATCCGCCGGTGATGGAGGCCATTCTGCGATCGGGGTACACCGGCTTTGTGGGCCACGAATTCCGCCCCAAGGGTGACCCCGTCGGCGCCCTGCGCAACGCGTTCAGGGTCTGTGACGTGGGGCGATGACAGAGCCGGGAATGCAGGTTCGCCCGGCGGAGGGTCCCGTCGGGGCCCGCTTGACGGGTCTGGATCTGGCCGTAGAGCTCAAACCTGAGATCGTCGCAGCTGTTCGCCAGGCACTGCTCGACCACTGTGTGCTCGTTTTCCCGGAGCAGGCGCTGAGCGATGAAGAGCAGGTCCGGTTCACCGGGTATTTCGGGTCTCCCCGAGAGCATGTGCGGAAGCAGCGAGATCGTCGCGTCAAAGAGATTTTCATCATCTCCAATGTGAAGGAGAAGGGTGAACCCATTGGCGCCCTGGGTTCCGCCACCGTCGACTTCCATTCAGATCTGTCGTACATGCCCCATCCTGGAACGATCTCGCTGCTGCAGGCGTTGGAGATCCCACAGGAAGGCGGGGAAACGCAGTTCTGTGATTGTCGGGCGGCATATGATGCGATGTCCGAAACACAGAAGACTCATCTTGGCTCGCTGCGGGCCGTCCACCGACACCCTGTGGCCGAGCAGAACGCACCTGGCGTGGTGAGCCACCCCATTGTGCGCACCCACCCCGAAACGGGGAGGCGAACACTCTATGTGAGCCCTCATCTGACGAGTCACGTCGTCGGGCTCGATGAGGCGGACAGCGCCCAACTGCTGAACGAGATCTATGCGCACATGGATCAACCGCAGTTCATCTGGACCCAACGGTGGGCCGTTGGCGATCTGTTGATGTGGGATAATCGGCCCACCATGCACCGACGACTCGGGTTTCCCGACGAACAGCGCCGCGTGATGAAGAGAACGCAGGTCTTCGGAGACGAGCCCGTGCTGTAGTTGAGTTCGTGCTGTACTATGATGAGCAAATGGACCTTTCCGCACCGACACGGTGCATTGGCACTCAACAGACGTGACCATTATTCCTGATCTGGGAGGCATGTTTTCGTGAGATTGCAGGACAAAGTCGTGATCGTAACCGGCGGTGGATCTGGTGCCGGTGAAGCCATCGTCGCCAGTTGCGTTGCCGAGGGAGCCCAGGTCATTGCCATCGGACGAGACGCCGAAAAACTGGGGGCTGCATGCAAGAAGGCGGGAGGCAACGCCCGTCCCGCAGCAGGAGACGTCACCGATCGTCAGCGAATGCAGCAGATCGTCGACGAAACGATCTCCGAGTTTGGTCGTGTCGACATCCTGATCAACAACGCGGGGATCAACGTGGCAGATCGCACGCTGGAGAAACTGACCCCTGAAGATTGGGATCGTGTGATGGAGATCAATGCCACCGGTGCCTACAACACGATCCATGCCGTGTTGCCCCACATGCGCGAGCAGGGCGATGGCGTGATCATCGCCGTGTCATCGATGGCCGGCTGCGCGCCGAGTGTACTCGGCGGCGTCGCCTATTCGGCAGCCAAACATGCCATGTCTGTGGTGACGAAGATGGTGGATCGTGAGGAAGCGAATCACGGAATCCGAGCCTGCGTGATCTCACCAGGAGAGATCAACACACCGATCCTCGATCAGCGACCAGTAAAGGTCACCGATGAGCGCAAGTCGCGCATGCTCCAACCTCAGGATATTGCAGATGCCGTGATGTACGTGGCGACATTGCCTGCCCGAGTGGTGATCGAAGAGATGATCATCAAGCCTCGTGGGCAGGGCTCGGTCAGCTAACACACCTCATGCGGAAGTTGCTGCCCGGCCTCACACATTGGCGTGCCTTCCACCAGGATATCGGGCATGACGTCGACTGCTACCACGCCGAGAGTGAGGGTGTCACGTACCTGCTGGATCCGCTTCTACCCGAGCGGGAGATCGGGTTCCTTCAGCAGGTCGCACCGCCATCCCATATCTACATGACCAATCGATTGCACGATCGCAGCTGCGCCGACTGTGCCCGTGCGGTTGACGCAACCGTATGGTGCAATCGACACGGTCTGCACGAGTACGTCGACGACCCCCTCGACGTCCAACCCTTCGATGCGGGCGACGTATTGCCGGGAGGTGTGCGCACCATCGAGGTAGGGTTACTCTGCCCCGACGAGACCGCCCTCCTGCTGCCCATCGACGCTGGCGTGTTGGCCATCGCCGATTCTCTCATTCGGTTCGACTTTGCCAACCGCACCCACGATGGTGCCATTGGTTTCGTTCCGGATTCACTGATCGGAGATGACGCAGAGCACATCAAGACGCAGACCAAAGCCCTTTACCTGGACGTGTGTGATCGTTATGCGTTCGATCACGTGATCTTCGCCCATGGCGAACTCTTGATCGGTGACGCCAAGCAGCAGTTGCGGAGCTTCTGTGACCGCTGACCCGCGCCGACAGCTGCGTGGCAAGGCGCTCAACCAGTTCCTGCGCACGATCGAGCCGCCTGCAGGTCTCGACATGGTCTTCGTTCTGCAGGACATGCAGGATCCGATCAACGTGGGATCCGCTTTTCGAATCGCTGATGCAGCGGGTGTGCGTCACATGGTTCTTACCGGCATCACAACCTGTCCACCTCACCCATTGATCAAAAAGGTGGGGCGCGGGCGCGATCGACGGATTCATTGGGACTACGCTGAGGATGCGGCGACAGCACTGGAGGGCCTGCGCGATGAAGGGTACCGCTGTGTTGCCGTGGAGCTCGCCTCAGACGCCCAACGGTTCGATCGGTTCGACTACCCTGCCAAACTCGCCCTCGTGGTCGGACACGAGGACCATGGTGTCACCCATCGCACGCTGGGCGCCTGCGATGGGGCCGTCTACCTACCCATGCACGGCAAGGGCGCCTCTCTCAACGTGCATGTCAGTCTCGGGATTGTCGCCTACCACGTACTGAGCCGGTTTGATACCCAGACGCCGCCAGACGAACGAAGTTAGCAGGCTGGCGGAACTAGTCGGCGTCGGGCTTCGGCGCCCGCCAGTACTGCCAACGGCTGCTGAGTTGACGCTGCTTCCCCAGCAACGTCGATGGCAACCATCTGGTCGATGGCAGCTCCGGCACCGCCATGCGATCTGATCTGAGTTGTTCGACCCCGTCGGGCAACCCGTGGATCTGTTCACACAGATCCCACAGTTCCTCATCTCGGATCAGCCGAAGATAGAGGGGATCATCCACGAAGTGCCGCCACCGCTCCAGCACCTTCATCTGCGCTGCCTGTCCGTCGAGGCGGGTGCCGTCGAATGAGCTCGTCGAGCCCCATTTGGCCACTTCCTGCAGACCAGCTCCCGCACCCGACAACCCGAGTTGCTGGGCAAGCCCGGTCTTGTAGGATGCATCGGTGAACCAGCGGTTGTAGTCGATCAACAGACGATGTGATAGAAGTTGTGTCTGACCGAGGGCTTCCCGGGCATACTGTTTCCATAACTCCACCGACCGTCGCAACAGTCGGACGCTGTATTTGGTCCCCGCATAGTACACCTTCAGCAAACTGGCCAGATTGTTGAAGGGATCGCGCAGCGCCAGAATATGGGTGCGTCGCTTCGACGCTCCGACCCATCGCTCGTGCTGACCTTCCCCAACGGGCGCCGTGATCTGATCCAACGACATGTGTTCGTAGTTGTAGATCAAGGCTTGCTTGGGGACGTGAACTCCTGTGCATGCCGTCTGCGCATCGAGGCCGTCGATGTTCGTGATGAAGCGTTTCTCCGGCTTCTTGACAATATGCTTCAAGTCGAAGGGATTGGCTGCCGGTGAACACTGGTTGAGGAAGAGATACCCGCCATCGACGTTGGCGTAGAGCCACTGAACGATCGCATGGTGGCCACTGCGCTTGAGCGCCACAACGCAGATCTCGTGTTCGTTGATGATGTTCGTCATGAGGACTTGGTCGCCAGTGGCTGAGCGGCTCCGGCTATGATTCCAATCAAGTCGCCCTTGTTCGGAGCACGAATCGGCTGAGTAGAAGGTAAGTAGCCAGCCCCAGCAGCAGCCAGACGGCAGCGCCCCGATACATGGCGGACATGCCAACATGTTCGAAGGCGGTTCCGCCGACGAGAGCACCCACGGGCGCTGAGCACGGCGGGGAACACGGCGGGGAACAGGATGTAGCCCCTCAGATCAATAAGCACCTTCTCCTGTTCGGTGAGGGGTCCGTCATAGCTCATAGGTGTCATCTCCTGGCGATATCGGGAGTCAGAAGAGCCGTGTGGAATAGTATAGGAAGGTTGGCCGCTACGAATCGACCGCATAGTTGCATGGGTTGCATCTCCTCGCTTCGCTCTTCACCTCCCCGCGACCCAGAAGGACCACGATGAACGACGATTCTCAATCCCCCACGCCCACACACTACACGGCGATTACAGATCAGATCCTGTCCGAGATGGACCGGGATCTGTCATTTCACGAATGCGGTGTGGCCGAGCCGGTGGCGCTGTCTCACGAGCAGATCGAGACGTTCAATCGCGAAGGGTTTCTGTCTCCGATTCCGCTCTTTGGCGCCCATGAGATCAGCGACATCCGCAGCTATTTCGACGATCTACTTGCGCACGTGCTGGCTGAGGGAGACAACCAGTATTCCATCAGTTCTGCCCATCAGCGGCATGGCAGGGTGCACGACCTTCTGTGTCACCCGCAGATCACCCAGATCGTCGGAGACTTGCTGGGTGATCGATTTGTCGGTTGGGGGTCCCATTTCTTCTGCAAGTTGCCGGGTGATGGCAAGACGGTCTCGTGGCATCAAGATGCCAGCTATTGGCCCATGACCCCGTCGAGGACGGTGACGGTCTGGCTCGCCATCGACGATGCCGACACCGAAAATGCATGCATGCGTTTCATCCCACGCAGCCACGTGCACGGTCATCTCCCCTATCGAGAGAGTGATGCAGAAGAGAACAACGTGCTCAGCCAGACTGTCGATGCCGTTGAACGATTCGGCGACCCTATCGACGTCGAGCTCGAGGCCGGCCAGATGTCGGTCCATTCGGACCTGTTGTTGCATGGCTCGGGTGCCAATCGATCCACCCGAAGGCGATGCGGATTGACCCTCCGCTACTGTCGTACGGAGGTGCGTGCTCATATGGGGTGGAATGGCAAGGGGGTCATCATCCGCGGCGGTGATGACGATGGTCACTGGGCCGATCTACCCCGGCCCGAGTCCGACTGATGCCTCGCGAAGTGGACTCATCGGTGCCCGCATCTGACCAGCCAGATCACCGGGCCAGTCTGGTGACAGATCAGGCGTTGGACCTGTTTCATCCAACGTTGCAGTGCTGGTTCCGAGAACAGATCGGTACGCCCACCGATGCCCAGGCCAAAGCGTGGCCACACATCGCCGAGGGTGAACACGTCCTGGTCACGGCACCCACAGGATCGGGCAAGACGCTGAAGGCTTTTCTCTGGGCGCTCAATCAGCTGCTGTGTGGTTTCGCTGGGCTCGAATCTTCCGGTCGTTGCGTCTGATGGAGCTGTCGGGCGAAATCCTTGTGGGTCACTTTTTCAGCGGTATCCCGGGCCCTCAGTTCATGAGCCATCGTGCATTCCGCCAACTGTCCAGAGGACTGCCGGAAGACGCCGTGTTCTGGATGTGTGCAACCGACCCGGCTTCATTGTGTGGTTTGCCGTTGACCGACCTGCGCGCCCAACTCCCCCGTCGAGTAGCCAGCAACCATCTGGTGTACCGGGGCGCCACCAAAGTGCTGACCTCACAGCAGCATGGCCGAGTTCTCGAAATCGGCGTGGATCCAGATGATCCACGTCTGGCGGAGTATCTGATGCCATTGGATCATCTGCTCACACGCACGCTGTCGCCGCTGCGTCAGGTGGAAATCGAGCAAATCAACGGCCGTATAGCGGCCACCAGCGGTTATGCAGAGGCTTTGCAGCGAATCTTCGAGGTCCGCCGAGACCACCATCATCTGATTCTGTTCCGCCGGACTCGGTAGACGATCTCACATCTTCTCACAGATCTCGCGTTGGAGTAGTCCGCCGTAGTTCGTATCGTTGGCCCACGTGTGGACGCGTTGGTGCCCACATTCCATCACCCAGCACGAAAGGAGCCACCCATGGCGACGGACGTGAAACCGGCAGAGCAGATCCTCCAGGAAAAGGGAGGGGACTTGATCGCGGTGGGGGAGGAGGCAGTCATACTCGAGGCGCTCAAGATCATGGTGGAGAGCAAGGTCGGCTCGATTCTGGTCAAAGAAGGAACGCGGGTCGTCGGTATCTATACCGAGCGAGATCTCAGCCGCAATACGATCAACCCGGAGTTTGATGCGGCGACAACACAGATCAGCGAAGTCATGACCATCGGGCTGCGCTACGCCCCGCACACGGATACGGCCTTTGACCTGATGGACAAGTTTCTTGGCCTGCGTCTGCGACATCTGTTGATCGATCGCAACGGTGAATTCATCGGCATGCTGTCCATTGGAGATGTTGTGCGGTCTGCCCTGCAGACCAAGACGGATGAGTTGGAACAACTGCAGGAGATTGCGAACTGGGAGTACTACGAGGAATGGAAACCCCGTTCCTGATCAGCGCCTGACTGATCACACGATTCAGTTCGATCTCACCTTGACGGCGATGCTGGCGTTGGCCAGCATCGTCGTCGGCATTTCACCCAGGGCGAAGTGGGATGAAGAGAGTGACGTTGATCGGTGACTCCATCCGAATGGGGTATCAACAGCACGTCGTGACGGCCCTGCAGGGACGCGCTGAGGTCTGGGGACCCGCAACCAATGGGGGTGATAGCAGCAAGGTTCGCACTCATCTGACCGAATGGATGCAGGAGGGCGCCGCAGACATCATCCATCTCAACTGTGGTCTGCATGACCTGCGAAAATCCTTCGATACGGGCAAGGCACAGATCGACACAGAGAGCTATCGAGCCAATCTCTGCTACATATTCGATGCTGTTGCTGCGACGGGTGTATCCCTGATCTGGGCAGCGACAACGCCAGTCAATGAGGCATGGCACCACGAGCGCAAAGGTTTCGACCGGTTAGAGGCCGATGTGGCAGCCTACAATGCCATCGCCTTAGAGGAGGCTCAGCAGCGCGGCATTCAGGTCAACGATCTGCATGCGGTCATCGAAAACGCCGGTCGCGATCGGCTTTTGTCGGAGGATGGGGTGCATTTCGGGGATCAGGGCTGTACTCTGCTGGGAGACCACGTCGCCGCGTGTGTGCAACATTGTTGGGGAGACGAATAGAGGTGGACGACAGCCTCAGACCGCTGATTCTACAGACGGTGATGCGCGGCTTTCGTGGTGTGAGGGTGGGCGCAGATGACGCCGTCATGGCGGATGTGAAGCAAGGCTTGGGAAGTGTGGTGCTTTTCGATGTAGACGGGCCAAGTGGAGGAACGATGGCCCGCAATGTGGACTCCTCCGCTCAGATGGCTGAGTTGTGTGCGCATCTGCACCAAGCCGTGCCAGATCTACCCCTGCTGATCGCTATCGATATGGAAGGGGGCTTGGTGTGTCGTCTACACGAGCGTTACGGATTCCCCGCCACGATCTGTGCCCAGGATCTGGGGGCCACGGGCGATCCTCAGCAGACCTACGATGCGGCGGCGGGTATTGCAGACACGCTCGCCACGGCGGGCATCAATCTGAATCTGGCGCCCTGCGTCGATGTCAACGTGAATCCCGACAACCCGATCATCGGCAGCAAGAAACGCAGCTATGGAAGTGACCCCATGGCCGTCGCCGAGCATGCGGCTGCCTTCATCGGCGCTCACCGAGACCGTGGGATCCTGACGTGCCTCAAACACTTCCCCGGACATGGATCATCCCGTGACGACACGCACGTGGGGTTCACAGACGTGACCAAAACCTGGTCTGGCCATGAACTGCTCCCTTTTCGTCGTCTGATCGAGCAAGGATTGGTGGACGCCGTCATGACGGCACACGTCGTCAATACACAACTCGACGACGTACCAGCCACACTGTCGACATCGACCCTCGATACGCTTCTGCGTCAAGAGCTCGGATTCGAAGGTGTCGTGATCTCCGATGACATGGGGATGGGAGCCATTACCCGGCAGTATGGCTTGGGCGAGGCCATCGTGAGCGCCTTGAATGCCGGCGTAGATATGTTCGCCCTCGCCAACCAGGGCAGTTATGAAGAGGACATCGTGGAACAAACCATTCAAATCGTGACCGACGCGATCCGGGCAGGGACGCTCAAGCAGAGCCGTATCGAGTCCGCGGCTGGGCGAATACGCGCCCTGCGATCGCGTCTGGTGACGAACCCACCGGAGGCGTCATGAGGTTTGAAGGAAGAGGTGTACTGGTCACGGGCGGCGGCTCCGGCATCGGTCGGTCGACGTGTTTGCGGGTGGCCGCAGAAGGAGCCCGTGTCGCCGTCGTTGACCTGCGGGCCGAACGAGCTCAGGAAACGGCACAGGAGATTGCAGCATCGGGTGGCCGAGCCATCGCATTGACGGCGGATGTCTCAAAAAGTGCTTCGGTAGACAACATGGCAGCCAGCACCATCGACGCTTTTGGACCAATCGACACCCTCGTCAACAATGCGGGCATCGCTGCGGGCGACGACATACTCACCTTTGATGAATCGACGTGGGATCTCAATCTGTCCGTCGTACTCAAGAGTGTGTTCCTGGTGAGCCGCGCGCTTTTGCCGGCGATGATCGAGGCAGGAAGTGGCACGATCGTGAATGTCTCTTCCGTGAATGGCTTGACCGGCATCGGCGAAGAAGCCTATTCGGCCGCCAAGGCGGGGATGATCAATCTGACACAGAACATGGCCATCAAGTATGGACCTCGGGGTGTTCGAGTGAATGTCGTGTGTCCGGGAACGGTGCGAACACCCATTTGGGACGGTGTCGTGGCCGACAAGCCCCAGATATTTGACGAGCTCACCCGCTGGTATCCCTTAGGCCGGGTGGGAGAACCCGAAGACATTGCGGCAGCGATCCTGTTCCTGGCTTCGAGCGACGCCAGTTGGATCACGGGACAAACCCTCACGGTGGATGGTGGTCTCACCGCGGGGAACCCGAGACTCCTGGAAGACGTGGACATCGATGCTGGCTTTCCAGATGCAGCCAATCAGAAGGAGGGATTGTGAATCGACTGGAGAATCGTGTCGCCGTCATCACCGGTGGTGCCACCGGTATCGGTGGCGCCGCGGCCGAACTGTGTGCGGCAGAGGGGGCCATCGTTCATCTGCTGGATGCGAATGCAGAGGATGGACGGGCGACGGAAGCACGGATTCGGGACCATGGAGGGGTGGCCCGTTTCCACGAGGTCGATGTGCGTGATGCCGAGCAGCTTCGCGCGACTTTTGAACGGATTCGAACCACAGACGAACAGATCCACGTGCTCGTATGCAGCGCGGGCGTTCTGCGCGGTGCCTATTGTGGCATCGACGATCTCGATGAAGAGGATTGGGATGCCACCCTCGATACGAACCTGAAGGGCACGTATCTGACGACACGATTCGCAGCACCTGGCCTGCGCAAGGCGGACAAGTCAGTGATCCTGTTGATCTCCTCCGGCGCCGGCGTTCGAGGAGGGTCTTCCTCCTACGCCTATGCGGCAAGCAAGGCCGGTGTGCACGGGCTGCAGTACAACCTGCAGAGCGACCTGGGCGCCACGGGCAGTCGGATCCACGTGGTCTGTCCGGGAGGAATCGCCACGCCACTGAAGCTGAAGAATGTCGCTGAGGGCGCAGCCTCTCGAGGAGAGAACGTGGAAGCCGCCGTCGCCGGCGCCCGTGAGTCGCTCGGCGATCCCGTGGGCGTGGCGCGTGTGCTCACGTTTCTCGCTTCCGACGATGGAGACTACGTGCGCGGGACTATTTTCACGCGCTGAGGGTTTTCACGGGACCAGCTCACGAGAAACGACGGCTCGTGTCGTGACCGGAAATTCTCCCGGTTCGCAGCACTGGCAGATCTGAACGTCGACGGCTGCGCTCATCAGCATATAGGCGTCTTCGAAGCTCAGACCGAGCCGCTGCTGCATGAGATCCACCATGGAGTCGGCCGCCATCCGGGCTGCGTCGCCCAGGTCATCCCCCTCTCCTGTAGTCACCCAGTGTCCGTCCGTTTCGACCAATGGCCGCTGGGTTTGGGCCCCCTTCACCAGACTGATGATGGCTGTCACTTCCGCACAGATCTCCAGACCGATGAAGGTGACTTCCCCATCGCCCATGGCCCCATGGACGTCGCCTAACCCTAAGCCGGCGCCATCCACCTGAACCGGCAAATGCACACGGCTGCCCTCGCCGATGAAACGATTGTCCATGTTGCCTCCATGAGGCCCCGCATACCCGGTAGAAACACCGTCGCCCTTCGGTGACGTGCCGATGACACCGACCATTGGGTTTGCAGCGAATCGCAGATCGCCGAAGTGCACGACACCATCGACGACTGGCACGATTCGGGTGGCGTAGGTATCGGCTCGATGGGCGAGCAGCCCTTCTCCTTTTTTCACTGCGAGGAATCCTGCGTCGGCCAGCTCGATTGAGTCGATGGTCACACATAGACCGTCACCGGGCTCGGCCCCCCGAACGTAGACAGGTCCCGTCGCCGGGTTGGAGCCGACCGGATGAGGATGATCCAACAGGTGATCGTCGCTCTGGATCGTTCCGGAGCGTGCGTCGTACGTATCGAAGATGACCGTGTCCCCCGGCTCGACTTCTAAGGCAGGGGGCAGACTCTTGTCGAGGACGTAGACGATCTGTTCGCGGGACAGGTGATGTGTTGCCATGAAGTTGACTCCAATGCTGGTGAGGGCGATCGGGGCAAACCTATGGCGACGGTCGTTACCGAGATAGTCGTTGGGATAAAGATCGGTCGTGCTGAGGCCAGAACCAAATGATCCCTCCGGTGAGGGCCACCGGAAGGATCAAAGGGCGCGGTGCTGATCGATAATGACGAAGTGTCGGCGAAGATCCCTCGTCATCATCCTCTTCAAGCGAATGGGTCGTTCGCTTCGAAGGGTGCCTCCAGGATGGCTGGACCGCCGCACGATGCGGGGCTGATCCGGCTCAGTGCGGGGCCGTGTCTTGGAAGCGACAGAAGATCGGAACCGAGAAACTTGGTCAGCAGTGTGGGATTCAGGACCCGCTGTGCTCTGCCTTCGGTGGCATCAACTACATCGAGATGTTTCGCTACCCCCATGCTGCCGAATCACAGATCCACATCGCCAACGACGTTTGGTGGGAATTGGAGCGTCGGTTAGTCCTCATCTTCCTCGGAAAAGCCCATTCCTCTTCGGCCGTCCATGAGAAAGTCATCGCTGAACTGGAGGGAGCCGGCCCCGGCAATCCGAAACTCGATGCACTGAGACAAACGGCAGACACTTCGCACGACGCTGTCTATGCAGGTGACTTTTCGGCCCTGGGCAAGGCGATGGTGATTAACACGGCTGCCCAGGCCCAACTCCATCCGGATCTGGTAGGGTCCGATGCACAGAAGGTCATCGAGATCGCTAGGGCCCATGACGCGTTGGGTTGGAAGGTAAACGGTGACGGAGGTTCTCTTACGCTTCTGACAGGCGATGTATCGCATCAGCGACGCGAGATGGTGACCGCCATTGAGGCCGCCGCACCTGGCTTCCGTGCACTGCCTATTTATTTGAGTCGCCACGGGTTGCGACAGTGGGAGTCGATTTGCTGAGTTATTAACGGAAATGTATTTTGGAGAAATTGTTAGTTTTTGTCGGTGACCCGGAGATACCGTTTGAACCATCCTTGTTTTAGACCGTGGTATTCAGGTCGAACCTTTCCTGCTGATGAAGTGATGGCCGTATTTGATCAGGACCCGCAACCACAGGTCCTCTACGACCAGACCGATTCGGCGGGAATTGAAGGCGCCTATGCAGACATCATGCGCGGTCTCTACGACAAGATGGACTCTCTCAAGCGTTCGCCCGATGACTTTCGCACGTGGACGGATGAAGACGGCTATCTGACGTTCTACAACGCCTTGCTCGACTTCGCCGGTGACGAGACGAAGGACCGGGTTCAGGTTCTACAGCAACTTGGCGAGTTCAAATTCAGGGCGGGCTCCGAGCCCGATGAAAAGAAGAAACTGATCGAGGAGTGTTTCGCTGAAGCGACCGATCAGGAAGACCCAAGAATCGTGGCAACGTCACGGTCTCGTCGCCTGTCTCAGATCTGGTCGCCGAAGACAGATACCATCCTCGATTACATCGTCAGTCGACCGGCCCAGGCGGGGCGGGTCCTGTCAGATCGACTCAATCCGACCAACACCGAACCTCTGCAATTGGTGGGTCATCCCTTCAAGGATGTGCGCAGCACGGATCTGCAGCCGGTTGCCGATGCCAAGGTCATCGCTTTCGAGCGTGGTTCTGAGATTCATATCATCCCGGGGGTCAGCAAGACCCTTACGAACTGGGATGCGGACACGGCGTCCGTGGGCGGTGTCGAAAAGGTGTCACTGTTCGAGACATTGCTGCTGCACGAACTGGTCGAATTGGTGTCCCGTGAAGAAAACCCCGATTTACCGGCCCTCTACACGCACATGATCGCGTCGAGCTTCGAACGGTATCTCAAGGCCGACCTACTGTCGGTAGCCGTAGAGGATTTCTTTCTGGAGTGGCCGGTGCTTTCCGAGGCAGAGGAAGCGGAGCGCTACGAAGAACAGTTGAAGATGGAAATGGAGGAGGCGCGCGCCATGTTCGCCGAAGAAGATATTCCAGACACCTTCGATGACGACGACGATGACGAACTACCCATCGACAGCGACGGCAAGGTGCCGGTGAAGAAGAAGAAGATTGTGAAGAAGAAAGTCGTGAAGAAGGTAAAAAAGAAGAAGGAGTAGACATCCCCAGAGCGGAGAGGCCAACTCCTTCAATGGACCAACTTCGCGAGCAGAAGCTCTCCCACGATGATCGGACAAGGCGCCTTGGGCGCCTTTTTTGTGGCCGAATCAGTCTGTGGTCTGGCTGCGCTTCACATCGGCATGCGCTTCTTCTGCCACCTGAAGATCACCGGCCGCCTGCCGGATCTGGTCGCACAGCCCACCCACTTCATCCACGGAGACCAACTCTCCTGCTTCGAGGCGTGTGAACGCCACCGCACCCAACTCGGCCTGGAGACGACTCAAGCGAGTCTTCGCCGCAGCCACATCGAGGCGCGCACGTCCGACCTGGGTCAACTCTTCCGCCTTGTTCATCGCCAACTCTGCGCCGTCCTGAAGACCCCGCTTCAGGTTATCCCACAGTCGGTCTACACCGGTTTCGTGCTCGTGAGAATCGGTCGTGTCTTCAGTCATGGCTATTCTTCCTCCGTGCCGAGCACGCGCTGCAACTCGGCCAGCAGTTGTCCCTTGTTCGCTCTCGAAACCTCACGGCCCTGCAGTTGAACGCCCGCCGTCCGGCGCGCCAACTGACGAAGTCGGGTAACAGACATGCCTTCCAAGTCAGCAGGGTCTGTTGGTTCGGCCAGAGGCGCTACGGCGTTCACGGACGTTGCAGCGGTTGTCGGTGGATGTTCGGACGAGGCGATCGTCGCCATCGGCAGGTGGGGAGCTGGGATCACGTGAGAACTGATGAGCTCACCGACCTGCTTGGCCGCAGCGGAACCGGCCCGAACGGCGGCCTGCACGGCGGCTACATCACCACTCAAGCGCAGTGAAACGAGTCCGCCGCCAATGCGCTCGATGCCCATCAACTGGACATCTGCGGCTTTGGCGGCGGTATCGGCTGCTTCTAGAACGCCGACCAGACCACGGGTTTCGATGAGTCCTAGTGCAGGTGCGCCAGAGAACGCGGACTCACCCATCGTGGGTCGATCAGCGGGAGTCGTTGATGGTATACGGCAAGAGACCGAGATAGCGGGCACGCTTGATCGCGCGTACGATGCGCGCCTGCTGCGTGCGCGTCGCGCCCGTTCTGCGCGCCGGTTCGATCTTACCGATCGGCGTGAGAAAGCGAGCGAGGACGTCGAGACGCTTGAAGTCGATCTCCTCGGGCTTCAGCTTCGCCGTAAACTCTTTGCGATTCACCCTGGCGATGACGAGTGGCTCCTGATAGAGGCGTGGGAGTAGATTGAGGGGGAAGAAACTACGGGCTCCAGAGGTATTCGTCAACGGGAGACGCGGGCCGTGACGTCCTTTCAACGTGTGATCATAGTATCCCGCCTCGGCGTCGCCCTGGGGGCGTCGGTGGGGATTCTCGGACTCCTGTTCATGCCTCCGGGATGGAATCGTGAGGCCTTCCTGCCGGTGCTGACTCTGGGTCTGTTGATACTGGGACTGTTCGTCGCCGTCGGCGAAAGAGGCACTCGTCCAGCCATGCCCCCGCGGGCCATGATCTGGGCAGCGGGTCTGTGGGTCTTGGTTCTCACGTTGTCGACCGCATCGGGCCAGCCGACGGCCCTGGGAGCAGGGACACAGGCCTGCTGGATGGTGATCCTGTGGCTCGGCTGGTGGATTGGAGGAGACCGGCGCATCCTCTCGATGCCGGTGAAGGCTGCGAGCATGGGTGCGCTGGTGGTCAGCGTCGTCGCCCTGTCCCAACTGTGGCACTTCGAGTTCTGGCCTCGTCGCGAACTCTTCGGATCGGATTCTGAGTGTGTTCTCCAATCCGAACCATCTTGGCAGCTTCTGCGCTCTGGGACTGCCCTTGGCGACGGTCGGCTTCCTTCGCTGCCAACAGAAATGGCCATGCCTCCTGTGCGCCTCCCTTTTGCTGGCGGCGAGTCGCGGTGTTTGGGTGGCAACCGTCTGCAGTCTGGGCCTGCTGATACCCGCCGTTGGATGGCCCGCGTCACCGCCTCAACGCGTGCTTCTCTTGCGACGAGGGGCGATCCTGCTGTCGACGTGGGCCATCACGACGGTCGCACTGCAGGCGACACCGGTGCTGGAGTCATCCGAGGGTGATGCGCTCTCTGTATCGGAACGAATGCAGCAGACCGCTGGCGTGCTGGACCCTGCTGAGCGCAGGCAGGACTCGACGCTACAGCACCGACTGCTCTTGTGGACAGCGGCGATCTCGATGGTACGAGAATCGCCGGTGCTTGGCGTCGGCCCGAGAGGATATGCTTCAGCCTACCGGCAACTGCTGCCCGAATTGCGTGCAGCTCCACAGTTTCACAAGCTCAGCGAGGGTGCACAACTCGACCGGCCACGATTTGCACACAACGAGGTCCTGCACGTCGCCGCTGAGACAGGGCTTTTAGGATGGCTCGCCCTCAGCGGGTGTCTGGTGGTTCCGCTGAGGGCAGGGATCCGGGCCGCTGCGCGCTGGCTGGAGCAACTCTCGTATCAGGGCCGTGTCGCAACGGTGATCGGTGCTCTGGTTCACGGCTGCGTGAGCTACCCACTACACATGCCGGCGACAGCATTTCCTCTATTCCTGGTATCCTGCTTAGATCGCCAACTCCGGCCACTTCTCTGACCGTTCAAGATCGAAGTCAGATCTCATAATCTGTTATTTATTCTCGCATTACCGTCTTTTCTGCCAGTTTTTTACACCACTTGTCTTTTCCTGCTAAAGGATTTGACTTCACCGACGATAGTATTAGGGAAGACTATTTGATACCAAATCGGATCTCCGACACCTGTTCCGATCCGATCAAGTAGTCTCCTCTCGCCGGAATCCCCCGGGGCTCACAACTCCGCCGGCAACCAAGCCCTCGCCGCGCACGGCATGCGCTCGAGAGCGGCACAAATCGTCGAATGAGATCGCCCTGTCGGCTTTCCGGCAGGGCATCTCGTGTTCTGGGCCCTGGCTCGAGCCAGGCCTGTGTTACAAGAAACGCGTTTTGCCACTCAGGTGCAGTGGCTACCAAACTCGCGATAGTGACGCACAGGCAGTTCGTGATATCGACGAGACAGGTCTTCGAGTCGCTGACAAGCCAGGTCATAGATTCGCTTGCCTTTCTCTGCCGTGGCCACCGTCGCATCTCCCATGACACCTGTTTGATCTCGAGTGTCACGGCGTCGCTCCGCGAACGTGGCAAACTCCAGCGGTGCCTCGAAGGGGTTTGTGAGACTGTCATCATTGACGCGCCGCGTGTCATCGACCAGGTGCGGCCTCAGATGCAGCTGCACAGCCGTCTCCCATTCGCCACCGTGTCCGACACCCTCGTCGGTGGCCGACCATTCGTGAAGTTCTTCTTCCACCATGTCCCACCAGCTAAAGCTGAGGGTGAAGATGTCTTCTTCTGCCAACTTCCAACTCACCGCCCGGCAAGGCGCTGCATTGCCACCATGGCCGTTGACGGTGATGATGCGTTCGAAGCCATTGGCGTGGATACTGCGACAGATGTCGGCGATCAAGGCCTGGAATGTCTCCAACTGCAGCGAGATGGTGCCGGCATGGCCCATGTTGTAGTGGGTAAACCCCGACCACACCGGCGGCGCCACGATCACCGGGAAGTCATCTATCCTGCGGGCTACCTCCGCCGCCATGTGAAAGGGCGCGGAGATATCCACATCCATCGGATTATGGGGTCCGTGTTGTTCGACCGACCCCACGGGGACGACGACGACGGGGTTCTGTGGAATCGCCATCTCGAATTCGTGTCGCAACATCTCCTGCCACATGATTTTCTTGTTGGTGCCATCGTGAGATACAGAATACATAGCCTTATCCTCCCATCCCGGTGATCAGGTACGGATCCACTCGGTCACTTCGGTGAGTTGTCGATGTCCATCGGCAGCGACCTCACCATGCCCGACGATCAGTCGCTCGAAGGGGGTGGCGAGGACCTGGTCGAGACTTCGTCGGAATGCGGCTGCGTCCCTGATCATGAAACGGAACAGGCGTGACACGGCCATCTTGTCCTTGGCCCCTGTCATGGTCAGGATCATTCGAGTGCCGGTGTTCAGCTCTTCCACGCGCGGATAGTTGAACACGAGATCCGCCACGATGAGGCAAGCCGACGGGGGCATGGAAACGCGCCTCAGGATACTGGCCTCGCCATTGGTTCCAGTGCAGGTCGTGGAAGATGGATGGCGCAACCAAATCGGTGACATCGCCCAGTTCTGCCAGAGCCGCACTCAGTTCGTCGGTGTAAGCGACGGGAGAGTGCACCCACAGTCTTCCATCCGACAGACGCACGACCGTCATTCTGTGATTCAGTCGCGCCGGACCCAGCTTCAGGGGTTCCTCCGTCACCCAAAGGTTGGGCGACAGACTGGTCAGATCCGTCACGATGTCTCCTCGTGAAGTTGCCTCATCGCCTGGTGGTGACCGATTCCTTGGTCCCGCAGTTCTCGGTACGCATCCCGGTCGATCCCCTTCCAGCTGAGGAAGCTGCGGATATCGTAGCGCCCCTCCTCACGAACAGGGAGCTTGCCTTCCCCAATCATCAGTTCGAGGGGATATCCCTTTTCTTCCAGGGGAAGTCTGACAACCTCGTTGCGACGGGCTGACTCATAGAGCGCCATCATTACTTCGACCGTGTCGCGCGCCTTGTGCCCCGAGCCACGATGCTCCGGCCCTCCCTCGAGCCAGGCGATCAGTTCCTGTACTTGGGCAGCATTCGTACTGCCCCCGATCCCCTGGTAGTTATCATCGAGTTCGACGTCGGCATCTCGCCAACCGTCACCATTGAGAATCCGCACGGTCGTCTCGGTCACCTCCATGTGGCCGTCGGTGCCGCGTATCTGAAAGGCCCCCGCCGTGGCGCCCTCAGCCATCAGGTCGGACTGGATGAACAGCTGCACACCGCCCTCAAAATGGATCAGACCCATACAGGCGTCCTCGATCGCCGTATCGCGTTCGAAGCGATCGGTGCGACGTTCGACAGCGCCCATCACCCATTCGGCCCGTGGATCACCGATCACAAAGCGCGATCCATCGATGGTGTGGGTTCCCCAGTTGGTCAACCCCTCGCGAACCTTGTTCGTCACAAACTGCGGGGCTCCAATGACCCCTTCGGCAATCAGTTGTTTTGCGCGCTCCCATCCGGGTGTGAAGCGACGTTGATGGCTGATGATGAGCTTGGTGCCAGAAGCATCACAGGCTTCGACCATGCTGTCGGCGGCGCCCATGCCGATGGCCATGGGTTTCTCGCAGATCACCGCCTTCACGCCGGTTCGGGCCGCGGCGATTGTGAGAGCAGGGTGGAGCAGGTGCCAGGTACAGACACTAACGATGTCGGGTTTTGCTGTCTCTATCATCTCTTCGACGGTGCCGAAAGCCTGGAGGGATAGATCCGGATACTGCTCCAGGTAGTGTTCGCGTGCTTCGAGTACGGGGTCAGCGATGGCGACCACGTCGACGCCGTCGACGAGTCGATAGCCATCCATGTGGGCGTGACCGATGGAACCGCAGCCGACAATGGCGGCTCGGTATGGGGCCATGGCTGAGAATCTCCTTGTGCCTGATGAAGAGGGAGTGGAGGTTTGTCGACGGCCGGAACCGGCTGCCAATGACCACTCCCGTGGCAAGCGCAAAGTATACGAAAGCCGATGAACGACTCACCAGACGGCCTGCCCATTGCGGGCGGCCCTATCATCCCCTCCGCTGAACTGGTGTTCTCTTACGGGCGAAGCCCCGGTCCGGGAGGACAGCATGTCAACAAGAGCAACACGCGCGCACAGCTACGTTTCGATGCCATGGGGAGCCCTACACTTACCGACGAACAGCGTCGCCGCCTTCGGCAGCGTCTCGCTTCGAGATTGACCGCAGAGGGGCACGTGATTCTGCATTCGTCCTTCAGTCGCTCGCAGACGCGCAACCGACAGGATTGCCTGCGGCGCCTCGCCAAGATGTTGGCCGAGGCCCTTCGTCCGCCACCTCCTCCGCGTCGTAGAACGCACCCCGGGAGGGCCGCCATCGCCCGGCGATTGGATGGAAAGACTCGTCACGCCAAGAAGAAGGGCCTGCGGAAGCGGCCACCCCTAGACTGAATCTTGCAGGTGTTACGGGGCATCTATATATTTCACCTTTACGTTGGCGTTAAAGTTGGGCCCTGAAAGCCCAAGCCTACTTCCTACACAGAGAGGCAATCGTGGCCACCCGCGCTACTCCGGTCGTGGATTCAGTCGAGGTTTACTGGCAACAGATCAAAAACACCGAGCCCCTTTCACGGGCTCAGGAGTTCGATCTCTTTGCCCGCGCAAAGGCGGGGGACGAGGACGCCCGCCAGCAGATTATCGAGTGTAATCTCCGTTTCGTCGTCAGTGTCGCGCGGGAATATCGGGACTACGGCCTCAGCCTGTCCGAGTTGATTTCCGAAGGCAATGTGGGCCTCATGGAAGGGGTGAAACGTTTCGATGAAACGCGGGGCTTCAAGTTCATCACCTACGCGGTGTGGTGGATTAGACAGGCCATCTTGAAGGCCCTCGCCGAGCAGGGCCGAATCGCTCGTCCACCCATGAGCCAGATCAACGATCTACAAAAGTTGGAGAAGGAAGCCGGCATCCTGTCCCAGCGACTGGGCCGCTCGCCCACGGCTTCGGAGCTTTCCAAGCAGGTCGACATCAGTCCAACACGGACACGGAATGCGATGGAGGTGGGCCAACCAGATGTGTCCTTTGACGCACCCGCCTACCCAGGAGAAGAGGCGACCCTTCATGGGATCTTCGCCGGACCGCAGGATGAACACGACGAAGTGTGCGACGAGGCCGAAATGAAGCGTGCGATTCGTAGCTGCCTGCTCGTTCTTGATGAACGAGAGGTTCAGATCGTCCGTTCGTATTTCGGGTTGGGGGACAATGATCCGATGACGCTGGAGGAGATTGGTGACGACCTCGGCGTGACGAGAGAGCGTGTCCGACAACTACGCAATCGCGCACTGTCGAAGCTGCGGGACAACTGCGGCGAATTGCTGGGCGAGTTTTCGCGCAATTGAAATCGACTGAGAGCGAAGTGGAAAGCGGCGCCGGAGATAACACCGGCGCCGCTTTTTTTTTGTGATTGCAGCTCACCAGCTAGCGCAGTCGCCAGCGTTGGGCCTGCATCTTCGAGAATGTGGCCAGATAGAAACGCCAGCCATCTTCGCCGTACCCCACCTCGAAGCGAGTCATGTCCACGGCGGGCATCAGCACTCGAAGGCCCGTACCGACACCGAGTTTCCCGCGCTGAAGATCGAACTCGTCGCGATCGGTCCATGCCAGCCCCCCGTCGACAAACAACGTGCCGCCAATTCCGATGTCGGCAGACAATCCGAAAATCGTGATCTCCCAGGGTCGCACGAGGGGGACGCGATACTCGAGGGTCGACAGGAGCTGGTGGGTGCCGAACAACTCGGGACCCAGATCATCGACGGCATACCCTCGCAGCGAGTTGGCACCGCCGAGATGGTAGTCCATGTAAGTGGGAAATTGGCGGCCGGACTCTCCGGGCTGAAGACTCATCAGCCCCGCCAGCACGACGGTGTGGTCGCCCACGGGCTGGAATCTTCGGGCGTCGGCATGGACCGTCCAGAAATCACCATCGCCGGGTAGCAGACCCCCGGTCTTCGCGATTTCCAGCTCACTGAGCCATCCTCGATGGGGATTCCCCCACGCGTCGCGCGAGTCATAACCGACACTTCCACCCAGACGAAACAGCTGGTCGTCACCTTGCTGTGAGAGAAGTGCACTTTGTCGATCAGCACCGACGCGCATGTAGGAGGCCACCACAGAGGCACGCCCATGTTGGCCGATCCATACACCGATGCGGGGCGTCAACACGGTTGTGGTCTCACGAAATCCATCGAGTTCGTTGTCGCGGATGTTGCGGGAGGCGTCCAGGTCAAAGGAAACGTGATTCCCCCCCAACCACGGTTGCGACAGATCGAGCAGAAAGGAATCCCGTCCACCAAAGAGCGCGTATCCGGCGAGGAAGATGTCCTGCCCGAGGAGGTTGACCGATTTCATCGCTGGCCCGAAGGACCAGCCATCCTGGTCGTTGACATCGTAGCTGATGTAGGGGACCATCGGGGGCAACTCGCGCACGATGACCACGACGTGCACAGAGTCCGCTGATGGATGCAGCTGGGTCTTGAGACTACTGAAGATGTCGAGGTTGTCGAGCCGTTGCAGGTCTGCGGCCAGGGTCACCGGGTCGAAGAGTTCACCGGCCCGCGTCTCCAACTCCCGGCGGATGACAAAGTCTCTCGTGTAGTGGGCCCCCCTGATCTCGACACCGGCCACGGGCAAGCCATGCACGACCTCAGCCAGGGACTCGAAAGAAAACACGAGTGACAGGAGAACTAGGACTTTCGGGATGGTCGTGATCCGCTTCAGCATTCGCCAATGATGGGCAGGCGATGCCGATCTTACAAGCAGACGAACCCGTGCTCCGTGCTCAGGCGAGAAGATCCAGAAGTCCCTGCATGCTGGGCGAAGAGCCAGATGACGAAGGACCGGGCGCTGAGGCATGCGACCCGACGAAACCGGCGTTGGGTTCTGAGTCCGACGAAGGACCGGAGCCGGGTAGATCGATGGATGCGGGACCTTCCGATGGTTCCTGAGTGGCAGGTGTGTCCTCTTCGGCGGCAGAGCCCTCCGCGCCGAGTGTCCCCTCTTCGTCCTGCTGCTCCCTCAACTCGGAGCGAGCCTCCATCTCCATCTTCTTGGCCTGCGAGGCCACACTTCGGTCCTGAGAGGATGGCTCGGCAGGCGCCAGGGCAGCCCGATAGATCTGCTGCGCCTTGCGGATGGTCGCCTCGGGATCGCTCTCTTTGGACGTGTCGATCTGCACTTCGCCGCCGACGGCATACCTCTTGCCATCGGGGCCGCGTGTGTACTCGTAGCTCGGACCACCTTTGGCGTAGGGACCGGCGGCAGCCATGTGGGCCTGTTCGTGCTGACGCACTTCGCGATCACGATCCTTGAGCTCGTCGACCTCGGCTTTTTCCTCGTCCGTCAGTTCCGGCTCGGTGTCCAACCCCTTCGACTCCTCAGCCTCATCCCCAGCTGCCGGACCAACCGAGGGTCCGGCGGTGCCTTCCTGGGCGCCCAGTTGGGGCGCCTCAGTGGATGTCGAGCCGGCGCCGACACCTGCCGGCTCTTCAACACCGGGTAGCAGAGATGGAGGAGGTAATGCGGCACCCACGGCGGTCCCCAGACCGCCGATGGCGACATCGAAGGAGACAGGGCCCTTGTCGTGTGTGTCCGACTCAGGTTCTGGAGCACCCACTCGATGGGAGGGTGAGAGAGGCGCCAGAGGCGCAAAGGAGTTGATCTGCAAGGTCTGGGCGACGACGAGCCAGGAAAAGAGGAAGCCTTCTCTGTCTTTTTCGGCACCGCCACAGTCGAACTTTAATCCTGCACAAAAAAGAACCTCTCGAGAACGAAAACTTTTTTCAGGGATCTACGCGGAAGGACGTGGGACCCGGATCGTCGAAAACACTGGCCGGCAGGTCGTCGAAAACACCGACCTCGGAATGCCGGCGACCACCAAAGTCTGAGGCAAGCCAGATCCGGCCGTACGACTGCCAGTCCTGCCAGGGCCTCACGAAACGCGGTTCCGAATCGTCGGCCTGCCGATAGAATGACCACTGCCGCACGAGCGACTCGTGGATGTCCACCCACACCTGGTATCGATTCTGTGGTGTCACACCCACGTCCTGGAAGGTCAACTCGAGCACGTGTGCGGGAATGCCCTCTTCGGTCATGTCCTGCCCTCTGTAGCGCAGGGTCACACCTGAATCCTTCAGCTTGTAGGGCATCACAAGCCAGTACGAATCTTTGATCCAGGCTCGATAGGCGCCATCGACGTCTGCCGCCAACGTGTCCGGATCTTCGACCAGCAGCCCTGAACGCCACGAACGACCGGTGCGGTCGTTCAGATTCATCAGAACCGTTCGGTCGCCCGCCTCGAAGCGCAGATCTCCCGTCCACTTGTCCCACACATGTCGACGTTTGCCGAAGAACCTCCAGGTCAGATAGCGGGTGTGTTCCCAGCCCTCTCGTCCACCCAGACGCGCCATCACACGGTCCGCGATTTCTACGGCCCGGTGATCTGATCCGCTGAGATCAAACCCCGGAGCCATTGGGTTTCCGACGACGACGGGGGCGATCATTTGTGTCGAACCTGCCGCCGTGGGTGCATCGACGGGCGCAACTGCCGCGGGCGGCGGCTGGCACTGGAGGGTGTAGGTGACAGCACACATGCACAGAAGCACTCGAGAAAACCTGAAAGCGAGACGACTCAACCTGGCACGTGTAGGGCGGGTGTTGAGTCGGGTCATCATGAGCCTCCTTTTCCTCGAGCCAGCAATTCTTCGAGCTGCTGGACGGGCTCCAGCAACGTGTCGATGGCTTCCATCCAGAATTCGGGAGACGTGAGGTCGACGCCGATCGAATCACGCGCGACGCCCTCTGCCATATCCTGTCCTGTACGCCGAAGAAACTCCTCGTAGCGTGGGAGGAATGCGGCACCCTCCTGCTTGAATCTGTCAAACAACCCACGACTCAACAGGAATCCGAAGGTGTAGGGGAAGTTGTAGAAGGTGACGCCTGTGATATAGAAGTGCAGCTTGGACGCCCAGAAGAAGGGGTCCTCCCCGCCCTCCTCCAGACAGTCTCCAAACAGGCAGCGTTGGGTCTCTACCATCAGTTCCTTAAGCCGGCTGACCTCGACCTCTCCCTGCGCACGCTCTTCGTGAAAGGCCTTCTCGAATTCGAAGCGCACGGGCAAGTCGGTGAGGAACACGGCACCGTTGCCCGTCTCGGTGTCGAGGATCGCCAGCTTCTGTGCGTCGCTCAGATCCGGATCATTGAGTTGACCTTCGGTGAGAATCATCTCCGCAAACGTCGAGGCCGACTCGGCGAGCGTCATTGGATACAGGTGGCCGAAGGGGCGCGTCTGGCGCAGAATGTCATGGTGAAATGCGTGTCCCAACTCATGGGCCAGGGTGCGGACATCACCGCTGGACCCATTGAATGTCATATACACACGGGGTTCCATCGTCAGCAGTGACCCGGTGCAGAAGGCTCCGGGGCGCTTGGCCGAGCGGGGCTCCCATTCGATCCACTGCTTTTCGTAGGCCGACTCGGTGAAGCGCGCCAGGTCCGGATAGGTCTGAGCGAACGCGTCTCGTACCTGGGTCTTGCCCGCCTCCCAGGTCAGACTCTCCTTGTCCCCCTCCTCGGTTGGCAGAGGCGCTTCCAGATCGTACCAGGCGACGCCTGCTGTCCCCTGTGCCTGCGCCTTGATCTGCAGAACCTTCTGAGCCACGTGCCGTTTCTCGTGGATCGCGCTGAACATCGCGTCGAGCGAGTCTCGTGTGATCTTGGATTGATACAGGGCCACATCGAGAAAGTGCTCGATGCGCCGATGCTCATTCAGGGACAATCGGGTTCCGCCGATGGCGTTGATCGCTGCCGCCGTGACATCGATGACACCTTCCCAGGCCGCGTTGCCCCCATCGAAGGCGGCCCTGCGAACCGCCCGATCTGGATTCGAAAGCAGCGAACGACGCTGTGACATGGGCAGTCGTTCGGTTCGACCATCGGGCCAGGCCATATCGAATTCAAGTTTTCCGGAGACATTGTCGTAGAGACGACCCCAGGCGTGCAGACCATTCACACCCAGATCTGCCGCCAGATGCTCCTCTGGGAGGCTCATTGTCTTCTCGGCCGCCTCTCGCAGCCGACCGACGTAGTGTGCACAGCCGGCCAGAGATGGACGCGACAGCAACACCTCGACGTCGGCATCGCTGACACCCTTCAGTCCTCGCTTGAACTCCGCATCCAGTTTCTCACCCTCTGCGTCAAGCAGTGCGAAGGCGGCCTCTTCCTTGCGAAACGCTTCGTTCGCCGTATCGGCTGAGGTCAGGCACCCCAGATAGCTGCCCAAGTGGGATGCCCGTCGCAGAATATCCTCCGACGCGAGTAGGGCCTCTTCCCAGGTGTCAAGATTGGACGTGGCCAGCGACTCGAGCTTCGATGCCTGTTTGAGAAGGGTCGCCAAATCGGTCTTGAGTTTCTGCTTGAAGGCGGCCGTGTCGGCGTGGTCGGGGGAAGGGAAATAGCTGGAGAGATCCCAGTTCATCGGTCAAAGCCCTGCGGAGCGGGTGAGGTCGGCGTGTTGTCGATAGGTAGATACACAACGGGGCCGGTGACCGCCAATGTGACCACCGACCCCGTTGCTGTCTTGCTGTGAAGAAGACTCAGCCTACGCGTACGGTCTTGGTTTCCTTTTTCGACAGACGGATGCCGCCTGCCTTCAGGCCCCGCACGGGATAGTCGGCGATCTTGAAACTCTCCTCGAGCACACGCAGCCGTGGTACTGGTTTGTATTCCAACTCGACCGTCGCGTCGGAGTCGAGACTGAGTTTCAGCAATTTTCCCCCCTCGGGGACCAGATCGTATCCGCGATTCAGGATGTACTTGTCGATGCAGCACCGCTTCAGACAGGTGGCACCCGATTTGTCGCGATAGACGACATTGAAGATCTGCTCCTTGTCGGGAAAACCTCCGTAGAGCATTCCCTTGCCGACAAAGAGCTTGTCCGGCGCATCCATCACGGAGTAGGAGCCATCCTTGCGGACCACCAGGACGCGATCGTAGAGAGACACATGCGCTACATGGGTGCCTTCCACCTGGTAGCCGATGTAGCCGGTGGCCTTGTCGTAGTCGAGTTTGAGATCACGCTTGGCCGCCTCTCGGGCATCAACCTGATCGAACGTGGTGATCTCGGTGCGGCGGGGGAAGGCATCGCCCTGTTGATCGATGAGATTCTTCAGGTAGGCGATCGTGAATGCAACGATTTCCTTCAGATCGTGGCGCACCTGCTTTAGACGCGCCTTGATCTCCCGCATCTCCTTCTTCGCGCGTTCGATGTCGTAGAGGGAGATCCGCCGGATGGGAATCCGCAGCAGTATGTCCACATCGTCGCGCGTCACCTCGCGTTTGATCTGCTTCTTGTGTTTCTCCAGACCGTCGAAGACCGCCTGAATCACACCTTCCGACGTCTTCTCTTCCTCGATCGCCTTGTAGATGCGGTTCTCGATGAAGATCTGCTCCAGCGTCTTCGCATGGAGTCGGTCGTTCAGCGAACCTTCCTCGATCCGCAGCTGCGCCTTCAGAATGTCGACGAGACGATCGACATTGTGCTGCAGGACTTCCGTCACCGACATTACGCGGGGTGTTTCACCGTCGATGACGAGCAGATTCAGAGAGATCGACATCTCACAGTCGGTGAAAGCATATAGCGTATCCACCACGTCTTTGGCGTAGACACCCCGCGGCAGTTTGATCTCGATCTCGACATTCTCTGCCGTGTAGTCCTGGATCGAGGCGACCTTCACCTTGTTCTTGCGCGCCGCATCCTCAATCGAACTGATGAGCGCTTCCGTCGTGGTGCCGTAGGGAATTTCCTTGACGAGAATCCGCTTGTCATCCGAAGTGGGCTCGAGTTTGGCGCGTACCAGAACCTTGCCGTTGCCGTCTTCATAGCTGGACACATCCACCATGCCACCTGTGGGAAAGTCCGGAAAGACCTGGAACGGTTTGTCCTGCATGTAGGCGACCTGCGCCTCGAGCAATTCGATGAGATTGTGAGGAAGGATCTTCGTCGCCATCGCCACAGCAATGCCTTCCGCCCCCTGCGCCAGCAGCAGAGGAATTCTGACGGGCAGAACGACGGGTTCCTTATTACGACCATCGTAGGAGTCGACGTAGTCGGTGATCTGCTTGTCGAAAATGACCTCGCGCGCCAGATCGGTGAGACGACACTCGATGTAGCGGGCCGCCGACGCCATGTCGCCAGTGTAGATGTTTCCGAAGTTCCCCTGCTTGTCGATGGCGAGATCTTTGTTGGCCAGCACGACCAGGGCTGAATAGATGGATGCATCGCCATGGGGGTGATACTTCATGGTGGATCCCACGACATTGGCCACCTTGTGAAAACGCTCGTCGTCGAGTTCGTACAGCGTGTGCAGGATTCGCCGCTGTACCGGCTTCAAACCATCGTCGAGATGCGGAATCGCACGCTCTTTGATGTAGTAGGAGGAGTACTCGACCCAGTTGCGGTCATAGATCTGCTTGATGTAGGCCATCTACAGAAGGTTCTCCATGATGTATTCGCGGCGCTCGGGCGTGTTCTTGCCCATATAGAATTCGAGGGTAGAGGTCACGGCCGACATCTTGTCGATCGTTACCTTCACCAACTTGATGCCGTCGCCGATGAATTGGCCGAACTCCTTCGGCGAGATCTCGCCAAGCCCCTTGAAGCGGGTCACCTCCGGACTCTTCACCTTCTTCAACGCCCCGTCTCGCTCTTTCTCTGAGTAGCAGTAGACGGTGTCCTTTTTGTTGCGCACTCGAAACAGAGGCGTTTCGAGGATGTAGACGTGCCCCGCAACCACAAGATCTTCGAAATAGGTGAGGAAGAAAGTCAGCAGGAGGTTGCGGATGTGGAAGCCGTCGACGTCAGCGTCGGTGGCGAGTACGACCTTGTTGTAGCGCAGACCTTCGACGCCATCTTCAACGCCGAGAGCCATCATCAGATTGAAGAGCAACTCGTTCTTGTAGACTTCAGCCTTGCCACGGCCAAAAGCATTCTGCGGTTTGCCCGTCATCACGAAGATGGCCTGCGTATTGGGATCGCGAGAGGATACGATCGATCCCGCAGCCGACTGGCCCTCGGTGATAAAGATCGTCGACTCGTCGCCGCCTTTCCGATCACCCAGATGATACTTACAGTCGCGAAGATTCGGATTCTTGATCGAAATCTTCCGCGCATTCTCCTTGGCTTCCTTCTTCACCGCATTGAGATCTTTTCGCAGCTTCTCGTTGTTGACGATGCGCTGCTCCAAGGTGTCTGCGGCCGTCTTGTTCTTGTGGAGAAAGTCGACGACAGCCTCTTTCACGTCGTTGACGATCCAACCGCGCACATCCGTATTGCCAAGCTTGTTCTTCGTCTGCGATTCGAAGACGGGATCCTTGAGCTTCACGGCAACGGCGCCAGCGATTCCGTCACGCACATCGACGCCATTGTAGCTCTTGCGAAAGAATTCGTTTACACCCTTCAGGACGCCCTCGCGAAACGCCGACTGGTGGGTTCCGCCATCGGAGGTGTACTGACCGTTGACGAAGGACCAGTAAGTCTCGCCGTATCCCTCCACGTGGGTGAAGGCAAACTCGAGACGATCGCCGCGATAGTGAGCCGGTTCATAGGATGCCGCTCCATCTTCTGTCCCGACCTCGCGCCCCAACAGGTCGAGCAATCCGTTCTTGGACTCGTACTTCTGACCGTTGAGATAGAGAGACAGGCCACTGTTCAGGCAGGCGTAGTTCCACAGTCGTCGCTGCACGAAATCGAGATTGAACTCGAAGTCACCGAAGATCTCTGGATCGGGGTGGAACTCGACGAGTGTGCCATCGGGCTCCTTGGCGGCCTTCCCCTTCTTTGTCTCCTTCTTCAGATCTCCGCGTTCGAAAAGTGCTTCGGCGTATACACCTTTCCGGTAGGCCACTACACGGAACAGATCGGAGAGAGCATTGACCGCTTTGGTGCCCACACCGTTGAGACCCACCGAGAACTGGTAGACCTCGTCGTTGTATTTGGCACCCGTGTTGATGACCGAAACACACTCGACGAGCTTGCCCAGGGGGATGCCGCTGCCGAAGTCGCGGATCCGAACCCAGTTGTCTTCAATCCTGACGTCTACCTTGCGACCGTTGCCGGTGATGAACTCGTCGACGGCATTGTCGATCACCTCCTTCAGCAGCACGTAGATACCGTCATCGGGATCACTACCGTCGCCGAGACGGCCGATATACATCCCCGTCCGCAGCCGGATGTGCTCGAGAGAGCTGAGCGTTTTGATCTTGCTCTCATCGTAGCCACCGTTGCCGTTGGCAGCGCGTTTCTTGCCAGTGGACGCGGGGTTCTTGCCGTTTCCTGTGCCACCATTCTTGGCAGCAAATAGATCATTCTGTGCTGTTGCCGTCGTCATCGACGCTCCATCGCTTCCCTGACTGAACACCGGTGCCACCGAGAACTCGGTGACCAGGTGCGATTGTTAGGTCATTCAGAAAGAAGTCACCGTTCCAAGCCAGTGCTGGTGTCACAGAGCACCGACGGAACAAATGGAACGGCTTCTGGAGGGGAGAGATCGGCAGAGTCCGGCGAGAGGGGGGATGTCGGACACCAGCCGCATGGGGAGCCCACTTCATGGCGCCCATGCCAAGATAGAAACGACACGCATCCGGCGCGAGTGCCGGATGCAAATATGGGGAAAGGCCTGTCGACCCCTGATCGAGACTAGGCCGAGCGGCGCCGACCCTTGCTCGATGATTCTCGGTGGTGCTCGCGGTGGTGTGGGGGGCCACTGTGCTGCTGACGACGGCCTTGGGGGCCGGTTTTGGGTCGTCCGGGCCGACCCCGCCCCTTACTCGAGCGGACCTTGGACAGATCCGGCGCCAGACCCCGCCATTGCGCGTCGATCTCCCTCACCTGGATCAGACGCTTGAGACCTGGCAGATCTCGATCGGTTACCATGGTCAGTGCAATTCCACGTCGGCCCATCCGCCCCGTACGCCCTGTTCGATGTGCGTAGATCTCTGGATTGAACGGGAAATCGAAATTGATGACGTGGGTCACATGCGAAAAATCGAGACCTCGGCCCGCCACATCGGTGGCGATCATGTATTTGATTTTGCGGTCTTTGAACCGATCGAAAATCGACATGCGTCGGCTCTGGTCGAGCCCGCCGTGGATGTACTCACAAGAACGAAACTTGCGATTGACCTTGCGGTAGAGATCACCACCCTTGTCCCTGGAATTGCAGAAGATGATCACCTGATCGACGTCCTCTTCATCGGAGAGAAAACGGAGGAGGGTGTCGAGGCGATCGCCGCGTGTGTGTAGAAAATGGTGCTCCAGCGAGCTGGGTGCGCCCTGATCGCTGTTGAGCTCGATCTTGACCGGATCAGTCAGATACTTGCTCGTCAGTTTCGCGATCTCTGGTGGCATGGTCGCAGAAAACAGGAGTGTCTGGTGCTCCTGGAGCAGACACGAGCAGATAAAGTCCACATCCTCGATGAAACCCATGTCGAGCATCTCGTCCGCCTCATCAAGGATGACGGTCTTAACATGGGTCAGGTCGAGCTTCGTGTTCCAGATCAGATCGATGAGTCGGCCCGGTGTGGCCACAAGAATGTGCACACCGTGATTGAGCTTGGCCTTCTGAATGCTGATATCGAAGCCGCCGAAAACGGCGAAGGGTACAACGTCTGTATGTTTGGCGACATCATCGATCTCCTGCACATATTGCAGGGCCAGTTCTCTGGTTGGCACGAGGATGATGTGCTGAATGACGCGTTCGTCGGGCTCGGTGAGTTCGACGATGGGGATGGCGCAGGCCGATGTTTTTCCAGATCCGGTCTCGGCGAGACCGATCAAATCCCGTTTTTCCAGGATGTGCGGAATCGCCTGCTCCTGGATGGGTGTCATGTCGACATAGCTCATTTCAGTGAGCGCATCGACGATGCTCTTCTGGAGATTGCACTCCGTAAACTTCATATGTGGTTGGTACCTTTCGCGGCGGACGCGGGCAGATTCGGGCCGGTGACCGGCTCGGCGCGTCGAGAGAGGCGGTGTCATTTGGAGAGGGACAACCGCCAAGGGATGTGTCGCGGGGCTCGCGGCACTGTCCCGGCCGCGATTTCTCTTGAAGACAGGTAAAGGTAGGCCTTTCACCGGGATTCGGAAAGCGACGATCCCTTCGGGGCTGCCGAAGCGTTGCCAGAGACAGGGTCTGGCCTATCTTAACTATCTTCTTTGTTCACCCATACTTAGAGCGATTTCACCATGTCAGATGAGCGGGCCGTGCCCCCCGTCAGAGTCCGAGTGGCCCCTTCACCCACGGGAGCCCCTCATGTGGGCACCGCCTTCGTCGCTTTGTTCAATCTTCTCTTCGCGCGTGTCCATGGCGGCAAACTGCTGCTCCGCATTGAGGACACGGACCAGGCTCGATCGCGCCCGGAACACGAGCACGTTCTCATCGACGCCTTGGGCTGGCTTGGGTTGTCCTGGGATGAAGGCCCTGAAGTGGGCGGAGAGGTTGGCCCCTATCGGCAGAGTGAACGGCTCGAGATCTACCACGAGCACGCACTTCAGTTGGTAGAGGCGGGTCACGCGTACTACTCCTTCGCAACGCCGGACGAATTGGATAGCTGGCGAAGCAGTGGTCAGCGGGGGGGTGCCCCCCCACCGTACGCGGCTGAGCGCGATGGCGACCCGGGTGCAGCCCGTGAGCGAGCGGAGAAGGGCGAGCCTTATGTGATCCGCATGAAAGTGCCGCGGGAGGGACAATGCGTCGTTGAGGATGTTCTGCGCGACAATATTTCCTTTGAGTTGGATCAGATCGACGACCAGGTGTTGGTGAAGTCAGACGGCTTCCCGACGTACCACCTTGCCGTCGTCGTCGACGATCATCTTATGGGTGTGACACACGTGATCCGCGGCGAGGAGTGGATCAACTCCACGCCCAAACATCTGCTCCTGTACAAGTGGTTCGGCTGGCAGCCCCCCCAACACGCGCACCTGCCGCTGTTGCTGAATCCCGACCGCAGCAAGATGTCCAAACGCCGCAATCCGACGTCCATCGACTTCTATCGGCGGGCGGGGTTCCAACCAGAGGCCCTGCTCAACTACCTAGCGTTGATGGCGTATCCGCCGGCACCGGTCGAGGGCGGAGAAGGGGAAGAGAAATTCACGCTGTCCTCCTTGGCGGATCGTTTCGACTTGGAGAGGATCAACCTCGGTGGATCGGTATTCGATCTGGAGAAGCTGCGCTGGCTCAATGGCCGCTATCTACGCGAGGACATGGATCCAACGTCCATCGTCGCCGCATTAAAGGAATGGGCTATCAATGACACATCGTTGTCAGCAATGGTACCCCTCATGCAGTCGCGCATGGAAACCCTCGGTGATTTCATCCCTCGATGCGCCTTCTTCTTCGCCAGCGATGTCGATCCGGCGGTGGAGGATCTTGTACCGAAGAAGCGCGCCGCTGAGGAGGTTGCCCAGATCTTGCAGACCGTCATCTGGTCGCTGGAAGCAGTGGATCCATGGGAATCGACGGGCGTAGAAGCTGCCGTGCGCAGCGTCGCCGACTACTGGGACTGGCCCGTCCGCGATGTGACACGCCCTCTGTATGCGGCGATCATGGGGCAGCCCGTCGGCCCCCCGTTGTTCGAATCGATCGCACTCTTGGGTACCGACATATCCCGCGTTCGGTTGCAGAAGGGCGTCGACCTGCTCGGCGGTGTGTCGAAGAAGAAAGCGCGCAGCCTCGAAAAGGCGTGGACGAGTCGGAGTTAAACATCGACGCAGCGATGAGCTACGAAAGAAGGCCCCGACGATCTGTCCATCGTCGAGGCCTTTCTCATGGGCTGGTTGTTTGGGTCTGGTTTGTCAGGTCAGTGCACGACCATCGATTCGCCGCGCATTTCAAAGCGCGCACTCTTCATGGGCGATTTCACCTGCCGCTGTGAGTCCCCTATCCGCACGTTGACGCCCGGGAACATGGCGTCGGCAGCTTCGATAAAGACAGTGCGTAAGGCGGCACCCACCTTGGCATCGATGCCTTTCCGCTCGTTGAGGATCTCCTGGTGCGCCTGTACCAGTTGCCCTAGCTGCCTGACTGCGCGGGCAAGCAGCTTCTTCTGCGGCCCCGTTGAGGCAGCGAGCCTTTTCTAAATCGCCGCCACATCCAGTTTTTGCAACTGAAAACGGGACAGGTGACGCAGGATGAGTTTGTTGCTCTCTTCAAGTTTCCGATTGAGCAGATCGAGTTTCTTGGCCCCTGCTGGGTCCATCCCTGCTGTCAGATTTGTCATGTTGTGGGCGTTGGACCCGGCGACCTGCATCTGTATACCTGCCAATCTCCAGACCTCGCCGCCACCGATGCCACCACTTTTCGGCCCTTCGCCTCGTTTGACACCGATCACGCCGTCGGCATGCAGGATCGCTTGCGCGGAGTGGCTGCCGATCAGGATGTCACCGCCAGCGCGCACGCGGGCCTCTTCGATATAACCGACCCTGACCTCACCACGAGCGACAACTCGCGTGCGGCGTCCACCGATCCCGTGCCCGATGACGACATTGCCTCCTGCCACCATCGTCGCCCCCGCGTCGATGGACCCAAAGACCAAGACATTTCCCGTGGCTTCGACGGTGAAGCCCTGACCGACGGAACCCTTGATGACGATCTCACCGTTGAATTTGAGGTTGCCCGTGTCAAAGCCGACATCGCTGTCGATGACTAACGTGTCGACTACGGCGATCTCACCCGGAATCGACTTGATGGCTCCGTCGGTTTCTGCGTAGAAGTGGGTGACACCATGTACACCGTCTTCTGCACGGACATTGGAACCGGCTTTCACCTCGAGAGGACGACCGGCGCGGGCCGAAACTCGATTGCCCATCAGATCACGACCGTCGGCTCCATCGGTGGGCGGCATCAGGCGAGCGATCTCGGAGCACTCCTCCACATTGGCATCATAGGAGGCTTTGGTCAGATCGATGATCCCCTCTGCCGTCAGTCGACCATATCGCGCCGATTCTCCGGTCCCACTTTACCGATTCGGCGGCCCCACGCAACCCAGGAGAACGACCCGTCTACATCGTAGTCGCATACAACGGCATCGGCACTCAGCGTACGACCTGCAGAAAGGTTCTTGAGCAGTGCGGGATCCAGGTCGATGCGCCACTCGTAGTGTTGCTGAGTGCCCTTTCTCTGCCAGGCGACGGCGACCTCGGCGTCTGGATCAACCTGACGCTGGGCGTTTGGTTCCGTCTCCGCGCAGCGCGAATTGACGGATCGTCTCACCATTGTGAGCTAAGTCGAGATAGACCTCGACGCCATCCTCGGTGTCCCAACTGCGGTCCGGGCGGGTGCTGATCTGGACGTCGTCATCTTCGACCTCGAAGGCGATCAGCAGTGCGGACTCGTCAGGGTCGTAGGCCGAAACGCACCGATGCGTCCAGATCGGTGGCAGCGAGAGGGGCTGCCCCGTGTTCGGCATTCAACACTGGATAGCCCGGAATCGCCGAGGGCCAGTCCTCCAGATTCCCGTCGATGACAATGCCGTCAACGGGATGGGCAAGGCCGACGGCACCGTTGTGCGCACCAGCGACGGAGAGCAGAACCAGCAGCCGACAATGGCAGCCAGGACGGCGGTGCCCAGGTGGTGGGTGCAGGAGCGAGGGGGACGATTCATCTCACGCCCTGCGGCCGTCCCCTCTTGGGCGGTACACACCCTCATCCGCCCTTCTTCTTGACTTTCGACCAGGCATCGCGCAGGGCGACGGTCCGATTGAACACGAGGCGGTGTGATGTCGAGTCAGGATCGACGCAGAAATATCCCAGTCGCTCAAACTGACATCCTTCGCCGACCTTCAATTCAGCCAGAGCAGGCTCGAGGTAGCAGGTCGCCAATGTCTGCAAAGAATCAGGGTTCAAGTTGTCGAGCCAGTCTTCATCGTCGGCAACGTCGGTCGGGTTCTCCACCGTGAAGAGTCGATCATATAGGCGCACTTGAGCCTGCAACGCCGTCGAAGCCGCAACCCAGTGGAGAGTGGCCTTTACCTTGCGGCCGTCGGGCGAGTCACCGCCTTTGGTGGCCGGATCGTAGGTGCATCTGATTTCCACGATCTGGCCGCTCTCATCCTTCACAACTTGTGTGCACGTGATGAAATAGGCATAACGAAGGCGCACTTCGCGACCCGGTGCCAGGCGGAAGAATTTCTTCGGCGGATCCTCCATGAAGTCGTCGCGCTCGATCCACAGTTCCCGACCAAACGGGATCTGGCGAGTTCCCGCCAACGGATCCTCGGGGTTGTTCACACCCTCCAGATGCTCAACGTCACCTTCCGGGTAGTTCTCGATGACCACCTTCAACGGATTCAGAACACCCATAAAACGGGGCGCCACCTTGTTGAGATGGTCGCGCATATAATACTCCAGCAGAGACACTTCCACATTGTTCTCGCGTTTCGCCACGCCCACCTCTCGCCAGAAACGACGAATGGCCTCGGGTGGCACACCGCGACGGCGCATGCCCTGCAGGGTGGGCAATCGAGGATCGTCCCAATTGCTAACCAGGCCCTTCTCGACAAGCTGGAGCAGTCGACGTTTGCTGGTCACGGTGTAGGTGATGTTCCCGCGAGCGTATTCGATCTGCCGAGATGGGAAGATCCCCAACTGCTCGATATACCAGTCGTACAGCGGGCGATGGTCCTCGAACTCCAGCGTGCACAGAGAGTGGGTCACGCCCTCGATCGAGTCGCCCTGGCCATGGGCCCAGTCGTACATCGGATAGATGCACCATTCATCTGCAGTGCGATGGTGTGTCGCTCGCAGAATTCGATACATCACCGGATCGCGCAGATTCACATTCGGGGCCGCCATATCGATCTTGGCACGTAGCACCTTCTCCCCATCGGCGAATTCTCCCGCGCGCATGCGCTTGAACAGATCGAGACTCTCCTCAGCTGCACGATCGCGGTGTGGACTGTTCTGTCCTGGCTCGGTCAGTGAACCTCGCGTCGCCCGGATCTGATCGGCGGACTGATCGTCCACATAGGCCAGTCCCTTGTTGATCAGTTCACAGGCCCAGTCGAAGAGCTGTTCGAAGTAATCGGAGGCGTAGAGCTCACGCTCGCCCCAATCAAACCCAAGCCAGCGAATGTCCTCGATCATGGAGTCGACGTATTCCTGCTCTTCGCGAACGGGATTGGTATCGTCGAAACGCAGATTGCATCGCCCGCCGAATTGCTCCGCGATCCCAAAATTCACGCAGATCGCTTTGGCGTGACCCACGTGCAGGTAGGCGTTCGGTTCAGGTGGAAACCGCGTGACGACACCATTCGAGTTGCGGCCATCAGCCATGTCCGTATTGATAGCGTCACGCAGGAAGTCGTTCGGCCCGTCGTCGGTGTCGTCTGCGACAGGAGAATCGGTGGTCGCTGTCATCGTCTTTTTCAATATCCGTATTGGTCTTTGAAGGCTTGCAGCCGTCGATGTCGACCATCGACGCCGCGAGGCCATGGGCCAGAGGTGCCAGCGCCAGGAGCGGGTGATCCGTTCGCCTTGACGGGGCGATCAGCGGATACGCCAGGGCTCCTTCGCCGGCTGGGCCTGCTGTCGGTCCGGCAACAGTTGTCGCAGATGTCGTCCTGCGAAGGCGAACCCTTCCAAGCCTGGCATCCCACGGTCTTCGTTCTCTACGTCGAGCACATAGTTGTAGCCTGACTCACCGAGGGCGTGGATGATCTTTGACCAATTGAGGTCGCCGCGGCCGCAGACACGGTATTGCCACCACCAGTTGCCGATGATGCCCTGGCGGTAGAGCATGCGCGGACTCACTTCACAATCCTTCAGGTCAGCGTAGAACCACTTGCCGGCATACTCACGGATCACGTCTTCGGCGGGCATGATCATCATCCAGACCCAATGCGACGGATCGCATGACAGTCCGATGTGGTCCGATGAAACCGCGTCGAGCAGGCGATCCCACATGTCAGGATTGCACCCGATGTTGCCCATTCGTACAGCCACGTCCAGCGCAACCCGGATATTGCGGTCTCGCGCGTGGTCCGCGACAGGGGTAAACATCTTCCGATATCGCTCGACAAGCTCGTCGGTGCGATCCGAACCATTGCCCGGCGGCGATGAGAACATGCCGTAGAACTGCCCGTTCTTGACCGGTGCACCGCTGCCGGTTAGCACGACGGGGCACTCAAGTGCGGCCGCTGCGTCAATCGCACGGAGGAGTCGCTGTTGCTCTTGTTCGCTCGCGGACTCATCATCATCGAGGAGGTTACAGTGTGCCGTCAAACAAGCCAGGTAGAGTCCGTGGTTCTTCAGACTCTCTTGGAGAGGCGCCGAATCTTTGAGGATCTGCACCGGATCGGCGGCACCACGATCGGTGAGGCGGACACAGTCAAAGTCGTGTGCTCGCGCCCAGGTGGCGCATTCCTCCAGGGACCAGGAGTTGTCCGCGCCTGCAGTGGTGAAGAATCCGATGTCCAAACCGACCTGCGCCTCGTTTGACTGCGGGAGAGTCGTCTTGCCCCCGACATTCCCGACCGTAGATTCAGGCCCGCCCGAACTTGGGCCGTCGGGTCCAGATGTTGGATCCTTACACGGTCTCTGGTCCCTGTGCGGGAAAGCAGGAAGAGACGTGACGGTGGGCCAACCTAATAATATAGATCGCTGAGAAGGATAGAAGACACTGATGGCAACGTTGAACGAAAACTATCTGAAGCTGAAAGCCGGGTATCTCTTTCCAGAGATCGGCCGACGAACCCAATCCTTTGCCGATGCCCATCCCGATGCTGAGATCATCAAGATGGGAATCGGTGACGTGGTTCGCGGGATTCCACGCCCCGTGGCGGATGCTATGAAGGATGCCTGTGAGGAACTGGCCCACGATGAGACATTTCGCGGCTACCCACCGGGACAGGGGTATGACTTTCTCCTGGAACACATCGCGGAGCACGAGTTTGGCAGCCGGGGCGTGCAGATCGAAACCGACGAGATCTTCCTGTCCGACGGCGCCAAGTGCGACTCGGCCAACATCCAGGAGATCTTCGGTCTCGACAATGTGGTGGCCATGACCGACCCGGTGTATCCCGTGTATTGTGACTCCAATGTGATGGCGGGACGCACGGGCAAGGCCGATGACGAGGGTCGCTATGTGGGCCTCGTCTATTTGCCCTGCCTAGAGGAAGCAGACTTTGCTCCACCGTTACCTGACCGTCATGTCGATCTCATCTATCTGTGCTCGCCGAACAATCCCACGGGCGCCGTCCTCACCCGGGCAGACCTGGCGCGATGGATCGACTACGCTCGTTCCGAGCAAGCCATCATCATTTTCGATGCAGCCTACGAGGCCTACATCACGGATGATTCGATCCCCCACTCGATCTACGAATTGGATGGGGCGAAGGATGTGGCGATCGAGATGCGATCCTATTCCAAGACCGCCGGATTCACCGGTGTCCGCTGTGGCTTCACCGTCGTGCCAAAACAGGTGCAGGTCGTGTCGGCCGATGGCGCCCAGCACAGCCTGCACGGACTATGGAACCGACGTCAGTCGACCAAATACAATGGCGTGAGTTATCCCGTTCAACGGGGTGCGGCGGCCTGTTACACGCCGGAGGGAAAGAAGGCGGTACGGGAGCTCGTGGACTTCTATCTGGCCAATGCCACCATCATGCGCAAGCGTCTGACAGAGGCTGGGTATACGGTGTTCGGTGGGGACAATGCCCCCTATTTGTGGATCACCTGTCCCACCGGACTCGACAGTTGGGGATTCTTCGACAAGCTGCTGAACGAGGCGAATGTCGTCAGCACGCCCGGAGCAGGTTTCGGCGCCGCCGGCGAGGGGTATCTGCGCCTGTCGGCGTTCCAGCATCGCCATCTGGTGGAAGACGCGATGAATCGAATCTGCGCCTTGTGATGAATGCTCCGTCGGTCGAAATCGAAGACTCTTCGATCGAAAGAGAAGCTCCCAAGATCGAAAGCCGCGCCTCATGAAGGCGCAGAAGCGACGGGCCAAGATCGTTTGCACCATCGGGCCGGCGACGCAATCAGAGTCTCAATTGCGTGAGCTTGTGGAGGCGGGTATGGATGTGGCGCGTCTCAATTTCTCCCATGGCAGCCACTCCGACCATGCCGAGGTCGCGGGGCGTCTTCGTCGAGTTTCCGAGACAACCGGTCGTTCCGTTGCCCTTCTGCAGGACCTTCAGGGCCCCAAGATCCGAATCGGCCGCCTGCCGGGAGGGGCTCTCCATCTTACCGACCAACAGCGGATCCGCCTGGTCATCGGAGAATCGACCGACCAGGAGGGCTGCATCGCCACTCCCTACGAGCCGCTGTTGGGAGAATCTCGGCGGTCCGACCCGATCCTGTTGAGTGACGGCCTGATTCGATTGGAGATCACCGACGTCAGCTCCGATGGCATCGACACGGTGGTTGTGGAGGGCGGCATCCTTCGCGAACGAGCCGGCATGAACCTGCCGGGCGCCGGGACGGCCGTCGCGGCCCTGACGGCGAAGGATATCGACGATCTGGAGTTTGGCCTGCAACTCGGTGTCGACTACGTGGCCCTGTCCTTCGTACGGCAGTCGGCAGACGTCGAAGATCTGCGGCGCCGGATCGCTGAGCAGGGAAGCCACGCAGCCACCATTGCAAAGCTGGAGAAACCGCAGGCGATCGAACATCTGGATGACATCCTGAACGTGGCGGATGCGGTGATGATCGCGCGGGGTGATCTCGGCGTCGAACTGTCACCGGAGCGGGTGCCCTTTGTGCAGAAGGAGATCATCCGACGCGCCGCAGAGCGGCAGGTGCCCGTCATCACAGCGACACAAATGCTCGAATCGATGGTCGACCACCCGCGTCCGACGCGGGCGGAGGCATCGGACGTGGCCAATGCCGTGCTCGATGGGACAGATGCCGTCATGTTGTCTGCCGAGACCGCAATCGGCGAGCATGCGGTGGCAACGGTAGGCATGATGCATCGCATCATCGTTGAAACCGAGACCCATGCCAGCTACCTGCCGGGCCGAGGTCGCCGGCGCAGGGCTGACGATCGCGAGTCGCCCTTTGCCGATGCCATCGCCGAGGCGGCCAGTGGAGCCGCCTCCGATGCTCGAGCTCGAGCGATCGTTGCTTTTACCCAGTCCGGGTTCACAGCCCGGTTGATCTCCAAGTATCGGCCGTCCACGCCTATCATCGCCTTCACCCCCCATGAGGCGATTCGACGACGCATGGCCCTGTTCTGGGGTGTCGAGCCCCGACAGATAGAATTCGTGGAGGAGGCGGAGAAGATGATCGCCACCGTCGACGACGCCTTGCTGAGCGATGGCACCACATCTACGGGAGATCGTCTCGTCTTCATCGCCGGCACTCCATCCACCCGCCAGGGGACGACAAACCTGCTCAAGCTCCACCGGGCAGGTGATGAGGAATAGTCGCTGCCGACGCTTTGCGACATTTTTGTCCCATTTATTGGATCAGCCGCCATAAATGTAGTTGTCTGTGAGGAGTGGTTTTGCGACACTGGGTCCCAACCGAACGGGGGAAACATCCTTTGGCTGAAGGCGGGTGAGCGTTATAGCAGCTGATCACCAGTCGGCCTGACGCTGAAGATTTCGGTTGACTTCTGGAAACGGACTCTCTAAAGTATCTAAGCACGACTTAACTCGGTATTAATTAATTCTTAACAATTATCCACCCTATTTGGGCCTAATCTATGTCGACCGCAACAAACCCTCCGCGCGATCGAGCCCGTCCTAGGACATTCTCGGCCACAGACCGCGACTTCGGGATGTTAGAGGCGATTGCGCACTATCACGGTATAAGCAAGAGCGCTATGATCACCGGACTGATCCGCAAGGAATTCTGGCGCGCCTTCCCCAATGGCACTGAAGCTGTCCCCCTGGATGCCGGGGCGAAGGTGACGGAGTAAACCCATGACAGACACGTCCCTCGTCGGCCAACCGCCCGTAGCAGACGTTCCTGAAGAGGAACTGATTCGGCATGTCCAGCGCCTGCGTGCTGAAAAGAATGCCGTCATCCTTGCACACAACTACCAGATCCCTTCAGTCCAGGATGTGGCTGACTTCACCGGCGATTCGCTGGGGCTCTCGGTGGAAGCATCACGAACCGATGCCGACCTCATCGTCTTCTGCGGTGTTCACTTCATGGCCGAATCAGCCAAAGTGCTCAGCCCGGAGAAGTCGGTCTTTCTCCCTCACCTGGGTGCCGGTTGCGCCCTGGCCGATGCCATTACGGTGGAAAGCCTCGAAGAGTGGAAGGATCGGTATCCCGATCACACGGTGGTGACCTATGTGAATTCAACGGCGGAGGTGAAGGCGGAGTCAGACATCTGTTGCACGTCCGCCAATGCCGTGTCCGTCGTGCGCAGCCTTGATACGGACAAGGTCCTCTTTACTCCCGACAAGAATCTCGCGCGGTGGGTCGCCAAACAGGTTCCCGAGAAGGAAGTCATCGCCTACGATGGCGTATGCCCGACACACGACGTGTTGCGCAACGCGAGTGTGGACCGAACGCGCAAGGACCATCCCGAAGCAATCATCATCGCCCACCCCGAATGCCGCGAGGACGTCGTCGATGCTGCCCACGAGGTGTGTTCAACGACGGGAATGCTGGATGCAGTCGGTCGTTATCCTGACACCAAGACCTTCATCATCGCCACCGAAGAGGGGATGATCCACCAGCTCCGCCTGCGTTATCCCGGCAAGGAATTCGTCCCTGCCGATGGCTGCATTGGATGTCGTCTCCACTGCCCGTATATGAAAGTGACGGGGCTGCAGGATGTGTATTTCTCTCTTGCAGACGAGCGCTTCGAGATCACTCTTGATGACGATGTGATCGATGGTGCACGGATGGCACTGGAGCGTATGATGGCCGTTCCGCGAGATCATTGACAGCGGCCCGGGACTCGATCTGGAAACGAACCTGCTGAACAACATGCAGGCTCGGGCCGACCTGGCCGGTGGCAGACTGGAGATCGTACCTGAATCGGATGGCGCCGGTTGTTTGAGATTGCGCCTTCCCTGCAGACGTTAGGTAAGCTGAAAACATGACGACACTCATTCGTGTCATGCTTGTCGATGATCACCCGATCGTTCGAGACGGCCTGCGGGCGATGCTGACCACAGAGGAAGCGATGAACGTCATCGGCGAAGCCACCGACAGGGCCGGTGCCATTGAACTGGCCCCGACTTCGGCCAGATGTCGTGGTTACGTACATTGGCCTTCCCAATATCAACAGTCTGGAAGCAACCCGTCAGCTTCGAGCAGATCACGCTGAGATGCGTATTCTGATTCTCACGGTATACGAGAATCATGAGTATGCCCTGCGCGTCGCTCGCCTCGGCGCCAGTGGATACCTGATGAAGAATGTATTTTCCCCAGGATCTGTGCAGCACGATACAACCGATTCACGAAGGCGAAACGATCTTCCCCCCTTCGCTGGGTCCACTGATCGATACAGAACCCGCCGAAGCGCCTGCCGTCGAAGACGTCCAGAATCTGAGTCGACGCCAGCGTGAGGTCCTCAGTCTCATTGCGGAGGGACTCAGTAGCCAGGCGATTGCAACCCGCCTGGCCGCGAGTCAGAGGACGGTTGAGACTCATCGTCGACACATCTGTCATCGACTGCAGATTCGCACCGTCGCCAGTCTGACCAAGTATGCCATCGCCACGGGACTGACACGACTGGACTGGCGGCCATGACAGATCTACGTTGATCTGAGGCTCCATGTCGACCGATGTGGGGCCTTTTCTTCAACTGCGACCGGGTTTCGATTCGCTTGAGTGCACCCATCCTGATCACCGGCGCGACGGGCTTCATCGGCCGTTATCTCGTTCGACGGCTGAGTGCCGCCGGTGATCCGGCTCGCGTGCGATGTCTGGTGCGATCTGGTAGTGACGTTGCAGAGTTGGAACACCTCGGTGTCGAACTAATACGGGGCGACGTCACGGATTGGGAAGCACTCAGGGCCGCCACACAGGGCTGTCAGCAGGTCGTTCACCTGGCCAATCTGTATTCCTTCTGGGAACCAGACCCCAGCATCTACCGGCGAGTGAATGTTGAGGGGACCCGGCTGACCGCACAGGCCGCGATCGAAGCCGGAGTTGAGCTTTTCCTGCACGTGTCGACTGTGGCCATCTTTGGCCATCCCACGGAGGTGCCGTTCAACGAGGCGTCTGCACCTGGACCGCGACGGTTTAGCGAATATGCTCGAACGAAATACGAAGGGGACCTCATCGTGGAGCAGATGGCTCGAGAGGCCGCACTTCCCCTTACCGTCCTCTATCCCGGCTCGGTTCTCGGGGCTGGCGATCCCAAGTCGTCAGGGCGCTATATCGCCGACGTCGTCCGCCGCAGAATGCCGGCCACCCTGTTCGCGGATCGTGTCATCACGTGGGTTCACGTGAACGATGTTGCCCAAGCCCTTGAGAGACTGCTGGATGTGGAGGACGCGGTGGGACGGCGATACATCGTCGGCAGCGCCCGAATGACCTTCCACCAGCTTAACCGCCTGATCTTCGAAGCCAGCGGCGTCCGCCCCCCTCGCCTTGAAGTTCCAGATTGGATCTCCTTACTCAGCGCACGGCTGCTGACGGCAGTCTCCGACCTCACCGGCCATGCTCCGCCCTTTGGTCTGTCGGCCGATGTGGCGCGCACGATGATCGGTGGTGTACAGGCGGACGGATCCAGAATCTGTCGTGATCTTGGACTGACGTACACCGAGGTTCGAGTTGCCGTGGAGGAGGCTGTGGCCGCCCTGGAGGATGGAGCTTGAAGCGATGATTCCAGGTCGACTGTTGTGGGGAGACCTGCACAATCACAACGAGATCGGGTATGCGCAGGGATCTCTCGAACGCAGCTACGACATCGCCGAATCTCACCTCGATTTCTATGCGTTCACACCCCACGGTCAGAACACCGACGGATCGAATCTGACCCACTATCCCGTCGTCGATGATCGTTGGTCCGAGGTTCAGGAGGCGGCCAAGTCGCGGAATCGACCTGGTGAATTCACCAGCTTCCTCGCCTATGAATGGCATTCCACGCCTTGGGGGCATGTGCACGTCGTGTATGGTGACGACGACATGCCGCTGGAAAAGACGACCACCCTCACCGAGTTGCTGACCATCATGCGGTCCCGGGACGCGATACTGATTCCGCACCATACGGCCTACAGAGGTGGTGTCGATTGGGAATTGCGCGATGCTCAGCTGAGCCCACTCGTGGAGATCTTCTCAGAGCATGGGAGTAGTGAGCGTGACATCGGACTACATGCGGTGCTCGGTCACAGCGGCGGGCCCGGTGATCATCGATTCACAGTCCAGGCAGGGCTCGAGGCAGGGCACCGCGTGGGCTTCACGGCCGGTACGGACAACCACGATGGGTATCCCGGGGGCTACGGTCTTGGGCTGACCGGGGTCTTCGCCGACAGCAACTGTCGAGAGGACATTCTGCGGGCGCTGCGACAGCGTCGAACAGTCGCTGTCACGGGTGATCGCATCGAGATCCAGTACTTCTGTGGTACCGCCCCGTTGGGATCGGTGGTCGAGCCGGGCCATGGCGATCTGACCTACACCGTTCGCGGGTGGGACTTCATCAAGACCGTCGAGTTGCTCCGCGACGGCGTCCCCGTGGCGGTGCGCGTCCCCGACTACCAAAGCGAGATCCCCGAGGTCGGGCGGTATCGTCTTCGACTGGAATACGGTTGGGGGCCGATGAAGGGATATCAGGTCTACGACTGGCGAGGACAGATCGAAATCGACGCGGGTGTGATCGAACACGTGGCTCCCTGTTTCGTGTCGGATCCTTTTGATGAGGCTCGGCGCAAACGAATCGACGGCTGGTCGCCGGCGCAGGTGTCCTGGCAATCCCACACCTCTCGGGGCGGCTGGCTCACGACGCGCAATGGGACTCCGTACTGCAGCGCCAATGACGCGATCTGTCTCGAGATCACGGGCACACCTGAGACCGTCCTGCGGCTGCACCTCGACAACAAGACGGTCACCTCGCTGGTGGCGACCCAGCCGGACTGGACACATACACCGCGTCCGGGCGCCCTCGACGTTGAGGTGACCCTGGGTGATCTGCTGGCAGGTCGGCGTGGATTCTCAATGGAAGGCTCGCCAAGCTCTGTCGTGTTCCACCGTGCCGTGCCGGAGGCGCTCTACTCCATTCACGGCGCTCACACGCCGAGACCGACGGATGCCGCCTGTTACTACCTGCGCGTGACGCAGGAGAATGGACAGATGGCGTGGGCAAGCCCAATCTGGATCGACGCGGGGTGACCACCAACCGAGCTGCGCGATTTCAGCCAGTTGGTCGATCGTTACGAAGCTCTCCTGCGGACGGTCTACACAGGAGCTGTCGTCGGCAACGTCGAGGGGTATCCCTTCTATCACCTGTCCCTGTCCGGAGATTCCGCTGCCCCTCAGCGTTGGCTGTTGAGTGCAGGTATGCATGGCGACGAGCCAGCAGGGCACCTGGCACTGTTGGAGTTCCTCGAGACGGATGCGCAGAGTCTGCAGGGGCGCGTCGATCTGAACATTCTGCCCTGCATCAATCCGTGGGGCTACATCCACGATCGCCGTGAGAATGCACAGGCAATCGACATCAATCGGGCCTTTGAGGATAAGGATCTCGCCGAGGTCCGATTGTGCAAGACCGGGCTAGAAACTCAACACTTCGACTTGTTTCTGGAGTTTCACGAGGACTGGGAATTCGATTGAACTCCGTCTGGAAGAGACCGAGCGAGTCGGACCCGATCTGATCGACGCCGTGCGTCCATCACCGATCTACGAAGCATCGGAGGTAGAGGAGCTTCCCATCTCGGATGGGGTTGTCGACGGGACACCCGCCCAGTTGGATACCTTCGACATCGGCACTCAGCCTCTGCCGCTGGCTGTTCCAGACCGGACCGTGTACCCGATCCATCACGTCAGAGACGCCCTCGAAGGCGTGGGATCTGGCAGAGCGAGTGGCCGCGCATCTGCGCGTGGCGAGAGCCTGTGTGCGGTTGCTGGCCCCGCCCAGTTAGGGCAGATACTCACGCATCAGCGCTATGAAAGAAACTTGTCGACCTTCTCGCGGATCTTTTGGGGCCGCACAGGTTTTGATAGATAGTCGGTGACGCCAAAACGGGCCGCCGCCGTCAACATATCGGGGTCCGTCTCCGCTGTCAGCAGAACCACGGGTAATTTCCCCAAGACTTGGTGGCGTGACCACTTCTTGAGCATCGAAAGTCCATCCATTTGGGGCATGTGGATGTCGAGAAAGACGAGATCCGGGCGATTCGCCATGGCTGCACCGAGAGCGACGACGCCATTCTCCGCTTCATCGACCCGATGGCCCAGCCCGACGATGACCGTACGCAAAACCTTTGGATCATCGGCGAGTCGTCGATGACGAGGACCAGCTTCGCTGGCCCCTTCTTCGTGGGTTTGCTGGCCGGCGCGGGGGCTTCACTTGTCGAAGCGAACAGGTCTTCGACGGATTCTGATGGTGTCATGGTTGTCCCTACAGATAGCTGTTGATCAGAGCTTCCAACCACTCCTCCCGACCACTTGTCTTGGCCGCCTCTCCGTGCTTGTGCACATAGGCCTCCATATCCTCAAAACTGGCTTTACCGGCCAGAACCTTTCGCCCCATACCCCGTCGCCATCCGGCGTAACGGCGTTTGACGAAGTCTCCCACCTGGCCGTCTTCCATGATTCGATGGGCGATCTTGAGTCCGCGCGCGAAGGCATCCATTCCACCAATATGGGCGTGGAATAGATCATCCAGGTCAAAGGATCCACGACGAAGCTTCGCGTCGAAGTTCACGCCACCCGGCTTCAATCCGCCCTGCTTGAGAATCACCATCATCGCATAGGTCGTGCTGTACAGGTCGGTGGGAAACTGGTCTGTGTCCCAACCGAGAAGCAGATCGCCTCGATTGGCATCAATGCTGCCAAGCCGACCGGCAGCGGAAGCGACGGTCAGGTCGTGCTCGAAGGTATGTCCGGCGAGGGTTGCGTGGTTGGCTTCAAGATTGAGACTGAATTCATCGATCAGATCGTATGTGCGCAGAAAACTGAGCACTGTCGCCGCATCATAGTCGTATTGGTGTTTCGTCGGCTCTTTGGGTTTGGGCTCGATCAACAGCGTACCCTTGAAGCCGATCTTCTTCTTGTGCTCCACAGCCATGTGGAGGAGCCGCGCCATCTGATCCTGCTCTTGTTTCAACTCCGTGTTCAGCAGGTTCGAATAACCCTCGCGTCCACCCCAGAATACGTAGTTGACACCACCGAGGTCCTTGGTGCATTCCATGGCCTTCTTGATCTGTGCGGCGGCCCATGCGAATACATGGGGATCTGGATTCGTGCCCGCGCCATGGGTGAAGCGCTCGTGGGAGAAACAGTTGGAGGTCCCCCACAACAGCTTGATCCCCGTGTCTCTCTGGAGCTTCCTAGCCAGCCGCACGATCTGATCGAGACGTGTATTCGATTCGGCGAGTGTGTCCCCCTCGGGCGCGATGTCTCGATCGTGGAAGGCCCAGAAGGGCGCGCCGAGCTTCCCGGTGAATTCGAAGGCGGCTCGCATCGTGTCCTCGGCCCGCTGCATTGGGTCGGTGGCTACGTCCCACGGGCGATCGTACACGGGAGTGGGTCCGAAAGGATCGGTGCCGCCCCCTTTCATCGTATGCCAATAGACGACGGAGAACCGCAGATGCTCCGCCATCGTCTTCTTTCCTACCTTCTCCCCTGCATTGTAGCAGCGGAACGCGAGGGGATTCTTCGTCTTGGGCCCTTCGTATTTGATCCGGCTTATGCCGGGAAAAAATTCTTTCATCGCTCCCTGTCTCCCTGCATCCGGGACATTTGTCGTTCAGCGCCTGGGGATAATCAACAGTGAGGCCTACGTCAGGTCGAGTAGCTGACCCGGTTCGTGGATGATGTGCTGAGCGTGATGGGTGCGCAGTTCCTCTTCGTCACGGAATCCCCACGTGACACCGACAGATATCATGCCTGCTGCCTGGGCCGTCATCATGTCGATGCTTGTATCGCCCACATACAGGCAGCGGGTGGGATCTACCCCGAGAATGCTGCTGACGGCGAGAGCGCCTGTGGAATCGGGCTTGGGCGGAGTCGCCTCATCGACGCCGCGCACGTGCGCGAAAGCCCAATCCGCGAGCAATCGTTCAACGGTAAGGCAGGTGAAGTCGTGGGGCTTGTTGGACAACACGGCGAGAGGAATCCCCTCGGCAAACAGCGAGTTCAGCATGGACGCAATTCCATCGTAGGGACGGCTCGTGGCGTCCCAGCGACGGCCATACTCTTCTCGCAGGATGGCCAGGCATTGCTCATGCTTTGCCTCACTGTCCTGTTTCGGTAGGATGCGCTGCACCAAAGCCGACATTCCACTGCCGACAAAATGCCGGTAGGCCTCGACAGGGTGGGGTGCGAGTCCCAACCGTTCCAGTGCGGCGTTGCTTGAATCGGCCAGATCCTGGAGAGTATCGAGGAGCGTCCCGTCCAGATCGAACAACACGGCCGCCACTCGAGTCTGCATGCGGTTAGTCTTCCGGGGTCACGTAGGCGGCGGTGATGCCGCCATCGACGGTAAAGCTGGTCCCTGTCACGAAACTGGATTCGTCGCTGGCCAGATAGAGCGCTGCACGGGCAATCTCTGTGGCCTCGCCGAATCGACCCATGGGAATATGCACCAACCGCCGCTGACGTTTTGGTTCCGTGTCCAGATACTTCATCAGAAGCTCCGTGCGCAGAGGCCCGGGACACAGAGCATTGATGCGTATCTCCTCGCGCGCATGGATCACTGCCAACTCCCGCGTCATGGCCAGAACCCCGCCCTTGCTCGCCGTGTAGGCCAGTTGTGGCGTCGCCGCACCGAGCAAAGCGACAAAAGATGCCGTGTTGATGATCGAGCCTCCACCCGCCCGGCGTAGGGCGGGGATGCCATGCTTGCACCCCAGAAACACGCCTTTGAGATTGACCTGCATCGTCAGATCCCAGATGGCCTCCTCCGTCGACTCGGCATCCCCATCATCAATGTGGGATATCCCGGCATTGTTGAACATGACGTGGAGAGCACCGAAATGCTCTTCTGTATCGGATACCATGCGGGCGCAGTCCGCGTCCCGACTGACATCGGCGACGATACTGACTGACTGCCCCCCAGAGTCTGCGATCTGAGCCTGTGCTGCTTGGGCCGCACCCGCGTCGACATCAACGATGGCCACGTGCGCACCCTCGGCTGCAAAGAGACGACTCGTCTCCAGACCAATCCCGCTGCCGCCACCGGTGACCAGTGCCACCTTCCCCTTCAGTCTGCCTTCAGTGCTCATTGTCGATTAGCCACCTTCTATCACCTGTTGTCCGCTTGCCGCCTCCACGAGGCGATTGAATAACGCTTGCTGACGAGGATCCTCCTCGGCCGTCAACTCAGGATGCCACTGCACGGCCAACATCCATGACGCCGGCTCCCGTAGTTCGAGTCCTTCGATCGTCCCGTCTGGTGCCCGCGCACTGACCCGCAGATTAGGAGCCAGTTCATCCACCGCTTGATGGTGCCACGATGCCGACCAGAGGGTTCCTTCACCTACGACCGATGCGAGCAGCGTCTGAGGTTCGATGACGATATCGTGCATCGCCGGACGCCGAGGCGCCGTTCGATGGGCAACGGCTGTGCCTTTTTGATCGGGAACATGGCCCACGAGGGTTCCGCCGAGCGCGACATTGGCGACTTGAAGACCTCGGCAGATACACAGGAGAGGGAGCCCCGATTCAAGGGTCGACTTCGTCAGCGCCAGTTCGGTGCCGTCCCGGGACAGATCAGTCATGTACATCGTATCGTGCGACGTTCCTGCATAACAAGACGGGTCGATGTCGCCACCGCCGGCAAGCACGAGGCCATCGATCTGTGCCAGCCAGTGGGAAGGCTCACAGGCGCCACCGGGTGGCAGAAGTACGACATCTGCTCCTGCACGGCGCAGGGCGTCGACGTAATTGGCGGGCAGCGTGTAGTTGTCGTCTTCAGCGCGTCCGTATGTGGTGATGCCAATACGCACCGGCATCCGTCCGCCCGCCTCAGCCGCGCTCAAAGTAGCGCGCCCGCTCCCAGGTGGTCACGGCCTGGTCGGATTTCAGCTGCTCGGTCCTGAAAAAGTGCAGATAGTGATCCACGACGCGATCCGAGAAAGTCTGGCGCAGAAAAGCGGACGAATCCATGGCATCGATCGCCTCGTGGAGTGTCGTGCAGACGCGTGGAAGTGCGGCTGCACCGTACACGTCTCCCTCAAAGATGGGTGGCGCTTCGTGCCGTTTCTCAATCCCGTCGATTCCAGCGGCGATCGTGGCGGCCATCGCCAGATAGGGGTTGGCATCGGCACCTGGGATCCGGCATTCGATCCGCAGACTGGGGCCGTCACCCACGATACGGAAACCGGCTGTCCGGTTGTCGCGACTCCAACCCAGAACCGTCGGTGCCCAGGACTGGTGGATGTATCGCTTGTAGCTGTTGGGATAGGGAGCATAAAAGGGCATCAACTCGGGTGCATGCTTCATCCATCCCCCGAGAAAATGTCGAAAGAGGGGGGAGACGCCCAAGGCCGTCTGGGTGTCGATCCGAACATCCCCGACGAACTGATTCGTCGAGATCTCCGGATCCCAGAGACTCAAATGCAGATGCATACTGGACCCGGCCAGTTCCGAATCCCATTTGGCCATGAAGGACACGGACACATCTTGCTGCCAGGCGATCTCCTTGCACCCGTGTTTGTAGATCACGTGACGATCCGCCATCTCGAGAGCGCCCGCGTATCGCAGATTGATCTCGTGCTGCCCGGGCCCCCACTCGCCCTTGCTGAATTCGATGGGAATGCCGCTGGCGTCCATCTGCCGACGAACGGCTCCGTGATACGCTTCTGATTTGGTCCCCTGCAGGATGTGGTAGTCCTCGATGTAGCTGCCCGACGTCTCCAGCTCCTGGTATCTCTTCGCCGTCGCTTCATCGTAGGAATCCTTGAACAGATAGAACTCCAACTCGGTCCCCACCTTTGCTGCATATCCGGCCTCAGCCAGGGCCTGTAGTTGTTGCCGCAGCATCGAACGCGGGGCTTCTGGAACCAGTTCATGATCGGGCGTGTGCAGATCACACAACACCATGGCACTGCGTTCCAGCCAGGAGATCTGGCGCAGGGTGCTCAGGTCAGGAACACAGTGAATGTCGCCGTAACCAGATGCCCAGTTGGCAAACTCATATCCTTCGACAACATCCATCTCCATATCGACGGTGAGCAGATAGTCACACGCATGCATCCCAGCCCCTAGGGTCTGCTCGAGGAAGAACGCCGCCGTGATTCGTTTGCCCATGAGCCGACCGTAGAGATCGGGAAACACGGCCAGAACCGTGTCGATCTGGTCATCAGCCACCAGCTGACGCAGCTCGTCGATGTGCAGGCAGCCACGGGGTCGGTTCGTCATTTACCAACTCGATCGCGAGGGGGAGTTGCACAGTGTACGTCCTGCCCTCGGCGAGCCGCAAGCTGGCTCGCAGCGCCGGGTTTCCGCTTCTTACTGCATTGACCGACGATCACTGGCAGGGTGCCTGGGAGTGTGCAGATTCCAGGACCATTCCAATCCGAAAGAGCGAGAAACCATGACGGTACTGTTCGAGGAGATGACACGTGAGCAGATCAAAGCGGTGGCGCCCCGTGCCGTCGCTGTGATGCCCACGGCAGCGACGGAGCAGCACGGACCTCACATGGCTGTGGGCACCGATACTCTGCTGTGCACGACAGTCGCCAAGCGGGCGGCGGAGGCGGCGGCAGACGAAGTCCCCGTTGTGATCACACCACCGCTGCCCTTCGGCTCCTCCCATCATCACTATCCCTTTGGTGGGACTTTATCTCTGACGAGTGCCACCTTCGCCGGAGTCGTGGCCGAGGTGCTCGAAGGGCTCGTGCGCACCGGCTTTCGCCATCTGGTGGTTCTGAATGGGCACGGAGGCAACAAGGATCTGGTCGGGATGGCCAGCCAGGACCTGGTCAATCGTCTCGACTTCCCTGCCACCGTCGCCTCCTGCAACTACTGGGACATCGCCAAACCTGCTTTGGTAGAAGCTGATCTTCTGCCGGCACCGCGAATCCCGGGCCATGCAGGCCACTTTGAGACATCGGCGATTCTTGCGTTGCGACCTGACTGGGTCGATGAAGAGGCACGCGGCAAGGTCCGAGACATGGCCGAAGAAGGATCCGGCCTAGACGTCGACCTTACGGGCGCCGTCGTGCAGACCTATGGTGCATGGGGAAAAGGTCCGGGACACACGGACAATCCAGCTGAGGCAACGGCCCAGCTGGGTGAGAGCATGCTGCAGATCATCGTGGCTGAGGTCGCCCGTTTTTATCGGGACTTCGCCAAGGTCCCCGGCCCGATGCTAGACTAAGATCGGAGGAGCCATGGGCAACCCTGATACTGCAATGCGTGACACAGCTTTTGAGATGGCCACGTCCAACATTCGTTATGGCCAGGGGGTCACGGCGGAAGTAGGAATGGATGCGGCCGACCTCGGGCTGCGGCGAGTGCTCGTCGTCACCGACGCGAATCTCGCGCAACGATCACCCGTGGCCGTCGTGCGTCAATCTCTCGAGGATGCGGGGGTGACCCATGAACTGTTCGATGGCGTACGGGTGGAACCGACGGACGCGTCCTTTCAGGAGGCGATTCGCGTGGCCACGCCAGGCGAGTTCGACGGCTACATCGCCGTCGGAGGGGGCTCGAGCATCGATACCGCCAAGGCGGCCAATCTCTACGCCACCCATCCGCCCGATGACTTTCTCGACTACGTCAATGCCCCGATTGGCGCCGGAAAGCCCCCACCTGGTCCTCTCAAACCGTTGATCGCGATTCCCACCACGGCGGGAACAGGATCGGAGACGACGGGGGTCGCCATTTTCGATCTGGTAGAGATGGAGGCCAAGACGGGGATCGCCCATCGGCGTCTCAAACCCATCTTGGGGATCGTCGACCCCGACAATACACGCCAGTTGCCCCCCGCCGTAGCTGCTTCGTCGGGACTCGACGTTCTCAGTCATGCCCTGGAGTCCTACACGGCCATTCCCTACGACGAGCGCCCCCGACCCGAACGGCCCATCTTGCGGCCTGCCTATCAGGGAGCCAATCCGATCAGTGATCTGTGGTCGCTTGAAGCCCTTCGACTGGTGTCGACGTATCTGCCACGAGCCATCAACGGAGAGGACGACGTCGAAGCGCGAGGTCAGATGCTCCTTGCCGCTGCCTTTGCAGGCATCAGCTTTGGCAACGCCGGTGTACACCTACCCCATGGTATGTCCTATCCGGTGGCCGGAAAGGTTCGTGATTACCGACCGCCGGGGTACGATGTGGACCATGCGATGGTGCCGCACGGGATCGCCGTGATCGTCAACGCCCCGGCCGTATTTCGCTTCACGGCGCCGGAGAATCCCGGCCGGCATCTGCGGGCGGCTCAGGTTCTGGGAGCCGAGACGACAGGCGTGAGCGACGCTGATGCGGGACAGGTGCTGGCGGACCGGATCATCGAGATGATGAGAGATCTGGGCATGCCGAATGGCCTCCAGGAGATCGGCTACACCGGCGCCGATATCCCTGCCCTGGTGGAGGGCACCCTGCCGCAACACCGGGTGACGAAGTTGTCTCCACGCCCGGCAGAGTCAGAACACCTGGCCCAGCTCTTCGAGGATGCGCTGCGGTACTGGTAGCCTTGGTTCACGGCGCTCGACGCTCACTGGCGGCAAGCACTAGAGACAACCAGTTGCTGAACACAACCCGGCCGAGTCCGTTCATCGTGGGCAAACGCGTTGTGGCCTCTTTGAGAAGGGACGCCGACGTCTGCTGCGTCGCGACCACATCGGCGGCGAACAGATCGGCCATCTCCCGAATCTGGTGTTCGTCGATCTCCATGTGGAACAGAGTGCCGTAGATAGCGCGTCCGTAGACGAAGGCCTGGCAGGCCGTTTTCTCCGAATGCGCCAATGGCACTGCGCCATCCGGCACCTCAAAGACATCGCCGTGCCAATGAAACGCCGAGAACTGGCCCTGCTGCTCGGCATGGACCGTAGACCACACCGAGTCGGCTGCCGCCAGCTCTGACAAGAGAACATCGTGCCACCCGATTTCTGGGCCGATCTCGTTGCGATGCACGCTGGCACCCAGGGCGGCGGCCAGCAACTGGCTTCCGAGACACACGCCGAACACCGGCGAGTCCGACTTCACGGCTCGATTGATCAGACGCAGTTCGTCGGCCAGATAGGGAAACTGGGTCTGTTCGTACACACCCGCAGGCCCACCCATCACGACGAGACCGTCGAAACCTCGCATGCGTTGCGGAATCGCTTCTCCGTCGTATCCGTGGACAATCTGTACCTCCATGGAAAACTGGGTCAGCACCTGCGCATAGATGCCAAGAGTTTCGGCGGGATGATGCTGCAAGACGAGCACTTTCGGCAGCGTTATGACCTCGATTCGTTGTCATCAGAGGGCAAAACGGTGCCTTCACGAGCAACGCGGACGGGCTCTCTTTGTAGACGAACTCCGAAAACGTCTTCCACAGTTCGTTGGATCTGATGAGCCAGTGCCAACAGGTCCTGCTCTTTGCCCGATCGACTGACGAGCGCCAGGGCGTGTCGATCTGAAACAGCAGCACCCGACTGCTGAGTACCCCGAACGAATCCTGCCTGCTCGACCAGCCAGGCTGCAGGTAGCTTGTGACCTGATTCCGAGTGCGAATCCGACGAAGGATAGGAGGGGATCTCAGAAGCCGGATCTCCGGTGTGAGATCTCCATCTCATGACGGTTTGCTCGTATTGGGCCGACGTGAGAATTGGATTCAGGAAGAATGACCCCGCTGAACGCGTGTTCGGATCGGAAGGATCCACCACCATCGCCTTGCTGCGACGAAGTCCGAGCACAACATCTCGCACCGCCGCGGCGGCTCGCCCCCCGTCGAGACGGTCCAGTTCAACGCCGGCCACCTGCAGTTGCTGGGCTAATTCAGGATACCGAATCGTGGGGCGCGTATCGCGTTCGAGCCGATAGGTAACACGTGTAACGATATATCGATCTCGATCGCGACCCTTGAATCGACTGTCGCGATAGGCAAATTCGCAGGCTTCGTTGTCGAACACGACCGTCTTCAACGTCGTGCGGTCAATCGCCTCGACCTGGACGAGGACGTCGCTCACCTCCTGGCCGTAGGCGCCCACATTCTGTATTGGCGTGGCCCCCACATAGCCGGGAATTCCGGAGAGACATTCCAGTCCAACCATGCCCGAGGCAATGGTGGTCTGAACCAGACCATCCCAGTCCTGACCGGCAGCGACACGCAACTCAGCCTTCGCCTGGCTCATGTCGGTATCGACGCCTGCCAACTCGATTCGAAGAACGAGCCCGTCCAGTCCTGCATCTGAAAACAGGGTGTTGCTGCCGCCGCCCAACACGTGGACAGGAATCGACTCTGTCGCCGCCCACTCCAGGGCCCCGAAGATCTGCTCGATCTGCCTGCAACGCACCAGATACCGAGCCGGCCCGCCGATCCCGAGGGTTGTGAGGGGTGCCAGTGAAACCTGTTCGTCAATATCCATGCGTGGGATCGTCTCTTCGGATCGGGCCGTCGGTTGCCGGACGGGCGCCGGCCCGGGTATCTTCCCGACTCACCCTGCGCCGGACGGCAAGCTCAAGGTAGTGGGCAAAGCAACTTTGTGCATATGAACGATATCTTCCTCGTCAACCTGTCGGGACGCGACCGGCCCGGGCTGACAGCGCAGGTGATGGACATCCTCGCTCACCACGATGTGGGAGTTCTCGACGTGGGTCAGTCGGTCATCCACGACACGTTGTCTCTGGCCCTGTTGATCGACGTGGCACAGCAATCCGAGGCGGGTGTGATGAAGGATCTCGTCATCCACACTTCGGGCCTCGATCTCGACCTGCGTCTCACGCCTGTTTCAAGGGACGACTACGAGGCGTGGATTCCCCATCAGCGGCAGGGTAGATACATCGTCACTTTGCTGGGGCGGGGCATCAACACGCGGCAATTGGCATCCATTACCCGTATTGTTTCTGAGCAAGGACTGAATATCGGAGACATGACCCGCTTGTCTGAGCGTCAGCCGCTGGCGCCCGACACCACAGGTCCGCGATCATGCGTCCAGCTCAGTGTAGTCGGACAACCGGTTGATCTGGCCCAGACGCGCAGTCGATTTCTTCAGATCTCCTCAGAGTTGGACATGGACGTCGCTTTCCGGGTCGATGACATCTATCGCCGTCACCGGCGAGTTGTCGTGCTGGATATGGACTCAACCCTGGTGCAGGGCGAGATCATTGATGAATTGGCCATCGCCGCCGGTGTCGGTGAGCAGGTGGCGGCCATTACGAAGCGGGCGATGCATGGAGAACTGGATTTCTCCGCCAGCTTTCGGCAACGTGTGGCCTTGTTGGCCGGTCTACCGGCTTCGCGTCTCGATGAGATCGCCGCACAAGTTCTGTTGACGGAGGGTGCTCAGCGTCTGATAGATACACTGAAGAGGCTCGGGTACCGTGTGGCGATCCTCTCCGGGGGGTTCACATGTTTCGCTCACCATCTACAGAAGGCACTTGGGATCGACGAGGTCTTCGCCAACGAGCTCGACATCGTGGACGGCAAGGTGAGTGGACAAGTTGTGAGTGACATCGTCGACGCTCAACGAAAAGCAGATCTGTTGTGTCAGATTGCCGAGGCAGAGGGTGTCGGTCTCGAGCAGGTCGTGGCTGTGGGAGACGGAGCAAACGATCTGAAGATGTTGAGCCTGGCGGGACTCAGCATCGCCTTCCGTGCCAAGCCGGTGATTCGACGCGAAGCGGGTCAGTCTCTGTCGACCATCGGGTTGGATGGAATTCTGTATCTGATGGGGATTCGCGATCGGGAGATCATGAGCGAATGAGGACCGCCATTCCGGAACAGAAACGGAAGCTGCCCGGCGTTGCAGATGCCGAGACGATCCTGCGAACTTGCGTGCACTGTGGGTTCTGCAACGCCACCTGCCCCACCTACTTGCTCACCGGCAACGAGTTGGAGGGGCCTCGTGGACGCATCTACCTGATGAAGAATGCTCTCGAGAATCAGGACGGGGCAAGTGCGCGCACGTTGGAGCATATCGACAATTGCCTCGGGTGCCTGTCCTGCGAGACCACATGTCCCAGCGGTGTGAACTACGCTCACCTGCTGGAAGATGGGCGGACCCGGCTCGAACCTCTGCGACGCAGAGCCGTCGGCGACCGTCTGCAACGCGCCCTGCTGGCCAGACTCCTGCCCAGCCCACGGCTCTTGAGACCTGCTCTGCATCTGGCACGATGGCTCCGTCCTCTGCGGTATCTACTGCCTTCGAAGGCTGCAAGGATGCTGGGCGCCGTTCCCACACGGTTGACGAGGGCACAGATTGCCACGCCAGGTGTCCATCGCCCCGCGGCCGAGACGAAGGCACGGGTCGCCTTGCTGACCGGTTGCGCTCAGCAGGTCCTGGGTGCACAGATCAATGACGCCGCCGTGCGCCTGCTGACACGGATGGGGATGGAAGTAACGATCCCATCCAACACGTCCTGCTGTGGGGCGCTGACCCATCACATGGGAGAGCGCACCCGCTCACAGGAGATGATGGCGAGGGCCGTCGATCAGTGGGAGGAACTGCTGAACGCTGGGGTCGAGGCGATTGTGCTCACGACATCGGGATGTCAGACGGCGGTCGCCGACTACGGACACCTGTTCACAGGTTCAGACCGCGCCGCAGCCGCGCAACGCGTGTCTGCCGCGGCGTGTGACATCACACAGTTCCTGGACCGATGGGCGCTACCCGAAATCCGAGAGATGCGTTCCATTCGTCTCGCCTATCATGATGCGTGTTCGATGCAGCACGGGTTGCGGTGGACACAGACGCCACGTGAACTTCTACGTCGAACGGGCGCCCATGTCCTCGAGATTCCGGAAGGCCACATCTGCTGTGGCAGTGCGGGGACGTACCATCTCTTGCGAGTCGACTTTTCGACCCAACTGCAAGAGCGAAAAGCCATTCACATACGGGAACAGAAACCGGATGTGGTCGTCTCCGGGAACATCGGCTGTCTTGAGCAACTGGCCAGCGCCGTTCCGGAGACACCTTTTGTGCACACCGTGCAGTGGCTCGACTGGGCGACGGGCGGACCGTGCCCACCCGGACTGGAGGAGCTCCTCGCTGGCCCACAGATCACTCCCTCTTCGACGACGGAAGCGGCATCGTGACCAACCGTGGCCCCTCCTCTCGCCTTGTACGTTCAGTGTTCTTGATGTTCTTGGTGGTGCCCACCCTCTGGGCAGTCGGTCGCTGGACGGAGCCCCCCATCGGTGTGGACGCCGTGTCTGCCGTGACGCCGGGTCATGTCTCCGTCGTGGGCGCTCGGATGCTGCCAGAAACATTTGATGCGGCGGCGGCAGACTCTCTCGTGCGCAGAGCCATGTATTTCAGCGGTGGCGTGCACAAGCCGTTTGACGGAGATACGCGTTGGGTCCTCATCCGTGCTGCCCACGATGTCGCCCCGGCCGCCCGTGCGTCTCATCTGCTGATCCTTGAGGCGACACTGTTGGCGATTCGAAATGCGGCGGCTGAAGCGGACCTGGCCTTGCTGGTGGGGAAATTGGACGGCGGCGATGACACCTGGCACACCCAGATCGCCCAACAGCTTCAGGGCCCTCGGTTGGCATCGATAGGCGTAGAACTGCTTCTGGTTTCAGAAGAGGAGACTGAGGCCATCGACGTCCCGGACAGCGGGATGGCAGCCGACTTCTACGATTTACCCATTGCCCTGTTGGAATGTGATGCCGTGATCAACATCGCCCATGCCGGAACGCCTCTTGCCGCCCTGAAGAATCTGAGTGGGCTCGCACGTCCGACGTCTCAGACCACCGATGCCGATGCGGTATTGGTCGACCAGGCGCTGCTGGCAGAGGTGAGTTACACACTTAGCCATCTGCAAGTGCCGGGCGGTGAACAGATGATCTTGGCCAGCCGTGATGGTGTCGCGATCGACCGTGTGGCCGCGCAGGTCACGGGAGCCGCCAGCGACAGTGCCTCGCTGGCGGCGCTGCATCTTGCTCACACGCGTTTTCTGGGACAGTCAGACCTGGCGGACATCAAGGTCAGGGGAGCCGACGTGCCAGGAACCTGGGTCGCCCCAAGAAAGGATGACCCAGAAGAAAATGAAACTGAGTAGTCGTGTCGCCTACAGAACCATCTCGACAAGACCAAGACTCTTGCTGTCCAGTCGGTTGAGATCTGGAATCTCAAATCGATTGCCATCGACGTCCACCAGCAGCAGTCTGTGCTCGCCCAACCACTGAGCGTTCTCAGCCGCATTCTGTACGACGAATTCGCGTTCGCCTCGATTCGTTGTGACTTCCCAGTAGGAGGCTCCGAACTCGTTGCGGACCGTGTCGACGCGTTCAATCGTCGACGTCAGGTATCGTCGATCCAGCTCTTCTTCGATGATCTGCAGCATCTGTTCATCGACCTGCTTGAGATCTGGGAACATGCAGATCTCTTCGTCCTTGGCGTCGAGAAAACAGACATACCGCTGTGGGTGCGACAATGGAGCGGCGCGCACGATCTTGACCCGCGTGTAAGACCGATCCCCATCGATGGTGAGTCGCAGAGTCCAGGCCGGCTCCCTGAACAGTCGCACTGACGCCAAATCGACGTTCTCCGGATGAGTGACCGTGATAGGCGTAACGGCATGTTTCTTTGCCGGTTTGCCATTTCCCTGTGCTGCGTCTGATTCGCTCATCACCATCATCTTATTCTCAGTGTTTCCGTCGAGTCCAAGCCATGCATGAACTGTCGTAAGCACAACATTGAGAGTGTTGTGTGCAACAATCCGCTCTCAGCCCACAGAGCTTTCCTCCAGCGGTCCGTAGACCATCCACATGTAGGAGTAGAAGGCCAGCAGTGTTCCGAGAGACAGTTTCTTGGACAACACTTCCTGTCCGCCGAAATACCAGACGATGATCACACCAAACCCGGTAAGGAAGGAGATGGTGGCGAAGAAGACCGTGCGATTGACGCTCGTCTCGACGCCGATGTCGGTGATCTTCCGATTCAGAATCCCAAAGGCATCGATCTCCCTCTCCTGCTGCGCAAACGCTTTGACCACCCGAATACCAGACAGCGCCTCAGCGACCCGATCCGTCAGATTCGGCCATGTCTTACCCCACCGCGCGAAGAATCGACGCATGCGTTTCCAGAGCACGACACTCCATCCAAGGATGAAGGGCACCGGAATCAGCGTGTACACCGTCAGTTCCCAGCTCATGTAGAGCAGGAAGCCGAGAATCCCGAAGATCATCATGCCATTGATCAGCAGATACGGCAGGCCATCCACGAGAAAGTCCTGGAGGCGACCGGTGTCTCGTGTCACACGAGACATGAGAGCACCCACCTTCCGCTTGTCGTAGAACTGAAGCGATAACATCTCGAGTCGGCGATACAACTGAGAACGGATGTCGGCCGTCGCCTGTGCGCCAAGCCAGGCGACGATCCATCCATGCACCCATTCGGCACCCCAGCTCACCACACGAATCCCGATCAGCGTCAGAACGAGAAAACCCAGCAACCTGACTCTTTCGTCGAGGGATGCTGGGTTATCGGTGACAGGGACCAGGACGTCATCGATGATATGACGGGCGACCAGTGAGGGGGGCCAACTCCGCCAGGGTGGTGACGATGGAGGCAACAGCGAGGGTGACCGCCTTCCACCTCTACGGTGAGATGTATCCGGTGATCCTCTTCATCGTCGACCACTTGCGGATACATGCGGGACACTTCCGAAAACTTGGCCGCCTCGGTGCTGGTAAAGGCAACCGAGAGGGTCGGCTCGTCATGGCGCTCGATCAGCAGGCGACCCCCGCCGACAAGCGCCTCAGTATGGGCGTGCACGACATCCGCGATGGCTGTGTCGATCACCGCCCAGCCAGCCGGTTGCTGACGAACAACCAGAACTCGGTCTTCTACGACCACAAGCCACTGGTCTCCATAGTGCAGACCATCTGCAGCCAAGTCGGTGCAGACGCAGATCCGAATATCTGCTACGTCGACACCTGCCGCAGCCAAGGTCGAGACCACTTCCAGCGGCGCGGGCTCGATCAAGGTGGCATTGTGGATGGTTTTTGCGACGGTGGTCATACTCGTGCCATTCGATTCAGTGATGCAGGTAGCAGTGAGGGCCGCCGATCCGATGTCGCATCGGACCGACGACCTACGTCTGTCTGACCGGCCCTAGGGCTGGCTGGGTCTCGCCGACGACGACGTTGACGGGCGAAGGGTGTTTCGATCTTGTACTGGCGACACAGGCGGCCGAATGTCCCACCAGCGATGCCGAGAGCTCTACTCGCGTCGGCGTTGCTGTTGTACACCCGAGCGGCTCGCTCGATCCAGTCACGTGGAATCTTCTGCATGGCGCTGATCTCCTTCGTTGCTGCGTTTTGCGGTCCCACCTTCCGGTTCCTTGGCCGGGAGGCGGTTCCCACGCTGTGATCGGGTCCCTTTCCCGTCTCGAACGGGGTCATCGACAAAAAAAGCGGCTGCTTGCTCTGTCCCGATCCTTCCAGAGCCTGCAGCCGCTCGTAAAAAAAACGAGCCGTAGGGAGCGGATCCCTACGGCTCGAGTCTCTTTGCGCGTTCGCGCGAACTCTCAACCTTTAGGATCTCTTCCCGCTGCAGGCCGGCTATTATGCTTGATGACGGCCATTTTCTTCCTGACGTCGCTGACAGCGACATCTGCCATCATCCCTGCCGGCCACATAGTATGCGATCGGACACATTCGATCTGAAACCGTTCGATCAGTCGCCCATTACCCGTGGCCAGATGGCCAAAGTGCTGATGCCGGGCATGCGTACCGGAAGTTGCCCCGGAAAGCATGCCAGCCGCACTGAAGCCGGCGCAGGTAAACCCGGCCATTTCCTGGCCGGTGCTGGTGATCGGGTTGGGGTTCATCGTCATTCCGTTGAATAGGGCCGCAGTGTTTGCGCAGTCTGCGGCGTACTGAAAGTCATGATAGACAGAAGACGTTTTTCTACTGTCTGGTGCTTTCGAAGCGACGATTCTGACCTCTGCTTCGAACGATGTCCAAACTATCCGCGGCGCCAACATATTGTCAAGAGAAAAGTCCCGAGTCTTTCAATACAGAGCATGATCCGTATATTCCGAGCTTCTCTGACATGTTCTTTCCCTCTTTTTGAAGCAGACCCGTGTCGGCCGCATCCGTTCAAACTCAACCATCTGGTCCCGATTCGATCGAACAGCATAACGATCGAATAGACAAGCTGTTAGATGGTGTCGGCTTCGACGGATTAGACGTCGAAGCGATCCTGAAATGGACGGCTGACGCCTTCGATCCTGCGCGGGTCGTTCTCAATACGAGTTTTCAGATGGCCGGCGTCGCCATGATCCATATGGTGGCCAGCGCGCGTTTGCCGATCCGCATCGCCACGATCGATACCCTGCGTCTACCCGCTGAGACCCACACATTCATTCAGCAGATCCAGGAGCGGTATGGCATCGACATTGAGATTCAGCGACCGGAGACCGAAAAGATCGAGCGGATGGTTCGGCGCTTCGGTGAGTATCTGTTCTTCGATGGCAAACATCTGCAGGAGCACTGCTGCAAAGTTCGCAAGGTGGATCCCAACAACGAACTGATGAAATCCGCTGATTGCTGGATCTCGGGTGTTCGCCGAGACCAGTCTGCGCTGCGACAGCAGACACCGAAAGCCATGTCGGCGACGGAGTACGGATCCAAACGAAAGATCCTTCGATTGAATCCGATGGCAGATTGGTCACTGGATCGGCTGCAGGCCTTTGTGGACGAGAACGATGTCCCCCAGCACCCGCTGTACGCCGAGGGCTACCAGAGCATTGGCTGCGTCATCTGCTCGACGCCAACCCTGCCGGGTGAAGACCCCCGTGCCGGTCGATGGCGCTGGTTCAACAGCCCAGAAGATGTTGATGCGCAAGGCGCCAAAGAGTGTGGGCTGCACATCCCCATGTACAACATCTGAGACAGGCTCTGCTCGCGGACGTGATCGATGTGAGCCAGATGATCTATCTGGGCAGTTGTTTCACAGCCTGGCGGAATGCTTCACCCCGCTGGGCATAGTCACGAAACATTCCAAAGCTGGCACAGGCGGGTGCCAACAGCACGACGCCACCTTCCGGGGTGAGACGGCGAGCGACCGCGACGGCGATCTCCATTCCGATCGCCTGGGCCACGGCTCCCTGAAAACCTGCCCGATGCGCTGACTCGGCGATTCTGGGTCCCTCGTCTCCCAGCAAGACAAGTGCTGTAGCACGGCGCGCCAGCGCATCTCCCAACGCATCGTATTGCGCACCTTTGCTCGATCCCCCGACGATGGCGACCAGCGGTCGATCGGCATACGCGTCGATGGCTGCCGCCGACGATTCGGGTGTGGTTCCGAGCGAATCGTTCACGAACAAGACTCCCCCTACCGTATCCACCTCTTCCAGACGGTGTGGAAGGGGTTCGAAGGCGCGCAATCCAGCCTCTATCTGTTCCGTTTTTGCGCCCAGCAAGATCGCCGCAGCCGAGGCGGCGCAAGCATTGCCGAGATTGTGCCGACCGCGCATGGACAGGGCCTCCACGGGGGCGACGACCCTTTCCTGCCCGTCGATTCGACACAGGATCTGATCGTCATGGACCCACGTGCCCTCGTCTTTTGTGGGCGCCGATCCCCCGGCCAGTAGTCGCCGTGCCTTGCTCGAGCCTGTCACGTTGACGGCCGTCTCGCTCTCGGCGGCCACGACCACCCAATCCGATGCCGTCTGGAAACGACTGATCGATCGTTTGGCCTCAACGTATTCGTAGCGATCGGCATGAACATCGAGATGATCCGTGTCGATGGGCAGGACGATGGCCCCTTGAGGAGATCGTGTCAGATCCTGCAATTGGAAGCTGGAGAGTTCGAGCACGATCACCTCCTGTGAATCAAGCTCGTCCAGAAAATCGATGGGTGGAATGCCGATGTTACCGGCCAGCCGATGCGGCATTTCGGCACGTGTCAGGATCGTGGCCAACATCGTCGCCGTCGTCCCTTTGCCCTTCGTGCCGGTGATCCCGACGACGAGGGCCGGACAAAGATCGAGGAATAACTGTGTCTGGCTGCTGATCAGTGAACCTGACTGTTGTGCATCCATCAGTCGCGGGTGTCGAGCCCAGACGCCGGGCGATCGGTAGAGCACGTCGAAGGCACCCAGTCCTTGCAGGTATTGCTCGCCCAACTGCCAGTGATCGACGGCCGATACCCATGCGGCCGCCCCTGGATCGCTCCGGATCCGGTCCTGGCATTGGGGGTCCGCATCGCAGACGGAAAACCGATTCCCATGACGGGCCAGCCATCCGGCAAGCGCACGATTCTCAACACCCAGGCCCACCAGAGCCACCTGAGAGTCGGGCACCGAACTACTCACAGCAGCCGACTCACGCCCGTTGCACGTAAGCGAATAGCGTGTCGATCAATTGTTGGAAGACCGACCAACGGACGACCTCATGTCCATGGGAGTTCTCCCTCGGATAGCCGATCGTGGCGCATCTCGGAGCCGCGCCGACCTGCAGTACACCCGTCGCGTCCGACGCGGCTGCACTGTAGACCGCGTATTGAAGATCCGTTCCAGCCTCGGTTGCGGCCGCGGCAAGCTCGCCGATCAAGCCCTGATGAAAGTGGGCGCCCCGATCCCTCGACCACGTCGCGGGGCGACCGTCGAGGGTCAGCTGAGTTTCGGCCGGCATGGGCGTTGAATCGACGGCGATGAAGGTGTCCACCTGGTTCCGATGGGCCCATCCCTTGGCCCCGAGCAACCCGGTCTCCTCCTGCACCATGAAACACAGCCGCAGGTTGGACTTCACCTGCATCTGGTTCTGCTTCAGACGCCGGAGCAACTCAATCAGGACCAGAGAGCCGCCGCGATTGTCGAAGAGCCACGCTGAGACGAGCGGGTCCTCTTCCGGGCCGAAGATGTTCGGTCCACGGGTTTCGGCCGCCCGAACGGCACAGGTACCGATCCGGACTCCCCGTTCACGCAGTTGATCCGGTGTCAGCCCCGTCAACAGGCGCGTGTCCCGCCAGGTAATGCCACGCTGACCTGTTGCAAACTGGCTGATCGGGTCAGCAGGATCGTTCGTGTGCCCGGAACCGAAACTCAGATGAGCCGGGACCAGACTGTCTCCATCGGTGACGAGGGTGACGGGGCCTTCACCGATCTTCCACGGATGAAGACCCCCCGTGCGTTGGACGCGCAGGGAGCCGTCGTCTTCGATGGCCGTGACCACCATGCCGATCTCGTCCATATGACTCGCCAGTGCGATCGTCGAGTCTCCGGTGGTCCCCTGCAGGCTGACCCAAAGATTCCCGTGGGCATCGTGCTCGGGTTCTGCACCGAGATCCTCGATCTGACGAGACAAGAAGGCTGCCATCCGTTCCTCTCTACCCGACGGACATGGGATCGTCAGCAGCTGACAGAACAGATCGAAGTACTGTAATTGCGGCATAGGATCCTTTCTTGATCTCAGAGCCAATCTACGCATGCAGAGGCCGAGGTTGCCACGATCGTCTCGTGTGCCGATTGTAGCGATATGGCACTCACGATTCTGCGAACCATACGCCCAAGTCCGACGTGGCAGGACACCCTCATCAGTGTGAGGGAGGGCCAGCGCGTCGTATTCGACGTCGAAGAGGTCTGGTCACCTGACATGCGTGATCAGATCGCATGGTGTGGGGCGGATGGCGTCTACAAGCACGCTGCGGGGGATGGATATCTGCTGCCTGGCGCTAACGTGGGATGCCTCGTTGCCCGCATCGGTGACGGTCCGGTTTTCGCAGTGGGTGCCCGCCACGACATCATCTCCGATCACCGTGGAACCCTCTTTCTTGCGATGAACGACAACCCCGACTTCAACTGTCAGGCTGGCAAGGTCGTCGCCCAGGTCATCCTCTTCGATTCAGCCTGAGCCCGTTGACGCGTCCCGTCGTCAGTGATGCACAGTGGTCCCAAAGCGTAGAGGCCCATCTACGTGAGGTGACGTCGTCCATCGTACCCGGGCGACCCGATGTCCGTGAACTCAGCTCCATTGCTCTCGATGTTTGGCTCCTGCGGCTTTCCGACGGCAGCCGCGTTGTGGCCAAGCACCAATTCTTCGGCTTGCTCACACGCGGCAAGAACTTCGATCTGCTGCAGGTCGAGTTCGAAGTCAATCGGGCTCTGCGTCAAGCGGGATGTCATGTCCCGGTTCCTTTTGGTATCGACCCTGAGGGACAGTTCATTTTCATGGAGTATCTCGGCGATCGAACGTTCCTCGACGTGTGCTTTGGGCAGATGCCCTTGGGATGTGTCAGCCGGGTCATCGCCGAATTGCTACTCATCGAAGAGACGTTGGCGACGCAGCCGAATTGGCAGAATCGTGTTGTCCTGGGGGGCCATCACGAGGACCTGACCGACCGCTGGCGGGCGGTAGAAGAGGTGGCCCTCGAGGGCCTGGGCAAGACGCTTCGGATATGGGACGCCATGTCGTGTTTCGATCGGTTGGCGACAAGCCTTCGGACCCTCCATGGCCTGCTGGCGGCCCGACCGGCGACACTGGGGACCACAGACTATCAGCCTCGCAATGTGATGTGTCCTGCAGGTCAACGAATCGCGTTCCTGGAGCTGGGTAAGTTAGGTTGGGACTGGACCGAAAGACGAGCCCTTCAGTATACTTCGCCCCTCGACTGCGCTCGTGTTTCCCTGACCTCAAAGCAGTCTATTCTTGGTGAACTTGGTGCAGCCATGCCCTCGTCGGAATCCCGCTGTGCGCTGGATATGCATCACCTGTTCTTCCGCCTGATTCTGGCGGCCCGAGATCCGATCAGCGCCGATCTCGAGCTGCTCCAGTTTCCCCTCAGCGACGAGCCAACGATGATGACAATCCGCCGTCACCTGCGTGAGGCATCTGGAAGGGGCACCCACCCAACCTTCGGTGATCTGATCGATGGCTGAAGAACGGCGCCGCAAGGTGCGCGAGATCCAGGCTGTTGTCGCCGACGTGCGCGAGGAGACGCACGATGCGGCCAGTCTCCTGCTCGACATCGGTGACGAAGAGCGCGACTACAAGGCGGGTCAATTCATCACCATCGATCCACATCAGTTCGGATTTCTCGAACAGGTGATCGCCTACTTGGAAGAGGTGAAGGGGACTCGGGAGAAACCGCGTGCCTACTCTATGGGGTCCGCGCCACACGAGCCGCACATCCTGATTACGGTAAAGGAAGAGCGATTCTGGCCGGGTGAGTCCAAGTACCCTCCTGTGTTGTCGCCCCCATTGAGTCGTCACTGCCCACCCGGAACGACATTGACCATCAGCGGGTTCACGGGCCCCTATGCGATTCCACAAGACGCGGGCCAGAAGGCAGACACGGTCCTTCATCTGTGCGCGGGGTCCGGCATCGTGCCGAACTTCGGGCTGATCAAAGACTCGATTCATCGGGGTGATGATCTGCACCATGTTCTGCTCTATAGCAGCAAGACACGCTCTGACATCTTCTACTACGACCAGTTTGCCGCCTTGGCCGCAGGGCATTCCGAACAGTTGACGGTTCTCCATAGCCTGACACGCGAAGATCCCCATCAGATTGAGCCAGCTTCCCGTAAGGGTCGCCTCGACGCCGAGTTGATCAAATCCTACGTGAAGGATCTGGATCGAACGCTCGTCTACTGCTGTGGTCCTGGTGTTCTGCCGTGGGAGCGGAAGGAAGCGCGCGAACGAGGTGAGGAGCCGGCGCCGAAATTCGTCGAAACGATGATCCAGATTCTGCACGAACTCGGATTCGACAAGCGGCAGATCAAACAGGAAAGCTGGGGATAGTCCATGAAACTGATCGTGCAGATCCCCTGTCTCAATGAAGAGGAGACCCTTGGCGCCACGATGGCGGACATCCCTCGCCAGATCGAAGGCATCGATGCGGTGGAGATCCTCATCATCGACGACGGATCGACAGACCGTACGTCTGAAGTCGCCCGCGAGAATGGTGCCGATCACATCGTACGCTTCGCGCAGAATCGCGGCCTGGGCCATGCCTTCAAGGCTGGCTTCGACACTGCCCTAGGCCTGGGTGCTGACATCATTATCAACACTGATGGCGACAACCAGTACTTCGGGGGCGATGTAGAAACGCTCGTTCAACCGATTCTGGAGCAGCGGGCCGACCTTGTGATCGGTGATCGCCGCACCGGCGAGATCGGTCACTTCTCGTTGTTGAAACGAGCGCTACAGACCTATGGTAGTCGTGTGATTAGTCGGCTGGGCGGGCTGCAGATCCCCGATGTAGCCTCAGGCTTTCGTGCCTATACGCGAGAGACGGCTCTGAAGATCTCCATGTTCACCGACTTCGACCACACGGCCGAACACGTGGTTCAGGCGGGCCAGGACCACTGGGCGGTGGTGGCGGTACCGATCCGAACCAATCCGAAGGTACGCGAATCACGTCTGTTTTCGAATGTGGGGGAGTTCGTCCTCAAATCGGGTTCGATTTCCCTGCGCACCTATGCCCGCTACAAGGCGTTGAAGATCTTTTCGGCCTGCGGCGCAATCACCTTCGCGGCGGGTGTTGCCCTTGGTATCCGGTTTCTCTACTACCTCCTGCTCACCGATGAAGGCGATCTACACATTCAGTCAGTGATCTTGGCGGCGGTTCTGTTGCTGGCCGGCTTTCAGATGTTCCTCACGGGCGTCGTCGCCGATTTAATCGCGACCAACCGCGCCCTGATGGAAGATGTCCTGACCCGGATCAAGAAATTGGAACTCAAGGTCACCTCCGAACGGGAGGTCTAGACTTGCTCGTGGTCCGGGGGCGGTTCTGCCGCTGGCCTTGGTCGCAGAATGTCGGGTGGTTCGCACTCGATCAGCATGGCGTCTTTCGACGTGGGGTGTGTAAAACCAACCTGCATAGCGTGCAGGTGATATCCGAGGTCCCCAGGTAGCGGCGGACGATCGTTGGGCTCCACGGTCGGCGGATGGCCACCCCTTTCATAGAGCGGCTCCCCCACGAGGGGATGTCCGGCGGCAGCCAAATGAATACGGATCTGATGGGGCCTGCCCGTTGGGATCTCCACCTCTACCAGAGCTTCATCCGTTTCCGGACGTGGCTCGATCACTCTCACATGCGAAATAGATGGTTTGCCCGTATCCACAGCGGCAAAGACGCGGCCGAATCCTAGATAGTCCACCAGACCGATGGCCTGGTCCACCGAGAACGAGGGCGCTGGATTGCCCTGCACGAGGGCGACATACCGTTTCTTCATACGCCCTTCGCTCAGGTCCTGAGAAAGTTGGCGCCGAGCTCGATCCGTTCTGGCAAACACGACGATGCCAGAAGTTCCACGACCCAGCCGGTGGACGGGATCCACTCCGGCACCTATTCGTTCGCGAACGACATGGAGCAGCGTGTTTTCGAGGAACATCGCCGCGGGCAATACCTGCAATCCTGACGGCTTGTCCACGGCAACCAGATCGTCGTCCTCGTGGAGCAGACGAAAATCTCGTGGAGCAGCCGGCTCGTCCCAACCGGGGCGGTGGTAGCGGAGGGTCATCCCCGCCTGCAGGGTCATGTCTGCTGAACAGACGGTCTCATCGCTGCGTATCTGTCCGGCGACGAAACGCTCGAGCCACGTCTCTCGATCCGAATGGGGATACCGTTCGACGTAGAAATCGATCGCGGGATCACCCCCGTTCTCTGTCGTGATCTGGTCGACGTAGATCCATCCCTGATTGCAGCGAGGCGACCACTCAGATCGCAGCTCCGCCACGCGCAGGTTTGACGCTCGAGCAGACACGCGTTAGTTTTTATTCGATTGATATGAATATTTATTCATTTTCAGATCTGCCTGATCTGGGAGAATGACATGAGCAAACCACGCATCTTCATCGACGGTCAGGAAGGTACTACAGGGTTACGCATCCGCGAACTGCTCGCAGATCGTGGCGATCTCGATGTTGCCCTGATCCCGGTGGAGGAGCGCAAGGACGAGCAGAAGCGCCGGCAGTTCCTCAACGAGGCCGACGTGGCCATTCTGTGCCTTCCCGACGAGGCGGCCGCTGACGCCCTCACGCTGCTGGAACCCGCCTCAAGCACGCGCGTCATCGACACCAGCACGGCTAGGCGCGTCGATGAAAACTGGGTTTATGGTGTGCCCGAACTGTCGCCGCAGCAACGGCAGGCCATTCAACACGCCGACCGGGTCGCCAATTGTGGATGTTATCCCGTTGGGTTCCTCCTTGCCGTGCGCCCACTGATCGAGGCAGGGCTGTTACCGGACGACGTTTCTCTGACGATCAATGCCGTATCAGGTTATTCGGGTGGCGGTCGATCGATGATCGAGGACTATCAGTCGCTGCCACCGGGTTCCCATGGCGATGGGGCTCGGCCACTGACGCTGTACGGCCTCGAGGGTGGCCACAAGCACATGGCGGAAATCTGCGCTTTCAGCGGCACCTCGACGACGCCTTTGTTCGTGCCTTCTGTCGATCACACCCTCTGCGGCATGCTCACCAGTACGCCCGTGCCGAAGGCCATGTGGTCTGGACCGACGAGCCCCCAAGCGGTGTGGGAGGTGTGGGAACAACGATACGGGCAGGAACCCTTTATCCGCGTCGTGCCCCCAGCCGACAACGATGCCCATCTGCGTGGTGGCAGATACCTTGACCTCGGTGGCTGCAACTTCAGCAACCGGCTGGATCTGTTCGTCTTCGGCGATCCGCAGGTCGGGTTAGTGCTCGTGGGACGGCTGGACAACCTGGGAAAGGGCGCCTCTGGCAACGCCGTTCAGTGTCTGAACCTGATGATCGGCACAGAGGAAACCGCTGGACTGTCTGACGGTGTGGCTGACGGCTTGGTCGAGTCTCGTTAGCCTGCTGCTCCGGCAGAACTCCTGGTGTCGTTCCGCATGCAATCCTCCCAGATCACAGATAGCCACTGCCATCTCGAGCAGTTCGAAGACCCGGAGACCGTTCTGTCGGAAGCGACGGATGTCGGTGTGGGACGAGTCGTCACCATGGGCCAGGATGAGGGATCGATGCGGCAGGCCCTGGAACTGGCATCGCGTTTCCCGGATCAAGTGTTGGTGGGTCTTGGGATTCATCCGGTGAACGTGGTCACCCTGACGGCCCAGGCACTGGCCGCATCCGTGAGTTTTCTGCGCGACCATGCGGCAGAGGCGGATGAGATTGGCGAGACCGGATTGGACTACAAGTGGGCCGTCGATGAGGAGCAGCAACAGGCTCAACATAAGATGCTCGAGATCCATTTTGAGTTGGCCGCTCGGGTTCAACGCCCTGTCAATCTCCATTCCCGCCGTTGCCTTCGTCAGGTGATGGACGCAGCCATCGCTTTTCATCGCGATACGGGAGTGCACGCTCAACTGCACTGGTTCACACAATCCGCCAGACTCGTGCATCAGACAAATGACGCGGGGATCTTCGTCTCCGTAGGACCATCGATCCTGCAGTATCAACAGGCCGCCGACGTCGCGAGTGAAATCGACAATGCGTTGCTGCTGATAGAGACAGATGCACCCGTGCCCATCGGTGGCGAGGCGGGACATCCGAGGCGCGCTCGTGATGTGTTGACGAAACTCGCAGCTCTCAAGGGCGTCGAAGAAGACGTATTGGCGCAGCACATCGAACGAAACTTCGTCCGTTTCCTCGGTCGCGACTTCCCTCGCTGAGTCTGCAGCAGATCGCGTCAGTGATCCGGCAAGATCGAGGCTGTTCAGAAACATGAGTGCTGGCCTCCATCTGTGCGGATCGGAGCGTGCCGATTCGTTGACACTCCTGGGGGGCGTCCTTATTCTAAAGTCTTCTAAGTCGTTGTTTCTCCCTCACTTTCTTGCTGTTCATCTCGTCGGATTGGAAATCGTGCCGTGAGGCGGATCTGTGTGATGGGGACCGGCTATGTCGGGCTCGTCTCAGGTGCCTGCTTGGCTGACTTCGGCAACGCTGTGGTCGCCGTCGACATCGACGAGACACGCGTCGAGTTGCTGCGGTCGGGCGAGGTGCCCGTCTATGAACCTGGACTGGAGGAATTGGTCGGCCGCAATCGTGAACGCGGACGGCTCAGTTTCTCCTCCGATGTCGCCTTTGCCATCCAGTCATCGGAAATCGTCTTCATCTGCGTCGGCACACCTTCCCTGCCATCAGGCGAGGTGGACATGTCCTTCGTGCACAATGCGGCCCGGACCATCGGCCAGTACATGGAGGACTTCAAGATCGTCGTCAACAAAAGCACGGTGCCCGTCGGAACGGGGGACGAAGTCGAGCAGATCATCCGCAAGGTGCGCCCTGACGCCGATTTCGATGTTGTGTCCAACCCAGAATTCCTTCGTGAGGGATCGGCCATCTATGATTTCATGCACCCCGATCGTGTCGTGATCGGGGCGGGAAGTCAGCGCGCCATGGAAGCCGTCGTCGACGTGTATCGGCCACTGTATCAGAACGACACGCCCATGGTGTTGACGGGCATCCAGTCGGCTGAAATGATCAAATACGCCTCGAATGCTCTGTTGGCGGCGAAGATCTCCTTCATCAATGAGATCGCCAGTGTCTGCGAAGCATACGGTGCCGACGTGACCGCCGTAGCGCGTGGTATGGGACTCGACGAACGAATCGGTCCACGCAACCTGTTCGCAGGGGCTGGATATGGAGGCAGCTGTTTTCCAAAGGATGTTCAAGGTCTGGCCGCTACAGCCCGTCGAGGCGAGGTCGACGCTCCATTGATCGAAGCCATCGACACGAGCAATGTTCGACAACGACGGCGAATGGTCGACAAACTGCACCATCTCGTTGGTGACTTCTCCAACAAGACGATCTGTTTGCTGGGGCTGTCCTTCAAACCGGATACAGACGATATCCGCGAGGCACCCGCATTGGAGATGGTCGCTTCGTTGATCGAGGCGGGAGCGACGGTAAAAGCCTATGACCCGGCGGCGATGGAGCACAGCAAACAGGAGCATCCGGACCTCATCTGTTGTGAGGATCCCTATACGGCCGCCCAGGATGCAGATGCCGTCGTGCTGATGACCGAGTGGAATGAGTTCCGCAATATGGATCTGCCCCGGCTCCTCGATTGTGCCGCAACAAATCGGTTTCTCGATTGCCGCAACATCTACGACCCCCATGAAATGGTCCGTCTCGGTTTTGAGTATGTCAGTGTCGGACGTGTCTCCCGCAGCCCTGGTGAAACCAATGACACTTCGTCCTGGATGATCCCGGGGCGATTCTCCCCCATCCGCACGTAAGCGACGCGCGAACCTGAGTGAGGAGATCGTCTTGAGCAGGACTGTTTTGGTCACCGGTGGTAGCGGCTTTATCGGCAGCAATTTCGTCCGCTATTTCCTCAACCGGTATCCCACCGATCGCATCGTCAATCTTGACAAGCTGACCTACGCCGGAAATCCGGCGAATCTGAAAGACTTCGATCAGAACGAACGATACCGCTTCGTCCATGGTGATATCTGCGATGTGGAGGTCGTGGACGCCCTCGTCGCGGAGTGTGACGGCATCGTCAATTTCGCCGCTGAGAGTCACGTCGATCGTTCGATCTTTGGCGGTGCAGAGTTCGTCCAGACCGATGTGTATGGGACCTACGTTCTGTTGGAAGCGGCACGTAAACACGACATTGGCCGGTTCCATCAGATCAGCACCGATGAGGTCTACGGTTCGTTGGCAGAGGGTGCGTGGGACGAGGATTTCCCTCTTGAGCCGCGTAATCCCTACTCGGCCAGCAAAGCGAGCGCAGAGATGCTCGTGCGGGCGTATCACATCACCCACGGGCTGGAGACGGTGGTAACTCGGGCCTCGAACAACATTGGGCCCTACCAGTATCCCGAAAAGCGAGTCCCCCTATATATCACCAATGCCATCGACGATCAACCACTGCCGGTCTATGGCAACGGGCTTCAGGTGCGAGATCATCTGTATGTGGACGATCACTGCAGCGCCATCGACCTGGTGTACCATGACGGCGTCGCCGGTGAGGCCTACAATGTGGGGGGTGAAAACGACGCCAATGGCATCGGAGTGGCACGCGCGATTCTGGAGCAACTGGGCAAACCCGAGTCCTTGCTGCAGTTCGTTGAGGATCGCGCCGGACACGACCAACGATACGCCCTCGATTCATCCAAGGTTCGCGAATTGGGTTGGCAACCGGAGGTAGATGTAACCGAATCGATGCGTCGGACGATTCAGTGGTATGTGGACAATGAAGGCTGGTGGCGCGACATCAAAGCGAGCGATGACTATCAGGCCTACTACAAACGTCAGTATGGAGAGCGACTGAAGTGAGACGACGATGGATCGGCGCCATAGCCGCCGGCTGCGGGGTGCTGTTCACCCTCGCCAGCCCCGTTGGTGCGCAAGAATTGGAAGAGCTCGTCGATGAAAGCGAGCGTGAAGAAGCCGAGATCCGACGCATTCCCGGCACCGAGACACCGGGCTTCATGCCAGAAGGCATGGACAGCCGGCTGCGCCTGCCGGAGGACGAGGGTGTTCAGCGATTGCGGATCGCTCAGGATCGCGAAATCGACCCAGATACGTACATCGTCGGTCCAGGCGATGTGTTGCAACTGTATATCTGGGGCGAATTCGACCAGGACATTCGGTTCGAGGTGAATCCCGAGGGACAGGCCCTGGCACCGACAATCGGCACATTTAAGGTCGCTGGGAAGACGCTCGCCACGGCAAAGCAGATGATCGGCGACGTGGCCCATGAGAAGTATCCGGGTGTGGAAATCTCACTGACGCTGCAGAGCATGCGTTTCTTTACCGCCTATGTGACAGGCGCCGTCCTCGAAAGTGAGAGAGCGCACGTTATCTCCCCCGTCACGCGCGTCTCTGACCTCATCGAGAAGGCCGGTGGTTTTCAGGTGGCGAAACAGCCCACGGCACGCCGGTCGGTGAGGATCCTGCATCAGGATGGGTCGACGGATGAGGTGGATCTGGCCATGTTCCTGTCTACCGGTGACATCAGCCAGAATCCCTACGTGCGGATGGGGGATGTCGTTCACGTTGGCTTTCGCAAACATCAGATCTTCGTTTACGGTACCGTGAACGCAGAGGGCGCCCAGGAATTCCGCGCCGGAGACACGGTAGGCGACCTGTTGCGTCTTGCCCAAGGCGTTGCGGGCAGTGCGCCCCTCGCCCACGCGGAGATCTGGCGCTTCGTCGCCGGCACGGATTCGATAACCGTGGTTCCGCTGGTGACGGAGGATAGTGACCGGATACACACAAGTGCCGACATTGCCCACGTGCCTCTGCAGCCGAAGGACATGCTGTTCATTCGCTCCCGCTCTGACTGGCAGCAGACGCCGACCGTGCATGCCCACGGCGAGATTCTTTATACCGGCCGCTACCGAATTGTCGAGGGCAAGACCCGCATTCGGGATTTCATCGAGCAGGCCGGAGGTTTAACGAACCGAGCCAACCTCCTGGAGGCACGCGTGATTCGGACCAAGTATCGAGCGATCCGGGATCCCGAACTTGCTCGACTTCAGGACATCGTCGCCGCCACAGGTCTGGCGGACCTGATTCCGGAAGAGCGTGCATACCTGAAGACAAAACAGCGTGAAGAGAAGGGTCGCCTCACCATCGACTTTCAGCTGTTGTTTGAGGGCGACGAAACACAGAACATCCTGCTCAAAGGCGGGGACGTGATTCACGTGCCGCAGCGACGAGCCACGGTGAGCATGAGTGGCCAGTTCCGCAAGCCGGGCCTCCTCAATTTCGAAGAGGGGCGCCGCGCCGCGTACTATCTCGAAAGAGCCGGTGGTTACTCCTTTGACGCCGACAAGGGCGGTGCGCGTTTGATCCGCGCCCGTACGGGTCAGCGAGAACCCTACAATTCGAATCTGATCGTTTTACCGGGTGACGAGATCTGGGTCCCCGAAAAAGAATACCGTGACTGGTGGGCCCTCGTGCAGGGCACGATGCGTACCACCGCTGAAGCGCTGACCCTCATCCTCCTCGTGCGCGCGATTTGACCATGACACAGAGCACCGAACGCCAAGACGTCAGCATTCTCGATCTGATTACCGCCCTCGTCTCCGGGTGGCGGATGATCGTCGTGGGAACCCTCATCGTCAGCGTCACCACGGGCGCCCTGAGCCTGTTGCTGGAAGACGAATACGAGAGTGTTGTCCAGCTGTTGCCCCCGAAGGAAGCGAAGAAGGGATTCGGCTTCGCGGAGCTGTTATCCGCCCTTCCGATTCCGTCTCTGCGATTGGGAGAGAAGGGCACACCTGCGGACATCTTCGTTGCCATTCTCAAGAGTCCCACCATGCGGCGAAAAATGGTGGATCGATTCGACCTGACCAAAGTATACAAGACCGAAGGCATCGAAGATGCATTGGAGGCGCTCGAACGACGAACGGAGATCAGCAAAAGCGAAGAGGGCACGATCATGATCTCCGTCACCGATCGTGATCCTCAGCAAGCCACGGACATGGCCAATCAGTATGTCATGTATCTGGACACGACCAATCAGCTGTTGTCGAACGAATCGGCCCAGGAACGCTTTGAGTTCATCTCGCTGTTAGAGGAGCGCGAGGACGTGAAGCTGCAGGACGCGATGCAGCAGTTGCAGGTCTTCCAGGAAGAGCACAACGCGATCTCCTTGGCGGACCAGGCGCGGGCGACGATCCGCACAGCCGCCGAAATGCAGATGGCGTTCATGGAACTGATCATCAAACGACTCAGTCTGATGCAGTCCGGTTTTGGCGAGTCACACCCAGACGTCCGCCGATTACAAAAGGAAGCGCAGAATCGACAGTTGGCTTTACGCTATCTGCGCGATGGCGATGCATCGGTGACGGACCCCGTCGGCGACTCGCATATCTCGCAGGTCTTCGGTTCAGAGAATCTGTTCCTGCCGTTGCGCGACATCCCCTCCGTATCGCAGGAGTATGCGAACATCGAGAAGGACGTGCTCGTCCAGGGCGCATTGATGAAGATGTTGTTGGAGCAGAAGGCCGAATCCCTGATCGAGGCGAGCAACACGACGTCTACGATTCAGGTACTCGATCACGCCATGGTACCGGAGAAGCCCGCAGGGCCGCGCCGTCTGCTGATGGTCCTCATCGCCGCTACCTTGAGTCTATTCGCCTCCATCTTCTATGTGCTCGCCGCCACCTATGTGTCGGCACTGCGCGCTCGTTGGCGAGTCGAATACAGTCAGCACGTGGCTTCGCGATGAGCACAGTAATTCGTGTGCGTGTTGTACAAGAGACCGAAGGAGCCCTGCCCGCCTACGAAACGATCGACAGTGCGGGCATGGATCTGCGTGCGCATCTCGCCGAGGCGTTGACCTTGGCTGCGGGCGAGCGGGCGTTGATTGCTTCGGGCTTGAAGATTGAGATTCCCACCGGATACGAAGGTCAGGTACGGCCCCGCAGCGGTTTGGCCCTCAAACGTGGACTCACGGTGCTCAATGCGCCGGGCACGATCGATGCCGACTACCGGGGCGACGTGGGGGTCATCCTGGTGAATCTATCTGGACAAGAGCAGGTGATCGAACCGGGTGAGCGCATCGCCCAACTCGTGTTCGCGCCGGTGACCCGAGCAGAATGGGAGCTGGTCGATGAGTTGGGAGACACGCGACGAGGCGAGGGAGGTTTCGGCTCCACCGGACGCACTTGACCTCAATGGACTCTGCCGAAGGGCAAAGGTGAGGGCCCCACGATTCGATTTCGCGGGGCCCGTTTTCTTTAGGGTTCCTGGCGTGCCTCAGCCGCCCGCCATGGCAGGCAGGAAGTGGACCTCACTGGTTTCACCGACCTTGCGTCGTAGACCTTCGACAGAGATCTCGCCATCGACGGAGACGGCGATATCGTGCCGAATTCGATCGTGTTCCGGATCGATGATTCTCTGCCGCATCCCCGGAAAACGTGCATCGAGGGCCTCGATCACCTGCCGCACTGTGGCTCCCTCGACATCGACCTGCTGTTGACCCTGCGTCAGTTTCTCTCGCCAGGGCGCGGGAATCCAGACCATCGGCATGGCGGACTCAGCCAGCAGCAGCTGGAATCGAATCTTCCATGGCATTGATGATGCGATCTGGACGCAGAGGCAGGACATTTAGCTGAGTACCAGTCGCGTTCTCAACGGCGGCGGCAACGGCGGCCGGCGGCGGCGCAATCGACGCCTCACCCACGCCCCGCACGCCATACGGATGTCCAGGATTGGGTACTTCGACGATGATCGTTTCGATCATGGGAAGGTCGAGGCTGGTGGGCATGCGATAGTCGAGGAATGTCGAATTCGCCATACGGCCTTCCTCGGTGTAAGCATACTCCTCGTTCAGCGCCCAACCGATGCCCTGTACGCTGCCCCCTTGCATCTGACCTTCTACATAACTGGGGTGGATCGCTTTGCCAGCGTCCTGAATGACGGTGACTCTCAGGATGTCCACTTTCCCCGTGTCGGGGTCGACCTCCACGTCCACGATATTCACCGCGAACGACCCACCGACGCCCGTGTCGGGATGAACGGTCGCTCTGCCCACGACGGGGCCTCCCGTATCCTCGAGCTTCTGGGCCAACTGTTTGAAGTCGGCCGATTTCGAACCGTCTCTGGTCTTGAACACTCCGTCGCTGTATTCGACTTGATCTACACTCGATTCCCACAGAATCGCGGCGCGCTCGATCATCTGACGTTTCACGTCTTCTGCCGCTTCATAGGCCGCCCAACCCGTGGCATAGGTCACCCGACTGCCACCGGTGACGTCGGTGTAGCCGATGGCGCTCGTGTCGCCGACGCTCGGATAGATGTCGGCCGCATCCAACCCGAGAGTTTCGGCAAACTGCATCGCCACGGAGGTGCGTGTGCCACCAATATCCGTCGACCCTTCCACGAGATGGACGGTGCCGTCGGCGTTGACGCTGGCCGTAACCGCTGATTTCAGGCCGATGTTGAACCAGTATCCAATCGCCATCCCACGCCCCCGATAGGGGCCAGACAACTCGGACTGATAGTGGTCGGAATCGCGGGCAACCTCCAGACATTCACGACCACCGATGCGTGGATAGACGATCCCGTCGACGCGCCGTGTGCCCTCTGCGGCTGCGTTGTCGAGGCGGAACGCGACCGGGTCCTTACCCAGTTGACGGGCCAGATCATCCATCACCTTTTCCACGGGCCACGTAACCTGTGTCGCCCCCGGTGCTCGGTATGGCGCCGATTTCGGTTTGTTCACAACGACGTCATAGCCCTCGACGATCGCGTGCGGAATGTCGTAGCAGGAGAACACGCACATCGCAGCGGCACCGATCTCAGCGCCAGGAAAAGCACCCGCTTCCAGAGCGATATGGGCCTCAGAGGCAACGAGTTTCCCAGATGCGTCGGTGGCCATCTTCACACGCACATAGGAACCGGGTGTGGGTCCGGTGCTCTCAAAGACGTCGCCCCGTGTCATGATAATCTTGACCGGATGAGCGGTCTTGCGGGACAGCAGGGCAGCCACGGGCTCGACGTAGACGGGGATCTTACCGCCAAAACCGCCACCGATCTCTTGAGGAATGACACGCACTTTCGACACGGGAATGTCGAGGATCGTCGCCAACTGCTTCTGCGCCGTGAAGGACCCCTGCGTGCTGGTCCAGATCGTCAGCTGGCCATCCTCGCTCCATGAGGCGGTACCGTTCTGCGGCTCGATGTAACCTTGGTGCACCGTCGCCGTTCGGATCTCCGCTTCGGCCACATGGGCTGCCCCGGCAAAGGCCTGTTGCACATCGCCCATCTCATGCCGGATGTGCATGGCAATGTTGCTTTTGCGGCCGGTGTCTTCGTTGAGTTCGGTCGTCGTAAGCCCCTCGTGCAACAGGGGGGCCGAGTCCTTCATAGCCGTCTCGACGTCGATCACGGGCTCGAGGAGTTCGTAGTCCACATCAATCAGCGCCAATGCCTCTTCGGCAACGTGAAGGGAAACGGCAGCAACCCCGGCCACAGCGTGACCTCGATAGAGGACCTTGTCACCAGCCAAGATATTGTCTCGCATGTATTTCGTATCTGCATGCCCCTCACCAAGATCGATGCGGCCACCGGTGGTGTCCGGCAGGTCGGCGGCGGTCACGACGGCGTGAACCCCGGGCAGGGCTTCAGCTCGCGCGGTATCGATCCGCTGGATCCTTGCGTGGGCGTGGGGCGATCGCAGGATCTGGCCGTAGAGCATGCCCGGCAGCCGTATGTCGCCGCCGTAGACGGCTCGCCCCGTCACCTTGTCTGTTCCATCGTGCCGAATGGGCCGCGTGCCCACGACCTTGTAGGTCTGTGTGCCGAAATTGCGGATTTCACCACCCTTGCGGGTCGTCTCACCATGGTCTGTCATGGGTTGTCATCTCCGAGTTCGGGTGTCGGACCCTTTGTGAATCGATCCATGCGAAAAAGACGGCGCCAGCCTCGGTGGGAGACCAGCGCCGTCGAGATCGATACCGCGTTCGCGTGCCCTGTGCTGGCGCCGTTACTCGGCGGTTCCAGCGGCGTCGAGGACGGCGCGCACGATCTTGTCGTAACCGGTGCAACGACACAGATTGCCGGCCAACCAGTGCCGAATCTCGTGCTCGCTGGGATTGGGATTGGCGTCAAGCAGAGCTTTGCTTGCCACCAGGAAACCGGGCGTGCAAATACCACACTGAAGGCTCGCATGCTCCAGAAACTTCTGCTGGAGTGGATGTAGCCCCTCGGCGCTGGCTAGTCCTTCGACGGTGCCGACGGTCTTGTCCTGAACCTCGGCTGCAAGAATGAGGCAGGAGTCGACGAGGACACCGTCGACGGTGACGCTGCAAGCCCCGCAATTGCCGTCGTTGCAGCCTTCTTTCGTGCCGGTGAAACCAAGTTCCTCACGCAGGACCTCCAGAAGACTCTGACGTGCCTCGCAGAGAAACTCCGTGGGCTCACCGTTGATGGTGCATTGGACGTGGATCTTGCTCATGCTAAGTAGCCTTTGTCGGTGAGAGCGTCGTGCGTCAGGACAGTTGATAGACAGGATGGCCGTTGGACTGCACGGCATTGGGCACAAACTCGCCATTGGCGCGCTTCACAGCACCGATCAGAGCACGCTTGGTCAGCACACCGACGAGATGTCGGCGATACTCGGCGGGCCCGCGCATGTCGCTGATCGGACGCGCCGCCTCCTGGGCGATCGCCGCAGCGGCGGCGATGGTTTCTTCTGTGACGGGTTGCCCCTCGAGGGAAGCTCCGGCCTCAGCGACCAGCAACGGTGTGGGGGCGACAGCCCCCAGGGCAATACGAGCTGACTTGAACACGCGTGTCTTGCTGCGTCCACCCAACTCGACGAACGCACCAGCGCCTACGACGGCGATGTCCATTTCGTTGCGTGGGATGAATCGCAGGTAATGTCCACCGCTGTTGTTCTTGGGCAAGGGCATCCGGATGGCCACCAACATTTCCCCGGGCTTCAGGGCGTTGGATCCAGGGCCTGTGCAGAAATCTTCGACGGCGATCTTGCGTTTTCCGTCGGGGCCGATGACTTCCGCCTCGGCACCGTAGGCGATGAGGGCAGGAATGCTGTCGGCACTCGGCGAGGCGTTGCAAAGGTTGCCGCCGAGGCTGGCCCGTCCCTGGATCTGGATACCACCGATGATCATCGACGCGTCGGTGAGTCCGGCGAACTGCTCTTTGACCCCCTCATCGGCGTTGATGCGGCGACAGGGAACCGCTGCACCGATTCGCAGACCCTTTCGAGGGCTGACGGACAGTTCATTGACTTCGGGGATGTTCTTGACATCGACGACGCGTTCTGGCTGGAAGCGACGCGCCCTTAACTGCACGATCAAGTCGGTACCTCCCGCAAGAACACGGGCGGCCTCCCCCTTCTCGGACAGGAGTTTGACCGCTTCCCTGAGCGTGCTGGGTGCGGTGTACTCAAAATCTCTCAACGGGTAGCTCCTGAATTGTTGCAGGGTCGTTGGAGAAACGCCCGCTCAAAGGCGGACGCAGTTTACGAAACCGGTTGCCGATCGTAGAAACGGACCGACGGGCCGGGAAAGTTACCCGAGGCGGGGCTGCTGTCAAGCAATTGCCGACCTACAAATCCGGGAACCGACCTGGAAACGTCGGACCCTTTAGATCGCGGGCTCGGCGCCCAACGGGGCCTCCGGATCGGGGGATCGGCGCCGCTCTACCTGACTGAGCACCATGTCCAGGCTCTTCATGCCTGCAGGGACACCGATCAGAATGATGAAGGTCGCAAAGAGAATGCCGAATCCGAGACTCACGGCCATGGGAATCAGGAATTGGGCCTGAACACTCTTCTCCAGGATCATCGGCAACAGGGCGAAGAAGGTCGTCGCTGAGGTCAGCACAATGGGGCGGAATCGAGCGCGCCCCGCCTCAACGATGGCCTCGTCACGGGTCAGCCCCTGGTCGCGAAGGCTATTGTAGAAGCTGAGCAGAATCAGCGAGTCGTTGACCACCACACCAGACAGGGCGACAACACCGAACATGCTCAACATGGCCAGATCGAGTCCCATCACGACGTGACCCCAGACCGCGCCGATCATGCCAAAGGGGATCGCGCTCATCACGACGAGGGGTTGCGTGTAGGACTTGAAAGGGATGGCCAGCAACGCATAGATGGCCAGCATGGCCACCAGAAACCCCTGAGCGAGACTTGCAAAGGAATCCGCCTGCTCCCGCTGCTCGCCCTCGTAACTGAACCGGAGGCCTGGATAGTCCTGAATCAGTCGCGGCAGGAAGCGCGACTGCAGATCGCTATTGATCTGTTCCGCGTTTCCGACGCGGTCGTCCACATCTGCGGTGACGGTGACGATGCGCTGGCCATCGCTGCGTTGAATGGATGCGTATCCGTGGCCAAGGCTCACGTCGGCGACGTAGGAGAAGGGCACCTCATCACCCGCAGGCGTGCGGATCCGCATCCCCTCGATGTCACCCAGGGCCCGTCGCTCGTCTGCCGGATAACGCACCATCACGCGCGCGTCATCGCTCCCCCGTTGAATGCGCAGTGCCTCGGCACCGTAGAAACCGGAACGCACCTGGCGAGCCAGATCAGCCATAGTCAGACCGAGCACGCGAGCCTGGGGCTTGAGGTCCAGCCGCATCTCCAACTTGCCCTCTTTGAAACTGTCCTGGATTTCGCTGGTTCCTGGATAACTGGCGATCTCGTCCTTGAGTCGCTCGACGGCGACCAGCAATTGCTCAAAATCCGCTGACGCAAGCTGGATTTCGATCGCATTGCCGATGGTGAACAGGCTGGCCGTATAGGTCACCGATTCAGGTCCGGACAGGTCGCCGGCAGCGGCCCTGATGTGGGCGACAATTGAGGAACTCGACACGGTGCGTTCCTCCGAAGGCAGCAGCTCGATCACAATTTCGGCCAGGTGCGCCTGGCCACCGGCACTGCCGGTGGGGGTGAAGCGCGAACGGGCCCCCATCGGCTGATCACCGATGAGGCTGAAGACATTTCGGTAAATCGATGCGTCGGCATCTGCAACGCCTCGTTCAGCATCGAGTCGGTCCCTTACATCCATGGCTGCCCGCTCGATGTGACTCACCACCCGTCGCGTCTGATCGACGGTCGTGCCCTGGGGCATTTCGATGGCGATAGTGACCCAGTCGGAATCGATGGTCGGCATGAAAACAAACTTGATGTGGCCTCCTGCGACCCAGCCGAAGGTCGCCAGCATGACGGCGATTCCGATGGCCATGGTCGTCGGCGAATTGCGTACGGCCGAGCGCACCAGCGGTGTATACCAATGGTCGATCACGTGCCGCATACCCCGATTGACTGCAGCCGATGTGCGGCCGTGCCACTGAAGGGGTCGCGAGAAGAGGAAGCCGAGAAGTCTGCTCACCCTTCCTGCCTGGCTCGAAAGGTGCGCGGGCAGGATGTAGAGGGCTTCGACGAGGGACAGCACGAGAACGGAGACAACGATGATGGGAATGACGAACATGAACTTGCCCATCACACCGTCGACGAAGGCCAATGGCATGAAAGCAACGATGGAGGTAAGGATCGTAAAGATGACCGGTTTGCCGACCTCCAACGTTCCATCGATGGCCGCCTGCAGGAAGGGTTTCCCCCGCTCGCGGTGGGCGAAGATGTTCTCGCCAACAACAATCGCATCGTCCACAACGATGCCGAGAGCGACGATAAAGGCGAACAGGGAGAGCATGTTGATCGAGACATCGAAGGGTTCGATGAGCAGGAAACTTCCCAGGAAGGAGATGGGGATCCCCATCATCACCCAGAAGGCAAGCCGCAGATCGAGGAACAGACTCAGCACGATGAAGACGAGGATCAGCCCGAGTTGGGCATTGCGAATCAGCAGGTCCAGGCGGCTTCGCAATAGTCGTGCGTCATCGCGTACGAAGTCGATCTCGACGCCAACCGGCATCATCGATCGTTGATCGGCCACATAGGATTTCACGAAGTCCGAGATCTCGAGGGCGCTCTCGTTGCCCGTACGATAGGCCCCTATTACCGCAGCAGGCCGCCCTTCAAAACGCGAGATGAGGTCGCTGTCCTCGAATCCGTCGACGATCGTGGCCAGTTGTCCCAGCCTCAGCTGTGTCCCGTCGGGTGCGGTTTGTACGACGATCGATTCGTAGTCGCGCCCGTCATAGAGCAGACCCTTCGTGCGCAGCAAGATCTCGCCGCCCTCTCCTTTGACGCTGCCCGCAGGCAGGTCGAGGCTGGTTCGGCGGATAGCGAGGGCGATGTCGTCCAGCGTGAGTGAGTGACGCCGCAGAGATGCCTCTGAGACCTCGACGGAGATCTCGTCGATACGGACTCCGACCAATTCGACTTGCGACACGAGCGGCGAGGCGCGCAGATCTTCACGGACGCGCTCGGCGGCCACCTTGAGGGCCCGTTCAGTGACATCGCCGAAGACAACGATGTCGATAACGCGATTACGGCGCGTCATCTCCTTGATGATGGGCGTCTCCGTCTCGGCGGGAAACGTGTCGATTCGATCGATTTCGTTCTTGATGTCCTCGAGGACTTGCTCACCGTCGGCGCCAAGATCCAGTTCGACGCTGACCATGGCCATTCCCTCTGCTGCTGTAGCGGACACTCGACGGATCCCTTCCAATCCGTTGAGTCGCTCTTCGATTCGACGCACAACGCCATCTTCCACGTCCTCGGGACTGGCACCCAGATAGGGCACCTGGATCTGGATGATGTCGAGATCGAACTCGGGGAAGGTCTCTTTCTTCATCCGGACGATGCCGAGGATCCCGGCGACCATGACGAAGATCATCAACAGGTTGGCTGCTACGTGATTGCGGGCCATCCAGGTGACGGACTTGATCATGGACGGCCTCCGTCATCGGTAACACGGATCCGCATACCGTCGGTGATGCCGCGCAGTTGAGAGGTGATGATGCGATCACCCTCGTTCAGGACCATTCTGACCAGTCCTCGCTCGCGATCTGTGCGCACCACGTCTACAGACTGAACACGAAGCGTTCCAGGTCGGGTGGCCACCCATACCTGGTTGCCATCATGGATGGCCGATCGTGGAAGGGACACGACATTCTGCAGTGTTCGTCCGCGAATTTCCACGTCGCAGAACAAGCCCACCATCAAGGGTGAGAACTCCGCCGTTCCCTGCTGGGGTACAGAGGGAGTCACCCATCGGTACGGATCGCTGACTTCGATCACGAGCCGCACCATTCGACTGCGCGGATCCAGCTCGCCTTCGCTGCGAAGAATGCGCCCTTCCCACCGATGATCACGCCCTGCGTACCGAGCACGGATGGTGACCGGTGGTTCGGGTGTGGGCACTTCCGAAGCGACGGACGCTACGCCCGGTGACGGGTCGGTCGAGACCGGATCGGACGAGACCTGCCTGTCCATCTTGGGCACGTCGATCCACGCCAACTCTTCATCGGGGACGGGTACAACGATCTGTGCCTTTTCGATGCTGTAGATCCGGCCGATGGGCTGACCCGCGCCAACGAATTGACCCGCATCGACATTCACGGCCCGCACCCGCCCATGAAAGGGCGCTCGCAAGGTGGTTCGCTCCAGGCGAAGCTCGGCCTCTCGCAACCTGGCCTGTGCCGCTCGCAGCCCCGCTTCCGATGCCTGCACCTGTGGCAGTCGAAGTGCCAGGGGATCGGCCACCTGGTCGGGACGAAGGCGCTCCCACTCCAGACGCGCCACCTCGGCCTCTCCCTGTTCGATCTGCAGCTGGAACTGACTGCGTTCGACCTCCGCGTGGACCTGTTCGAGGGCGAGTTCATAGTCCTCAGCCTCGATGCGCATGAGCGCATCTGCGGTGGCGAAGAAACCACCGGCTTCCAACTCCGGTGAGATCCATTCGATGACACCCGAGACCTGCGGCACCAGGTCGATCTCTCGATCCGGTCTCACCGTACCCTGAGCACGCACACTCACCTGTTGTGGACTGGCCTCGGCATGGATCGATTGCACGAGAGGACCCAGGTCCACCCGTTCGACCCGTTCGGGTGCGGCTCGCATCGAACTGAGAAGAAAGAAGAGCGCCACGCCGCCGATGACGATGACGAAGGGAGACACGACTCGTGCCATCTTGCTCATGTACCGGTCTCTTGGGTGTCAGGTGCTGAGGATGAGGGGGAAAGGGAAAACCCTCCCCCCAGAGCGACGTACAAATCAACCCGCGCTTCGAGACGTGACCTACGAACGCTGAGCAGTTGGCTTTGGGCAGAGAAAGCCCGCTGTTGGGATTCCATCAGAGCGATGTAGTTGATGAGCCCACGTGCGTATCGGTCCTGGGCGACTCTCTCTGCGGCACGAGCCTCCGATGCAGCCACTCGCATGGCCTGCTCTTGCTCTGCCAGGGACAGCTCGGCCTCCAAGGCCCCCTCAACCTGTGCGTAGGCGCGCAGCGCGATCGCCGCATACTCGGCCAGGGCCGCTTCCTCGGCGGCCGCCGTCAGATCAACCTGAGCGCGCAGTCGGCCTACTTGCAGCAGGGGCTGGGAGAGATTGGCCACAAGATTCCAGACGCTGTAGTCACCGTCGAGCAGATCCCCCAGCGACTCACTGGATCGACCTCCGGACGCGGTCAAGCTGATTCTCGGCAGCAGGGATCGTCGGGCCTGTTTGCCTCGCAATTGAGCGGCACGAATCCGGCGCTCACCGGCGGCCAGGTCGGGTCGGCGCTGAATGAGCTGTGCTGGCATGCCTGCCGGAACGGGACCATCGACCACCGGCAGGTCGGGCATTGAAGACAGTGTCGCCGACGGATAACGTCCCAGCAGGGTCTCGAGACTTCTCTTTGTGGCGTCAAGCTGGCTCCGTCGAGCCGCGACAGCAGCCCGAGAGCTGGCCGCGCCAGATCGCGCCAGCCGCAGATCGAGAGACGAACGCAGACCGCGGTCATAGCGGTCCTCGATCTGACGAGCCGTATGATCTTGATTGGCGGCGGTGGCGATCGCCAGATCGAGTTGATTTTGGGCCTCGATGACGGAGAAAAGCAGTCGCCCAATCTGTGCCGCCAGGGACACCCGTGCACCGGCCAGGTCCGCCTGGGCCGCGCCGACATCGGCCAGGGCAGCTGCGTGACCGGCACGCATTCTCCCCCACAGGTCGACCTCCCAGGAGATCAGGATGTTGGCGTTGAGACCGGTCGTCTCCGAAGCGACGACACCGGCACCGGCACCGCCACCGAGGGGGAACCCGATGAAGTTGCGACGCGATCGGCTGGCATCGACACCGGCCGTCGCCTGCGGTGTGATGGGAGCTCCCGCAATGCGCGCTTGTGCAACGGCGATCTCAAGTCGATGCGCCGCGGCTTTCAAGTCATGGTTGCTGCGCAGGCCTTCGACGATCAGCCCCGTCAGCACCGAATCGCCCAGGTCTGCCCACCACGCGGTGGAGGGAGCCTCTCTGCTCACCCCGATCGAATCGGCCTGGTGTGTTTCCGCCTGCTGATCTGGCGACTGGTTGGCGGTCGCTGTCCATCGGTCAGGTGTTTCGATTTCCAGGATTGGGTATTGCACAGCGGGAATCTTCGCACAGCAGGTCAGGGTCAAACCGATCAAAACGAAAGCCACTCTCATGGCGTCAGACCTCTTCCGCCGCAGTCGATGCGGAACGCAATCCCGCACACAGAAAGTGGACCAACTGTCTGACGGTCTCTTCCGTGTTGTTGGGGTCGCATGGACCTTCCGAAACCTGCTCCAACAGTTGCCCGGCTCCAGTTGTATGGAGAGTCGCCCCGATCATGAAGTGGACGCGCCACAGAAGCTCCGTTCGACTCAGGTGGGGGAGAGCGCGAGAGAAAGCGGCTGGAAACCTCTCACGAATCTCATCGAACTGGCACAGGACAGATTTCATCTGGTCGCCGGGCTCGCAGTAGATCCGGCCGATGAGGCAACGAACCGATCGAGCCGCAACTGGATCATCCTTTTTCAGACGCAACACAGGACCCACGAGCGCTTCGACCAGTTGTTCGAGTTGAGCAGCTCCCGGCGATGGCGTCGCTTCGTAGAGATCCAGAAGCCGCAGTCGTTCACGATTCACCGGTGCAATGTGTCGCTCATAAACCGCCTGGACGAGTCCGTCCTTGGAACCGAAGTGGTAGTGAACGGCCGCCAGATTCACACCTGCAGCCGTCGTAATCTGGCGCAGACTGGTTGCGGCCAGGCCCGTCTCGGCGAACAACCTCTCCGCCGTGTCCAGAATGCGGGCGCGTGTGTCGGTGCCGACCTTCGTTCCCGTCATTGCCGTGCCATCATGTGCCATGAATTCGCATGCGGTGTCTTTGCCGGTGAGGGCGGGAGGCTTCAGAAATGCGGTTCTTCAGCCAGCGGATGTCCTCGCCCAATAATCGAGCCGGTCTCTCAAACAAATGACCGTTTGAATAAACCGACCGTTTGCTGAGAGTCAACCCCCCCCCTTTTGCATTGTATCATCTCAGGATGGGGCAGGTTCAGGAGGCTGCGAACTTGCTGTACTCGGCCTCGATGGCCGTGCTGCCCAGCGACTCGTCACTGAGGAGCATCGCGTATCGAAGCTGGAGTGACTCGCCCAGATCGGTGACCAGGTCACCGGGGGCCAACAAGGCAGGACCGAGCAGATTCGCCCGACAAAACCAGGTCGACGGGTATCGAGGATTGGCGGGGTGGTCGAACATGGCCACCATACCTCCCGATGCGCCCGCGGCCGCAACCCAGCGGGCAGGTTGCCCCATAATCTGCGCGTGACCCTCTCGACCCTCGCTGCACCATGCGTGTGATTCGCTCGCGGGACTTTCTGGATGACCAAAGGTGGGGCCCATGCGCAACACCAGTCCGCTGTAGCGAGCTTCTGCCCGGGTCGCTCCAAGGGTTAATGGTCTACCGACAGGTTGGATGGTCGTATCCGCGCACCAGCGTGTCCCACCATCGAAAGGCTCGATGTCCCACACTCTCTGCTCCGTGGCAAATGTGTGATCTTCTGCATCCAGCCAACTGAGATGATGATCGATTCGCACACCCCCCGCATCGGTCGATCCCAGTTCATTGAACTGATCGTGACGCTGAATACCGTGCGTTTCGACTCGTTCGTATTTGCCCGTCTCGGGTGTGTACCAAGCTCCACCCCAGAGATTTGAGTCGTTCGCGTGAACCCATCCGAAGAACAACCCCGTGTGCCACAGGTGATCCCAGGGCCGGTGCTCGGTGAGTTGTCGCCCATCGCCGAAGAAAATCGGGGCGAAGGATGGTTTCGGAGACTCCCATCGCGACACCTGGTCTCGCACTCTGTACAGCGCCAGTGGGCGATCGGCGTCCATCACGTCCACGCCAAGCGGACTCTCTCTCACGATGAGAGTCATCCTGACGTGCCCTGCTGGCCTTCACGCGCGACCTCTTCACGAAACCAGTCGATCGTGCGGCGCAATCCGTCCTCGGGCGCCACAACGGGCTCCCAGCCGAGTTCACGTCTCGCCTTGGTAATGTCTGGAAGACGCACCTTGGGATCATCTTCGGGTAGTTCCTTGTGCACGATTCGACTCGAGGACTCTGTGTAGCTGATGATCGTTTCGGCGAGTTGCTTCATCGTCAGCTCTGTTGGGTTCCCGATGTTGACGGGGGTATTGACGGAAGAATCCATCAGACGACGAATCCCCTCGACCAGATCGCTGACAAAGCCGATGCTGCGCGTCTGGCTGCCGTCTCCATAAACGGTGACATCTTCTCCAGCCATGGCCTGGGTGATGAAATTCGGAATGGCTCGTCCGTCGTCACGGCGCATGCGTGGCCCGTAGGTGTTGAAAATCCTGACGATTCGCGTATCGATGTCGTGAAGTCGGTTGTAGGCCATCGTCATCGATTCGGCGAAGCGCTTCGCTTCGTCATAAACACCACGGATACCGATCGGATTCACATTCCCCCAATAATCCTCGTTCTGCGGGTGTACTTTCGGATCGCCATAGGTCTCTGACGTCGAGGCGAGCAGAAACTTGGCCCCCTTCGCGCGAGCCAAACCCAGTGTCTTGTGGGTGCCAAGGGCGCCGACCTTCAGAATTCGGATTCCGAGACGCTCGAAGTCGGCGGGACTTGCCGGACTGGCGAAGTGCAGGATGTAATCGAGAGAGCCTTCGATGTGGATGTATTCGGTGACGTCGTAGTTGATGAATCTGAATCGCGGGTGGCCGATGTGGGCGGCGATGTTGTCTGCCCGTCCGGTCAACAGATTGTCCATACAGATCACATCGTGACCTTCATCCAGAAAACGGTCCGTCAGATGGGACCCAATGAAGCCGGCACCGCCAGTGACGAGAATGCGCACGGCAGTCCCCTATCGTTGAAGAGTGGATGTGTGAAACACTTGGCTGACCATCACCGACGAATGATCCCCTCGCGCAGAATGTCGACGAGTCGATCGCTGGCGTGACCATCCCACAGATCTGGAATCCGCCCCGCCTTTCCACCCTCGTCGAGAATCTGCGTCGCAACGGCCACGATCTGGTCAGGCGATGGGCCAACAAGGGTGTTTGTGCCCTCATCGATGGTGACCCGCCGCTCGGTGTTGGGTCTCAATGTCATGCAGGCCACCCCGAGAGCCGTCGTCTCCTCCTGAATACCACCGGAATCGATCAGGACCAGTCGCGCCGAGGCCTGCAGGGCCAGCATGTCGAGATAGCCAACAGAGTCGCATAGATGTACGCCCGGTGCAGATTCCAATCGGGGGGTGAAGCCGAATGTGTCCAGACGCTGGCGTGTGCGCGGGTGAACGGGGAAGACGATCTCCATTCGTTTGGAGAGTTCCAGCAAGGCGTCGAGAATGCCCTCGAGGGTCGGAGCATCATCCACATTCGAGGGTCGATGAAGGGTGACCAGGCCATATTGCCCCGCTTGAACGCCGAAGCGATCCAAGGTGTTGCTGGCTCTGGCCTTCGGGAGGAAACGGTGCAAGGTGTCGATCATGACATTGCCGACGCGGAAGATGCAGCGTTCAGGAACGTGCTCCGATCGCAGATGATCGTCGGCTTCGGCGCAATGCGTAAAGAGCATATCGGCCACGGAGTCTACAGCGACGCGATTGATCTCTTCGGGCATGGTGCGATCGCCACTTCGCAGTCCTGCTTCCACATGGGCAATTGGAATCTGTCGTGTCGCCGCGGCCAGGCTGCAAGCGACGGTGCTGGACACATCTCCCACGACCAGCACGAGGTCGGGTGCTTCTTCGGCCAGAACGGGGTCGAACTTGTCCATAATGTCCGCCATCTGTCGCACGGGACCGGCATCGCTGCGCGCTTGCAGGTGATATTGCGGCGGTCCGAGCTCAAGCTCGTCGAAAAAGATCTCCGCGAGTTGGTAGTCGTAGTGTTGCCCGGTATGAACTACCACGGGCGGTGTGAAGGGGTCTCCCGCCTGACGCAGGGCGGCGGCAATCGGGGCAATTTTGGGGAAGTTTGGGCGTGCCCCGGCGACCAGCAGAACCTTCACGATGGTGAGTTTTCGATCACGAACTGCGCAGATTTCGACAGGAGGACGAGGGCAAGGACGGCGAACTGTTGAAGATACAGGGCCAGTGAGCGCAAGGGCAACTGGGGGCAGCAATACAGTGACAATGTGACGCCGCCGATGCCCGTTGACGCTCTTGACGGGCGGTCATACGTTAGCCACAGGTGACCGGATGATCCCCATTTCCCACCACTTCTCCCCATAGATTCGGGCCTGCGGTTCCAGGGATTCGGGCCTGCGGTTCCAGGCCCGTAGGACTAACATTTCAGAACTGGGCGCTCGAGTTCTGGGCATTCGAGTCTCGACGGGTTTCATGGCCACACCCGGGCCTTGGTCTCCCGCGTGTGGCTCGTGAGATTCCGGTCGTCCTCGCGTGGCCGCGCATGTCAGATTTCTTCATCTACCCGACCGCGTTGTCGGTGATCTTGAGGCTGCCTAATGGCATCACCTGAATTCGTACATCTGCACGGTCACAGTGAATACTCGTTGCTGGACGGTGGCTGTCATGTCAAGGCCATGGCCCCGGCTGCAGCTGAGCAAGGTATGTCCGCACTGGCAGTGACCGATCACGGCAATCTCTTTGGTGCCATCTCTCACTATCGGTCGTGCCGCGATGCCGGTGTGAAACCGATTCTGGGTTGTGAGACCTATGTCTCCATCGGCAGCCGACATGAGCGGAAGGGGGCCCGAGGACTGACCCATGGCTCCAACCACCTGGTCTTACTGGCCAAGAACCACACGGGTTGGAAAAATCTGATCAAGCTCGTGTCGAAGGGCTACACCGAAGGGTTCTACTACAACCCGCGCATCGACAAAGAGCTGTTGCGGAAGTATTCGGAGGGTCTCGTATGCCTGTCCGCCTGCGTGAGCGGGGAGGTGGCGCACCTGATTCAGGAAGAGGGCCTCGATAGCGCCGAAACGGCGGCGCGCGAGTTCATGAACATCTTCGGTGACGACTACTACCTCGAGATACAGCGGCACGGTATCGACATTGAGGCCAAGGTCAACGACGGATTGCTCAAGTTGCACGATCGGCTCGGTGTGCCGCTGGTGGCAACCAACGACTTCCACTTCCTGCATGCAGATGATCATGCAGCTCACGATGCGCTCGTGTGCATTCAGACGGGGAAGATGCTCGCAGAGACCCAGCGCATGTGCTACCCGGCGGGACTCTACATGAAGAGCCCCGCCGAAATGCAAAAACTGTTCGCCGACCTGCCCCAGGCGATCGAAAGCACCGTCGCCATCGCTGACAAGTGTGATGTGGAACTTGAATTCGGCAACCTGATCCTTCCCGAATTCAGTATCCCCGAGCAATTCGAACACGCCTTCACCTACCTGACCCATCTGGCACATGTGGGCCTCAAGCGACGGTATGATCGCACGGACGATGCGCTGATCAACCGCGTGGACTACGAGTTGGGTGTGATCCAGCAGATGGGATTTGTCGACTACTTCCTCATCGTCTGGGACTACGTCCACTACGCTCACAGCATCGGCATGACCGTCGGGCCCGGTCGCGGGTCAGGCGCCGGATCTCTGGTCGCCTACAGTCTGGGTATCACCAATACGGATCCGATCAAACACTCGCTGCTGTTTGAGCGCTTTCTGAATCCCGAACGTGTGAGTCCCCCCGACTTTGACATCGACTTCGCCGACCGCGAGAAGCTCGTGCAGTATGTGGTCGACAAGTATGGCGAAAGCAATGTCTGTCAGATCATTACGTTCGGCACGATGGGTGCCAAGGCGGTGATTCGTGATGTGGGTCGAGTACTGGGTATGGGTTTCGGTGACGTGGATGCCATCGCCAAACTGGTTCCCAACGAGTTGAAGATCACCCTCGACAAAGCCATCGAGAAGACCCCCGAACTCAAACAGATGGCCGAGGGAAAGGGTGACACCCAGCAACACCAGCTGCTGACACATGCGCGAAAACTAGAGGGACTGGCCCGACACGCCTCCATCCACGCGGCCGGAGTCATCATCGCTCCCAGCGATGTGTCCGACTACATGCCTCTCTACAGGGCCCCCAAGGATGGCAAGATCACGACGCAGTGGGATGGCCCTACGTGTGAGGACTTTGGCTTCCTCAAGATGGACTTCCTCGGTCTCAATGAACTCAATCTGATGGACGAAGCAGTCCGGGTGATCCGTCTGCAGCAGCCGGACTTCGACATCGAAGCCATCCCCTGGGACGACGCGACCACATTAGAGCTGTTCGGTCGTGGCGAAACAGTCGGTGTGTTCCAGTTTGAATCCGCTGGGATGCGGGAGTATCTGTCGCAGTTGGAGCCCGACAAGATTGGCGACATCATCGCCATGAATGCGCTATATCGACCTGGTCCGATGGACAAGATCCCTGACTATGTCGCCCGGAAACAGGGCCGACAGGAGGTCGTGTATCTACATCCAGATCTGGAGGAGATTCTCGACGAGACGTATGGCGTGATCGTCTACCAGGAGCAGGTCCTGCAGATCGCGCAGAAGATGGCCGGATTCACCCTCGGATCTGCCGACATTCTGCGACGAGCCATGGGCAAGAAGAAGCCGGAGGAGATGGCCAAACAGAAGAAGGCCTTCATCGACGGTTGTCTCGAGCGGGATGTGGACAAGAGCATCGCCGAGCAACTCTTTGCGGAAATCGATGTGTTCTCGGGCTACGGCTTCAACAAGTGCCATGCGGCACCCTATGCTGAATTGGCCTACAAGAACGCTTATCTCAAGGCGAATTGGCCCGGCGAATACATGGCGGCAAGTATGACCACCTCCATCGGCGATACGGACAAGGTCACGGTGCTTCTCGATGAGTGTCGGCGCATGGAGATTCCCGTCCTGCCCCCGGACGTCAATGAGAGTGCGCCCAACTTCACACCCACACCGGATGGAATCCGCTTTGGCCTGGCCGCGATCAAGAATGTTGGACAGGGTGCGGCGCAATCGATCGTGGATGGCCGCGTTCAGGATGGTCCCTACGAGAATCTGTTCAGCTTCTGCGAGCGACTAGACCTGCGTGCTGTGAACCGACGTGTCGTCGAGTCGTTGACCGCCGCAGGCGGTCTCGATCAGATCGGTGGTCATCGCGCGCAGATGTTGGAAGCCCTCGACATGGCCCTGCGCAATGCTCAGACCGTGCAGGAGGAGAGAGGCCGAGGACAATTCAGCCTCTTCGGTGGTGATTCGTCAGCGCCGGAACTTGATCAGCAGTTGAATCTGCCTGACATCGAGCCCTGGACAGAGACCGAGCAGTTGGCACACGAGAAAGGCCTGCTCGGATTCTACGTGACCTCACATCCGTTGAGTCGCTTCGAACGCGACCTGCGCATGTTCGCGACGCCGCTGTCAGAAGCACTGACGGGAAACGATGGTGAAGCGATTCGAGTAGGAGGGCTCGTCACTCGGATCAGCACCTCCAATGACCGCCGAGGCAATCCGATCGCTTTTGTTACACTCGAAGACCTGCGTGGCTCTGCCGACATCGTGTTCTTCGCCGATGCCTTCGCCGCCAGCCGTGAACTCCTCGTCAACGATCGAGTGATTCTGGTTGAAGGGCGGCTGAACGAACGCAAGGGAATGATGAGCATCCTCGCCGATACGGCCATCGGCCTGGAAGAGGCGCGTGAATGTCTTACGCGGGCCGTCAATGTGGCGCTACCGGCCAACCATCTGTGTGAGGAGTTGCTGGCCGATCTTCGGACGGTCTGCCAACAATTCACGGGTCGCTGCGATTTGGTCATCCACCTGAAGGGCGCCGATGAATTGGAGCGGGAAACGCTCATTCGCTCGCGTAGTATCCGCGTCAATCCATGTGACGAACTGCTCTCGAGTGTGGATGCTCTTGAAGGCTCCCCGGAGACATGGCTGACAGCCGTGCCCCCTCACGCGAGGCTGGCGCAGGCCTAGGACAAACGTACACCGGTCAGACCCACACGCCGTTGAGCCACAGTAGGTCCTTGGTGCTCCCGTACGACGGTAGATGGAGAGGCTGACAAGTGGCGACCAAACCGTATATTCCTCGCATGATGATTCCCCTTCTGCGTATCGAACGTCTGCAGGCCATGTTGGTCAAGGCCCTGCTCCTGGTGAGTTTCGTCACTGTCGGGTGTGGTGACAGCGAGGGGGCGAGCAACACCGATCTGGCTTCACAGGCGCCGCAGATTCCGGTTCCCGATGCAAAGCAGTTTGCTCTCGGCGATCATGCAGGGAAGGTCGTGCTCGTCAACTTCTGGGCGACGTGGTGTGTACCTTGTCGACTGGAGATTCCGGCCCTTGCTCAGTTGCGGAGGGATTTCTCCACAGAAGATGTCACTATCGTCGGTATCTCCACGGGAGAGTATGGCGCACCGGATCAGGTTCGCCAGCGACTGGCCACCTACATCGGGCAGAGCGACATCAACTACCCCATCTACTACGACGAGACGACCGAAGTCACCCTCCACTACAACGAGATGGCACCCTTCATCAATACCGGAATCCCCGCGACCCTGATCCTTGATCAGCAGGGCCGGGTCCACAAACGACAGCTGGGCGTGCCTTTTCGCGATGGTCGGCTGGACCCGCATGGTATTCTCAGCGAGGACATCCAGCGATTGCTCGACGGCTAGGTCGGTCAGCGGCCCGGCGATCTGTCGGTAGGCACCAACGAAACAAGGGGCACCCCTCTGATGGGAGTGCCCCTTTCTTGTGCTCGCCGTGTGTCGGCCGCTTTGTCTGTGGCCGGCTAAGGACCGGCAGGCGAATCAGCTCACGTATTCTTCCAGAATCCGTTTGCCGTGACGCTTGACGAGGATCTCTTTGAACGTCGCCAATGAGATCCCTTTGCGCAGTTGCTCGAGGGCAACGGTCTTCGCCATCACCATCATCGTTCCGCTGCGATAGTCGGGAAACCGGCAGAAGCTCGACGTAATGGCTTCACCGGTGACACAGCACGTGTCTTCCAGTTCAAGCTCTTGCTGAGATTCGGGGTGAAACCCGAAATCAGTCGATTCTTCGCCGTCTTCGTCCTTAGACTTGGCCATAGTATGGTCTCTCTTGTGGTTCCAAGTTGGTAAATGATTCAGGCTCAGGAATATAGGTCACCAAGCGACAATCGCAACGCACGACGCTGCTCACACCTATGACCATTCACCTAAAAGGGCAGATCTGCGAAGCGGGACAGAACGTCGGGGCCCGCGTCGGTGACGGCGACGGTGTGCTCGAATTGCGCCGAGAGGGCACCATCCACCGTGACAGCGGTCCATTCATCGTCGAGGACGCGGACATCGGCCACCCCGGCATTTACCATCGGTTCTACCGTGAACACGACTCCTGGTTGCAGGCGGCGTCCCGTTCCCGCAGTGCCGAAGTGCAGCAACTGAGGCTCTTCGTGAAAGTTTCGTCCGATGCCATGGCCGCAGTAGTCGCGCACGACAGAGAATCCAGCCGTCTCGACATGTGTCTGTATCCGATGTCCCACGTCACCAAGCCGCGTCCCCGGTTCGCTGGCCGCCAGACCAATCTCCAGTGCCTGTTTGGTGGTCTCGAGCAGCCGTCTCGTCTCCATTTCGATCTCCCCCACGGCAAAAGAGACATTCATGTCTCCGTGGTAGCCGTCCTTCTTCACGGCGATGTCGACGGAGATGATATCCCCTTCCACCAGTTGCCTTGACCCTGGGATACCATGGACGACCTCCTCGTTGATCGAGGCACAGATGCTGCGCGGGTATCCCCGATAATTGAGTGCACTGGCCACGGCCGCCTGCTGTCGGATATACTCGTCTGCCACTTCGTCCAGGTGAGCCGTGGTCACACCCGGGGTGACAAGGTCAGCAACACGGGCCATGGCATCAGCGGCGATACGACAACTGGCGCGAATCTTTTCGATTTCGTCGGAGGACTTCAGATGCATCGGTTGGATCCGGTTCGGTGGCGACATTTTTCGGAGGCTCGCAGTATCACGGCCGCAGGAAGGCCTGTCAAGATCTCGCCCTGGATGTGCCTGTGACCACCCCTCTCGTCTCCGTTCTGTTGCCCGTCTACAATGGTGCGACGACCATCGAGGAAGCGCTGGACAGTCTGGCAAGTCAGTCTCTGGAGGATTTTGAGATCGTCGTGGTAGATGATGGATCGACAGACGATACCGCATCGCTCCTCGCTGGCCGAAACGACGCTCGACTGCGTGTCGTGCGACGACCACATGCGGGTTTGCTGCCGGCACTCAACGAAGGCCTGAAGGCCTGTCGGGGGTGCTACGTCGCAAGGATGGATGCCGATGACCGATGCCATCCGACGCGGCTTGAGAAGCAGGTTGCCCTGGCCGCTGAAAACGATCGCATCGGCGTCGTGGGGACCCTCGTACGCTCTTTCCCAGCACAGGACGTGGCCGAAGGATTCAGAATCTACGAGCAGTGGCAGAACCAGTTGATCAAACACGAGCAGATCGTCCGCGAGATCTTCATCGAAAGCCCCATCGCTCATCCGTCGGCTATGATGCGGCGTCAGGAACTGGTTGAGATGGGGGGGTATCAGGAACGCGGCTGGCCCGAAGATTACGATCTGTGGCTTCGTTATCACGCAGCCGGCCGCCACTTCGCCAAGGTCCCCGAAGTCCTGCTCGACTGGCGCGAACATGAATCACGCGCCACACGCACCGACAGCCGCTACTCAGTGGAGAACTTCCTGCGCGCCAAGGCCCACTATTTGTGTTCGGGCCCACTGGTGGAACGTGGTTCGGTCGTGGTATGGGGTGCGGGAAAGACGGGGCGACGTCTGTCGAAACATCTGATTCGAGGCGGTCACCGTCCCGACCTGTTCGTCGACATCGCACAGGACAAGATCGGCCGGACAATGCGCAACGTGGAGATCATCGGCGTCCAGGATCTGCCAGCTCGGTGGTCTCAGCTCTCCCATCCGATTCTGTTGGCGGCCGTCGGCTCTCGCGGCGCACGAGAACTGATCCGGCAGCAGTTGGACCAGTGGGGTTGGCACGAAGGTGACGATTTCCTCTGCGTTGCGTGATCGGCGTCACGGTTGCCATGACCGATGTCATGCTTGCGCATTCGAGCCGATTGTGGGTACCAATGGCTCACGCTCTGTACCGGACATCCGCTTCTGAATCTGGGTGATACCTTCCGTCGCCCCGCTCGCTGATGGAGTCGTGCGTGTGCAGAGCGCCATCGAGACACGCCGGGACTACCCGGGAGACGTCGCCGATCGCATCTTCTCGGCGGTGGTGGTGTGGACGATGCCATTCACCGTGCCGCCGGGCTAGGGTTGCTTGCCAAATGTCGAGCCCTGGGTGGCTGCCCCACTGGAGCGGCTCGCCTGACCGGTGGCCACCTCCTTCCCGCCCGTCATGTCATCCATACCGTTGGCCCCATCTATTCAGGCACTGATGACGACGCACGGCTACTGGCCAGTTATTATCGCCAGAGCCTGGCCATAGCCGCCGAGGCCCGGATCGCCCAGATCGCATTTCCCGCCATCAGTTGCGGGATCTATGGCTATCCTATCGAAGATGCAGCACCTATCGCCGTCGATGCGGAGATGGTCCGATGGACAGTCCCACGTATGTCGATCTCAACAACGGTGAGCAGGAAAACATGTTTTTCTTCCTCCTCAACGCCTATCTGACGTCTCGAATCGAAACCGACTGCGAGTCTGACGGTGATGAGGAGGTCAATGTCTATATGGCGGGACTGCTGCACGGCGTGGTGGATGGGAAATTCTATACAGAGACCACCGATCATCTGGCCATGTCTCCGACGGACGTGCAGCGCAAGGCGGAGGATGGCGGATCCGATCGGTCCAAGGCAGATGTCTATCGCGCCAACGGCGACCATCGGATGATCGCGTTTGGATTGTTCGATGGTTGGGGCGAACGATCCTCTCGCCAACGATTTCGAGACCTACCATGGCGTCCTCGATCACATGGCTCGCCACCACCTCGATCTGCTTCCGCGGTTATCTCGGGGACAAGCCTTTCATCTGGAGCACGGTGCGCACGAGGCGGCACTGCCCGCGATCCAGGAGCATGCCCTGGATCGCATGCTCGACGCTTACAATGCGTGGCGCGCTGAGCCAACGACCGAGACCCGCGCCGAGTTCATGCGTCAGAGCCAGGCCTATACGCAGCTACCGGTCGGACTTCGATGCGGATGAACTTGTGAACTAGCGTCGACAGCGGGGACGGCTAAAGTCCGAGGATCTCGCGCGTGAGCTTTGGGAGTCGGTGATAGTCGCGCAGTTCGTAGCGATTGCCATCCGTGTCCTCGATCAATGCTCGTTGCCGGGACAGAAGTCGGATGTTGCTGCGAATGCCGCGGATCTCGATGTGGCGTGGGCCGCTGGTTGTCTCCACCTCTGCGTGGATGACACCGAACTCCTCATCCAAGTGACCAAAGTCGGTGATCACGGGGAGGAAGTAGGTTCGCTGCAACTCCGCTTCAAGGGTTTCTCGACTGCCGCTTTCCATCGAGGCCATGTCCTCGATAATCCCGATTTCCTTCCCATCAGCACCGATCAAACCGATGAAGGCGTCAGCCATCTCCAGTGGGAAGGCACGGCGGACGCTGACGTCTTCGTATCGCTCCTCAGCGATATGGACGGTCAGGGTACGGGCTTCGCTGCGTTCGATGCGGATCGACTTGGCATCGAGAAATCCGTCGGTGGATTGAGTCGACTCGGTCACACGGCTCTCACCTTCGCCAACTCGGTCTGCATATCGACGAGTCGTCGATAGACGCCATCTTCTTTCTCGAGCAATTCGGCGTGTGTGCCCACCTCGGCAATACGTCCCTTGTCCATGACGAAGAGCCGATCGGCATTCTTGAGTGTGGACAAGCGATGGGCGATGGCAAAGGTCGTGCGATTCTCGGTGAGTCGCTCGAGGGCTTCCTGGATCTCGTACTCGGTTTCCGTATCCACTGAACTGGTCGCTTCGTCGAGAATCAGAATCCTAGGTTCGCCGATCAGAGCCCGGGCGATAGAGATCCGTTGGCGCTCACCGCCGGATAGTCGTCCGCCACGTTCACCGACTTCGGTGTCGTAGCCGTCCGGGAATCTCATGATGAAGTCATGGGCATTGGCAGCACGCGCGGCGGCGATAATGCGGGCGTGCGGCGCGTCGGGTCGACCATAGGCGATGTTCTGTGCGATCGATCCCTGGAACAGAAGCGGCTCCTGCAAGACCACGCCGATCTGCGAGCGAAGCTTGCCCTGCTGCAATGAGGTGATCGGTTCACCATCGATGTAGACGTCGCCGTCGGAGGCGTCGAAGAAGCGGGAGATCAGATTCACGAGAGTTGACTTGCCTGCACCGGAAGGACCGACAAGGCCGATCATTTCACCCGGTTCGACATCGAAGGTGACGCGGTCGAGAATTCGGGCGAAACCGTCGTAGGTAAACGACACATTTCGAAACTTGACGTGTCCCTGCAGAACGCCCGGGTCGGTGGCGTCGACGGGGTCGGTCACGTCGGGTTCGGTGTCGAGGATCTCGAAGACCCGCTCTGCCGTCGTCGCCGCCGATTCGAGTTGATCGGACAGGACGCTCAGTTCGCGCACTGGACCGTAGAACATGACCATGTATGCGATGAATGCCTGCAGCTGACCGAGAGAAAGGGTGTTCTCCAGAACACGGTTGCCACCGAACCACCACAGGATCACCGATCCCATGGCGGTGATGAAGGCGATGCCGGGAAGGAAATACGCCTTCATCTTCACCGACTCCATGCGTGAGTCACGCAGCTCGGTGTTGCGCCGATCGAAGCGCTTCATTTCGCGATCTTCCTGGGCGAAGGCCTTGACCACCTTCACGCCGGGAATCGTGTCGGCCAGCTGTGAGTTCAACGAAGCGATGCGGCGCCAGATCGTATGGAAGGTCCAGTGGATGCGCTTGCGATAGATCTGGGTGACGATGAGCATGATCGGCGTGGGGATCAAGGCCAGCAGGGCCAGCTCCCAGTTCATCCAGAACAGCATCGCACCGATGCCGATCAGGGTCAGGATGGCGATGACCATGTCCTGAAAGCCGGTGGTGATGAAGCCCCGCATCCGCTCGGTGTCGCTGGTCACCCGCGTCATGATGCGGCCCGTACTGTGCTGGGAATAGAACGACAGGGACAGGAACTGCAGGTAGTTGAAGATCTCCGTCTGCAGATCGTAGGTGATGCGCTGGCCCAGCCAGCCCAGGGTGTAGGAGCGGGTGGCGTTGATGAGCATGCGGCCGAAGTGAATGCTGAAAAGCCCTGCCACGACCCAGATCAGCAGCTTTGCCTGCTCGGCGGGTGGCGTTTTTGGATCATCGGGAGTGAGCTTCTGCTTCGGAATGCCGTCGGCGCCTGTCTCCATGTATTCGACGATGACGGGCGTGATCACATCGTCGATGAGGATCAGGTTCAACTGTGGCGGCAGTAGACCGACGAAGGTCATCGTCAGGGTCAGCCCGAAGCCGAAGAGGGCGATCTTCTTGTAGGGTCGAACGTAAGAGAACAGGCGCCAGAATGTCTCCCGTTTCTTGATGCAATTCGGGCAGACCTTCGTGCCTTGTTTGAGGGCACGGCCGCACGTTTCACAGTGTTCGATGCGGCGCGTCGGTATGGCGCGTTCCGCATCAGGCTCTTCGGCAATCTCTTCAGATGGACGGGTCAGAAGTGCGTCGACCGCCTGCGGCACAGAAGAGAACTTGAAGTAGGCGCCCTGCGAGAAACGCACCAATTCGCGCGTTCCTTCGTCGAGGTCGGCCACCAGAGACCCACTGCCCACGTGATTCCGTGTCTGCACGCGCAAAACACGATCGATGGAGATACTCTCCACGACGGGCGCGTCGGATCCGTTGGCGTGCAGGATCAGCAGTCGCTCATCGGTGACGGTGAGGACCGATTCGGCAAAGTTGCCGTCAGTAGCGATGTCGGCGATCAGAAGGACGAGGGGTAGTTCGCCCAGATGGAGTTCCTGCCTCAGAGGGGTGTCGAGATGCTCGGGGATGGGCTCGACGAGATCCAAAACTGGGGGCCGGACTCCTGTGGTTCGGGGGGTCGGTGTTGGCATCGTCCTGAAGGTGGGAGGACGATCTCAACCCCCTGCGGGACAACGGATTGGACACCATTGACCCGAGCGGGCGGGGTAGTCGATTTGCGTAACTGAATGTAGGGCGTGAAGTTACGCGTGGCAATGCCCTGCCTCTCGAGGAGAAAACGCCCTTGACCACGTATGATGTCTCTGAACTGCGGCAGCGACTGGCGAGCTTGCCACGTCTGTCGCTGGCGACGCTGCCGACCCCCCTGCAGGAAGCCCCGCGCTTGAGTGAGGCCCTGGGCGGTCCCCTAATCCTCATCAAGCGAGAGGATCTGACGGGGATGGCCATGGGTGGAAACAAGATCCGAGAGTTCGAATACTCCATCGCCCAGGCCGTGGAAGCCAAGTGCGATGTCTTGCTTCACAGCGCCGCGGCCCAATCGAATCAGTCCCGTCAGACCGCCGCCGTCGCCGCCCGTCTCGGCTTGCGATCTGTCATCGTCGGTCGGCAGGATTCTCATGCTCAGCTGCAGGGTAATCTGTTGCTGAGTCACCTGTTTGGGGCCGAGATCAACCTGCCGCCCATGAACGAGCAAGGCGACACGGTGAAGGCGACGATGCAGCGTCTTCGCGACGAAGGGTGCCGTCCCTTCAACACCTCGTCTGACGGTGCCGACTATCGGGGAATCGCCTATGTAGACGGCTTCTGCGAACTCTACGATCAACTGCAGTCGATGGACGTAACACCCGATGCGATCTACGTCTGCTCAGGTGCCCACACGCATACTGGGCTTGTCGTGGCGGCGCGTGCCTTGGGCCTGCCGTGGCGAGTTGTGGGGGTCAGCCCAAGCCAGCGCGACGACGAGAAGGCGGCGAAACAACATGTGGAACTGGCCGAAAGACATGCCCGGATTCTCGACCTTGATGTCGAGGTGACAACAAAAGATCTGGAGAGTTATGCAGAGTTTGTCGGTGAGGGATACGGGATTGTCACCGAAGGTTCCCAACAGGCCTTGCAGGTCACAGCACAGACCGAAGGGTTGCTGCTGGATCCCTGCTATTCGGGCAAGACCATGGCAGGCCTGATGGCCCACATTGATCGGGGATGGTGGACGAAGGACCATACCATCGTCTTCCTCCACACGGGAGGAACACCGGCGCTGTTTGCCTACGCCGATGAACTCGGGTTGGAAACACCCGCCCTCGATGGACTCGACTGAACGAGCCGGCCCGCACAGCATGGGCAGGCACCAGCGCGAGTCGACGCGGAAAGCGTTACGAAAGGCGTTGCCCGACCTTGCCCGCTGCGGGCAGTTGCTGTTGAGCGATGAAGAGCTTGCCGTGTACGAGTGTGACGGCTTGGCCGCCCATCGACAGGCGCCGATCGCCGTCGCCCTACCGGCCACGACACAGCAGGTCCAATCAGTCGTGATCGCTTGCGGGCAATTGGCGGTCCCCATCGTTCCCTGGGGTGCTGGCACCGGGCTGTCAGGGGGTGCGTTGGCCGTTGCCGATGGTCTGGTGTTGAGCCTCGCCCGCATGAACCGGATTCTGCACATCGACTACGATCATCGTTGCGTCACCGTCGAACCGGGCGTCACCAATCTCGCCGTCACCCACGCCGTAGCGGGCGAGGGTTATTACTACGCCCCTGATCCGTCGAGCCAGATTGCGTGCACCGTCGGTGGCAACGTCGCCGAGAATTCTGGTGGCGTGCATTGTCTGAAGTACGGAACCACGACCAACAATCTTCTGGGTCTGCAACTCGTGCTCAGCGATGGCGAAATCGTCGAACTCGGGGGACCTGCGCTTGAACGATCAGGGTTCGACCTGTTGGCGTTGTTTACCGGTTCAGAGGGACTGCTCGGCATCATCACGCAGGCCACACTGCGCATCCTGCGAACACCTGAGTCTTCGCAGGCGATGATGGCTGCCTTCGACAGCGTCGAAGCGGCCGGTGGCGCCGTAGCCAGTGTGATCGGTTCCGGAATCGTTCCGGCAGGGATGGAGATCATGGATCGGCTGTCGATTGAAGCGGTGGAGGATTTTCTAGGATGCGGCTATCCGCGTGGTGTGGCGGCCCTTCTGTTGGTCGAAATCGACGGCCCTTCATCGGAGGTGGCTGCCCAGATCGAAGCCGTCGAACAGTGTCTGCGAGATGCCGGGGCAACACAGTTGACGCATGCGACAACCACCGAAGCGCGTCAGAAACTCTGGGCAGGTCGCAAGGCTGCTTTTCCTGCGATGGGGCGCGTATCACCTGACTACTACTGCATGGACGGCACGATTCCGCGGGGACAACTGCCTGCGGTGTTGGGCAGGATCGAAGAGTTGTCTCAGATCTTTGGCCTGCAGGTGGCCAATGTCTTCCATGCCGGGGATGGAAATCTTCATCCGCTGGTGTTGTATGACGGGAACAAGTCAGGAGATCTTGAAAAGGCCGAGGAGCTGGGTGCAGAAATCCTGAAGCTCTGCGTCGCAGTAGGAGGTGTGCTATCGGGCGAACATGGAATCGGCGTCGAGAAAAGAGACCTCATGCCGTGCATGTTCACCGACGACGATCTGGATCTGCAGGAGGAGATTCGTGATACCTTCGATCCGGATCACCTGCTGAATCCGGGCAAGGTCTACCCCCAGCTGCGGCTGTGTGCCGAGGGGAGAACTCACGTGCACGGAGGCCAGCGCCCGTTCCCCGAACTGGACCGCTTCTGAGGTGGCCACCCAGATCCTGCGCCCACAGGACGCATCACAACTTGCGGGTTTCGTCAAAGAGGCGGCGCAAAAGCAGACCGTCCTCACCACGAGAGCCGGTAACAGCAAATGGGATCTGGGTTGTCGAGAGTCCAAGCAACCTACAGAGCAGGTCATCTCGCTGGATGCCCTGTCAGGCATCGTCAGCTATGAGCCAGGTGAATTGGTTCTGGTCGTGGGTGCAGGTACTCCTCTGCGGCAGATCGAGCAGTTGCTGTCTGATGAGGGTCAGCACCTTGCCTTCGAGCCGGTTCACTGGCGCGACACCGCCACTGCCGGCGGTACCGTCGCTGTGGGGTTGGCGGGGCCACGGCGATTCCGCGCCGGCGGCGTTCGAGACTTCGTGTTGGGACTCCAGTTCGTCGACGGTCAGGGTCGTTTGGTCCGCACCGGCGGTCGGGTCGTAAAAAACGTTACGGGATACGACCTGTGGCGCGGGCTGACGGGGAGTTTCGGATCACTGGGCCTGATCACGGAGATCTGTTTCAAGTTATGGCCACGTCCACAGACACAACGCACGCTGCTGCTGGCCAGGCAGGACCTGGAGACGGCGCGGCGGGTCATGCTCGAGCTGGCTCAGAGACCTGAGGACCTCACGGGTATCGCATTCGCCCCTCACCGCGGGGTGTCCCTACGACTTGAGGGGAGTGATCGCGGCCTGCAGCCGCAGATCGATGCGATCGCACGCGATGTGGATGTGGAAGAGGAATTGCCCCAAATCGAGTCTGCCAACTTCTGGTCGCAACTGCGCGAAGTCGAAGCCCTGCGCCAGTCCTCCGGCAGGGTGTGGCGGTTCGTGTTGCCCGCAGGTCATTGGGTTGCGTTGGTACACGACCTGCAGGCGGCACAGGTGGACGACTATTTTGTGGATTGGGGAGGCGGTCTGGTCTGGGCCCTTGCGCCACCTGAACAAACCCTCGATGGACACCGCATCGCCGAACGCCATGGCGCGATCGCGTGGCGTGTCGCCACTTCGCTCGATGATCCCAATGAGCTTGGCATGCCGTCCCTTGAACCGGGATTGAAGCGCCTCAATCAGCGACTGAGGACTGCTTGTGACCCTGGAGGGATCCTGAATCCAGGCCGATCCGGGTTGTAGATCCGACTCTAAGACCCGACCTGTACTGCGACCTAAAAGATATGTCCGGCGCGATACGATGGCGGTGGCTTGACCTCGCTGGAAAGCCAGTGCGCCCTGCCCTGACGGGCCTGAACGTAGGCGTAGTCGTAGGTGTCTTCGGGGAACGAGACATTCGTCTCGGACGGATAGGCTGCGATCGCCTCCTCCACGATGTCGATTCCGAGGCCGGGTGTATCCGGAACCAGGATGTGCCCCGCCTCGATGACGGGCTGACCCGTCATCACCTCATACCTCTGAGGTACATCGTCAGCCAGGTGTTCGAGGATGAGGAAGTTGGGAATGGTGGCCAGCAGATGGACGGCAGCCATCTCTGCTACGGGGCCGAGGGACCCATCGTGTGGGGCCATCGTGATATAGTGCGCCTCCGCCATGGCGGCGATCTTCTTCATCTGCGACAGGCCGCCGGCACGTCCCGTATCGGGCTGGACAACATCGATGATCTCGCGCTCGATGAGTTCACGCACGCCCCAGATCATGGCGTGCCGTTCACCGGCAGCGATGGGTAGATCGACTGCGTCGGCGACACGGGCGATGGCGTCGATGTTTTCTGGCGCCACTGGATCTTCGTAGAAGAGCAAATCAAAGGGTTCCAGACGTTTGCCGAGAGCAATGGCGTCGCGCGTCGTCAACCACGGCGGCCCATGGACATCCACCATCAGATCCACCTTGGGACCCACCTCGTCTCGGATGACGGCTACGGTGTCGACACAGTTCTGAATACCGCCGGTCTTGATGGCGTCATATCCTGCGTCCACCAGACCCCGCGCTGCCTGCGTCGTGTGGGCATGCGCGTAAATCCGGATGCGATCTCGAACCCTTCCGCCGAGCAGATTCCAGACGGGGACGCCGAGAGTTTTCCCCTTCAGATCCCACAACACCATCTCGATGCCCGTCATGGCGCCGGCCCCCACCACGCCCGTCATACCATGCCCCATCATGGCCGCAAGCATCTTGCTCCATAGCCACTCGATATTCTGCGGGTCCTCACCGATCAGCAGTGGTGTCAGATCCTGGATGGCTGTCTCCGCTACACGTGGCCAGCCGCTGGCTTCGCCGATCCCATAGAGGCCGTCGTCCGTGTGCACACGAACAAACAGCCAGTTTCGCGCCGCCCAGCCGCCATGGCCCGGTGGAGCGGCATGCATGAGGAACGTTTCGATTCGGTCGATCTTCACAGGTGTTTCTCGCGATGGAGGTTTGACCAGTCACAACATGCGCGACCACAAGTCGCTTCTTTGTCGGTGATACAGGGTAGGCAAAGGCAGCGATGGACTCCACCGATCCGGGGATCAGATCGCCAAAACACACTATAGCAACGCGTTGACACTTTCTCTTTGGAGCGCTAATTTCTGCGTTTTCGTGTACTTACGGGCGTTTTGCCCGTTTTTCTCGTCGCCCGCGGCCCTTTTTGCCCCACCGATGACCGCCTCTCCGGGCTCGATGGATCCCCTGCTGGGGCCGATCCAGAGCGAAATCGACCAATTTGAGCATCGACTGGATGAGATCCTCCAGTCAGACGTGGCTATGGTTCATGACGTGACCCGGTATATGGCGGGTCTCAAGGGCAAACGCCTGCGTCCCGCCCTTACGATTCTGTGTGCTCGTGCCACGGGTCTTTGGGACGATCGGGTGATCGACGCAGGTGTTGGCGTGGAGATGATTCACGCGGCGACGGTCGTTCATGACGACGTCGTCGATGCCGCCACCACCAGGCGGGGCAAGTCTTCGGTCAATGCTCGCTGGGATGACCACATCGCCGTCCTGATGGGGGACTTCCTGTTGGCCCGCGCTTTGTGTCTGCTGGTCAGCTTGGGCAATCTGGAAGCCCTTGGCGCCGTGTCGCACGCGACAGAACGGTTGAGTCAGGGCGAGATCCATGAAGTTCAGATCGGACAGCAGACGGATACGGCGGAGGAGTCCTATTTCTCCATGGTCGGTGACAAGACGGCGTCGCTGATCTCTGCTGCTTGTCGGATCGGCCCCCTGATGACGGGGGCAGACAAACAAGTCGTAGAGGGTCTGACCCGCTACGGTGAGTATCTGGGATTGGCATTTCAGATCGCCGATGACATTCTCGACTTCACCGGTGATGCGGCCACTCTTGGCAAGCCCGTCGGACACGACTTGCGGGAGGGAAAAATCACCTTGCCCCTGATCCGCGCCTTGGCTGCGGCAGAGACAGGTGAACGGGAATCGATCGTCACCCTGCTGCGCACTCAAGACGCGGGCGAGAGCGATCGGCAGCAGATTTTGGAGTTTGTGAATCGGCACGACGGTGTTGCCGCCGCCAGTGCCACGGCCCATGACTACGCGGCGGAGGCTCTCAAGTGCCTGGAGGTGGTAGAGCCCTCCGTCGCCCGCAGCGTACTGGAGACAGCAGCGCGTCTCGTGGTCGAACGCGACAGTTGAGGGAGTGAGGGCGGTGCGTCGATGGCTGGCACCCGTTGCTGGGCTGCTGGTCCTGCTGTGGTTTCTGCGCTCGCCATCGGTCGAACCAGTAGACGACTACCACATTGCCATGGGCACCATGGTGCGCATGGCATTGTATGTCGACGATCCGGAGATGACGACCCGGGTCGTGGAACTCGGTCGAAAGGCGATCGCCGATGTCGAAGCCATCGCCAGTCACTATGACAGCAGTAGCGAGTTGTCGAAAATCAATCGGCTGGCAGCACAGCAGCCGGTGATCGTGTCTCGGTCCATGGCCGACCTGCTGCAGCGCATTGAGCGGCGAACGGAACAGACGGAGAATCGATTCGATCCCGCCCTCGGTGCGCTGACGGCGGTATGGGGTTTTCCTGAGGCGGTGCGACCGCCAGCTGGTGAGCAGGTCGCCTCAGGTCGCCAACACAGTGGCTGGCACCTGGTGGCGTGGAACGGCGTGGATGTACGTTTTCTCGATGCGAATGTCCGGCTCGATCTGGGCGCCGCAGCAAAGGGATATGCCGTCGATCAGGCGGTGATTCAACTGCGCGGAGCCGGCGTTTCGGCAGGGATGATCGAAGCGGGGGGCGACATTCGCTTCTGGGGTGTGAAGCCGGATGGGCGGCCTTGGCGATTTGGCGTACAACACCCGCGGGAGCCGGACCGAATCATCGTCATCGACGGTCTCGGTTTGCCGGCATTGGCCACGTCGGGTGACTACGAACAGACTTTTGAGTTTGAGGGGACAAAATTCCACCATCTCCTCGATCCACAGACGGGGTACCCGTCCCGTCGGGCGGTCTCTGCCACTGCCTGGGCCACCTCAGCCGCAGCGGCGGACATGTTGGCCACGGCAGCGTTCGTTGCGGGCCCGAGAGTCGCATTGGAATGGGCCGCCGAAGATGACAGCCTTGAGGTGTTGGTGTACTACGAGGAAGATGGACAATTACAGCGCGTCGCCTCCGATGGCGTTCGTGCCCAACTACAGGGCGACGAGGAACCAAACCGCGTCGCCTCACAGGAATAGGTTCGACCCGAGCTGGGTCGCGAAACACAGAAGCGATACGAGATGAAACAGAATTGGAAACCCCTGCTCATCCTCGCCCTCCTGGTGACGGCCGTGATGTACCTGTATCCGACGGTCGAATTCTACGGAATGGCCCCCGACCAGCGCGAAGCACTCGAGCACGACGCACCGGCCACCTACTACGATCTGCAGCGCAAGGCCATCAACCTGGGCCTGGACCTGCAAGGCGGCATCCACCTGGTCATGGAGGTGGTCACTGAGGGTCTGAGCCCTGAAGAGGCTCGCGATGCGGTCGATCGTGCGCAGGAAGTCATCCGCAATCGAGTCGATCAGTTCGGCGTAGCAGAACCGACCATTCAGCGACAGGGTGAAACGCGGATCATCGTTGAATTGCCCGGTCTTCAGGATGTCGAGCGCGCCAAGAATCTCATTGGGCAGACGGCCCTGCTCGAGTTCCAGCTCGTGGAACCCGACGAGGATCGCGATCGACTTCTACAGAGAATCGATGCGGTGCTGGCCGCGAGGCTTGATGGTGACACGGCACCTGCTGAGGTCGATGCCGTCGATGACGCCCAGGAGGCGTCCACACAAGACGCTGCCGCCGATACGGCCGCCGTCGCACCCAGTTTGTTCGGTGAAGAGAGTGCTGAGGGCGAGTCGAGTTTGTTCGACGATACAGACGAGGTCACCACACCGGAGGACGATTCCCGACGCCTGTTGGCGCGTCTGGTGCGCCTGGGTAGCGAAGTTGCCGTGATGCAGCGGGACGTGACGGCCGTAAAGGCGATGCTCGCCGATGAGCGCGCACAGGGCGTGATTCCCGATGACGTGGAATTCCTCTTCACGAGCAAAGCCGAGGGGCCCGAGGGCAATCGGTACTACATCCTGTATCTGGCGCGCACGAAAGCCGAGATGACGGGGAACATGATCGCTGACGCTCAGGTTTCCATCGGCCAGAGTGTCGAATACATGGGCCAGCCGATCGTCGATCTGCGAACCACCGATGAGGGTGTGCGTCTCTTCCGGCGAATCACGGGAGCCCATATCCAGGACCGTCTGGCCATCGTCCTCGACGGGGCCGTCTACTCCGCACCCGTCATTCAGACCAAGATCATGGACGGTCGTTCGATCATTACCGGATCGGGCACGCAGGAAGAGGCCAAAGATCTGGCCATCGTCCTGCGAGCGGGCGCACTGCCAGCGAAGGTCGAGATCATCGAAGATCGAACGGTCGGCCCCTCTCTGGGTCATGATTCGATCGAGCAAGGCAAGGTCGCAGGCCTGATCAGTCTGATCGCTGTGGTCACCTTCATGATCCTCTACTACCGTGTTGCGGGCATCGTCGCCGATGTGGCGCTGACGCTGAATATGATCTTCGTGTTGGCAATCCTCGCCGGATTCCATGCGACCCTGACCCTGCCGGGCATTGCCGGCATTATCCTGACCATCGGTATGGCCGTCGACGCCAACGTGCTGATCTTCGAGCGGATTCGAGAAGAATTGCGTACGGGCAAGACCGTGCGCGCCGCCATCGATTCCGGTTACAGCAACGCATTGTCGGCCATCGTCGACGCGAATATCACGACCTTCATGGTCGGTATCGTCCTCTACGAATTCGGCACCGGCCCCATTCGGGGATTCGCATTGACCCTCTGCGTCGGTATCGTGTCCAGTTTGTTCACCGCTTTCGTCGTGACCAGAGCGATCTTGAATCTGATCACGTCTCGCAGCAGCACGACGAGTCTCAGCATCGGTCCCGTCGATGTGTTGTCGAAGGTGGCCATTCCGTTTATCAATCTGCGCAAAGTGGCCCTGTTGGCCTCAGCTGCGGTGTTGACGGTCGGTCTGGTTTCCATCGGTGCCATCAATGGTCTCAAGCCCGGCATCGACTTTGCCGGAGGCACCCTTCTCGAGCTGCATTTCGATCCTCCAGTGGAGATCGAGGACATTCGCCAGGAGTTGCGTTCCGTTCAGATCGGCGATCGGACGGCTGACTTGAGTGCCAGCGAGATCAAGCAGTTTGGATCGGATCAGGATGTGTTGATTCGCATGACCGAAAGTGAGTCCGGTACCGACGTGGCAGACGGGATCAAGGCCTCCTTGCGCGCCGGCCTCGGGCAGAGCATTAGCGAGTTTGAATGGGTGCGACGCCAGGAGAAGGTTGGACCCCGAATCGGTGAGGAACTGACGGGAGCTGCTGTGCGCGCTGTGCTTGTATCCCTTGCGCTGATCCTCGTTTACATGGCGTGGCGCTTCAAACAGTTCCTCTACGGGATCGCCGCCGTTGTCGCCCTATTCCACGACGTATTGCTAACAATGGGCGTGTTGTCTCTGCTCAATGTGGAGGTGACCCTGGCCGTTGTTGCCGGTATTCTTGCCATCGTCGGTTATTCGCTCAATGACACGATTGTCGTGTTCGATCGAATCCGTGAGAATCTGCTGTCCTCTAAGAAACTGGCCTTTGGCGACTTACTGAATGTCAGTATCAACGAGTGCCTCAGTCGTACCGTGGTGACATCGCTGACGACGTTGTTGGCCGTCGTCGTGCTGATGATCTGGGGTGGAGAGGTCATCCGCGACTTCACCATCACTCTCGTCATCGGCGTCTTCGTCGGTACGTATTCGTCGGTCTTCATCGCCAGCCCGACACTGTACTACGGTCACATGCGCGCTGAGGCGAACGAAAAGAAGTAGCCATCGAGATACCGGAGGCCATTCCCGGCCTCCGGCCACCACCGGAGCCGGTGCCGCGTGCGAACTCTGGCCGTCTGTGTCATCCTGCTGGCTCTGGCCAGTTTCTCGGCCTCTGATCCGCAGATCAGCAATGATTCGCGGATCGATGTCCTGTGGGTGACAGGGACCGTTCTGCTCCTGGCTCTGACGATGCAGCGCGTGTGCGAGCGGCTCAGCCTGCCCACGTTGTGGGGGTGGGTTGGCGCCGGATTGGTTGTCGGTGCCACCGGCCTGAGTGTGGGAAATCCATCCCCCGACATGCAGGAACTCGTGCTGCGTTTCGTCGGCCTGTGGGCTGGTTTGCTGGTGGGCATCGGGTTCGGTTGGCCCTCCTCTTCAACGCATGGTCACTTCCTCGGCATCGTCACCGCATCCACGGTGGTGGGCGCTCTGGTCGTCACCTTGGGCTGTTTCCTGATCGCCGACCAGGTCTGGACGACAGCTCTGCTGGTGGGCGCTCTGTCGGCGTTGTGGGGGCCGGTGCTCGTATCCAGTGTCTGGCGCGATGATGAGTCGGCGGGGGCAGCACTCGTGGGTACACTCGTGGCCGCCGTGCTGCTTACATGGGTGATCGGTTGGCTCCATGAGTCAAAACTACTGGCCGGTGATGGGCTCGCCTTCGCCACACGTGTCTGGATCTCGCCAGCCGTAGGTATCGCAATTGGCTGGCTTCTGCAGCTGTTGAGCGTGCTGAAACGGCGATCTGTTGCGCTCGTGGCCCTGCTGCTCATGTCGAGTCTCGGTGCCGTTGCCATCGACCACTACGATCTGCTGGGGATCGGCGTGGGCCTGGGCGCCGGCCTGGCCTTGTCCTTCCGTCCCCAATCTGGGCTTGCTCTCGATGGGCTTTTCGGCGCCTCCCGACCGCTGGCATCGTTCCTTTTCGTCGCCCTCGCCATGAGTCGCGTGGATGTGAAGGTGCTGTTGTCCGCCCCCTCCGCCGGACTGTTCGAGATCGTCCTTCTTCAGGTGATCGTGCTTTTTTCGATCCGGGGACTCGGGCCGATCCTCTGGCAACCGCGAATCTCCCGTGCCACCAGCCTCAATAGCTGGCTCTTGCTGCCCAAGGGAATCGTGGCGATCGAACTGGTGCTGGTCGGTGGTGGACTGACCGATCTGTTGCAACCGTCCAACGCCTTGTTGCTGCAGCAGATCGTGGTCGTGGATCTCCTGATCTACGGATTGGTGGAAACGACCTTGTCCGCCTGGATGATGCGCCCTGCCGAAGAAGGATCGCCTGCCTGAGAGATCCGGCACCACTGGCCGGTGGCGAGTCTCTTCGTTGTGTAGGGTTCAGCCCAGGGCTATATTTGTCTGCTTCCTATGGATTGCCCGAAATCTTATCTGAACTCTCTACATAGGGATGCTGGCTGGCGTGCTTGAGTCTCGAGATCAGGCGCTCATTTAGGAGAGACGTGGCGCGGGATCGCACTTGATGAGCGATATCCAAGACAACTGGACTCGAGTCTGCGATCGGGTGGAGGGGGCTGCGCAACGTGCTGGCCGTCAACCTGACGAAATCACCATCGTCGCCGTGTGCAAGACCCGACCCGCCGAGGATATCGAGGCTGCATTGGCAGCTGGCGTCACCGACCTGGGTGAGAATCGTGTCCAGGAAGCGACACAGAAGCGGCCTGCAATTCAGGGCGGACGTTGGCATCTGATCGGCCAACTCCAACGCAACAAGGCGGGCAAAGCCGTCGAGTTGTTTGACTGCGTGCAGTCCGTCGACAGTCCGCGACTTGCCAAGGCCCTGGCTCAGCGGGCCGAAGGTTCAGATCGGACCATGGACGTACTGATCCAGGTCAATACCTCTGGCGTCGAGCGCCAGGCAGGTGCCGCGCCCGACGAACTGCCTGAATTGGCTGATCAGATCTCGCTGAGTCCGTGGTTGCGACTGAGTGGGCTGATGACGATTGCCAGCCAGGCAGATGAAACAGAGGTGAAGCGCTGTTTCCAATCTTTGCGTTCTTGCCGCGACGACTTGGCAGCTCAGCGTCGCGACCTCGACCTGTCGACGTTGTCGATGGGGATGAGTGGAGATTTCGAATTGGCCATCGAACAGGGCTCGACGATGGTTCGCATTGGCACTGCAATTTTCGGCACCCGTTCCTGATCGGATCATCATGTTCGACCACACTGGCTTCGTCAAAGACATCATCCGCATTCTTGATGGACTGCTGTGGCTGTATTTCTGGATTCTGACGGCACGAGTCATCATCTCCTGGGTCAATCCCGATCCGTACAACCGGATTGTTCAGGTGTTGTGTGGCTTGACCGATCCGGCATTGAACGGATTGCGCCGCTTCATGCCTCAAGCTCTGTGGTCTACGGGTCTGGATTTCAGTCCCCTGATCCTGATGTTGCTGATCCAGGTCCTGTCTTCCTTCCTTCGCAACCTTAGTCCGTAGCCATGGCTGCCAAGCGTAAACCCGTATTCGCCGACGTCGCCGCGAACGTCGACTTTGCCGCCCAGGAGCGAGAGATCCTCTCTGGGTGGAAATCGGCTGATCTCTACCGCAAATCCGTTGAGCAGCGCACGAAGCCCTTCCGTTTCTATGATGGTCCTCCCTTCGCCACCGGACTGCCTCACTACGGCCATCTGTTGGCATCGATCACCAAGGACGTGGTGCCTCGATACTGGACGATGCGGGGCTACCGTGTCGAGCGCCGGTGGGGCTGGGACTGCCATGGTCTGCCGGTAGAGAACGAGGCCGAACAGCAGCTTGGCCTGAAGACCCGGCGCGACATCTTCGAATACGGCATCCCTCGTTTCAACGAATTCTGCCGTTCCGTCGTCCTGCGCTATACCAGCGAATGGGAGGAATTGATCCAGCGCCTCGGGCGTTGGGTCGATTGGGATCGTCAGTATCGGACGATGGACGTGGACTTCATGGAGTCCGTGTGGTGGGTTTTCCAGTCTCTGTGGGACAAGGGACTGATCTACGAGGGTTATAAGTCGCTCGCCTACTGTCCCAGATGTGCCACGCCCCTGTCCAACTTCGAAGTCAATCAGGGCTACCAGGACACGCAGGACCCTTCCATCACCGTCCGTTTTCGCGTGCGTGACACTGAAAGACGCTCATTGCTCGCCTGGACGACGACGCCCTGGACCTTGCCATCCAACATGGGTTTGGCCGTCGGGCCAGATGTCGAATACGTCTGCGTAACCACTGTCGAAGGCGAGGAACTGATCCTGGCCAAGGCTCGTTTGGAAGCGGTGTTCCGCAAACAAGAGAATGAGATCGATCACGTCGATCCCATCAGTGTCGATGAACTGATCGGTCTGCGATATGAGCCGCTGTTCGACGACTTCAGCTCCCTCGCCGAAGAGGGTGCGTTCAAAGTTGTGCAGGCCGACTTCGTATCCACCGAGGACGGCACGGGCATCGTCCATATCGCACCAGGCTTTGGTGAGGACGATTACCAACTCGGTCTTCGGGAGAATCTTCCCGTTGTCTGCCCCATCGATGCCGATTGTCGATTCACCGACGAAGTAAGTGATTTCGAAGGCGAGTTCGTAAAGGACGTGGATACACCGATCATCCGACGCCTGCGCGCATCTGGGCAGTTATTTGCCGAGACCTCGCTCATGCACTCGTATCCGTTCTGCTGGCGCTGCGACTCCCCCCTCATCTATCGCACGATCTCGACGTGGTTTGTCAAGGTAGAGGGAGAGGTGAAAGACAAGATGCTGGCCGCCAATCAGCAGATCTGGTGGATCCCAGAACACATCCGTGACGGTCGGTTCGGTAAGTGGCTGGAAGGAGCCCGTGACTGGGCAATCAGTCGAAATCGCTACTGGGGGACACCCCTGCCCATCTGGCGCAACGAGGAGACGGGCGAGGCCGTCTGTGTCGGCAGCCGTCAGCAATTGAGTGAACTGACGGGTAGAAACGTCGACGATCTTCACAAACACTGTATTGATGATCTGGAGATTCCCGCCCCATCCGGTGATGGTGTGCTGCGTCGCGTGCCGGAGGTCCTGGATTGCTGGTTCGAGTCGGGCTCCATGCCCTATGCGCAGAGCCATTATCCCTTTGGCCCACGAGAAGACTTCGAAGCAAGTTTTCCCGCCGATTTCATTTCCGAAAACCTCGATCAGACACGCGGTTGGTTCTACACGTTGACGATCCTCGCGGCGGCGCTGTTTGATGGACCTGCATTCAAGAACTGCATCGTCGGAGGTATGCTGCTGGCTGAAGACGGCCGCAAGCTCAGCAAGCGCCTGAAGAACTACCCCGATCCGTCGGAGATGTTGGAGACCTATGGGGCGGACGCCCTGCGACTGTATCTTCTCAACTCGCCCTCCATGAAGGGAGAAGAGTTGAGGCTCAGTGAGGACGGCATCAAGCAGAGTCTGCGTGATGTCATTCTGCCGCTGTGGAATGCCTACAGTTTCTTCGTCACCTATGCTCGGATCGACGGTTGGGATCCAGCTCAGGGAACCTCTGCCCCGGTCGCCCATCGTCTGGATCGTTGGATCCTGTCCGAGTTGCAGACCTTGCTGCACAACATCAACCAGGAGATGGAGGCCTACCGCCTCTATCGCACGGTGCCGGCCATGGTCGGCTTCGTCGAGAAACTGACGAACTGGTATATCCGACGTAGCCGTCGTCGATTCTGGAAGTCGGATGACGATGCGGACAAGGCCTCTGCGTATGCGACGTTGTATCAGGTACTGACCACGTTTATCCGCGCCCTGGCACCGGTTCTACCCTTCGTCACCGAGGCGATCTATCAAAATCTGGTCGCTCCCCAGGCAGGTGCCGCCGGGGTGGAGGCGGCGCAGAATGGCACCGATGGCCCACCAGAGAGTGTGCATCTGTGTGATATGCCACTGGCCGACGAGACTCTGCGAGACGGCGAGCTCGAAGAACAGATGGAGCTGGCCACACGAGCCGTCACCTTGGGTCGTGCCCTGCGCAGCAAGCACAACCTCAAGACGCGCCAGCCCTTGCAGCGTGTGTTTCTGCTACCACCAGACGAACACAGTCGTGAGGAACTGACGCAGGTTTCCGGTCTGATCGCCGACGAGTTGAATATCAAGGAAGTCGTACTCGTAAAAGACGAAGCCGAGATCAGTAAGGTGTCGTACAAGCCGAACTTCCGTTCCCTCGGTCCTCGCTTTGGCAAACGAATGAAAGAGGTAGGCGCATTCGTCTCCTCTCTGAGTGCCGAACAGGTGCAAGGTCTGGCTCGTGGTGGCCGGCTCGATGTGGCTGATGGCGACATCGGCATCGAAGATGTGGATATTCAACGCCGTGAACGAGAAGACGTCGTGGTCGCTGTAGACGAGAATCTGTGCGTCGGTCTCGATGTTCAGGTCACTGACGATCTGCGTCTCGAGGGATTTGCTCGAGAGTTGGTGAATCGTGTGCAAAACATGCGCAAGGATGCCGGCCTCGATGTGGCCGATCGGATCGAGTTGTGGATCGAGGGACCCGACCCGGTCGCTCAGGCGATGAGTGCTCACGAGACGTATGTGGCCGGTGAGACCTTGGCTGCCGAAACACATGTAGGTGCTGCACCGGAAGATGTGACTGCGTCTCGCACGTGGGATGTAAATGGCACTGAATGCCAGATTTCGATCACCAGAGTCGTTTGATCGATTCACGTAATCGAGTCGAATCGCACATTGAAACCTGAGAAAGTGAATTGATGAACCAGGAAGACCTGGATTTCTTCAAGAAGCTGTTGTTGGAACGACGAGAGCAGGCTGCAGGTGATCTGCAGGAATTCGAGCGTGTCTCGCGCAGCGCCGACGCCCAGGAGTCCTCAGAAGACCGCTCGGCGTATTCCCTGCACATGGCTGATCGGGGCACCGATGCGATGGAGCGAGAGAAGAACCTCCTCTTCGCTCAACGCGAAGGCAGCTATATCGACTATCTGGATGAAGCCCTGCAGCGGGTAGAAGACGGCAGCTTGGGCACATGTCGCACGTGTGGTGGCGAGATTGGCCGCGCACGTCTTGAGGCCGTGCCCACAGCGCCACAGTGCATCGAGTGCAAGAGCAAGGACGACAAGGCCAAGGACTGAATCGTGCGTCCTTGGACGGATCTACTGTGGATCCCTTTGGCGCTGGTCCTGGATCAAGTCACGAAGTTGGTGGTCGTGTCCACCCTGCCGCCCTATGACCCTCAGCCGGTCCTCGGTGATCTGGTCCGCCTGACCTACATCCACAATCGGGGTGCTGCTTTCGGCCTCAACCTTGGCAGCCCTGTCGTCCACACGGTGATCGCCATCGCCGCTCTCGGTCTTCTCGGTTGGATGTTGTACACGCTCCCTGCGAATGCGCGATTACAGCGCTCGGCTCTGGCCATGGTTTTTGGAGGTGCTATTGGCAACATCGTCGATCGGATTCGACTCCACGAAGTGATCGACTTCGTCGATGTTGGGTTCGGTGACTTGCGGTGGCCCGTCTTCAATGTGGCCGATTCGTTCGTGACCGTCGGTGTTCTGGTGCTTGCTCTCACCTATTCTCGCGTCGCCGAGCCCACCGAAGAAACACCCGCCGCAGAGCCACCGGCTGTGGAGCCACCGGTAGACTCCGTGGGCGACGGCAACGACTGATCCGCTCCGACGCGGGAGCTGCCTGTGTCATCGGTTCCCATCACCAAGCTGCATACCGTTGACGATGCCGAAGCATCTTTGCGATTGGATGTGTTTCTGCAATCGCGTCATGAGGACCTGTCACGCAGCCGATTGCAGGGATTGATCGCAGATGGTGACGTGTCGGTCAATGGTGCCCACGTTCGGTCCAGCTATCGCGTTCGATCGGGAGACGCGGTGGAACTTCGTGTCCCAAAGCCGGTCGAATTGGGCGCTGAGGCTCAGGACCTGCCTCTCGATGTCGTCTACGAGGACGAGGCGCTTCTGGTGGTTAATAAACCGTCGGGCATGGCCGTCCATCCTGCGCCCGGCACACCCTCGGGGACGCTGGTCAATGCCCTGCTCCACCACTGCAACGATCTCTCAGGAATCAACGGCGTCTTGCGGCCCGGAATCGTCCATCGTCTCGACCGGGACACGACAGGTCTTCTGGTGGTCGCCAAAAGCGATGAGGCCCATCGGGTCCTGGCGGCACAGTTGGAGGAACGGCAGATGGTCCGTCGATACATTGCTGTCGTGTGGGGGCGAGTTGACGACGCCCTTCGCATCGAGGCCCGCCTTGCCCGTCACCCAAAGGACCGGCTCCGCATGGCCGTCGTACCGGACGGTCGACACGCGGTGACACATGTCTCGCCAGGTGATCGATTCTCGATGGCGACGCAGATCGATGTCCGACTGGAAACCGGTCGAACCCACCAGATCCGCGTGCACTTACAGCACGTGGGTCATCCGGTGTTCGGTGACCCGGTCTACGGGGGGCGCACCCAAGTTAGTGGGATCGATCCAGCTCTGCGACCTATGGCGCGGCATTTGTTAGCTCGCATCGATCGGCAAGCACTCCACGCCCGGCTTCTGGGGTTTGAGCACCCCGATGGCCGTCACGTGGAGTTTACATGCCCGCCTCCCGACGATTTCAACAACCTGTTGGACACCGCCCGGGGTGAGCTGATCTAAGCGAGATCGACGGACGTCTCGCCGGCATCGGCGGCGGCCTGAATCCGAATGGCCTGTCGCGAGGAAGCGATCACCTGGGCCGTCGTGAGCGCGCCGTCCGTTGCGGGTTCTCCATCGACGCTTCGCAGAAAGGCGTCGAGGTAGTTGTCGCCGCCTTCATCGAGAGGCAGATGTTCTCCTTCCTTGTCGTCAGCTCGCAACAGGTGCACGGTCGGCAGGTTTACCCCCGCCTCCAGGACACCCTCCCGACCCCACCAGGTCATGCGCCAGTAGTAGGACATGCTGTAGCCGGGGGCGTCGGGCGCGAAGTAGGACACGTCCCCCATCACACCGGCTCCGTTGTCGAGGGTCAGCATCATCTGGGCCCCATCGCCGAAGTGGGGGAACTGTGAAGCAAAGGCATTCCAACATCGAGCTGCCTCGATCCTTGCGATCTGATGGCCACTTACCCAGGGAATGGCGTCGATGGCGTGTATACCGATGTCATTGATCGTTCCGCCGTGTTCGCCCGGTTCGAAATACCAGTCAGGACGTGAGCCCAGAAGCAGTGGGTGTTGTCCACCGAATTGAAGCGCATGAACCTCGCCGATGGCACCTTCCATCACCAACCGTCGCGTCGTGCGCATAAATCGACTGTCGCGCATGGTGAGCATGCATCCCACCTGCAGGCCACTTTCTGCCGCCGCCTCTTCGATTTGATGCACTTCAGAGAGACGAGTGCACGCCGGCTTGTCGGCAATGACATGCCGACCAGCCTCCAGGGCGGCAAGGAGCAGGCTGCCTCGCCGAGCGTAGGTATCTCCCACGGCGACGATGTCGCAGTCGTTATCGCGCAGCAGATCCGTGGCAGAATCGTGGGTGAATTCGACTCGGCCCGAATCGGTCAGGTCTGCTCGCGTGGACGAGTGCTCCTCGCAGGCGGCTACAATCTCGAGATCGTCGCGCTGCTGAGCTGCATCATACAGCGAGAGGATATGACCGTGGCGAAAACCAATGAAGGCGATCCGATGTGGCATGGGGGTCCTTTCAAGCCGGGAGCCTGAATCAGGCTTCAAACGTCTGTTTATCAGTGCGCAACCTGAGTTGGACCGCCGCCTTCGTCAAGCTCAGACCCATTGATTCGATTGCCCGTTCGACAAGATGCCGGTTACCTTAGAATGTTGATCTACTTCCTCATGAATCTCCGAACGAATACAACGACGAAGAGAATCCGTCGACGGTTGTCTGTTGCCGCGTGTCTGTTGCTTGGGGCATGCGCCGGAATCTCCCCGGCGCCTCGGTATACGGGGGTTGCCTCGACGGAGTCTGGTCAGGAGGAAGCGGTCGGTCCTGAACTGGCCACGCGCCAGCACGCTCGGCTGCAGGGCGGCGACCACCGCTTGATGAAGGTCATCGACAGCTATATAGGCGTTCCTTATCTGTGGGGAGGCACGACCCGCCAGGGAATGGACTGCTCGGCTCTGACACGAGCTGTCTTGCGTGAAGCCTATGGCGTGGAACTTCCTCGAACCTCTCGCCAGATGTACCAGCTCGGTAAACCCATGGACCGGCAGGCTCTGCGAGCAGGCGACCTCGTCTTTTTCCGTATCGACGACTCCGGACCTGGCATTTCCCATGTGGGCATCTATGTGGGCGACGGGCGCTTTGCCCATGCCAGTTCGAGTCGAGGGGCGGTGATTGATCCGCTCGGATCTTCCTACTTCGACAAGCGCTATGCCGGCGCCCGCCGCATCCTTCTCGACTGAACTTGGTGCGGATCCAGCGCACGCTTCTCCCTCTCCGCCTCGACTGATGTGGCTGGCCGCGCTGTTGTGCGTGCTCGCATCGATCGGTCTGTGCACGGTGGGGAATCTCGCCGATCACGTTGGTCAGATGTGGATCTGGTGTCTCGTGGGCCTGACGGGTTATGCACTTGGTGCTTGGTCTGTGAGGCACACGACACGCCTTCCGATATCCGTCATCCTGTCGGTGGCCGTCATTATGCGTTTGGCCCTGCTGACGACGGAACCCACACTGTCTGACGACATCTATCGGTATCTGTGGGATGGCCGTGTGCAAAATGCTGGGATCAATCCCTACGCATATGCACCTGACGACCCATCAGTATCGCACCTGAGACATGAGACCTGGGAACAGATCAACCATCGCCAGGTGCCCACCGTGTATCCTCCCCTGGCCCAGTGGATGTTCGCCATGGTCGTCGGAATCGGTGGCGGTGTCCTCGGGCTGAAAGTCGCACTGCTGCTGTGCGAAGCCGTGGTGGTCTATGCAGTGCTGGGATTGCTCGGCTTCCGGCGACGGGATCCAGGCTGGATTCTGTTGTATGCATGGCATCCGCTGCCCGTGCTCGAGATCGCCGGGTCAGGCCATGTGGATGCCCTAGGTGTGGCGGCGCTGATGGCCAGCCTTTTGTGGGTCGTTCGATTCCGGCGTGGCTGGGCCGCTGTCGCCCTGGGTGCTGCAATCCTGTCGAAACTGATTCCAGCCATGTGCGCGGCTGCATACTGGCGTCATTGGCAGGGGTCGGGTCCGTGGAGCTGGTTTGATCCGCGACCTCGAGCCCCTCTGATGCTAACCATCGGTGTGGTGGCGGCGGGTTATGCCCTGTTCATGACAGATGGTACCGATCTGTTTCGCGGTCTGCAGACATATGCCCTCAAGTGGCGCTTCAACGGTGGCGTCTTCGCTCTCGTTTATGAGGTGCTTCGTGATCGCAGCCCCAAATGGGATGACGGAGCTCTTCTGGTTGCACGGCAGGTCTGTGCCTTTCTCTGGTTTGGGATCCTGATCTGGGCGCTTCGGTGGCGAGACCCGGTGCGAATCAGCTTCTGTCTGCTTGGTGCATACATCGTAATTTCTCCGACGGTCCATCCATGGTATCTGATCTGGGTATTGCCCTTTCTCCCGCTGTTTCCGCGACCGGCCTGGGTTGTGTGGAGTTGGACGATTCTCCTGTCCTACGAGGTTCTGACGGGATACCGACTCACTGGCGCTTGGGAACCAGCCTCGTGGGCCCTGTGGGCTCAGTATGGCCCGTTCTTCCTGTTGCTGGCCCTCGAACTGCTCCGTGGCTGGAGACGAGCATCTGTACCCCCGGAACGGTCTTCTGCATCTGACGTCTGAGTGGGGAGGACGTCTGTCTTGTTAGTGGTGCATATATTCCGTATTTCCAGACAGGCCCATCGGTCCTCACATTCGGTCATTCTTCGAAAAGTCTCCCATGCCCTTCGTCGATCATAAAAGAGTTCTGAGCCTTGGTGTTGCCGCCTTCGTTGTGGCGAGCATGGGTTGGACCGGCTGTACGCAAGCCATCCGTCGTCCGAGTCAAAGCCCGCCGTGGTGGGCCGTGTCGCCCGCCGTCGACGTCGATCCCCAGACTGAGACACCGGCCAGTGCAACATCCGAGATGGCACAGGACGTGACGACCGAGGTCTCAGCCGACTCGAGCAGATCGGATTCACTGGCGAGTACCGCAGCCTCTGCATCGATCACAGACTCAACGCGGCTTCCCATGGCAGGCCCCCGGATCTACGGCATCGGCTCGATCAAACGTTCTGCAGAGCCGGAACGTCCGACCGTCGTAGAGTTGAGCGACGACGAAAGACAGCGACTTCGCGATGCTTACGCCGAACGCAGCGGAGAGGATCGCGAGCGGGTTGAGCAGGTCAACGCCTATGCCCTCTGGTGTCTGGAACGAGACATGTGGGCCGAGGCACGCACACACCTGGAACAGGCCATCGCTCGGGACAACCTCGCCGCGAGTCTGCACAATAATCTTGGGATTCTGTACGAACGCCTTGGCGAGTCCGATCAGGCGCGCCTGTCCTACGAGCGAGCCCTGGCCCTACAGCCGGGCAAAACGGCCTATCAGAGCAACCTGCGTCGACTCGACGAGGCACAGGTCAGTCGGGTTCAGGAAGAGGATCGCGTCCGTAGACGTAGTGAGTACGGCGAAGACGAAGAGCCGGACGACCTGCTCAGAATCATGGTGCACGATTGAGAACTGACAGAGAGGACCGCATGATGCTTCCCCGACTGCGTCCCATTCTTGTGCTGCTTGCGGCCTGTCTCATGCTGCCCTTGCCATCGATTGCCCAGGATATCGTCTCCTCGCAGTTGCGGCAGGGATTCGGACGCAACAAAGTCCGGTACAAGGAGTTCGATTGGCATTTCGTTGAGAGTGAGCATCTGCTGCTGCACTACGAGCCGGAATTTGAGGATCTCGCCGATCGCGCTGTGGGTTATCTGGAAGATGCCTATGGCCATATCAGCACGATCATGCGTCACGAGCTGTCGACGAAGCCTCCCATCGTCATCTTCAAGTCGCACTACGAGTTCCAGCAAAACAACATTATCCAGGCCTTCCTTCCCCCCGGTGTTGCCGGCTTTGCAGAGCCGCTGAGATACCGGATGGTCATCCCCTTCAATGGGGATCTGGATGATTTCAACAACGTCCTCACTCACGAGTTGATGCACATCTTCCAATACGATGTCGTCAACCGGGGCCCCGTGCGTCGCATCTCGAATCCGATTGCCAGTCCACCCACGTGGATTATGGAAGGCATGGCCGAGTATTCGACGCAGGAGATGAACACTGTCGATGAAATGGTCCTGCGTGATGCCGTTCTCACCGACGGCCTGATTCCACTCGAGGTCATGGATGCCAGCTGGCACTATCTGCCAAATCCGTTCCTCGCCTACAAGCAGAGCCACAGTCTCATCGAGTATATCGCCGACAATTTCGGCCCTGAGAAGGTGAGCCGGTTGTTGCGTGCTTGGGATCGACAAAGTGGATCGGACCGTTTGCTTGAACGCCTCATCGACATGGATATGGAGTCCCTCGATGAGCGCTGGCAAGCACACATGCGCAAGAAGTACTGGCCTCTGCTGCAGACCCGTGACTACGTGTCCGAGTTCGCTGAACGGATCATTGAGTCCGACGATTTCTTTGGGCTGTATACCTCACCAGACTGGTCTTTAGGCGGTGACATGCTCGCCGTCCTCAGCACCGATGGTGTCGAGCAGCATGTCGACATTATCCGCATCAGCAGTGGCAAGCTTGTCGAGCGTGTCAGCAGTGGAATGCGGACGCGCCAGTATGACGATCTGACCTTCAACGATGGTACGGTTGCCTGGGGCGCAGACGGTCGCACGATCGCGTTCGTCGCCAAGGCCGGACCCGCTGATCGCATTCTGCTGTGGGATCTGTACGACAAGGAACTGGGCAAGGCCTTTCAGTTTGAGGGCGTGGAAGTCATCGAGGGTCTCGATTTTGACCCCACCAGCGGGAGATTGGCCTTCGTCGGAACAGGCTATGGCCAGAGCGATATCTACGTCGTCGATACCCTCACTGGTGAGTTGCAGCAGATCACCGGTACGCCACAGCGCGACAGCTATCCCTCCTTCAGCCCCGACGGGCGTTACCTCGCCTACAGCGCCAAGCAGGGCCACCAATTCGATATCCGCGCCTACAATTTCGAAAACGATACCGTTTCTACACTGGTGGCAACTCCGACCGACGATTTGTGGCCCGAGTGGCTCCCCGCAGGCAACAAGATTCTCTTCGTATCGACACGGGAGGGCATCAATGATCTGTTCGTCTACCACCTCGAACAGGATCGGGAGTATCGCCTGACACAGACCGTCAGTGGCATCATGGCGCCTCGACTGTCGCCCGACGGCAAGCAGCTGGTGATGAGTACATACTACCACGGCCGGCGGGAACTCTACCTGATGGACATGCCCTCCTGGCCTGAGATCCGACGCCAGGATGAGACGCTGGCGGCTCGTTCCGGTGGTGTCGCTCCTGTGCCTCGCGTCGACGACGAGTTCGAGGAAGAGACCGAATCAGCTCCGACCGAGATGGACTCGACGACAACGCCTCGGTTAGGCCTCGACGAAGCAGTGGCTCTGCTGGCACAGAAGGCGCGGGGACAAACGGCGGTGAAACTGGCTGACACACGCACCGATCTCAACGAGACAGCTGCATCAGCCACGCCACCCACGGTGAACCACGGTAATCCGGCGGCGATCGAACTCTCCAGTTTCTTCGACGACGCCTACAATGTGGACGGACTTCCTCGGCGTCGATACAGACCGAAGCTGGAGTTCGATGGTGTATCGCTGCAGATGGGATACTACTCTGGATTCCTCTCCGGAATCGCCCACCTGAGCATGAGTGATCTACTGGGAAACCACTCGGCGAGCATGTTCACTGATTATGTGGGCTCACAGGAGATCAGCAATGACTTCACCTTCGCCGTCAGTTATGCGTACTTCAGCCGGAGAGCGACCTACGGTGCGACGATCTTCAACTGGAATCAGTACTTCAATGACACCCAGGGACGCGGGCCGATCGGGGGGTATTACCCGGTGGGGAGCACAAATCTCACACAGGGTCTGATCCGGTCTCGACAGAGTGGCCTGCTGGCCGACATCAGTTATCCCCTCGATGTCTTCCGTCGAATGGAGCTTTCCTACTCCTTTGTCGATGAAGTTCGCGAAATCGCGTGGCCCGTGACCGAGCCGGTTGAAGCCTTTGGTACACATCTGGTCAAGACCGCCTACGTGCACGATTCACTCAACAACGGGCTGCTCGGTCCTACCGCTGGCCGCCGTTACTATGTGTCGGTGGGACGAGCCTTCGAATTGGTCGAAGGCGATCGCTCATTTACGCACCTGGAGGCCGATTACCGTCACTATTTCCGCCTGGGTCGGTGGTCGGTGCTGGGAATCCGCGGCGTAGGAATGGGCTCTCTCGGACGTGACGGACTCGCCTACAATCTCGGCGGTCCGGCGTGGTTCCTCCCCTTCTACCCGGGGTACAATCTCAATCTGGGTCCGCTGCGGGGATATTCCTTCTCTGAGTTGACTGGCAGCCGCGTTGTGTTGCTGAACTCGGAGGTGCGGGTTCCCTTTATTCGGAACATCACCTTTGGATGGCCGGGAACCTTCGCCATTCCCGCTGTGGATGGAGCTTTCTTCGTCGACATCGGCAGTGCCTGGAACAAGGGACAGGATCTGGATCTGTGGCCTTTGCAGGATCCGCTCGTGCCCTACAATCCAGCCACCGACGAAGCCCGACTGCAGGGCGGCATGGGTTTCAGCTTCCTCGTCTACTTCCTCGCGCCGCTCAACTTCGAATTTGCACGACGAACGGACTTTCGCGAATACTCCGACTGGCGTATGCACTTCAGCTTCGGTAAGGCGTTCTGATGCGCAGATGTCTGATTGCTGTGTTGGCCCTCGGATTGGCTGCATGTGCGGGTCGCGTTCCCGGACGGGATACGGTTCCCGTCGAGTTCCGTGCCCCCTCAGAGCCCGATGCTGAAGTGCTGCCCCTGCTGCAGAATGTGACGGTTCTGGGTGTGGTCTCCGAGACCAATATCGAACCACAGCGAAGTGTCGACATCGAACGCATCATGGGGCGGCTGAGCGACGCCACAGCTCGAGGCCTGAGTAACCTTCCCCATCGTCGAGTCGTGAGTCAGGACGAGATTCGCTGGCACTTCAAGGACGTGGTCCTCGATTCAGCCCATGTCTTCAGCGACAGCGTCCTGCTTCAGATGCAGCAGGAGTTGGAACTTGACGCGCTCGTGCACGTGTCCCTACGGGGGATGGAAGCGCACATGACCCCGGTCTCACCCGGACCCCACGGCAGCGCCGTGCATGCGCCTGGCGTCAATCTGACGGTCGAGCTTGAGCTGACGCTAATCAATCTCGAGACGGGTGATCGCTGGACACAACGTGGGAAACGAAGCAGCTGGGAGCGAGTCCAGCAGGATGTGGTCGGTGGTGGGGATCGAACCGAGCAACAGCTGCTCACGGCACTGGCAGGCCCGATGCGAGATTTCCTCAGACGCGTGTCACCCCCTCCGAGTCGCCAATTGCGTCAATTCGATATCAGCGGAGACTGACGATCGGCAAAATGCCGTCGTCCGAAACGCTTGAGCCAACGACACAGGGCGCATCTCCAACCGGAGAGGCGCCCTGTGTCTTTTGCGGGAATCTGTCTTTGCGAATCTGCGTCTGATCTCACCGCTTCTTCTTACGCCGCTTCGCTGCGGAACTACCGCTGCTCTCGGAAGACGACGACGATGAAGAGGAAGAAGACGAGGATGACGTCACACGACCACTGGAAGGTGCCGGACGTGGTGTCCGGACCGCGGTGGTCGATCGACGCTCGGGTTCGGTCCTCTGTGTCCAGGCCCGTTCCGCATCGCGCTGTTGGCGACGGACTTGGGTCGCCCGTTCGGCGTCGCTGATTGGATCGCTGACAGTCCCGATTCCCTGCTGCTGATTGCGCAACGCCTGCAGTGCGTCCGTCGTGATCAGTTCGTAACCGGGCGGGATGTACGAACCGCGCGAGCCGTAGTAATAGGGGTCGTAGCCGTATCCATGAGGACCCGCACTGTATCCATATCCGTAACCGCCCGAATAGAGGCCTCCATAGCGGCCATAGGCGTAGGGGGATCCATATCCATAGAGACCGTAGAGGGTGTCATAGCCGAAAACCGGAACCCCGGCCGAACGTGTCGGACCGTATCCATAGGGATACTGGCTCGAGTTGTCGAAATCGCCCACAGTGGGACTGGCAGTGGCGCCTTCGCCATCCCATGTGTAGGCCTGTGATTCCGGTTCGGATGGTCGGGTCGCGAAGCCGGGCGCTTGGAGCACCGTGTAACAGCCACTCAGCGCCAGCGCGCTGATGGCGGTGGCGATCCAGGCGACAATGGGTCGGCGGATCATGGCTCCCTCCTCTGGTCTTTCTCTCGATAACCGAGCTTCAAAGCTGGCACCTGCTTTCAATGTACAGATGCTTGGCACCTCGTCAAAGATCCCCTGATACGGCAGGCGTCTCAGAATCGGTAGGAGACGCCCAGAGACCAGCGAGTCAGGGTGGCTTCCTCCCGAAGCCTGGAGGCGCCCTCCCCTTCGACCTGTTCGTAGTTGCCCCGACTCATCGTGATATCGCAACGCACCGTTTCTTCGAGGAAGAAACCGGCACCGGCCGTCAAGAATCTGCGATCCTGGATGGAGACTACGGGAGGATTCGTCTCGGGGTCGTCCGCCCGTTCAGGGTCGCGGGGCCCCACGAAGGGAATGGGGTCGGCATACGCCCCAACCCTCAGATCGACACCCATGTTCGGAAGCTGGTATTCGGCCCCCAGGTGCCAGCGGACGATGTCGTCGTATTGACGCTCAAAGTCGGCGTTCGTCCGAAGTTGGGCGGCGTCACTGCCATCGTACTCAGTCTGCGACCACTCCGTCGAGTGCAGACCCGCCGCCAGCAGAAGCTGTGGAAGCGGGCGATAGGAGCCGCCAATGGCGAGAGACAGGGGCAGGGACAGCTTATACCGATCGCTGAATTCGACACCAGGCGCCGTGAACACCCTGCCATCGTCGAATTCGACGATGCTGAAGGCCGTGTCTGGTGGAGCGAGAAAGTCGTAGGAAATCTCGTGCGTCGCCCCCGTGGTCACAGCCAGACCGAAACGGAGACGGGGATCAACCCTCTCGGATCGCACCATGGCACCGAGGGTGGCGGTGAAGGCCCGTTCGTAGTCGTCGACGAATTCCTCTCTGTCCACGAACCGCCTCTCAAAGAAGTGGTCCTCGGTGTCGAGAGAAATAAACTCGTTGCTTGATTCGTCTTCACCGGAAACGATGTTCACGGCCAGTCCCAGAGAAACCGATGGGCTCACATCGACCGCCGCTGCGAGAGTCGTTGTAGTGAGTTTCCCTTCGTGTCGGAAGCGGTCTTCGATGTGGAGACTGTCGAGGTGTCCGCTGCTCTCCAGACCCCAGTCCAGATCGCTAACACGATTGATACCGGCAGCAATCACGAAACTGCCACGCGCGACAGGCCAGGGGAAGACTGCGCCAAGAGAACCAAAGTGAGTGTTATTCACATTCGCTGTGGCCGAGGCGCCGTCCATGCTCGATTGATTCTCAAAGCCGTTGCGATTCAACCCAACGTAGATTTCACGCTGTTGGATCTGTGCCAGCCCAGCCGGGTTCCAGAAGACGGCCGTGAAATCGTCGGCCACCCCGACGAAGGCACCCCCCATCGCCATAGATCGTACGCCCACGCCGGCGAAATTGCCGACGGCGCGTTCTTCCTGCGTCGAGGCGGGCACGGCGATGAGGATCGTTAGCGTCACCGCCATCAAGGCCCGTACGCACGTCATCAGAATCTCTCCGTGTACCGGACGACGAGTTCACGACTCAACTCAGGGTCGGGACCAATCCCACCCCCATCACCGTTCTCTAAAACGTTCTTGAGCAGGAAACCGAGATAGAGCCCGTCGGTGGGGGCCCAGAAAGCGCCCAGATTGAGATACCCGCGACCGGACCCGAGAGCATCGTCACCATTGTCGTTGAGGGCGAAGTCGTATTCGCCCGCCACGATCAGTTCCTCGTTGATCGACTTGTCGAGGCCAACCCATCCGTTGAGGCCGTCGTCATCCTCGTCTTCGCGACTGCGATTGGCACCGGCATGAACTCCAAACTGACCAAATCCCGACACATAGTTCTTGCTGATGGCGAGAAAGAACCCTTTCGATTTCACCTGATACCGCTCGCCCACGTATCGCCCGTATCCTTGGGTTTCGTAGCCCAACGTGAAGGCCGGCAGGGCTTCGCTCTCCTCGATAACCCGATAACGCGCCGCCACTTCGACACGAGGGTACCAGTCGACGTTTCCATCGCCGATGATCCCTTCGCCCCCGAAGGACAGACCGATCGCGAGCCGACGCATAATCCCTGCCGTCAACTGGCCTTGAAGCCCACCCTGTGGAAACAGTCGGAAATCGGCGGCGAAACGCCCCTTGTCGACCAGACCGGCCGTGGGGTTGTCGATGAGCCGAATCAACTCCACGGGATCCTGAGCCTGTGAGGCGATGGGAATGAAGGTGACGACCATCGCCACGATCGCCCACTGCACAAGGGCCTGGAAACCACCTCGAATTTCGCTCACGCCTCGGATCCTCTCGCAGTCGCCATTGCGGCACTCGGTGCCATGACCCAGCGACAGCAGACCTGCCGATCCGCTGGATCCTCCAGATGAGACATTTCGATGGACCAGTGCTTCGCCGGCAGCAGATCGGGCACGCGGTCTGCCCATTCTACGAAACAGAGCGACTCCGGATCGTGAAAGAATTCACGCACGCCGATCTCCTCCAGCTCCTCACACCCACTGAGGCGATACAGATCAAAGTGTCTGATCAGCAACTGCTCACCTCCTGGTCGGCGGCCATCGTATTCGTTGATCAGTACGAAGGTCGGACTGTTCACACGTGATGTCACCCCCAGCGCCCGGCAGAGTCCCTGAATCAGACAGGTCTTGCCACTCCCAAGATCTCCTTCCAGCGCGATCAGGTCTCCGGGGTGCAGATGCGTCGCAAGAGCAGCGCCGAGGGCCTGGGTCTGTTCAGGGCTCGAGGTGACCTCGCGCTGGAACGGAACCGTGCGCGTATTCATCGCGGTATGAGGGTTGCCACGGGGAGGATCATCTCCTCCAGAGAGATACCACCGTGCTGGAAACTATCCCGATACTGTCTGGAGTATTCATTGAACTTCGTCGGGTACACGAAGAAATAGTCTTCCCTGGCGATGATGTAGTTGGCACCGAGACCTGAGGGAGGCAAACCGTATTTCTCGGGGTCGTCGATGCGTAGAGCGTCCTTTTCTTCGCAGCGGAGGTTCCGGCCGTGTTTGTACCGGAGACTGGTCGAGGTCTGCCGATCACCATGGACCAGCGTTGCCTGTCGAGCCCGCACCGCGCCGTGGTCGGTGGTGATGACCACGCGAGACCCCGAACGAGCCAGTTTCTTCAGCAACTCGAAAAGAGAAGAGTTTTCGAACCAGGACAGAACGAGTGAGCGGAACCCCCGTTCATCGGGGGCGATTTCCTTCAGGAGTGCAGAGTGCGATCGGCCGTGGACGAGCATATCCAGGAAGTTGTACACCACCGCCACGAGGGGGATCTCCGCCATGCTGTCTGCCTTCCTCGCCAGAGATCGACCCTCCTCCGGGTCGATGACCTTCACGTATCTCGACTCGCCCTTCAGATCGATGCCCATGTCCTTGATCTGATCGTCAAGGAATTGATGCTCGTGGCGATTCAGACTGGTCTCGTCGTCTTTGCCCACCGCTGGCGACCACAACTCTCGGTATTTGGCGGCGATCTCCAAGGGAAACAAGCCTGAAAATAAGGCATTGCGCGAGTACGGTGTGGCTGTGGGCAACACAGAGTAGTGATAGTCTCGTTTGACGTTGAAAAACTCGGAGATCTTCGGCTCCAGGATCATCCAATGATCGAGACGAAGGCAGTCGATCACGACGAAGAACGTCTGCACCCCCGTCTCCAATTGCGGGGCCAGGGCCTCGGGAACCACATCGACCGAGAGAGGCGGCGAGTCGTTCTCGTCCTTCACCCATCCGGGATAGTTAGTCTCGACGAAGCGGGCGAACTCATGATTGCACTCTCGGCGTTGGTCTTCGATCATCTGCTGCAGGCTGCCATCGCCGATGCGGCTCACCTCGATATCCCATTCGCACAACATGCGATGCACGTCGATCCACGTGCGCCATGTGATCTCACCTGAGAGCCATTCACGGATCTGCTGGGCCCGGGTGACGTACGTCTGACCCGCCTGGCTCTGCCGGATCTGGCGAGCATCGAGAATCTTCTTGCATGCCATGAAGATCTGGCTCGGGTTGACCGGTTTGGTGAGGTAGTCATCGATGCGGCGACCGATGGCCTCGTCCATCAAGTGTTCTTCTTCGTTCTTGGTGATCATGATGACGGGCACATTCGGATCCCGGTGCTTCAGCTGCTCCAGGGTGGAAAGGCCATCGAGACCCGGCATCATCTCATCGAGCAGTACCAGATCGAAGCGCTCCTTGGCAAACATCTCCAGAGCGTCTTCGCCGTTGGTGACTGGCGTGACCTCGTAGCCACGCTCGTTGAGATACATGTGGTGGGAACGAAGCAGGTCGATCTCGTCATCTGCCCAAAGAACCTTATGGCGGGGTGTTTCCAACTGCGTCTCCTGTAAGGGGGCCCACTGTGCCGCTCACCGGGGCGGCCCTCCGTGGTGGTCGAAAGGTCAACTCGTAGGCAGCGAGATCTCGAAAGTCGTCCCCTGCCCACGTTCGCTCTGCATCACCTGGATGCGACCGCTGTGATACTCCTCGATGATTCGTTTGACGAAGGCCAGTCCGAGGCCCCAGCCTCTCTTCTTCGTGCTGAAACCGGGTTCGAAGACTCGAGGTAGGTGTTCAGCCTTGATGCCGCACCCATTGTCCTCGACGACGACGACAACTTCGTCACGCTCCTCGTCAAGGCGGGCAAGAACACGGATCTGGCCGTCCTGTCCGATCATCGCGTCGATGGCATTCTTGAACAGATTCTCGAAAACCCATCCCATCAACTCGGCGTTCAGGGGGATCTTCGGCAGAGGCGGCACATCCGCCTCAAAGGTATGACGCCCGAACTGGGATCCCCTTCCCCGGAAGTAGTTCAACGAATCGGTGACCACTTCCCCGAGATCCCCTGACTGGAGTTCGGGCACCGAGCCGATCTGACTGAATCTGGAGGCGATCTGATTGAGTCGGCCCATGTCGCGTTGCATCTCGGTGGCGATACTCGCTACCGCCTCGGCTTCACTCTTGTCTCCCCGTTGCTGCAGATCTTCGAGTCGCTGCTGCATCAGCTCCAGCCAGCCGGACAGAGAAGAGAGCGGCGTGCCGAGTTGGTGGGCCGTCTCTTTTGCCATGCCCACCCAGATCGAACGTTGCTCGCTGCGACGCATGTTGCGGAATCCGACATATCCGATCAGCCCGAACAGGCACAGCACCCCGAGGGTTACGACCGGTGCCAGAGAGATCCTGTTGAATAGTTCCGTATCACCAAAGTGGATGAAGTGTTCCGTGCGGAGTTGAAATGCCACAGGGGCGTGCTCGGCGGCTAGCGCGTCGTAGCTGGACCGCACCAGGCTGTAGGCAGTCGTGTCGGTTGGAGCGGGCAGTTGATCTCCGCCCCAGACAAGGGGAGAGGCGTTCCCCATCTCGATGATGATGAATTCGTCGCCGGATTGGGCGAGATAACAGGTGTTGGAGGCCTGGGCCGTGAAGTCTTTCGGTTGCACACCGGCCTCCATCATCTCTTGCAGGGTATTGACCACTTGAATTGGTGCCGGATCCCCTTCCTCGACCAAAGCGGGAAGATCTTCACCTGCCCAGGCGACGGGATAATGGGTGGGATCAGTTACGATTACGTGTGTCCCATCGATATAGACGCGCCCTCGAGCCTGCGTGGTCCAGTGGGCCTTCACTGGCTCGTTGACCGCATCCATCCTGTCCATCAACTCTTCTAATTTGCGTCGTGTCTCGGGGTGCTCGTCCCCCGCGAGCAAACCAGTCCCTTTTTCCAGAATGATCTCGCCACGATAGTTGGTGACGATCAGGGGCAGATCGATCGTCGGGTTGATGAGGATGCGATCGGCGATCAGTGCCGAGTATTCTGGTGGAAGTGCCTCCGAGACAGCCAATCCATACAGATTGGCATAGAGCTCGGCACGAAAACGCTCCTGCTCACTCACCTCGCGAATCAGATACTCGTTGTACAGCAGGAAGGACATGACGGCGATGATGGCGCCAAGGAAGAGCAGGACACGGAAAGTCGGCGTCAATCCCCAGGATGCAGGGATGAGTCCTCCACCGCCGGAACTTCCTCGAGAACGACCGTTGGGGGTCTCGCCCCGCTTGGCCGGGGGGGCGTTCTTGGCGTCATCGGTCCGGCGACGTCGGCGTCGGCGACCCGGTTCGGGCGCACCGGCGTCGGTCGTGGGATCTTGAGAAGAAGGGGTCATGGTTTCATCATGGTCGTCTACCTCTAAATTAACACGCCCCCCCGAAGACCGATACTACCACGCACGTCAACGATCTGGGACACATGAGTCCACCCGACCAGCTGTATCGTTCTGCGCTGCAATGCTCGATGGTTGCTTTTCGCTGCTCGATAGTCTGCCTGCTACTGCTTGGCACGATGGGATGGGCCGAATCGGACGATGTCACCGGACCACACTTGGCTGGCGCTGCGGATTCGGGTGATTCAGAACGCAGGCCTGTGGGACTCCGACCGCGTCGACTGGTGGCGCTCGGTGGCCTGGGAGCTACAGCCCACTATGTCGGATTTCGCTACTTCGACCGCGCCTGGTATCAGGGCCAGAAGCGTGACAGTATTCGATGGTTGCAGGATTGGTCGGGAAATACCTATCTGCACGTCGACAAGGGCGGTCATTTCATGTCAGGACTGTTCCTGTCGAGCAGTATGAACGATGCCTTCGTGTGGACGGGTTTCGCCCCACGTACGGCCGCCTTGCTCGGAGCCTTGACCAGTTGGGGACTCCTGTTCGAGATCGAGATGCGTGACGCCTATTTCGATCAGTGGGGGTTCAGCGTTCCTGATTTCGTTGCCAACACGGCGGGTGTGTCGGTGCCCCTGCTGCATGCATGGATTCCCGCAACGCGGATCGTTGACTTCAAGTTCAGTTGGTTTCCTTCATCCCTGTATCGGGACTATGATGCCCGTCTGGCTGCGGATCGCCCGCGAACACAGTATGCCATCGATGACTATGAGGGCATGACGTTCTGGATGACCATCGCCGTTGAGCCTATGCTGCGAGGACACGCGAAACAGATGTGGCCGGACTGGCTGGGTCTCGCCATCGGTTATGGTGCGACGGGGATGCATGGCGCCAACGTCAAGAGCAAAGGAAGAGAACGTGAGTATCTGCATCTTCCCGACTCCCGGCCGGAGATTGTCCTGTCTCTGGACGCCGACACTCGATACCTGCCCGGCGACGGAGAGATCTGGTCGCTGTTCAGAGAACAACTCAACTGGCTGCACTTGCCAGCACCCGCGATCCGGATCTACCCGAGTCTACGACTGTATCTGCTGTATATGTAGGAAGACCGATCTGCGTCGTAGCGTTGATCAGGATAACAGCGAGAGAATCCGCTCGATATCTGTGTCGGCCTCGATGGCGACCTGCGTGGCAACCTGCGACAGCACTTGCGAACGAGAGAGGTTGGTGACGGAACGCGCCACATCGACCTCTCGAATCTCGGACTCCGTATTCACCATCCGCTCCACCACCGCGTCACTCGTGGCGACACTCAGTTGAAGTCGATTCTGAAACGCCCCAAGTAGGTTGCGTTCTGTTGTGATGGACTGAATCGCGTTCCCGAGACGCTCAAGGGCATTGTGTGCATCGTTGATGGTCACGATGGAAATGTCGGTGAGATTCAGGATCGGGCCACTGGCACGCATGTCCATGATGTCCACGCGACTCACATCATTGCTGGTTTCAGACGGGCCCACCTGGAAGGTAAGCCCAGACTCTTCCTCAACGACAAGCTGCTGACCGTCCAAGGCACCATCGATGTAGACACCGGGCGCACCGGCCACATCTGCACCGGTCAGACTGACGCGCACGCCGAGGCGATCGAAGATAACACGGAAGAATTCCGTGTCTCCCACACTACCATCGGGCTGCAGGTCTTCGCCGATACTGACCGTTTGCGTCTGAACACCATTGCCGATCGTCAGTAGACCGTCGCCGGGTTCATCGATGAATGTGTACGTGCCGGGAATGGCCTCATCGATACGGATATCCGACAGACCCGTGGTGGAGGCCAGATCGGCGGCCGTTGAACCAGGACCGAGGCTGTTGTTGCCCCCCGTCAACAGCTGGCGCCCATTGTACGTCGTCGAACCGGCGATGCGATCGATCTCTTCGCGCAACTGTTCGAACTCAGAATTGATGTTCTGTCGATCGACGTCGTTGAAGATCGACGATCCTGCCTGCATAGCGAGGGTCCGCATACGATTGACCATCGCGGCGATTTCATTCAGCGACCCGTCGGCCACCTGCAGCAGAGAAAAAGTCTGCTGGATATTGCGTGTGCCTTCGGTGATGGCACGTACTTCTGATCTGATTCCGTCGGCAAGAGCGAGGCTGGCTGGATCGTCACTGGCCCGCTCGACACGCAGACCAGAGGACAGTTGGCCGATCTCCTTGCTCATGTTGGCAGAATGAACGGCCAACATGCGATGGACATCTTGAAGATGAGTGTTGTGGTTGATTCGGGCCGTGGGCATCTCGCTCAAGTCTCCTGTCGGAGGGATTTCTCCAGCAGCGACAAGAGCAAAGGGGATACCACGAACCCAGACGCAAGACTTTGTCTCGCGTAAAGTAATGTAAAATCAGCAATTATAGGCGAGATCGTCGAACCGGATGGCGATGGAGATTCCAGTTGAGCAGGAGCTTCCTTCCGGGCGGAAGGTCTTTACCGGTTGGTCGGTACTCGGAGGATGTTAAGGTAGGGCGCCCCGAATACCGAGGGGATCACATCGGACCAGACTCAGGTCTGAGCTGCACGAGACTCGTCGGTGACCTCGAGGGACTGAGTGGTCTCGTCACGCTTGCCGTCCATCTTCAGAACGTTGGCGTCACGCTTCTTCGACTCCTTCACCTCAGCCGCTGCCGATTCCATGGAGCAGCTGCCATGGAACACGGCACCTTCCGAGACCGACAGGGCGCCGGTATAGACGTCGCCGATAAAACGCGCCTGACTATCGAGGCGCACCTTTTCGGCACGCACCGTTCCACGAACGATACCGTTGATATAGATATCGCGACCTTCGAGGTGGGCGTAGGCCTCGCCGGACTGACTGATTGTCAGGGCCCCAGAGCACGAGAGTTCGCCTTTGAAAATGCCGTCGATGCGGACACTGTTGTCGACCTTCATCACACCTTCGAAGATCGTACCCCGACCGATGATCGTGTTCAGGGTCTGACCGCCGGCCACGGCGCCGTTGTCCTTTTTGCCCAACATGTAGTCGATTCCAGTCGCTGTATCGGCTAGAAAAACAGCCGCTAAATGTCGGTTAATGCTTGAGTTGTCAATATAGCCCGGGCGTGGTGGTGGAGCAACGGATAAGGGAGCCCCTGTGGGCACCCCATTCGCTCCTTCAGCGGTCTACTTCTTCTTCTTCTTCCCGTTTCCTTTGAAGAGACGACGGATCTCCCGGTGTTTGCGAAGTCGCTCAGCAACCAGAGTGACGGCGGCACTAGTTGGGTCTTCAACGGTGGTCACCTCAATCACGGGAATATCTTCCTGGTCACTTTCATCTAAAATGTGCTGCTGGATCGCAATGATGTCTTCGAGGTTGTCGAGGTATCGTTGCTTGGGGCGATTCGGCGCCTGGTCAGCGCGACGTGCGAATCTCTCCTCATAGACTTCACGATCCGTTACGGCCAGGCACATGGGTACGATGAAGGCGTCGTCGACGAACGCGCTCAGGTCCGTAAACCCCGGGATCAAGTGAACGCCGTCGACAATGACACTCGTGTTCTCTTCGATGCAGCGACTGATAATCGCACGCACACCGACACCCACAACGCGCGCCTGATCGCGGAAGCCGCTGATGACGGGGTCTTCCGATGACGTGTCGGGCAACTGTACACCTCGTGAAACGGTATACGAGGAGCGATGGATCGAGGGCATGAACTCCGGTGACAGAGTGAGCCGGAGAATCTGTCGAATGTCATCGGTCGCCACCAGCCGTGGAATATCGAGAACGCTGGCCAGACTGATCGCAAGTGATGTCTTGCCCACTCCCGAAGCGCCACCGATCAGGACGACGAGTGGCTTGCCAACATCTCCCCATGCGCGCCAGACCAGATACCGATCGACCAATCGATCACCGCGGTACTCGGCGAGCACCTCGACCACGAGGGATTCAAGTTCCTGGCTTTGTATTCGGTCTCTGCGCTGCTCGAGGAGCCGTTTCTCCACTCGGTGGGCCATCTCGAGAGCTTGGTCAGGTGCCAGACCTGCTGCGCGCACGGAGTGAGCCAGTCTCTCGCGGGAAAAGGGATGAGCACTGTCGCCGACATCGACGGTAATGGACGTCGGCACGGGCTCCCAGAAGACCAGATCACGGATCCCGTGGTCGGGGTGGTCACGGCTCAACAGTTCCTCGATCAGGACAACCAGTTCCTCACGATCGATGTCCTGCTTGTGACTTCGCAGGGCTGAGCGTACCTCGTCGGCCACCTCGAAGGCAGCCTCGTGGTCGAGACCGTGCTGAATCAGGTGATGAACGAGCATGCCACGCATGAAGGGAATGCGCTTCTTGCCGTCGATAATGTCTGCCATAGGACCCTGGCTACGATTCGTGGTTGGAGTGTCGTGGTAGAAGTGAAGGTGCGATCGATTCTTGGAAAGATAGCACCGCCTCCACGATCTGGGGATCAGGCGGTGCGCATCCAGGCGAGGGTTTGGCGCAGACCTTCCTCGAAAGATGTGGTGGGGACGTAACCGAGGTCACTGGTCGCGGCGGCGATGTCGGCCAGGGAGGCGCGAACGTCTCCGGCACGTGCCTGCACATGATCCGGTTGGAGATCGGTTCCGAGCTCATCGTTTATGGCCTGCACCAGATCATTTATCGTGATCGCTCGCGCACAGCCAATGTTGTAGATCTCTCCCGCTGTGGAGGAGACGGCACATGCCCCCATGTTGGCATCGACCACGTTGTCGACGAACGTGAAATCTCGCGACTGTTCACCGTCGCCGTGAATCGACGGGATCCGACCATCCAGCATGATCCGTGCGAAAATGGAGATCACACCGCTGTAGGGACTGTGCGGATCCTGACGGGGTCCGAAAATGTTGAAGTAGCGTAGACAGACGGTCTCGAGGCCGAAGACATGGGACCAGACACGACAGTAGTGCTCACCGGTCACCTTCGATAGGCCGTAGGGGGAGATTGGCTGCGCACGCATCGACTCCTGTTTCGGCACGGTTTCGTCTTCACCATAGGCTGCGGCGGACGCTGCGAAGACGACACGTTTCACTCCCGCCGCACGTGCCGCTTCCAGCAATCTCAGGGTGCCGACAACGTTCACATCCTGTTCTTCCAACGGATGCTCGACTGAAAACTGAACCGAAGCGATCGCGGCGTGATGTAGAACGAAATCGGCGCCATCTGTGGCCGACTCGAGTGCATCACGATCGCGCAGATCGCCGACGATGAGATCCACATCGACACCGTCGAGGTTCGATCGGTGACCGCTCGACAGATCGTCAAGAGCACGCACGTCATGCCCTTCGGCACAGAGTCGGGTACACAGGTGAGAACCAATAAAACCGGCGCCACCCGTCACGAGGTATCGAGCCATTCCTACGCGCTTGTCTCGGGTTGTGAAGGGATACTGGACGTCCCGTGGCTCGGAGACGCGGCGGGTTTGCCGGTCATCGACCCAGTCGGGATATTATAGCCTTGAAGCGCAGCCGCTGCACTTTCGCCTGCAGTCCCTCCGCGTCTGTATCGACATCGGGGTTCTCGCGTCCGCGCGAGGGCTGCTATCCGCACCCATCCGAGCCTCACCGTCACCAGGAGTTGTTTCCATGTCGAATCCGCTCGTCGATCTCGGCCAGCAGGGCCAGAGTGTCTGGTACGACAACATCCGCCGCAGTATGATCACGACCGGCGAGTTGAATCGCCTGATCCAGGAGGACGGTCTGTCGGGGATGACGTCGAATCCAGCGATCTTCGAGAAAGCCATTTCCGGATCTGACGACTATCGGGGCGCCCTACGTCAACTGGCCTCGGCGGGATTGCAGCCTTTGGAGATCTACGAGTCCATTGCCATGGAAGACATCCGTTGGGCAGCCGATGTCATGTTGCCGGTGTATGAACGGACGGAAGGCATCGATGGATATGTCTCTCTCGAAGTCTCTCCACACTTGGCCCACGACACACAGGGCACGGTCGAAGAGGCCTTGCGGCTGGCCACCGACGTGGGTCGTCGCAATGTGATGATCAAGGTACCAGGCACGGCGGCGGGCATCCCCGCTGTTGAACAGTTGATTGCCCAGGGCATCAACATCAACATCACCCTGCTGTTTTCGCAGGAGAACTACCTCCAGGTGGCCCAGGCCTACATCGCCGGTCTGGAGCAACTGGCCAGTCGGGGCGGAGACCTTTCGAGCGTAGGAAGTGTGGCCAGTTTCTTCATCAGCCGCATCGATGCCTTTGTCGATGGTCTGATCGATGAACGTCTCCCCGAGACCGGCAGTGCCGAGCGGCGTGTGGCGCTGCGCTCCCTGAAAGGCCGTGTCGCCATCGCCAATGCGAAACTGGCCTACGCATCCTACAAGAGTCTGATCGCCGATGAGCGCTGGCAGCAGTTGGCCGCCAATGGGGCTCGACCCCAGCGCTTGTTGTGGGCAAGCACGAGTGTGAAGAATCCGAGTTACCGGGATGTCCTCTATGTGGAGGAGCTCATCGGTCCCGATACGGTCAACACCATGCCCGATGCGACATATGAGGCCTTCCGCGATCATGGCATACCGCGACCGGCATTGGAGGAAGATCTCGATGAAGCAGCCGATGTCATGGAGACACTCGGTGCGGCGGGCATCTCGATCGCAGAGGTAACCGACAAGCTTCAGGCGGACGCAGTACGACTCTTCGTCGAACCCTTCGACAAGCTGCTGGCCACGATCGAGGACCAGTGCTCGGCAGTCGCTCGCCGTGCTTGATCCGCCCCAGTGAACGATTTCCTCGCCCCGGAACGAGTTCCGGACCCCTGTGTTCTTGTCATCTTCGGTGCCTCCGGCGACCTGACACGAAGGAAGTTGCTCCCCGCGGTCTGGCACCTATCCCGGCAGGGCCGACTCCCCGACGCGTTTGCGCTTGTTGGCGTCGCACGCACCCAGATGTCGACGGAGGAGTTTCGACGTCGGCTGCGGGAGTCGTTGAACGAATTCGTCCAGCTCGGCGAGGCTGACGCGCAGCGTGTGGATGACTTCCTTGAACGCGTTGACTATGTCAGCGGCGATCCAGCTGATGATGAGACCTATGATCAGCTGCGGAAAAAGCTGAGCTCCATCGACGAGAGACTGGGGACCTCATCGAATCGCTGCTACTACTGCTCGGTACCACCCCAGGTCTTTCTCGACATCGTCCGCCAACTTGGCAACACAGGCCTTGCGGCAGAGGATGATGGATGGGTCCGCATCATCGTCGAAAAACCATTCGGCCATGACCTGGAGAGCGCGCGCAGCCTCAATCGCTCTCTTCATCTGGTCTTTCGCGAACATCAGATCTTTCGAATCGATCACTATATAGGGAAAGAGACGGTCCAGAATATCCTCGTGTTCCGCTTGGCCAACTCGATGTTTGAGCCCCTGTGGAACCGACGATACGTCGACCATGTACAAATCACAGCGGCCGAGTCTGTGGGGGTAGAGCATAGAGCCGGGTACTACGATACGTCTGGTGCTCTGCGGGACATGATCCAAAATCATCTGATGCAGGTCATGTGTGTCGTGGCCATGGAGCCACCCGCCACCTTCGACGCCGAATCGGTCCGGGTAGAGAAGCTGAAGGTGCTCAAGGCGGTGCGGCCCTTCAGTGTAGGGAAGGTCGATCAGATCGCTGTGCGTGCGCAGTATGAAGACGGCGAAGACGCAGACGGGAAGCCGTGTCCCGGGTATCTGCAGGAAGAGGATGTACCAGCGGGGTCCAGGACAGAGACCTTCGCCGCCGTCGAGTTCACGATCGACAACTGGCGGTGGCAGGGCGTGCCTTTCTATGTGCGGACAGGAAAACGGATGGCGCGCCGGACCAGTACAATCACGCTACAGTTCAAGCAGCCTCCCCATCTCATCTTCTCGGGAGGTGATAACCTTCGTCCGAGTACACTGACGATCCGGATACAGCCCGAGGAGGGGATCTCTCTCGCCTTCAGTGGCAAACGACCCGGTCCCGATGTCCAGTTGGACACGGTGGACATGGACTTCTGTTACGCAGATCACTTTGGTGGTCGATCTCCCGAGGCCTACGAGACACTCATCCTCGATTGCCTGATTGGCGACGGCACGCTGTTCGCGTCCAGCGACTGGATCGAAAAATCCTGGGGGTTGCTGATGCCGATTCTCGAGGCGTGGAGTGCCGCCTCAGCGACTCAGGTGCCATCCTACCCAGCCGGTAGCTGGGGACCGACTGAAGCTCGGGCGCTGTTCGATCGCGATTGGCGAAGCTGGGAAGAGGCCGTTGCCGAATGATTCTTGCTGGGGATGTGGGTGGGACGAAGAGTTATCTGGGCCTGTATCAGTCGACCTCAGACGGGTTGAAGGAAGTCACCGTGTCTCGATTTGAGTCCACCGACTACCCAGGTGCAGCCGAGTTGCTGAAGGCCTTCCTGAAATCGTGTGACGGCGACAGACCGAACAGGGTCGTGCTCGGTGTACCGGGCCCTGTGCGGCAAACGCCCGTGAAACCCGTGAACCTTCCATGGGTCATCGACCCCGAGGCGATAGCGGCACACCTGGACGTCGCTTGGGTGGATCTGCTCAATGACTTGGAGGCGACGGCATATGGCACACTCGCCTTGGGGCCCGACGATCTGATCGAACTGAATGCGGGAGAGCCAGACCCCAACGGCAACGCGGCCGTCATCGCCGCCGGCACAGGCTTGGGTGAAGGCAATCTCGCATGGGTCGGATCAGGCCACGTTGCCGTGCCATCTGAAGGCGGCCACGCTTCTTTCGCGCCGAGTACTAATCTCGAGGCCGAGCTGTGGTCCTATCTGTTCGAGCGTCACGGCCATGTGAGTTGGGAGCGAGTCGTGTCCGGCATGGGGCTGGTGAACATCTATCAGTTCTTGCGAGACACTGGACGGGGCGAGGAACCCGAGTGGCTGCGTGAGCAACTGGGCAGCAACGGGGGTGGCGCACAGGTTATCTCCGAGGCAGCCTCGCAAAGCTGCCAGCTCGCTGCAGATGCCCTCGACTTGTTCGTCTCTCTCTACGGAGCGGAGGCGGGCAATCTGGCGCTCAAGTTCCTGGCCACGGCGGGTGTCTTCATCGGTGGTGGTATTGCGCCCAAAATCGCCGACAAACTCGCAGACGGTTCCTTCATGGCCGCCTTTGCGGAAAAGGGCCGCGTATCTGACATCCTGCACCGCATTCCGGTGCACATCATTCGAAATGATCACACGGCTATGCTGGGTGCCGCCTACTACGGTGCACAGCAGGCTGAACATCTATGAGAAAGGCACGTCGATGAAACGCCGTATCCGCGAGATCCTCAGTTGGTATGGATCCGACAATCCCGGTACCCTCACCAACCTGGCCCGCATACTGAACCAAGGGAAACTCGGTGGTTCGGGAAAACTTGTGATTCTGCCGGTGGATCAGGGAGTCGAACATGGCCCGGCGCGGACCTTCATCCCCAATCCCGCCGGCTTTGATCCACGATATCACTTTGAGTTGGCTATCGATGCCGGGCTCAGCGCCTATGCGGCGCCCCTTGGATTCTTGGAGGCCGGCGCCGGGGACTATGCTGGAGACATTCCGCTGATTCTGAAGCTCAACAACCGAGAGAATCTGAGTTCGGACGCAGATCCGCTGCAGGCGGTGACCGGATCGGTCGAAGCGGCCTTGCGTCTCGGATGCGCCGCCATCGGCTACACCGTCTACCCTGGGTCTCTGCAGCGCGTTTCCATGTATGAGAAGCTCCAGGCTCTGACCGAAGAGGCCAAGCGGCACGGGCTCGTCGTCGTGGTCTGGTCCTATCCGCGGGGTCGTGACATCAGCAACGACGGTGAAACGGCCCTGGATGTCTCCGCCTATGCAGCTCAGATCGCTGCCCAACTCGGTGCACACATCCTCAAGGTCAAACCGCCGGGCGATTTCGTGGAGCAGGATGAAGCGCGCAAGACCTACGAGGATGCGGGCCAACAGACGGATACACTTGCCAAACGTATCGAACACGTGATCCATTCGGCCTTCGATGGTCGACGGGTCACGATCTTCTCCGGGGGGGCCGCCAAAGGCACCGAGCAAGTCCTGGAGGAGATTCGAGGAATCCGGGATGGCGGGGGTTTTGGCTCGATCATGGGACGCAACGCCTTCCAGCGCGAGCGCTCCGAGGCGCTGGAACTGCTCGATTCGGTCATCAAGATCTATCAGGGCAAGTTGTAGGCGACTCAGCGATGGCGAGAACTGTGTTGGCTCCGCACCCCCACCTCGCAACGGCAGCCGCTCGTGTCCGACTGTTGTTGACGGACGTCGATGGCGTATGGACAGACGGTCGGTTGCTGTATGTCCCAGGTCTCGATGATCAGATCGTCGAGACCAAGGCCGTCAGCGCCCTGGACGGACAGGGATTCCGTTGGTGGCATGCAGCCGGGCACGTGAGTGGAATTATCTCAGGGCGCGAAGCACCTGGCATCGACTATCGTGCCCAGATGTTGGGTGTGACCTACATCTACCAGAATCATCTGGAAAAGATGGCGCCCTATGAGGAGATCTGTGCCGCCGTCGGTGTGAGCGATGAGGAAGTCGCCTATGTTGGCGATGATTTGCCGGACATCCCCCTCCTTCGACGCGCGGGGGTTTCGGCAGCCGTCGCTAACGCTCGGCAAGAGGTGAAGGCCGCCGCTGACTACGTTACAGAAGCCCGCGGAGGAGATGGAGCGGTACGCGAGGTCATTGAACTCATTCTTCGCGCTCGGGGTGAGTGGCAAGGTGTGTTGGATCGATACAGCGCGACCTGACATTAGTCGTAACAAGAACGGGCAAAGGGGGTGGGACCAGGCTGGTTCCACCCCCTTCCTCGTTCTGTCAGAAACGCCTAGGCACTGAGGACTTCTCGCAACCGTCGACCAACGATCTCCGGCTCACCTTCTTTCAGGCACATGGGTCCGAAGGCGACTCCCCCCGCGCGCACGTGGGTTGGGTTTGCCTGAATCGACGGATCGCCATCCTGCAGACGACGAATCACATCCAGCGCTGACATGCCGCACACGTCTGCGTCGATCTGTGCCGTAACGACAGGGATCTCCGATCGCTTCGGGTCGTTGACAAGAGCCAACTCGACACCGCGAATCTCGCCGGCCGCTGATAACAACTGCTCCATCAATGTCAACCAATCCGCTCGTCGTGCAGCTGGATCTTGCTGGACGAACAGATCCAGGGCGGTGAGCAACCCAACGATCTCCTCTTTGCCCACCTTGCAGGGGCGACCGATCCCGTGATGGGGTGCGCCCGGCAGATGTCGTTTGTCGATTAGTTCGACCGGCGGATTCCATTGATCCCAGAGAATATCCAGGTCGAGATGCTGGAGGGCTACGGCCTCGATCAGATCGCGTCGGCCACAGAGGATCCCCGACGCTTGTGGGCCGCGAATGGCTTTACCGCCGCTGTAGGCGACCAGATCCGCCCCCTCAACGATGAAGCGCTTCAGATTGCTTGCCGGCGGAAGTTGGCCTGCGGCATCGACGATCACAGGGACGCCCGCCTCGTGCGCTACGGCGACCACCGAAGCCAAATCAGGTTGTGTATGCTCGTAGGCGACGTAGACGACGGCCGCCGTATGCTCGTCGATGGCTGCCGCGTATTCCCATGGCTCTGCGTCCCGAACGCCAGCACCGGAGTAACGGTCGGCGATCCCGATCTCGACCAGTTCGATCCCGACCGACCGGACGGCATGATCGTAGAAGTTTCGATGGCTGCGAGCCATCACCACGCGATTCTTCATTCCCATCGTGTCGGGCAGGCGATTCATCCGCGTAGGATCCAGTCCAGTGACACACGCTGCTGTCCCCAACAACAGACCCGCTGCGGCGCCACTGGTCACATATCCCGCCTCGGCGCCGGTATGGCCGGAGATAATCTGACTTGCCCGTGCCTGCAGAGATGTGATGTCGACGCAGTATTGGGACGCATCGCGCATCGCGTCTGCCACTTCAGTCGGCATGATCGAGCCACTGACACGGGTTGCCGGTCCGAGGGCGTTGATGATCGGCTTGATGCCGAGACGCTCGTAGATGTGAGTCATTTTTGTACCTAGTCTGGAAGACGCGAGAAGCGACTGCGGATGGATGGTACGTTGCGGACGAGATCTCTCAGCTCGCTTCGTAGATGAAACGATTGACGAGGTAGGACTTCATAGCGTCGGAGTCGAGTTTGAAGCCGAGACCGGGTCGGTCAGGGACCACGAGACCGCCATCGACAAACTCGAACGGTTCGAGGGTCAAATCGTGCTCCCAGGCCATGGGTCCAACCATGTCGTATGGTTGGCTCAGATGCGGCATACAAGCTGCCACATGCAACCCCATGGCAGCACCCGGGCCATAGGCCACACACTGCGACCAACCGCCCATGCCCAGATCGTGCGCCAAACGACTGTGATTCAATGTCTGCACGTGACTGGCACCGCCGACGATGGCGTAGTCGAGCGCCTCGGCCTGATGGCGACGAAGCAGATCCTCGGGACCGGCGACGTGATCGCCGATGGGTAGATGAATGGTTTGGCGCAGCCGGCGCCATTCACTGAAGGACCCACCAGCGGCTGCCTTCGCGATCGGGCTTTCGAGAGACTCCATGGGATAGTCGGCGAGTCTCTTGGCCAACTCCTGGGCCACCCACACCTGCTCCAGTCGCCAACGGATATCGGGACGAACCTGCATCCCCGGTGCCGCCGCATGAATGGCCTCAACACGATCGGTCACGTAGCGAATGCGCTGCTGCGCATCGGTCTCGCGATGGGTGATGCACTTCATCTTGTAGAATCTGAAGCCGCGCTCCCATCCCCAGGCGGCATCCTCACCGGTGTGCTGAGGTGTCTTGTAGCCCGTGCACTGAGTGATAGGAACGGAGTCCCGCAGTTTTCCACCGAGCAACTGGTGCAGTGGCACGCCCAGAGCCTGACCCCGTAGATCGAGAATGGCCTGCTCGAAGGAACCAGCCATCGTCGCCCGTGGGTGTGCCAGATTCACCTGCAACACGTCCGTGCCGAGCCATCCGCGAAGTTGCTCGTCGATAATCTTCTGATCTGTGAATCGTTCGACCTGGGTCAGGCCCGTCAGGCCCTCGTCGGTCTCAACCTCCGCAATCCCGTGCTCTGCGCACTGGTGCAGAGGCTGTCCGTAGGTGTCGTCCGACCACCACCAGTGCCGCTCGGGCACATTGACGGTATGGAGCTTGATCCGAGATATCTTCATGCGTCACTCCAGGAGCACGAGGCCAGACGAAATGCAGCCGTCGGTCTTACGCGATGTCCAATCCGGGTGCGGGAAAACGATCGCACAGATCTCTCACCTCATCCGCGACTCTTCGATACGCCTCTCGCCTGGCATCTCGATCGATCGATTCGTCAGCGCGGATCTGGGCAATCTCGTCCATCCAATCGGCAAGCTGGATCATCTGATGACCGCCAAACCCACGACTCGTGATCGACGGTGTTCCGAGGCGAATACCACTGGGGCGTCGTGCCGAACGCGGGTCGCCCGGGACCAGATTGTAGTTGCACACGATCCCGGCCGCGTCCAGAGCCTTGCTCATCTGATTGCCCGTGACGCCCTTGTTCGTCATGTCCACCAATAGCAGATGGTTGTCGGTACCGCCCGATACGACGCCGAAGCCTCGCTCCACCAGCGCCTGACCAAGAGCCTTGGCGTTGTCGACAATGGCCTGTGCATAGGCCCGAAACTCCGCGGTGTCCGCTTCCTTCAGTGCCACGGCTAGGGCGGCTGTCGTGTGATTGTGCGGCCCTCCTTGCAGACCCGGGAAAACAGCCTTATCGATGGCGTCTGCAAACTGTGCTCGGCACATGATCATGCCCCCACGTGGGCCACGCAGGGATTTGTGGGTTGTCGTGGTCACCACATCCACGTGACCTACGGGGGAGGGATGCACCCCGGCGGCGACCAGTCCAGAGATGTGGGCAATGTCCGCGATGACGAAAGCGCCGACCTTCTTGCCAATCGCCGCGAAACGCTCGAAGTCCAATACCCGTGGATAGGCAGTGGTTCCACAGAAGATGAGCTTCGGCTGGCACTCGGTGGCGAGTCGCTCAATCTCGTCGTAGTCGAGATACCCCGTAGACTCGTTGACCCCATACTGGACCGCCTTGTAGTGAAGGCCCGAGATACTGACACCGGCACCGTGGGTCAGATGACCTCCGTGAGCCAGCGACAGACCCATCACCGTGTCTCCGGGATTCGCCAGCGCGACGTAAACAGCCTGGTTCGCGGGAGAACCCGAATAGGGTTGAACGTTGATGTGTTCGGCGCCGAACAGTGACCGAGCGCGATCGATAGCCAGCTGCTCAATCTTGTCGATCTGCTGCTGCCCTTCGTAGTACCGGTCGCCTGTGTAGCCTTCCGAGTATTTGTTGGTCAGAATCGAACCGGTCGCCTCAAGAACGGCGTGACTGACATAGTTTTCGGAGGGGATCAGTCGGATTTTGGCGTGTTGCCGACGCTGTTCGGCAGCGATGATCGAGCTGACATCGGGGTCGGCCTGGTCCAGAACGGACATGCACTTCCTCACGTAAGGCGGAGAGTGAAGGTGATGGTGGGGTGTCGCCGCCGACTTCCGCTCGCAGGCGATTCGGCGTTAGTTTCTGGCCCTCAGCACCGGTGAAATGGGTCGGTGTGAGGGTGAGCGGACGAACTTAACCAGGGGTGTACCCATGGGCAACTTTCTCGGCATCGACGCCAGTACGCAGTCTCTGACAGGCCTCGTCATCGACCCTGTCACAGGGCAGATCGTTGCCGAAAAGTCCGTGAATTTCGATGAACACTTCAGCCATCGATATGGCGTGGCCAATGGCGCCATCGATCTGGGTGACGGTGTCGTGCATTCTCCACCCCTGATGTGGGTGGAGGCCCTGGAGATTCTCTTTCGACAACTCGACGCGTCCGGCGTCAAGATGGCCTCCATCGACGCGGTGGCCGGCAGTGGGCAGCAACACGGTACGGTCTATCTGAATATGAGTGCGGCCGGCGTCTTAGGGGGCCTGCGGGCGGACATGGATCTGAGCGAGCAACTGAGAGACATTTTCTCGCGTGCCACTGCGCCTATTTGGATGGACACCTCGACGCGAGAACAGTGTACACAGATCGAGGAGGGTGTGGGTGGACGTCAGCGCCTCCTGGATCTGACAGGGAACACCGCCTTCGAGCGCTTTAGCGGACCGCAGATCCGCAAGTTCGCACAGACCGAACCGGAAGCCTACGAACGTACAGCCAGCATCTGTCTCGTCAGTTCCTTTATGGCCAGCCTACTGGCCGGTCGTCTGGTTCCCGTCGACGCGGGCGATGCAAGTGGGACCAATCTGATGGACATCCGTCAGCGACGGTGGAGTCCTGATGCGTTGGCAGCCACGGCCGACGGGCTGAATCGTCGGTTGTTGCCTGTCATCGACGCGGATTCGGTCGTGGGTCCGATCAGCCCCTTCTGGGTCGAGCGATACGGCCTGGCTGCGACCTGCCAGGTACTCCCTTTCTCGGGCGACAACCCGTGCAGCCTCATCGGCCTCGGTCTGGTGCGACCCGGGCAAATGGCTTTGAGCCTCGGCACATCGGACACCTTCTTCGCCTGTATGGATCAGGTGAGAACGTCCGATTCGGGCGAAGGCGCGTTGTTCGCCTCTCCCGATGGTGGGCACTATATGGCCCTGATCTGCTTTCTCAATGGATCCCTGGCTCGCGAAGCGGTGAGAGATCAGTATGGGCTGAACTGGGCTGAATTCGCCGAGACACTTCGTCGAACCGAACCGGGTAATGATGGCCGGCTGATGCTTCCCTATTTCGATGCTGAGATCGTCCCCCACGTGACCGCGGCCGGTGTGCTCCGCGAGAACCTCGACGAGGGTGATGTTGCGGGGAACGTTCGCGCTGTCGTGGAGGCACAGGCGATGTCATCGAGAATTCATGCAGAGTGGATGGGAATCCAGGTACAGTCGGTGTCTGTCACCGGAGGCGCTTCATCCAGCGAGGACATTCTGCAGGTCTACGCAGATGTCCACAATTGTCAGGTGCATCGTTTTCAAACGACCAATGCCGCCGCTCTGGGTGCTGCCCTCCGCGCCGTACACGGCCTGGCTCGAGCGCAGGGAACACCCATGTCGTGGGAGGATGTCGTAGACCCCTTCATCCAGCCCGAAGCAGGTTCGACGATTTCGCCTCGACCCGAAGCGGTCAGCCGTTACACCGAGTGCGTCGAGGCTTATCGAGCACTGGAACAGCGACGCACGGGTTGAGAACTACTCGCGTATTGGAAAACTGGTGCCATCTTCGGGCTCAAATCCGACCCGCGAATCCGACTCACTGACAGGGAACCACGTAACCCTGTGGCGAGAGACTCCGTTTACGATGGCGAACCCCACATCGTCGTCGGCCTCCACGCAGCGACCGAAAACCAGTGCCGCATCTCGTGCGCTGATGGCAGCGGCACTGGCCTGCGGGTCAAAAGAGGTCTGATCGAAGCTTGGGGATGTAAGCCGTACGCAGATGCATGAAAGGGAATGCTGCTCGTCGTAGACACGGGCCAGGGCCTCTCCCCAGCACTTGGTCGCACCATAGACATTCGCCGGATAGATCGGCACATCCCAGTGGGCGGCCTCGTCCGAGCTTCCATATCCCAGCACGGCATTGATGCTGGACGCGAACACGATCCGGCGACAACTGGCCAATCGAGCCGCTTCGAATCCGTTGTACCCGCCGATGATGTTTCGCTGCAGCAGGCTCTCGTAGAAGTCCGCATTGGGGCTGGGATCGGCCGCCAGATGGACCACCGTGTCGATTCCCTCACACGCGCCGGTGAAGGCGTCCAGATCGGTAATGTCGAGTTCGACGAAGGTCTCATGAGATGCCAGATCATCCACGGGACGAATGTCGGCCAATCGGATCTCGTATCGGTCACCCCAGTGCTGGCGCAGAATAGATGCCACGCGTCCCGCGCCTCCCGTCACCAATACTCGTCGTTTGCTCATCGACCTGTCATCTCCATTTCCTTGATCCATGATCTCTTGTGGGTGATTCAATCGTGCGCGGGTGCGGAGTCGTCGGAATGGTTACCCAACATCGCTTGATAGGCAACCAGTGCGGCAGCTACGTGAACATTCATCGACGGACCTTTCCCGTACATTGGGACAAAGACCGCCCCGTCACACTGCCCGAGTGTGGCTGCGTAGACGCCGTTGGATTCGTTGCCCAGCACGAGGCACACCTTTTCGGTGTAGGGATATTCCAGGAAACAGCGGGCTCCCTTTGCCGTCTCCAGGGCCACCACCTGGTTCCCCTCGTCGTGGAGGGTTTCGATCGCCTCATCGATTCGAGCGATCCGACGCCATGGGATGCGGCGATCATGGCCCCGTGAGGTCCTGTCGATCTCATCGTGGGGTGGTGTCAGCGTCTTGCCGGTGAAGATGATTTCGTGCGCACCCACCGCGTCGGCAACGCGGAAGATCGACCCCACATTGCGCGGATCTTCCATGCTCTGGAGGAGAAATGTCACCTCCGATCGGGGAGGATACTGCTCCGCTGCTTCTTCAAAGAGGCGACGAATCTCGACTTTCTTCAATGGCAGCATCGCCATCGGTGTCAGACACTCCCCAGGTCGACGACCAGGCCATCTGCCCCGACAAGGACCTCGCCGTCGAACCTCTGGCGAATCGTCTCCCCCATCTTGTCGACGGCAGTCAGATCTCCCGTGATGTCTTCTATGACCAGGTGTTTGATCATCAGCCGCTTGACGCCGCACTCGGTGGCCAGCTCGGCGAGGGCCTCAGGGATGATGTGCCACGTACCCCATGGTTGCTGATCGAGGAATTCCTGCGTCCCGGAACATTCGTAGACCAGCAGGTCTGCATCGCGGGCGAATTCCACGAAATCGTCCTGCGGCAACCCGTCGCCGCTGATCACGATGCGCTGGCCTTGGGCCTCCACGCGATAGGCGATGGTGGGCATCTTCGAATGATCTGTAAAAGCGGCGCTGATGCGAATGTCCTGTTCCTCATAAAATGTGCCACGTTCGACGACTTCCACGATCTGTGGGTCAAGGCCAAACTCACTCTTGCCATGTCCCAACCGACTCTCGATGTCCTGCTCAAAAGGCGGACGGATGAGTCGCTCGACGAAATCTGTCGTGCCTTGAGGGCCCGTGATTCGCAGTTTGTTCTGTCTGGAGTTGTTCCAGCCGACAAAGACGAAGTAGGGCACGTCCACAATGTGGTCGAAGTGCAGATGCGTGAGGAAGAGACGATCGATGTCCTCGACACTCTCCCCTTGCTGGGCAAGACGCAGACAGGCCGCGCGTCCACAGTCGAACAACAGCCGCTGATCACCGATGTGGACGATCTGTGAGGGGCCGGCGCGACGCGGGCTGTTTCGTACCGCTCCGCTTCCGAGAAGCGTGAATCTCACGTGGATTCAGCCCGATTTGGGAATCAGACGTCGCACGCCATTCTCGTATCCCACCTCATATTCCTGAGTCGGCACCTCGATCGACCGCAAAGCCATCTCGCCCGCCGTGATCAGTGGTTCGCTAAGCAATAGCAGTTCGTCCAGTGACTCAGTTGGCATCTTGTCCGTCGTGTCGAGCTGGATCAATCGGCCTTTGTCAGTAAACAGAGAGCAATCGACTTCGTCGTCGAATCGCTGCTGGAGACGCTCGACGTCCGCCGCCTTGATGATCTGGTATTGGTGGGGGTCGGCTTCCATGCGCTGACGGATCGTGTCCGCATTGGCCTTCACGTGGATGAAAACGATGTCGGGTAATCGAGATTCCAGAACCTGCACTTCGTAGAGACGCTGATGCCGGTACGCGTAACGCGGGTAGTACGGACTCTCGTCGTCCTCACCATAGATCTCGGAATAGATCAATTCTTCAATGTGCCATCCGCTGATCATGGTGTGCGGATAGTTGCGTATGACTTCGACGTGATACTGCAGTTGCATGCGCTGCATCCGCTCCTTCACGTCGTTCGGAAAGTCCAGATACAGCTCTCGAGACTCGGCACTCAGCGTTGAATCAGGGATCGTGAAATGATCGTCCACGTGGACTCGCTGTTGGCGATGACGGTAGTAGTCCGACAGCAGATTGATGAGGGTTGTCTTTCCGGAGTATTCGACACCTACGAAAACGCAGCGCATGGGCAGTCTCAGTGGATTCAGGTGGTGTACGAAGGCGTGTTGGATATATTCACGAACGCAGTGTTGACCTGACGGCCGCCGCAAGATAGGCAACCGGTTCGGCGACCGGCAAACCCAAGGATACACGTGTCTTCCGCCTCATCAGCTCAATCTTCGAAGGTGGGCGTACTCATCGCCCAGCTCGGCACACCCGCCGCACCCACGGCCAAAGCACTGCGGCCCTATCTGAGGCAATTCTTGTCAGATCCACGGGTCATCGACCTAAAATGTTGGAAGTGGCTTCCCATCTTGTATCTGTTCATCCTTGCCCGCCGTCCCGCCAGATCAGCGAAACTGTATTCCAGAATCTGGACCGATGCGGGATCTCCGCTTCTGCTGACATCGCAATCGCAGGAGGAAGGACTTCAACAGAGACTCGGTGAGAACTACCGGGTGATCCTGGGCATGCGGTATGGTGAACCAAGTATCGAACAGGCCATGGCCAGGCTGCAGCGGGAAGAGATCGAGCGCATCGTCGTCCTACCTATGTTCCCACAGTTTTCCTGTTCGACGACAGCGTCGATCTATGATGCCGTGAATCAGGCCGCTTTTGGTCGACGCTGCCCGCTGTTTTTCGATCGGCGCCGACGGATGCCGACGCTTCGTTTCGTGCCACCCTATTTCGAGCATCCAGACTACATCGACAGTCTGAAGATTCGAGTCGAGGAACAGGTGGAAGCGCTGGGTCAGGTCCCCGACCGCTACCTGATCACCTTCCATGGTGTGCCTGCTCGATATGTTGAGGAGGGTGATCCGTACCGTCGGCAATGCGAACGAACGGCCGACCTGTTGGCCGAAGCGCTTCAACTGGCACCCGACCAGTGGCGTATCGGCTTCCAGTCCCGGTTTGGCAAGGAACCGTGGCTCGAGCCGTATACGGAGGAACTGCTCGCCGATTTCGGACGCGAAGGAATAGAGACGCTCGTGGTGACGTGCCCCGGATTTACCGCCGACTGTCTGGAAACGCTGGATGAGCTCGGCCATGAGGGACAGCAGCAGTTCAGCGCCACCGGAGGCGGAGAGCTTTATCTGGTGCCGTGCGTCAACGATCATCCACACTGGCTCGATGCGATGGCGACGATCGTCCGGCAGGAGAGTGCTGGATGGTCAGCCTGACGGCAGTCTCCCGGCGAGCCAGGCGCTGACGTCCTGGAGACACTCTCCGTTGATCTCGTGCCCCATGGGATACTCCCGATAGGTCAGATCAAGAGGCAGCGATTCGAGGATGTCGCGTGTCTTGTGTGCCTTGTTGATCCGCAGCAACGGATCGTGAAGACCATGGGTTTGCAGGACGGGTTTGCCCTCAAGTGCAGTAAGGGCTTGCGCGTCATCTGGCAGGAGCTCGCGCAACCAGACGCCAGATAGAAAGGCTGTCCCCGCGAGTTTTCCGGGTGCTGTGAGCAACATGCTCAGCGCCATCGCTCCGCCCTGGCTGAAACCAAGCGTCACGGTATCCGAATCATCATTTCCGTATTGGCGCTGGGTCTGCTCGAGCATGCTGAGGAGGCGATCCCGGGATCGCAGCCCCTCGTCCATATCCATCACCATGCCCACGGGTGAAAACTCAATGGGAAACCATGCGAAGCCGCCCATATCCAACTCAAGGGGCGCTCGGACGCTGACGACTCGATAGCGGGGGTCGATGAAGTCTACGAGCCCGATCAGGTCCTGCTCGTGGCTGCCATACCCGTGTAGCATGACAAGCAGCGGTGAGCGGGAGCTGGACTGCCGTGGCTCACTGGTGACGAGGGCCAGATCTGTCATTCGAGATAGATCTGAAAATGCCCGGTGCGATCCAACAGCAGCAGAACATGGTCCTCTTCGGCGGCGATCAGATGCACGATCGGATTGGGATAGATTTTTTCGTTTCGCCAGACCACTTCGCCATTGACGCTAACGGTCGGCCGCTTGCGGCCTCCGCGCTCGAGCCTCAGGTGTGTCTCGCCCTCCAAGTCGACACCGAGATTCAGGCGAACGGGATTCGGGCGAAGGTTGTCCGCCCGAGAGACTTCGGGGTCTGGCGCGTCCTCGTCGATATCCGGTCCCCACGACAGGCTTAGAGATGCACCCTCGCAAAGCGGAACTCGCGCTTGCGCCTGTGGCAACACGGCCAGGGGCGGCGTCACTTCACGAATCGACCATGCTGGACCCAGCGAGCGGACACCGAGAAGATAACGAACCCACAAGGCGTCCGGACCCGGTGCGCTTGCCGATGGATCGAATGCCCCGTTGTCGCGCCACGTGCGTCCCTCGCGTGAGAGTCGTCGGAGCCAATGGTTGGAGATCACGTCCATCATCCGCAGCACACGCCCGGCACGGCCCAGGCCCGCGGCCACGACCCACGCCTGTGTGAAGGTTGAGATGGGTTCGACACCAGGTCGGCGCATGGACTGCTCAATCTGGGCTGCCCGTCCGTCTTTGTCCCCACGAGCCAGCAGAACGAGTCCATTCGTCCACTGCTGGAAACGATCGCCCTTCGGATCATCTGCGTACAACTCTGTCGTTTCGTCCCAGCATGCGGTCAGCGCTTCAAGACACTTTGCTCGGATCGCGTCCAGCTCGAGCGTTCGCTGGCGGTATTCACCGATCTGACACGTGGCGTCGATGGCGGCCAGAGCCAGAGCCGCAGCAGCCGCTTGGCCCCACCGAGTGGTCGGCCGGTCGAGCACGTCGTCCGCCTGAGACCACAACCGGGCCAGCACACCCAGAGCCGCATCGGTCGTGGCCTCGTCACCGGCGTGTTGATAGTAGCCGAGCACAGCCAGGGCATATGCGAAATCGCCGGGCTCGAAAGGCGCGATAGGTGCCCGGCCCAGCAACGTCTGCCGAGCAATCCGAGGCGAGCTCGTATGAGCCAGGTCGTTGCTCTGTAAGACCCAACCGGCCAACCAGTCGTATCGATCCGGCAACAGACGAGAGCCGTAGGACTCTTGACGGCTGTTGTGGACCGAAGCCTGGCCGATCAGCCAGGCTGCATCAAGTTGGTCGTCGATCTGCAGCTGCCCTACTGCGGTCTCCTCTACGGCCCGTTCGATCATGTGCAGCGCTTCGATGGCCGTATCCTCATCATCGAATCCGGTAAGGCTCATCGTCACGTACCGGGCGGTGATAAGACGCAGCCCCGCCATTTCCTGACGCCCGTCGCCACAGTGATAACGGATGTGGTGCTCGGAAGTATCCGGGCGAGAAGACAGCCGCAGGTCTACGACCCCACCGCGGCCACCCCGGAGCCTTAGAAGAGGCCATCCGCTGATCTGGCGACCCAGATCGAACTGGATCTGCACCGTGTCACCGGGACGGGTACCCACTTGAGTTGTACCGTGACCACCACCCAGAAGGGCATCGTGGTGTACACACTTGCAGCTGCCAAGAGACTGAGGGATCGTGATCGTGGCGAGATCTGCGTCCGAGGAACGTGCCCCGACGTGGACCACAACCGTCGGCGACTGTGCTGATTCGGCTGAGCCGACAAGGTCGCGGGGTGAGGATGGACCGTCGACGACGCTGACCCCTTCCCATCCGCCATGGCCAATGGGTGCGTCCATGGCCATGTGTCGCTCGAAGGACGTCGGGTTGCCCATCGAATCCTGGGGACGTGGGCAAGCCTGCCAGTCCACCCCACTGGTGATGGCCACGGTCTGGTCTTCGTGGCCCGCGACCTGAAGAGTGCCATCACAGAGAAACCATGGGGTGTCCGTCGCGCCGCCCTGGGCAACGACGATGAGTTCGATTTCCCCCGAATTCCAGGATCCCTCCAGGGGCATAGTCTCCTGCATGGGTGTGTCCAACAATACCCCGCCGGCGCCCCCACCAAGGCGGGTGCCACCCAGGTAGATGTGGTAGGGACCACTGGCGCAACAACGGATCTGGCCGTCACGGCACGGCTCCGGGAGACGTAACGCAAGGCGGAGAACCACTTCTCGCGGATTGCCTGCGGACCAGATGGGGATGGGTGTACTCACCTTGCATAGATCCGCATTGGCCTCGCTGACGTCAAGGGACGATCCGTGGCAGACGTTTGGATCGCCTCAGGAGATCATCCGTCACATCGAACGACGATCCGTTGCTGGCGTTCTGTCTCGGACCAAAAAACGCGGACCCCGATGCCCCAGGATCCGCGCTTTGTTGGGCCATCGGTGTGGCGTCAGTCGGGTAGCCTAAGGGCCACCACGTCCGTCAGGGTTCCACGTCGAGTGGGTCTACGAATCATCAACAGGGCCGTGCCGGTTGCCTGTTCGAGTGCGTCCTCGTAGTCCTCGATATCCGAGATGGCTTCTCGATTCACTTCGACGATGAGGTCATACTGTTGCAGACCGGCACGCTGTGCTCGGGACCCACGCTGAACGCGGGAAATGATCACACCATCCTGTTCATCGAGCCCGAGACGATCGGCCACTTCATCGGTCAGATTCCTCACGCGCAGGCCGAGCCGTTCATTGTCGTCGTCTGGTTCAGACGGCGCTGCTGCCACGGGGGTCTCCAGCACGGCAAGTGTCACGGGAACGCTCTTTTCTCGGCCGTCTCGGAGGAGGGTAAGCACGACCTGGGTACCGGGCGGTTTGTGAGCGATGTAGGCCCGAAGAGCGGCCTTTCCTTCAACCAGTTCACCGTCTACCGCGACGATGACATCCAGAGCTTCGATCCCCGCCTCCTGCGCCGGCGTGTCGTCGACGACCTCTTCTACGAGAGCGCCTTCGTTCCTCTCCAGTCCCAACGCTTGGGCCATGTCGGCGTCGACGTTGTCAATCTGAACACCGAGCATACCCCGATGGACCTCACCATTCTCGATGAGCTGTGACATGATGTTCTGCACCAGATTTGCCGGGATCGCAAAACCGATACCCTGATATCCCCCCGACCTGGACATGATGGCTGTGTTGATACCGACAAGGCCGGCGCGAGTGTCCACCAAGGCACCGCCACTATTCCCCGGATTGATCGCTGCATCCGTCTGGATGTAGTCCTCATAGTCGCTCAGATGGGCACTTCGCCCCACGGCGCTGACGATTCCCGTCGTGACCGTGTGTAGCTGACCAAAGGGATTGCCAATCGCGACCACCCATTCGCCCACACCGAGCTCGTCAGAGTCTGTGAACGACAGAAAGGGCAGGTCCTCCATCTCGTCGATCTTGAGCACAGCCAGATCCGTTCGTGGGTCGCGACCAATGACGCGCGCCTCAAAACTGCGACGGTCCGCCAATTCCACCAGAATCCGATCCGCCACATGATCACGCTCTCGCCCGGAGGTGATCACATGGTTGTTGGTGATGATGTACCCGTCGGCGCTGACGATCACACCCGACCCGAGTCCCTCGCGGATCTCACTGTCCGGCTCTCGCGGCCTGACGAAGGGATGGTTGCGGAAGATGTCGTTGAGGGGCTCTCCTGAGATCTCCTGTTCGGTCTTGACCGCCACGACGGCGGGGCTCACCCATGCCGTCAGTTCGGCGAAGGCGTCGCTGAAGGCCTGAAGATCCTGCAGTCCAGCGGTGTCGCCGGGGGCTGGATTCACTGTCAGTGCAGTGGCCAGGGCGACGAGGGCAATCGAGGTTCGCATCTCTACTTTCCTCCGATGGCGACGAGGCGCCATGCGCTTGATGTGCTGTTGAATGTGCGTTGATACAGACGAGGGTGACAAGAAGCTGGTTCCCCTTTTTCAGCGCCTCCGCATCCGGTCAGGCAGCACACTCAGTCTTGTGTGGGGTGCGCACAGCCAGGTGGTCACCGTCGATGTCCACCAGAAGATGGGCACCCTCGGCGAACTCACCCGCGATCAAGCCCCGAGCGATGCGTGTTTCCAGTTCGTGTTGAAGATATTGTTTCAGTGGCCGCGCTCCGTAGACCGGATCGTATCCCTCTTTGGCAATGTGGTGTCGAGCGGCTTCGGTGATCTCAAGGTCGATGCCTCGGTCAACGAGTCGATGCCCCAGGTCTTGGAGAATGAGGCCGACGACGATCTCGATCTCCGCAAGGGTGAGAGGTTTGAACAGAACCACATCGTCGATCCTATTCAGAAACTCAGGGCGGAAGTGAACACGCAGATGCCCCATCACGTCCTTGCGAATCTCCTCTGGGATCTCTCCACCCGTGTCGCTGAGGCCTTCCTCCAAATGTGCAGAGCCGATGTCGGAGGTCATGATCACGACCGTGTTCTTGAAATCGACCGTCCTGCCCTGTGAGTCGGTGAGACGCCCATCGTCGAGCAGTTGTAGTAGGCTGTTGAAGACGTCTGGATGTGCCTTTTCGATCTCATCAAAGAGCACCACCGCATAGGGATGACGGCGTACTGCCTCCGTCAGCTGTCCACCCTCTTCGTAGCCAACATACCCCGGGGGAGCACCGATGAGCCGAGAGACTGCGTGTTTCTCCATGTATTCCGACATGTCGATGCGGATTACGCAGTCCTCCGAGTCGAACAACGCTTGCGCCAGTGTTCGAGCAAGTTCCGTCTTGCCTACTCCTGTGGGACCGAGAAAGAGGAATGATCCGATCGGTCGGCGAGGGTCCTTGATGCCAGCACGCGCTCTGATCACGGCATCGGCCACCAGTTGGACGGCTTCGTCCTGGCCCACGACGCGTTCGTGCAGAATCTGATCGAGTCGCAGCAGCTTTTCGCGCTCGCCTTCCGCGAGCCGCGTCACGGGGATTCCCGTCCACCGGGAGACGATCTCCGCGATCTCCTCTTCCGTGACCTCCTCACGCAGCAGACGCGACCCCTCGGTGGGTATCTGATCCTGCTCCAGTTGAGCCAACGAGGCCTGTAGTTCGGGCAGACGTCCGTACTTCAGCTCGGCCGCTCGAGTGAGATCAGCCTGACGCTCGGCGGTCTCGATCTCTCGCCGAACCGTTTCGATCTGCTCACGCAGATCACGAACCCGAGCGATCTGCGACTTCTCATGTTCCCATTGCGTAGACATCGCCGCGTTTTGGGATTGGAGATCGGCCAGTTCGCGGCGCAGGGCATCGAGTCGCGCTGCTGAAGCGGAGTCCCTTTCCTTCTTCAGAGCTGCTTCTTCGATCTCCAACTGCATCACTCGGCGTGTTACTTCGTCGAGCTCGCTCGGCATGGAGTCGATCTCGGTTCGAATGCTAGCGCAGGCTTCGTCGACCAGGTCGATCGCTTTGTCTGGCAGGAAGCGGTCGCTGACATAGCGATCCGACAACAGGGCGGCCGCAACTAGGGCGTTATCCTGGATTCGGACACCGTGGTGAATCTCATATCGTTCGCGAAGTCCGCGAAGGATCGAGATCGAGTCTTCCACGGATGGGGCCTCAGCGATAACGGGTTGGAAGCGCCGTTCGAGGGCGGCATCCTTCTCGATGTTCTGTCGATACTCATCGAGGGTTGTGGCGCCGATACAATTCAGTTCACCACGAGCCAACATCGGCTTGAGCAGGTTTCCTGCATCCGTAGAGCCCTCGGTTCGTCCTGCACCGACGATCGTATGCACTTCATCGATAAACAGCAGGATCCGACCCTCTGATGCCTTGATCTCGTGAAGTACGGCTTTGAGACGTTCTTCGAATTCACCGCGATACTTGGCGCCCGATATCAGGCCACCCATGTCGAGAGAGAACAAGGTGCGGTCCTTCATCAACTCCGGCACGTCACCCCGGACGATTCGCTGCGCCAGCCCTTCGACGATCGCCGTCTTGCCGACGCCGGGTTCACCGATGAGAACGGGGTTGTTCTTCGTCTTTCGAGATAGAATGCGAATGATCCGGCGAATCTCGCCGTCACGGCCAATCACCGGATCGAGATCACCACGACGCGCCAGATCAACCAGATCGACCCCATACTTCGCCAGCGCCTCATAGCTGTTTTCTGGATCGGCCGTGGTGACACGCTGATGCCCTCGAATCTCGGCCATTGCGGCCCTGAACGCGTCTTGCGAAACACCGGCCGCTGCAAGCGCCTGCGCAACCTTGCTGTCAGACGCCTCCAGCATGGACGAAACCACATGCTCGACAGAGATGAACTCATCTCGCATTTGATCAGCAGACGCTGCGGCCTTGGAAAGGAGTTCTCGGACTTCGGCATCCATAGGCGGCGTGACCCGCTCTCCAGAGAGGGCGGCCCTTCCGTGAAGCCTGTTCTCCAGTTCCTGCTGCAGTACCTGACTCGACACGCCGAGGCGGGTGAGGATTCGCGGCAGCACACCCTGCTCCTGCTCGAGAAAAGCCATCAACAGATGGATCGTGCCAACCTCGGGATGGGCACGGCTCGAAGCCATCTCCTGTGCGGCTTGCAGCCCTTCCTGGCTCTTGTGTGTCAGCCTGTTCAGATTCATGATCCGTCGATTCTGGTGAATGGTCTTGGCGGGGCACTTTGTGGATCGGTCTGATTGGTGTTTCGTCACCCAAAAAGGCAAATCACGTGCCCGCTCCGTTCCAGAGGCGTGCACGCCTTCTAAAATGTGTATTTACAGTATGTTGAGGATTCCTTCTGCAGTCTCGCCCTTTTTCCCCTTTCAACTGCCAATTTGGCACACATCGACGAGGCCTGTGTACAGAACAAGAGAACGCCCCGGTCCGTCGGTGGTAGACCGACCGGGGCGTGCGGCTGCTGCGAGCTCTTGGGGCCTGCTACGAGCTTGCGGTTGCTACGCTGGAACTAGAGGGAGTCAGGCCAGCCCCTGTTAAGTCCGCCAGAAGGCTGTCCTGATCCTCGTCGACGACCTCCGGTGGCGGAACCGGGGCGTCCAGAGGATTCTCCTCTTCATCCTCGCCGAAGGCATCGATCCCCTCCATGACGAGATTGAAGGTGCCATCTATGTCGTCCGATATGCCGCCCGGGATCTCTCCAATACCGCCGAGAATCCCCTTGGTCTGGGCGAATCCTTCCTTTACAGCGCCTTTGATGAGGTCTTTGAACCCTCCAAGTCCGGGTCCTCCGTCCTCGTCGCCCGCGTGATTGGCCATGAATCCGCCGAAAAAGGAAGTAGAAAACTCGAGAATCCTGTTCGCAGTGGCCTCTGGCGAGAAATCGAGACCACTGGAGAGGATGCTCTCTGTGTTGAGATCGAGGCCGGCCTTGGCAAAGGCGGCATCAAAACTGGCTGCCAGGTTGTCATCGAGGACGCGGTTCGCGTAGCTGATGTCGATTTCGCTGCCCACGCTGAGCAGGACTGCGGCATCACTTCCCTGGGGACCGCTGCTGACGGTCGCCTGGGCATCGATTTGGGTCGAAACACTGACCGAAGCGATCAGCGACTGCTGGCTCTGAGTCGTCCCGACTTGCATGATTCCCTCCTTGGGGCGCAGGGGATTTGGGAGAGTCTGGTTACCCGCCATTCGTAGGTATCGGCCCACTCTGAAGATCCATGAGGCTTTTTTTCACGAAATCACCAAAAAAAAGAGGGCCGGCCATTTTGGCCGTCCCTCCCGGACTCAGAAAACTGCGAAACGCTGTTCAGATGAGATTGAATCTGAAGAACATGACCGAGATCCCAATCCCTTTTCCTGCCCCCGGCAAGACGCCACCACGGGTAACCACGGCGGTGTCCAGCAGTTGCAGCTGCATATGGAACACGCTGAAGGGCCCGAAGGCGAAACCAATCGCTGATGAAGAGCTACGCCCGCCTACAGCCAGACCGATTCGGGCAGGCAACCATGGCACAAGTCGATACTCAGCACCGAGGGACACACGAGGTGTCGTCTCGAGACCGAATCCGGTAGTAAACGCCTGATCGTAGTTGCCCACGACGGTCAGCCGCTCCATGGGGCGGTGGCTGACGCCGATGCGAAGGCGAGCTGGCAGGGAGCGACTGAAGCTCTTTGCGCTGATCTCCTTGTTGAAATCGGTGTCACCATCGCCATCCACATCCGGATTGTCGAAGACATCCTCTGCATTCTCGACATCGAGCAGGCTCGTGACACGCAGGTCGGTGGCGGTCACGAAAACGCAGTCCTGCGCCGCCTCACCAATCGAGGGAAGGTCCCGCTTTTTGAGCTCCCCTTCGACAAAATCGAACAGACCGACGCTACTCCAGGTGTAGGAGTCGAGAAAATCGAGCAGACCGACGCTGACGGTGGTCTTGCCGTCCTTCAACACAGCCGCAACCCCGAGATCGAGCCCTACGCCGAACCCCTGTCCGGATTGGACAATGACGTAACTCTCCAGATCAGTACCCGCAACACGAGACACGAACCCGTTGCCGCCGGAACGCAGAACTTCACCGTAAACTCCACCAAGGACCTTCACGGTGGCACCAAGGGACAACTCTCTCAAATAGGGCTTGAGGGTTTCATTGGTGCGGATGTTTACAGGTCGGGCGAAGGCCCAGTTGAACCCAGCAAGGGCCCAGACTGACCCATCCCACTCCGAGATGTCGTAGTTCCCATTCAGTCCATCGGAGATGCGATCCGCTTCGAACTGATTTCCGAATACCATCAGTTCGAACATGTCTTTGGGCAGTTCGCCCTCGAGACCGACAGAGAGTGTCGAGGTAATGGCGGACTGAATCTTCTTAGGAAGTGAAAAGGCAACACCGCCATTGACAGGTATACCGACACCCACGAATGGCTCCAAACCCACGTTGAGACGCAGCCCATCATTGGGAACATCGCTGAGCAGATCGCGCTTCTCCGACTCACCGATGAAGTGGTCGGCGTCGGTGAAGTTGTCGTTGTAGGTCTGCACGGAGAACGCGTTATTCTCCGCCGAAGCGTTGACGCCGAAATTGAACAGCTCCCACTTAAAGCTGGGACTGGATCGCAGTCCCAAATTGGCGGGGTTCCACTGAACCGCTTCCGGGCCACGAGCCAAGGCGGTGTAGGATCCAGCCAGGCCCATCGCGCGCGGCGAGCCGTCCCCGATCGCTTCAGAGGTGCTCTGCAGTCCTAGGACCAGGACTGCCGCAAAGCCGAGATACGTGCGGAATTTCATCAGTCTTGCTCCTGGATTAATCGACGAGGTCTTCGTTGAGTTCAAGGATGATCTGGGAACCTGCCTGGACGATGACAAAGTCAGAGCCTGCGAGAGCAACGTCACCGTTCGTACCGTCAATGGCGATCTGGATTCCCGTGAAATACACGGGCTCGAGCAATTTGAGGATCTGATCGCTCGTGAGTGTCACATTCTGCGTATTGAATGAACTAGCCGTGACGGATCCTCCGCTGAACGGAGCCGCGTCTACACCGAATGCCGGTTCATCCAAAGGCGGAACGACGAGTGTTGGGTTTGTGTAGACCGTTTCGGCCGTCTCTCCAACGTAGAGCCGCACCCCGACAGCGAGAGGAATGTGATTCTCGATCGTGGTACGGACGCCCGCGCTACGCACATTGGAGCTGATTCGCTCCCGCACCGTGTCGTCGTCGAAGGTCCTGCGAATCGGGTCGGGCTGAATCTGCGTTGCCTCGCGTACCTGGAATGATGCAGGCGCCCGGAACTGGACGCTGTCGACCTGAACCCAGTGACTGGGTTCAATCACCTCTTCGCTCACGCCGTCACCAACGAAGACCGATGGGGTTACCGTGATCTGCGTCGGCAGAAGGTTGAGAAAATCGGTCAACTCTGCAGACTCGGGGCGAATAATGATCGACTGCGGCGATTCAGGGCTGCCGGCTGGAAATGCTTCATCGATGACGAGGCCGCCCGTCTGTCCCTTGCTGTTCACGCCACGAATGTCAAGTGTGATCCCTGAGTTGAAGCCGACGGCAGAAGTGATGAACACAACCAGTTCTGTCTGTGCCAAGGCAACATTGTCGAGGCCCTGAGGGAAATCGACGGTCTCGGTCTGCTCTGGGATCTCCAGGGCGAGGCTGTCCAGGACACCGGCGACGCGACCGAAGGTCAGCTGCTGGGTGATCGCCTCAACGGTGATTTCGCCATCGGAACGAATCGTGACTTCATCACCCGAATCGAAAGTGCGGGCTGCATAGGACAACTGCAGCGCGAGCGGATCAATGGGGGCAAAGCGGTTGTTTGTCAGATCAAAGGTGATTTCCCTGGGCTCGGCACCGAGGGAATCGATCAGGAAGGTCTGTGGTGTGCCCGACGGATCTTGAAGGTCTGAGAGCGTGAACTCAATCTCCATGATGACTGGGATCTCGTTGGTCACCCTCAGAGTCAAACCACCTTCGCTGATCAGCGCCTCGGTGACCTGGATGCGATCATCGGGAAAATCCAGCTTCTGATCGTCTTCGAAAACCTGCTGCGGAATCACCCCCCTGGCTTCACTCACCCGCAGGGGCAGCACCTCCAGTCCGAAGGCGATTCCCGGATCGCCCTGGATCACAACGGCCGTGCCTGACGCGGTTCCGGCAGAAATCGCAAGGACGAGGTCGCCAGATATGGTCTCGCCCGCAAGGTCGAAACTGTCCTCGGACGATCCACCATTGGCGGCAACGGTGCCCATGTTGATGGTGTCGATGGTGCGGCCACCTCTGCCGTTGTCCACGAGGGTAAACACGAGGTTCTGCAGATCGACGGGGAACGTGTTGGTCACAGAAAGGACGATGCCACCCGACTCGATGATCAAGGTCGTCACGCTTGCGAGGGGAACGGCGAATTCCTCATTGAGCGACTGCGACGGCAGGAAGGGAATCGTTGCGCCATCCGTCACCTCAACACCGTCTCCGAGAAGCTGGCCGAGAGTGATCGGTGGGATGGCTGGCACGTCGGCGCCTGGAAGTGAGATGATTCCCAGCTGAGTGGAAAAGCTGTTGGACTTGGGCGTCACCGACAGGCGGTCTCCCACTTCCTGGCGCGAATCCACACCGAATTCGGTACCGAAATTGATGCCCATTGCATCATTGCTGATCTCGAGGAACTCTGAACGATCGGACGCCACCTCAGCGATCGTCGTCGTGTCGTTGGCGACAGAGACGCTGACGGTGAATTCGAGCCGTGGAACTTCGGGGCTCTTAACGGCGCAGGCGCCAAGCCAGAGGCTGGCGGCGATCGTGCCGAGTCGCCCGGAGACCCTATTCGGGGTCACAGGCATCATCTGCCCTCTCCTTGTCAAAAGATCTGATCTGCTGTTCCGCGGCGGCCACACTGACCACCGGGCGGACACAGTTGCTCAATATAGAATACTTAGGGGGTGTCACTCAATCCGATTTTCCCACCCTCCGTCGTCCAACAGTGGCATCGGGTGGAACTCAAAGTAACATGCCTATTTGGCGGCCTGTGTAAGCGCGCGCACGCGGTCGGTTTTTTCCCAGACGAAATCGGCATCAGCGCGCCCGAAATGCCCGTAGTTGGACGTCTTGCGGTAGATGGGCCGACGAAGTTTGAGCTTGCTAATGATACCCTTTGGGGTCAGGTCGAACACACCCGGAAGGAGCGTTGCGAGCTCTTCGTCCGGTAGTTTTCCCGTGCCGTACGTATCGACGAAAATGGAGACGGGCTCCGACACGCCGATGGCGTAGGCCAGCTGTACTTGGCAGCGATCAGCAAGTTTTGCGGCGACCACATTCTTGGCCACATATCGGGCCATGTAGTGGGCGCTTCGATCGACCTTGGTTGGATCCTTCCCTGAGAAGGCGCCGCCGCCGTGAGGACACATACCCCCGTAGGTGTCCACGATGATCTTGCGGCCAGTGAGTCCACAATCACCGTGGGGTCCACCGATCACGAATCGACCGGTCGGATTGATATGGTAAACCGTGTCACGGTCGAGCAGCCGGGCAGGAATCACCTTCTTGACGACCTGATTGATCATGTCGCGCTCGATCTTCTTGTGCGACGCGCTTTCGTGGTGCTGAGTGGAAATCACTACGGCAGTGACGCGCTGCGGCTTGCCGTCGACGTATTCAACCGTGACCTGGGACTTGGCGTCAGGTCGTAGATAGGGAATAGTGCCCTTCTTGCGAAGCTTGGCCATGTGCTGCAAGAGCTTGTGGGCCAACGTGATCGGCAGGGGCATCAGCTGCGGCGTTTCGCGACAGGCATATCCGAACATCATGCCCTGATCTCCGGCCCCCATCTCAGCGTGAAGACCCGCCGACTCAGTTACCCCCTGCGAAATATCAGTGGACTGCTGGTCGAGCATTACGGAAACGCCGCAGGAGCGGTAGTCGAAACCCATCTCAGGATCGTCATAGCCGATATCCTTGATGACGTCGCGAACGGTGGCCTGGATATCGACGAATGACTTCGACGTTACCTCGCCGGCCACCACGACCTGACCTGTCGTGACCAAGGTCTCGCATGCGACGCGTGAAAACTTGTCGCCTGCCAGCATGCCATCGAGGATTGCGTCTGAAATCTGATCGGAAACCTTGTCAGGGTGGCCTTCAGAAACGGATTCGGAAGTGAACAGATAGGAATTCACTGTGAGACGATCTCCCTGTCGGGTGGTTGACCGCCCAGGGGCGGGTTGCGTGTCAGTTGGTGATCTCTGATTGGTCACCAACATTGAGATGGTAGGCAAGACCTGTTACCACGGCCTGAAATCCGACCAGGGAGTCTTTGATGACAATCCCCTCGACGGTGGCTTGCTCGCCGACGATGCTGTTGCTCACGACGGATCGGTGAACCCTCGCACCAGCGCCGATCGACACATGAGGACCGATGATCGCATCGGCCACTTGCGCCGTCGGGTCGATATGAACCGGTGGAACAACAACGATGCCATCTGGCACGTGCAACGGCTCACTTCCGGCCAGCAGGGCCTGGTTTGTCGCCAACAAGGCTTCCTGTGTTCCGCAATCGAACCAGTCCGCGACGGGAAATGTACGCAGTTGGGCGCCGCCGTCGACCATTCGTTGCAGGGCATCCGTCAGCTGGAATTCACCTCGAGTACGCTGTCCATCTTTCATCAGCCCGTCGAGGCATTCGAACAACAGACGGGATCTGCGAATGTAGTTGACACCGACGATGGCCAGATCGGAAACGAATTCTGCAGGCTTTTCGACCAATCGATGTACGATCCCCGATTGCTCAACGAGCACACCGAATCGTGTTGGGTCGTCAACCTGGTGCACACCGAGAGCGCCGTCACCCTCAGCCAGGACGCCAGACAGATCAGCGCGAAAGATCGTATCTCCGTAGACGATCAGCATCGGATCATCTTCGACGACCGGCCTGGCTAGCGAGATCGCATGGCCCAAACCCAGTAGTTCAGTCTGCTCGACGAACTCAACTTGGGAGAATTCGTCACGAGATCGGACATATTCGACGATCCGATCCCCCATGTAGCCAACAATGAGGACGATCCGATCGACGCCCAGGGGCACGAGTTGGTCGAGGATATGACCAATGATCGGCTTCCCCGCCACATGGAGCAGTGGTTTCGGCCGGGTATGCGTATGCGGCCGGAGGCGTGCCCCGAGTCCGGCGACGGGTAGGACGGCCCAGGGCTTGGTTCCGACCGTCAAGGCATGCCACCTTCTCGCCGTCGAGGGCGAGCCACCCGCAGCGCTTCTCCGACTCTCTCCTGAACCAGGCATCGCACCTGTGCGCCCGATGTCAGATGCAGTGACTTGTCGGCCAGATCGATGGCATCGGCCAGTCTCGTCGCTCGTACGACTTCTTTTAGCTCCGGGAGGGCGGTGGGGCTCACGCTCAGTTGCATGATACCCAGACCCATCAGGACCACGGCCGCCTCCGGATCGCTGGCCATCTCCCCACAGATCCCGGCGGGAATGCCAGCCTCCCGTGCCGCCTCGCCAACCTGTCGAATCAGTTGCAGCACGGCGGGATGCAATGGGTCATAGAGACTTGCAACACGCGCCGTTCCGCGGTCGACGGCGAGGGTGTATTGCACAAGATCGTTTGTTCCCAATGAGAAGAAGTCCACCTGTGACGCAAATTGGCCGGCCATGATGGCCGACGAAGGGACTTCAATCATCACGCCCAGTTCGATGTCGTCGCGATGCTCAATCCCTGCTGCCGCCAACTCTGCGGCAGACTCCGAGATCACTGCTCTGGCACGATCGACCTCATCCAGACTACTAACCATGGGCAGCAGGATGCGGGCGGTGCCCGCCGTGGCAGCTCTGAGAATCGCCCGGATCTGGGTCTTGAACAGGTCCGGCGTGTCCAGACAGATGCGGATTCCACGCCAGCCGAGCATCGGATTGGCTTCTGGCAGCGAATCGACGGCATGGCTCAGCTTGTCGCCACCAAGGTCGAGGGTGCGAATGACGACGGGCTGGGGCGCAATGGCTTCCACGATCGTGCGATAGGACTCATACTGCTGCTGCTCGTCGGGCAATCTCTGACCGAGATAGAGGAACTCTGTGCGACACATGCCGACCCCTTCGGCGCCGTTGGCGACGGCAACGGCCACCTCCTGTGGAAGGTCGATGTTCGCGCACAACTGGACTTTCTTGTCGTCGGCCGTGACCGATGGAAGATCGCGTCGCTCGCTGAGTTCGCGTTCGCGACGAAGTTGTCGCCGACGTTCGCTACGGAAGTATCTCAGCACCGGAGCTGTCGGCAGTGTGTGCACAACCCCCTCGTCGCCGTCGACGATGACGCGACTTCCGGACTTGATACGGCGGGAGGCGTTCTCGGTACCGACCACGGTTGGCAAACCCAGCGAACGGGCGATGATGCTGGTGTGCGACGTGGCTCCGCCGATATCGATGACGAGACCGGTCACCAATCGACGTCCCAACTGGGCTACTTCTGAGGGCAGCAGATCACGGGCAATCATGACGGTGTTGCTGCGCAGAGTCTGCAGGCCTGGCAGAGCGCCACCCGACAGTTGGTTCTGTACCTGCTGCTCGATATCCCGTAGGTCGCCGACGCGGGCACGCAGATACTCGTTCTCGATCTGCTCGAACTTGGCGCACAGTTCGCTCATCACTTCGGCGAACGCTCTCTCAGCAGGCCAAAAGCGTTTTGAGACGATGCCCAGCGTGCGGTCTCGGACTTCTACATCGGCGAGCATGGCCAGTTGAGCCTCAAAGATCTGCGCCAGATCTGGCCCATGTTCGATCTCGACGCGATCCCTCGTGCGCCGAACTGCATCGCCCACCGAATTCAGCGCCTCAGTGAACCGCTCGGTTTCGGCTTTGACCCTGGATGACGAGATCCGGCGTTGTGGCACACGGGGACGGACCTCTGCGTGGGTGAAGGCTTTGCCGATGGCAATTCCTGGCGAAGCCGCAACGCCAACATAGCGATGATACGAGGGACCCATCGGTCAGATCTTATCCTCGAAATCGTTGGCCAGTAGTTCTGCCAACGCGTCGACGGCCTGTTCGGCATCGGTGCCCTCTGCCTCGACGAGAACTTCGGCCCCCTGCTCGGCGGCAAGCATCATTACGCCCATGATTGACTTGCCATTTACTCGGCTGACGTCGCCTTTGGAGAGGAAGATGTCCGCCTGGAATTTCGCGGCAGCCTGCACAAACACCGTCGCCGGACGGGCGTGGATGCCCAAACGATTCGTGACGACGACCGTTTTTTCAATCATTGCTCACTCATCCCCTCGTGGCAGCAGACGAGCTGAAACGTCGCTGAATCCATTGTCCAATACCTCCCTTTCGCCGCACAGGCTGCGGTCGATAGGGCTCGACCAGTTCGCCTGTCATCACGCAAGCAGGATTCTCCACCAATAGCTGATAGGTTCGTTGTGTTCCCACCAGCTCGTTCAGTTGCTCGGCAGCCGCACGAATCGATAGACGTCGCTTCCTCACATCGTGACCGTCGCTGGCAACAAAATCTGCCCAGCCCCGTTCGATCAACCGCGTCGAGGTATCCATTGCGCGACGACCGAATTGTCCCACTAGGCTACCTGCGTTGACCTGCAACATCAGGTCCTGTTCGCGCAGGCGCTCGATTCGTTCTGGCCGACGGGCTAGTTCTCGATGTCGTTCCGGGTGGGCGAGGATCGGCCTCCAACCTGCGGTGCGCAGTGCGAAGAAGGCCTGCTCTAGGCCCGGTGACACTGGCCCCGGTGGCAAATCGACAAGGACGTAGGCACCTCCAGACAAGCGTGCCGCTGGATCAGCAGCAACGTGATCGGGTCCGAATCGGAAACCGAGTTCGGCACCCAGGCGTAGATCAATGGGAAGTCCCGCTGCAGCCACGGCGGAGACCAGAGAAGGCGCGTTCATGCAAGCGCAGCTTCTCAGGACCGTCATTGGCCTGATAGTGGGTGTGACCACCAATTGCTCGAGACCTTCGTCCACTGCGCTTCGCAGCATGTCCAACGAGGTCTCCATATCGACGGCACTGTCGTCCACGCCAGGAAGCACGTGGCAATGACTGTCTACCCAACCGTTCACGACTCGTCTTACGATCGATCGCCGAGATGGACAGCATCACTGATTTCGCGCAAGCGACCAGGATCATCTTCCACGGCGGTGCCGGTCACGATGAAGGCAGCGCCCGCCTCGACCTTTTCCCGGGCTGTCTCCGCATCTCTGATTCCGCCACCAACGATCACGGGGATATCTACATACTCGGCCACGGCCTCGACCATTCTTGTATCTACCGACTGGGCCGCACCGCTTCCCGTCTCGAGATAGACGAGTCGCATTCCTATATACTGAGCGGCGAGAGCGTGAGCCATGGCAATGTCCGGTTTGGCCCGCGGGATCGGCCTGGTCGTACTCATGAACTCCGTCGACGTGAGCGTGCCGGACTCGATGAGCATGTATGCGGTAGCGATGGCCTCCACGCCATACTCCTTCAGCACAGGTGCCGCGCGAACTTGCTGGCCGATCAGCAGTTCGGGATTACGGCCACTCACCATGGAGAGAAACAGGATGGCGTCCGCATTGGGCACGACCTGTCCCGCATCGCCTGGGAAGGAGATGACGGGGATGTCGACAATCTGATGAAGATCATCGAACAGAGCTGCGTTGCGGCTCGCTGAAAGCATGAGCGACGTTCCGACAAGGATCGCGTCGGCCCCCGCTTCGGCACACAATTCTGCCCGTTTGGACAGCTCATCGAGGGACAACCGATCGGGGTCAAGGAGCGTGAGATAGCCAGCCCCGCGTCGTTGGCGCACCTGCAACAGCCGTTCGAGTGTCGTCATTCGACCTTGCCCGTCAGGACGCCAGAAGTTCTCTGACAATGGCAGGCGCCGCGGCGAGGGCCTCGTCGATTTTCTCTGCGTCTCTGCCACCGGCTTGAGCCATGTGCGGCTTGCCGCCTCCGGAACCTCCAGCCAACTGGGCGACACCCTTCACGACATCGCCCGCCTTCAGCGAACGCCCCTGTATCAGATCGTCGGTGACGACTGCGATGAAGGACACCTTCCCCTGCAGTTCACCCCCGAGGACGGCAACGCCGCTCCCGAGTCGCTCGCGCAGACCGTCGGCCATGGACCGCAGACTGGACACGTCATCGACGTCGACTCGAGCGGCGACGAGTCGCATACCTTCCATGTCGACAGCGTGCTCCAGCAGATCACCCGCACTGTCAGTTGCGGCCTGACGGCGGGCGTCGGTAAGTGCTTTTTCAAGGTCACGATTGCGTTCGAGCAACTGTCTGACCGCTTGGGGTACTTCTTCAGGTGTCGCATTGAGCATCTGGCCCAGGTCTCCGAGACGCTCGCGATTCTGCCGCGCCATGGTCGAGGCGGGTGCGCCACCCGTTGCCTCGACACGGCGAGTCCCGGCGGCGATTCCCCCTTCGGTCGTGAGCTCGAACGCGCCGATCTGGCCCGTGTGTGTCGCGTGGGTCCCCCCGCACAATTCGAGGCTGAAATCGGCGATCCGCACGACCCGAACCTGTTCGTCGTACTTCTCTCCGAATAGGGCTCGTGCGCCAAGCTCTCTGGCTCTGGTAAGGTCCTCCTCGAACGTCTCGACTTCCAGATCCGCGCGGATGGTCTCGTTGACGATGTCTTCGATCTGACGTAGTTGTCCCGCCTCGACAGCAGAAAAATGTGAGAAGTCGAAGCGCAAACGATCGGGATCGACGAGAGACCCCATCTGATCTACGTGGTCACCAAGGGTTTGTCGAAGTGCCTCATGTAGCAGGTGAGTCGCCGTATGGTGACGGGCTGAGGATTGCCGCAGCCCCGCATCCACCGTTGCCTGCACACCAGCCCCACTGGCCGGCAAGGCACCATCCCCGAGCTGCCCCACATGCACGATACCACCCCGGCCCTTCAATGTTGTCTCGATGCGGATGCGAAATCCGTCTCCCGAGAGCACCCCCCGATCACCTACCTGGCCACCGGACTCGGCATAGAAGGGTGTCTCTTCGAGCACGAGCCGGACCTGGCCATCTTGGGACTCGCTGTGAGCCACTGTCGTCTGTGTCTCAAGCTGCCCGTATCCGATGAAACGGGAATGCTCTCCGGCAACCACGTCATCGATGCCCTCCGATGCCTGGAACCGATTGCGTGTGGCAGCCCGGGCTCGTTGTCGCTGTTGCTCCAGTGCTTCCGAAAACCCATCGGTATCGACACTCAGATTCCGCTCGCGAGACATCAGTTCCGTCAGATCAAGAGGGAAACCGAAAGTATCGTAAAGCTGGAACGCGTCGGCACCGCTCACGTCACCCTTGGCGGCGAGGCGCTCAAAAATCTCGAGCCCTCGATCGAGCGTTTTGCCGAAGGACTCCTCCTCGGCCCGGATCACCTGGGATACGTGTGCGGCCTTGGCGCGGGCCTCGGGGAACACGTGCCCCACCTGCTCTGCCAGGGTAGACACGACCTTGTAGATGAAGGGGTCATGCTGGTCGAGCTGACGACCGAATCGCGCCGCCCGACGCAGGATCCGTCGCAGCACGTAACCACGGCCGTCATTGGAGGGCAACGCACCATCGGCGATGGCGAAGGTGAGAGTGCGCACGTGGTCGGCGATCACCCGCATCGGTACGCGGGTTGAATCGCCGTCGGGATCACTACCGGCGATCTCGGCGATCTGCTCGATCAGCGGCCGGAAGACATCTGTGTCGTAGTTGTTGTCCTTCTCCTGCAGCAGACTGCACAGGCGCTCAAAGCCGCTACCCGTATCCACGTGGACTGCCGGCAGCGGATGCAGGGCGCCACTCTCGTCCCGGTTGTATTGGATGAAGACGAGATTGCCCACTTCGACGAACTCGGGGCCGTCCTGGCGAAACAGGGCCTCGGTCTGCGCTTCGAGATCGTCACCCAGGAAGTAGTGGATCTCCGAGCACGGCCCGCAGGGGCCGCTGGCTCCCATCTCCCAGAAGTTGTCCTTCGCCGGCAGGCGCACGACGCGGCCCGGCAACAGGTCGGTCACCTGGTACCACAGTGCCTCCGCCTCCTCATCGGCGGGCACGCCCTCACCGCCCTCGTAGACGGTTGCCCACAGCCGCTCCTTCGGCATCTTGTAGTGCTCGGTCACCAGCTCCCAGTGCCACTGGATGGCCTCTTCCTTGAAGTAATCTCCGAAGGACCAGTTGCCGAGCATCTCGAAAAAGGTGTGGTGCCAGGGACTGATGCCGACCTCTTCCAGGTCGTTGTGTTTGCCTGAGACTCGAATACACTTCTGCGTGTCGACGGCACGTGTGTAGGGCCGTGAGCCTAGTCCGAGAAACACGTCCTTGAACTGATTCATCCCGGCATTGGTGAAATAGAGAGTCGGGTCATCGTGAGGCACGACAGGCGCACTGGGAACCCGTGTATGTCCCTTGCCCTCGAAGAAACTCAGGAAGGTCTCACGAATCTGATCCGATGTCATCATGGTGCGGTCGTTTCTGCTAAAGCATTCATGGCACGCTCCACGGCGGCCCTTGTCGTGTCGGGGTCGAACCCTCTTCTCGCGAGCAGTCCGTACATCCGCCTCCGCGCCGCGTCGTGCTCTATACCAGTGTATCGGTGAGCCACACGGGCGAGAACACGATCTGCGACGTCATCGGTGCCGATGTCATCCTCGAACTCTGCCAGCACCTGCTCGGCCAGGGATCGGTCAATGCCTCTCTTGCACAAATCCTGGATCAACTTGATGCGTCCTTCGGGCCGATTCTCGAGCCGACTGCTGACCCAGCGACGCACGAAGGTTGAGTCATCGAGTAGTCCCTTGTCGCACAGATCCGGCACCACTGTGTCGATTGCATCCTGTTCGCAACCGCGACGCACGAGCCGTTCGCCCATTTCACGAACGGAGCGATCACGTACGGCCAGCAACTCAAGCGCGATCCGCCGGGTCTTGATGACTTCCTCGCTCACGTGAAACTCAGCCCGCCGTCTCGGCGTCGTCCTGCGGTGTCGTTGCTGCATCGTCCTGGGACGTCGATGCATCGTCGGAAGGCATGCCGAGTTCTTCTCGCAATCGGGATTCTAACTTGGCGGCAAACTCGGGATTTTCGACCAGAAACATCCGGGCGTTCTCCCGTCCCTGCCCCAGTCGCTCCCCATCGCAGGAAAACCAGGTTCCTGACTTCTCGACGAGCCCCTTGTCGACACCGATATCGATGAGATCACTCTCGCGCGACAAACCGATGTGGTTGCCCGTGTAGTAGAGATCGATCTCCGCCTGGCGGTAGGGTGGCGCCAGTTTGTTCTTGACCACCTTGACGCGAACACGGCTGGCAATGGTTTCGTCACCATCCTTGATGTGCCCAATCCGCCGGATGTCGAGTCGCAAAGACGCGTAGAAACCCATTGCCCGACCTCCGGTAGTGGTCTCCGGATTGCCGAACATGACGCCGATCTTCATGCGCAGCTGATTGATGAAGATGGCGCAGGTGCGCGACCGATTGATCGAACCGGTGAGCTTGCGCAGAGCTTGTGACATCAGACGAGCATGGAGTCCCATGTGGGAATCTCCCATGTCGCCTTCCAGTTCGGCTTGAGGGACCAAGGCGGCTACCGAATCGAGGACGACAACATCGAAGGCTCCCGAACGCACCAGCGTATCCACGATCTCCAGAGCCTGTTCGCCCGAATCCGGCTGGCTGATGATGAGATTCTCGACGTCGACACCAATCCGACGAGCAAAGGAGATATCCAGTGCGTGCTCGGCGTCGACGAAGGCCGCCGTGCCGCCGGCTCGCTGCGCTTCGCGAATGGCGTGCAGAGAAACCATCGTCTTCCCTGCCCCTTCAGGTCCGTAGACCTCAACGACACGGCCTCTCGGGAATCCGCCGATTCCGAGGGCTGCATCCAGCGCAATGGAGCCGGACGGGATCGACTCGACGGCCACCACACCACCTTCCTCTCCCATGCGCATGATTGCGCCCTTGCCGTACTGTTTTTCGATCTGGGACAGGGCCAGATCCAGGGCCTGTTGTCTGCCTCGATCGTCATCCTGCCGCTGAACGTCCGCTCGGTCGTTGTTGCCCTTTGCCATCGTGTCGACCTCTCCGATCGGTTCTGTTACGTAGACTGCGCTGTGTCACCACCGAGCCACCACAGCCCGAGCCGCAATATCACGTTTCCCCAGATCCCTGCCGCAACGTCATCCAGGACGATGCCCCAGCCCCCGGGTAGGCGCTCTAGCCAGCGAGCCGGGGGTGGTTTGATGATATCCAGCACGCGAAATAATAGAAAGCCCGCCAGCGTCATAGACAGGCTGTAGGGGAGGAATCCTACCGTGACGAGGAATCCGAGCATCTCGTCGATCACCACCGGCCCTGGATCCTTGCGGCCTCTCGCCTCGGCCTCTGCTCCGGCCACCGGTATGGAGATCGCCGCCACTACGGCCAGTACGACGAGCCAGGCCATCGTCGACATCGAGTCGCACAGCAAGACATAGATGACGGCCGTAACCGCCGAACCCGCCGTCCCAGGCGCGATCGGGACGAGACCGGAGTACCCGACGGTAGCGAAAAACGTGCGGACCACGTCGAGAAGACGACGCGGAGGACGACCTGATGAGTCGATAGTCAGAGTGCGCTGCTGGAGTGTTGTTCAGTGCGGAAAAGATAGTGAAATCCGGAAAGCACCGTAAGGAGCAGGACCACCGCCATGAGTCCGTTGGCGAGAAGAGGAAACATCGCCGACTCGAGGTCGATGATGCTATGCCATTGGTAGTGAATCGATAGCTCCTGCACACCGATCATCACAAGGATTACGAAGATCGTGATCAGTTGTACGGTTGTTTTCCATTTCGCCAACCGGGAGGTCTCCATCATCTGTCCTCGATACAGTCCATACATCCGCATTGAGGTGATGATCACGTCTCTGACGACGACGGGGATGACGAGCCAGGCGTTGACAATTCGACCCACGGCCAGGGCTACCAGGGCAGACGTCACGAGTATTTTGTCGGCCAGGGGGTCCATGAATCGACCGAATTCGGTTACCCGGCCTCTTGAGCGGGCCAGTCGGCCATCGTAGAGATCGGTGAGGGACGCAGCGGCGAACACGAGCACAGACCCTACTCGCAGATACCAGACATCGGCCAGCAACAGGAAGAGAAATATGGGCGTTGCAACAATCCGCGAAACGGTCAGCAGGTTGGGCAGATTCATGATGGAATGACCGCTCACGATCGCACCTTAGAATTGCACGCGCCCCTGCAGGGCATGAGCGAGGGTTGTGCGATCAGCCAGGTCAAGATCTGATCCGGCGGGCAGACCACGAGCCAGTCGGGAGACCTGTGTCATTCCATCGAGTCGCTGGTGAATGTACTCGGCTGTGGCTTCGCCCTCGGCGCTGGCGTTGTGCGCGAGAATCACCTCTCTGGTCCCCTCTTCCCGCACGCGCTCCACCAACTCGGCTATCCGCAGGTCTTCTGGACCGACTCCATCCAAGGGAGACAACGCGCCACCGAGCACGTGATACGTCCCCCGCATCAGTTCGCTTCGTTCCAGAGCCAGTGCATCGGAAGCCTCTTCGACAACGCAGATCATGCCTGTGTCTCGCCTTGGATCTCGACAGATATGGCACAACTCCTGCCCTCGCTCCGTCAGATGAAAACATCTCGTGCAGTGTCCGATGTTCTCACGCGCCGCCCGCACCGCCGCCGCCAGAGACTCGGCTTCCTGAGGTGGCGACTTTAGCACATGGAGGGCAAGGCGTTGAGCAGTCTTACGACCGATCCCCGGCAACCGTGTAAAGGCAACCACCAGATCTTCGAGGGGTTCAGGTCCCACGTTCCACCTTGTCAGATTCGATGCTGGCTTCCCACCATACTAGACAATTTCCCCGTCGAAGGCATCCAAAACCGAACGCACGGAGGGATCCACGTCGTCTCGGGTCGCTGCGCCCTTGGGAGCCTGAGGTGGAGGGGTGGACCGTTCACCCATGGGCGGGGGTGTCTGGTCAGGTGGTTGATGTGCGCCACCGCCACCGCCGCCTTCGTCAGACTCGTCGACGGAGCACTTCACGTGCAGCTTCGCGCCGGTCACCGATTCGATGGCACCGCTGATCGCTTCGTGCGCCTTGGCAACCTGTCCCATACTGAATCGGGCGGTTGCGGGGAACAACAAGATCAACTGGTTGTCGCCAAGGCGCATATCAGCGATGTCCTGGAGAAAGTTTCCAGCGGATGGTTGTCGCTGTCTGACCTCAGCGACGATCCGTGGCCACTGCGACCTGAGCAGATTTACATCGACCGGCCCCGATACGAGCGCAGGAGCAGGCTCTGTGGACTGTGCAGAAGCTGATCCTGCCGCCGAGGGTGGCGCTGCTTCGGGCGCACTGTCGTCTGGCGGCGGCGGTGCCGGTGGGGGCATCGGCGGTGATGCGCTAGGAGCAGCCGCAGCCGGCGCGGCTTGGCTCGGGGCGGGAGTACTGGCGGCTCTGCGCGGCGGTGGTTGGGGTTGTGAGGTCACGGGTGCAGGTGTTTGCCCGTGTCCGATCGTCGCTTCGAGAGCAGCCAGGCGAGCCAGCAGTTGGCCCACGTCCACTGCATTCCCCATTCCCGCCAGGCGGACAAGGGTCAGTTCGGTGCGGAAGCGAGGTTGAAGAGATCTTCGCAATTCGCCTTCCAGATCCATCAGGGAACGCAGGGCCCGCAGCAGATCTTGCTCTTGAATCCCCTGGGCCGTTTCGCCCAATCTGTCACGCTCAGTTTCGGTCACATCGAGTTCATCGGCCGTACCCTGGACCTTAGTGAACAGAAGATTTCTGATGTGTTCGATCAGACCTCGGACGAACTCCTCTACGTCTCCCCCTGCATCGACGACGCCGGACAACAGCTCGAGGACTCTTGTGGCATCAGCGGCGCTGACCGCCTCCACGACGTCGAAGAAGACACCGCCATCCACGAGGCCGAGGACGTCGCCCACCGTCTCGGTCGTGAGACGTTCGGCGTTGAAGGAGACCACTTGGTCCAGCAAGCTCTCCGCGTCCCTCAGGGCTCCATCTGCACGTCGAGCCAGTAGGAACAGCGCTTCGTCGTCGGCTTCGATCTTCTCGGCCGACACGATCGTTCGCAAATGATCTGCGATCGTGCCCGTCGCGATACGCCGAAAGTTGAAGCGCTGACATCGACTCAGGATGGTCTCGGGGACCTCCTGCACCTCTGTTGTGGCGAAGACGAACACGACGCGTTCGGGTGGCTCCTCCAGCGTCTTGAGGAGCGCGTTGAAAGCCGCCGTGGACAACATGTGGACTTCGTCGATGATGTAGATCTTGTAGGAACCGCCCGTCGGGATATAGTGGACGGCCTCGCGCAGGTCACGCACGTCGTCGACACTGTTGTTCGACGCTCCATCGATTTCGAGCACGTCCATGCTCGTGCCTTCTGCGATGCTCTTGCAGGAAGGGCAGTCGTCGCACGGATCGGCCCCCGCGTCAACGTTGGCGCAATTGAGGGCTTTTGCGAGGATGCGAGCCGTCGTGGTCTTTCCCACACCCCGGGGGCCGCAGAACAGGTAGCATTGAGCAATGCGACCCGTACCGAGAGCATTGATCAACGTCGTGGTGATGTGCTCTTGACCGACAACCTGGTCGAAACGGCGGGGGCGCCATTTTCTTGCAGTGACCTGATAACTCATGGCGTCGGCCTGGAGGCGGAAGGGATTCCTGTGGAAAGTCGAAGACGAGCCGGAAGGCTCCGATCAGAGGCTCCGCGGCACACGCGAAAACATTCCTACCGCTGCTACCTTCCGGTCCTGACGGAGTTCAGAAGTCTCACGTTGCGCAGAATCTGACCATCGACGCCCTCCGGCCCGAAAAGGCGGCGCGGAACAAAGTGCCTTCAGTCTAATGCAAAACAGTGACATCGGCGAACATGGTGTCGCCAACGTCACTGTGCAGAAAATGGTGGAGCAGAAGGGGATCGAACCCTCGACCTCCAGATTGCGAACCTAGCGCTCTCCCAACTGAGCTACTGCCCCACACGACATGGCGGAGAGAGT